>Ga0207978_100025_pt1 | contig 164237 bp, 137 predicted proteins | sample LakWasM100_LOW12_2_FD_183920 | JGI IMG/M metagenome (GOLD analysis project Ga0207978, IMG submission 183920) | Freshwater sediment methanotrophic microbial communities from Lake Washington under simulated oxygen tension - Sediment Metagenome... | ecosystem: Environmental > Aquatic > Freshwater... | reverse complement strand
AGGAACTCACGCTTGCGCGTGCGTTTGGTTGTCAGGTTCAGGCCAAGGTCCGCTTGTTTCATGGCTTAGATTTTCTCAGCGCATCGGCTCGACAAGCACTTCGAGAGTCGATTAATGCAGAATTTCCCTAGCGCTTGTAGGACATGCGCTGATAGCTATATTTTTCATAGTGAATCGACTCAAACGACGCTCAAGCGACCCAGCGCCGCGCGTTGCGCCACAGGCGCATCCAGGGGCTGGCTGCGTCCAGGCCGCCGGTGCCCGCCAGGTCGGTCCAGCTCATCTGCACGTTGCGGAACACCCGCTCCGGGTGCGGCATCATGGCCGTGAAGCGTCCGTCCGCCGTGGTCACCGCCGTGAGGCCACCGGTGCTGCCGTTGGGGTTGAAGGGGTACTGCTCGGTCGCCGCGCCGTGGTGATCGACAAAGCGCATGGCGGCGATGGCCTGGGACGCGTCGCCGCGCTGCGCAAAGTTGGCGTAGCCCTCGCCATGCGCCACGGCGATCGGCAGGCGGCTGCCCGCCATGCCGGCGAAGAACAGGCTGGGCGAGTCGAGCACCTCCACCAGCGACAGCCGCGCCTCGAAGCGCTCGCTCTGGTTGGTGGAAAAGCGCGGCCAGTGCGCGGCACCGGGGATGATGTCGGCCAGCTCGGCAAACATCTGGCAGCCGTTGCACACGCCCAGGCCAAAGGTGTCGCCGCGCGCGAAAAAGGCGGCGAACTGCTCGGCCAGGCGCGGGTTGAAGGTAATCGACCGCGCCCAGCCAATGCCGGCGCCCAGCGTGTCGCCGTAGCTGAAGCCCCCGCAGGCCACCAGGCCAGCGAAGTTTTGCAGGTCGGCGCGGCCGGCTTGCAGGTCGGTCATGTGCACGTCGACCGCCTCGAAGCCGGCTTGGGTGAAGGCGTAGGCCATTTCCACATGCGAATTGACGCCCTGCTCGCGCAGCACGGCCACGCGCGGGCGCGCGCCGTGGACAAAGGGGGCGGCGACATCCTCGCCCGGGTCGAACGTGAGCTGCACGTGCAAACCAGGGTCGCTGACCAAACCACGGCTGGCGTGCTCGGCGTCGGCGCAATCGGGGTTGTCGCGCTGCTGGCAGATCTTCCAGCTCACGCTGTCCCATACCTGGTGCAGGTCGTGCAGGCTGGCCGAGAAGACCTCCCGCGTATCGCGCCAGACGCTGAGCTTGTTTTTGCCGACATCGATGGTCGAATGCTCGGGCCGGGTACTTCCCACCACATGCGAGAAGCGCGACAGGCCGTGCGCGCGCAGGGTTTGCATCACCGCATCACGGCTGGGGGCCGCCACCTGCAGCAGCACGCCCAGCTCTTCGTTGAACAGCGCCTTGAGCGCCAGCTCGTCGCGGCGCACGCTCATCTGCTGCGCCCAGTTCTTGGCGTCGCCCGCTTCCATGCGGCTGTCGCTCACGCCGTCGCCTTCGGTCAGCAGCATGTCGATGTTGAGCGCCACGCCCACCTGCCCGGCAATCGCCATTTCAAAGGCGGCGGCGAACAGGCCGCCATCGCTGCGGTCGTGGTAGGCGAGAATTTTTCCTTCGGCGCGCAGGGCATTCACCGCAGCGACGAGGTTTTTCAGGTCTTGGGCATCGTCCAGGTCGGGCACGGCGCCGCCGCTCTGGCCCAGGGTCTGCGCGAGGATGCTGCCGCCCATGCGCGCCTGGCCCTTGCCCAGGTCGATGAGGATCAGCGTGCTGTCCACGCCCCGCGCGAGCTGCGGCGTGAGCGTGCCGCGTACGTCCGGCAAGGTGGCAAAGGCGGTGACGATCAGGCTGACCGGCGAGACCACTTTTTTGGCTTCATCACCGTATTGCCACTGCGTGCGCATCGACAGGCTGTCCTTGCCCACCGGAATGGAAACGCCCAGCGCGGGGCACAGCTCCAGCCCCACAGCGCGCACCGTGTCGTACAGCGCGGCGTCTTCGCCCGGTTCGCCGCACGCCGCCATCCAGTTGGCGGAGAGCTTGACGCGGGCCAGATCGATGGGCGCGGCCAGCAGGTTGGTGATCGCTTCGGCCACTGCCATGCGGCCCGAGGCCGGCGCGTCGAGGGAGGCAATGGGCGTGCGCTCGCCCAGCGCCATGGCTTCACCGGCAAAACCGGCGTAATCGGCCAGGGTGACGGCGCAGTCCGCCACCGGCACCTGCCAGGGGCCGACCATCTGGTCGCGGTGCGTGAGGCCGCCCACGGTGCGGTCGCCAATGGTGATCAGGAAGCGCTTGGACGCCACTGTGGGGTGGCTGAGCACATCCTGCGCCGCCTGTTTCAGCGCCACGCCGGTGGCGTCCAGCGGCAGGGCCGTGCGCGGCACGCGGGTTACGTCGCGGTGCATCTTGGGCGGCTTGCCCAGCAGAACATCCATGGGCATGTGAACGGCTTGCGCTGCCTCGGGCAAGGCGGCGCCGGGCGCCAGCGGCACGCCAGCACCCACCACCAGTTCGCGCGCCTCGGTGGTCACGCCAACGACGGCAAAGGGGCAGCGCTCGCGCTCGCAAAAGGCCTCGAACTGCGCGAGCGACTCGGGTGCAATGGCCAGCACATAGCGCTCCTGGCTCTCGTTGCACCAGATTTCGCGCGGCGCCAGGCCCGATTCTTCGAGTGGCACGGCGGACAAGTCAAAGCGCGCGCCCCGGCCCGCGTCGTTCACCAGCTCCGGGAAGGCGTTGGAGAGCCCGCCCGCGCCCACGTCGTGGATCGCCAGAATCGGATTCGCCCCGCCCAGCGCGGCGCAGTGGTTGATGACTTCTTGCGCGCGCCGCTCAATCTCGGGGTTGCCGCGCTGCACCGAATCAAAGTCGAGTTCGGCGGCGTTCTGGCCGGTGGCCATGGAGCTCGCCGCGCTGCCGCCCATGCCAATGCGCATGCCGGGGCCGCCCAGTTGCACCAGCAGCGAGCCGGCCGGGAATGCGATCTTCTGCGTCAGCGCTGCGTCAATGCTGCCCAGACCGCCGGCGATCATGATGGGCTTGTGGTAGCCGCGCTGCACGCCGTCCACTGAAGCTTCGTACTCGCGGAAGTACCCCAGCAGATTCGGCCGGCCAAACTCGTTGTTGAAGGCTGCGCCGCCCAGCGGCCCCTCGGTCATGATCTGCAAAGGGCTGGCAATGTGGCCGGGCTTGCCGCCGGCCGCATCCGACAGGCCGCCCCAGAGCTTGGACACCGTGAACCCCGTCAGACCCGCCTTGGGCTTGGAGCCGCGTCCAGTGGCGCCTTCATCGCGAATCTCGCCGCCAGCGCCGGTCGAGGCGCCGGGGAAGGGCGAGATGGCTGTGGGGTGGTTGTGCGTCTCGACCTTCATCAGCACATGCTGCAAGGAACTCTCTTTTTCATAGCTGGGTGCGCTAGTGCCACCTGCGCTAGAGGCCGATTTGGCTTGAAATTTCTCGATGACGCCGCCTTCCATGACCGAGGCGTTGTCCGAGTACGCCACCACCGTGTGCTGCGGGCTGGTGCGGTGGGTGTGGCGGATCATGCCGAACAGGGTCAGATCCTGCGGCGCGCCGTCAATGGTGAACTGGGCGTTGAAGATCTTGTGGCGGCAATGCTCGCTGTTGGCCTGCGCAAACATCATCAGCTCGACGTCCGTGGGGTTGCGCCCCAAGGTGGTGAAGGCCTGCACCAAGTAGTCGATCTCGTCGGCGGCCAGCGCCAGGCCCCACTGGGTGTTGGCGGTCTCCAATGCACCGCGGCCACCCTCCAACACGTCCACCTGCGCCATGGGCTGCGCGGGCAGCTCGGTGAACAGCGCGCGTGCCGCGTCCAGGTTTGTGAACCACGATTCGGTCATGCGGTCGTGCAGCAGCGCGCCCACCTGGGCGATCTGGCCGGCGTCCAGCGACTTCGTGCCGCCCAGCAGGCCGGGGCGCAAGGTGATGCGGTATTCGGTCACGCGCTCGATCCGGCGCACGTCCAGGCCGCAGTTGTGGGCAATGTCGCTGGCCTTGGAGGCCCAGGGCGAGACGGTGCCCAGGCGCGGCGCCACCACAATCGCCTGTCCGGCGTCACTGCCTTCGAACGGCTCGCCGTAGTTCAAAAGCGCGGCCAGCTGCTGCGCCTGCGCCGGGGTGGGCACACTAGGTGTCGCTGCCCAGTGCACGTAGCGTGCGCGCACCGCATCAATGCGCGGCTCAATGCTCTGCAATTGCGGCAACAACTGGCGCGCACGAAAAGGGCTCAGGGCGTTGCCGCCCACAAACAGGGTCAGATGCAAGGTCACGGTGGCAGCGTTCCGATGGGAAGAAAGACGGGGCGGAGCCGGGCAGCTCCGGCGCACTGCGATCTGCAGGCGCCAAAGCTGGCTATTTTAAAGGGGGGTCACCGCGAGTGGGGTGGGACGCCGAAACCCGCGCCCAGCGCGGAAAAGGGCCCAATGGGATAATTTCGCCCCATGAGCATCACCATTAAAAGCGCCGAGGACATTGCCGGCATGCGCGTGGCCTGCCGCCTGGCGTCCGAAGTGCTGGACGCCATTGCGCCGCACATCCAGCCCGGCATCACAACGCGCCAAATCGACGAAATCGCTGCCACCTGCATGCAGGAGCAAGGCACCATCTCGGCCACCATTGGCTACCAGCCGCCCGGCTACCCGCCCTACCCGGCCTCGCTGTGCACCTCGGTCAACCATGTGGTCTGCCACGGCATTCCGAACGACAAACCGCTCAAGAAGGGCGACATCGTCAACGTGGACGTCACCGTCATCACGCCAGAGGGCTGGTACGGCGACAACAGCCGCATGTATTTGATCGGCGAGTGCTCGATTGCCGCCAAGCGCCTCTCGGCCATCACCTTTGAAGCCATGTGGCACGGCATCCTGCAGGTCAAACCCGGCGCCCACCTGGGCGACATCGGCCACACCATCCAGAAGTTTGCCGAAGGGCAAGGTTTCTCGGTGGTGCGCGAGTTCTGCGGCCACGGCATCGGCAAGCGCTTCCATGAAGAGCCCCAGGTGCTGCACTACGGGCGCCCGGGCACGCTGGAGAAGCTGGAGCCCGGCATGGTCTTCACCATCGAGCCCATGATCAACGCCGGCCGGCGCGACATCAAGGAATTCGGCAACGACGGCTGGACCATCGTCACCAAGGACCACAGCCTCTCGGCCCAGTGGGAGCACACGATCCTCGTCACCCCCACCGGCTACGAGGTGATGACGCTCTCGGCCGGCTCGCCGGCGCTGCCCGATTTCGTCACAGCCACGAGCACCTGAAGTGCGGCGTAGGGTTCTGCGCACGTTTTTTGCTTCGCTTTTCGCATGAACCTGACCCCTCCTCCCGCTGCCACCGCGCCAAACCTTCAGGCCCTGCGCGAGGCCTACCGGCGCGACAAGGCCGCCCTGGTGGCCACACTTTTCGCGCCGCTGCCCACGGTGCGCGGCATCCATGGACTGCTGCGCAAATTCACCCGGCTGGCCGATCGCTTGCTGCAAACGCTTTGGAAGGCCAGCGCCCTGCCCCCCGGCCTGGCGCTGCTGGCCGTGGGCGGCTTTGGCCGCGGCCAGCTCCTGCCTTACTCGGATGTGGACGTTCTGGTGCTGCTGCCCGACAGTTCGCACGCAGCGCTCGGCACCGACACCCGGGCGCGCGTCGAAGACTTCATCCGCAACTGCTGGGACGCGGGGCTGGAGATCGGCTCGAGCGTGCGTTCGGTGCAGGAATGCCTGGAGGAGGCCGCGGGCGACGTGACCGTGCAGACCTCGCTTCTGGAAGCGCGGCGCATCTGTGGCAGCGCAGCGCTGTTTGCCCACTTCGAGCGCGAATTTCGTGCGTCCATCGACCCACGCGCCTTTCTCACGGCCAAGACGCTGGAGATGCGCCAGCGCCACAACAAGTACGAAAACACCGCCTACGCGCTGGAACCCAACGCCAAGGAGTCGCCCGGCGGCCTGCGCGACCTGCAGACCATCTTGTGGGTGGCCGACGCGGCGGGCCTGGGCCAGGGCTGGCGTGCGCTGGCTGCCAGTGGCCTCGCCACGCCCTACGAAATGCACCAGCTCGAGCGCAACGAAGCCGTGCTGCTGCTGGTGCGTGCGCGCCTGCACGCCGTGGCGGGGCGGCGGGAAGACCGGCTGGTATTCGATTTGCAAACTGCGGTGGCCGAAGCGTTTGGCTACCGCAGCGTGTCCAGCGATGGTTTGCACCTGCCCATGCGCCCGAGCGAAACCTTGATGCGGCGCTACTACTGGGCCGCCAAGGCGGTCACACAGCTCACGCAGATCCTGCTGCTCGATATCGAAGACCGGCTCAATCCGCCGCAGACGCCGCCGCAGCCCATCGACGAGCGTTTTCTGGACAAGGGCGGAATGATCGAGGTGGCAAGCGACGATCTGTACCAGCGCGACCCGCACGCCATCCTGGAAACCTTTTTGCTGTTCCAGTCATCGTCTGCCCTGCAGAACCTCTCGGCGCGCACGCTGCGGGCGCTCTACGGCGCGCGCAGCGTGATGAACAGCGCGTTTCGCACCGACCCGGTCAACCGCGCCGCCTTTCTGCGCATCCTGCAGCAGCCGTCCGGCATCACGCACGCGATGCGGCTGATGAACCAGACCTCGGTGCTGGGGCGCTACCTCTGGCCGTTTCGGCGCATCGTCGGGCAGATGCAGCACGACCTGTTCCATGTCTACACCGTGGACCAGCACATCCTGATGGTGCTGCGCAACGTGCGGCGCTTTTTCATGGCCGAGCACGCACACGAGTACCCGTTTTGCTCACAGCTTGCCGCTGGCTGGGACAAGCCCTGGGTGCTCTATATCGCCGCGTTGTTCCATGACATCGGCAAAGGGCGCGGGGGTGATCATTCGCAGATCGGCGCTGTGGCGGTGCGGCGCTTTTGCCGCCAGCACGCAGTGGACCGCGCGGACGCGCGGCTGATTGAATTTCTGGTGCGCGAGCACCTCACCATGAGCCGCGTGGCGCAAAAGGAAGACCTGAGCGACCCCGATGTGATCGGCGCCTTTGCGCAGCGTGTGGGCAACGAGCGCTACCTCACCGCGCTCTACCTGCTGACCGTGGCCGACATCCGCGGCACCAGCCCAAAGGTCTGGAACGCGTGGAAGGGCAAGCTCCTGGAAGACCTGTACCGGCTCGCGCTGCGGGTGCTGGGGGGGCGGGCACCCGATGCCGCCGCCGAGGTCGAGGCCCGCAAGCGCGACGCGCTGGTGCTGCTGGCGCTCAGCGCCCTGCCGTTCGAGGCACACAAGGCGCTTTGGGCGACACTGGACCTGGGCTATTTCATGCGCCACGAGGCCGCCGATATCGCCTGGCACACGCGCCACCTCTCACGCCATGTGGGCGCCAGCCGCCCCGTGGTCAGTGCACGCCAGTCACCCGTGGGCGAAGGCCTGCAGGTCATGGTCTACACCGCCGACCGGAACGACCTGTTTGCCCGCATCTGCGGCTACTTCGACCAGGCGGGCTTCAGCATTCTGGACGCGCGCATTCACACCACCCTGAACGGCTTCGCGCTCGATACTTTCCAGGTGGTCAGCGACACTTTGCCCGGCCACTACCGCGAGCTGACGCACATGGTGGAAAGCGGCCTCATTCAGGCGCTGCAGGACACCAGCCCGCTTCCAGAGCCCGGGCGCAAGCGGGTTTCGCGCCGCGTGCGCAACTTTCCCATGGCGCCGCGCGTTACCCTGCGCCCCGACGACAAAGCCCAGCGCTGGCTGCTGGGCGTCTCGGCCAGCGACCGCGCCGGCCTGCTGTACTGCATTGCCCGGGTGTTGGCAAAACACCAGCTGAGCGTGCAACTGGCGAAGATCAGTACTCTGGGCGAGCGCGTAGAGGACACTTTTTTGGTTCAAGGCTCGGAGCTGCAAAACAACGCGGCGCAGATTCGCATCGAGACCGAACTGCTGCAGACGCTGGCAGGCGATGCCAGTTGAATCCATAGCTATACAAAATATAGCTGCTTGCGCTTACCCAATAAGCGCTAGAGCCAGTTTTCATTAAATATTCTTTTTTGGACCGACGCCAAGCACCGAACACTGCAGAAGCCTCCGGCGGTACCATGCTCGAAGGAAGCCGCCCCGGCACGCCGGCCAGGGCAAGGCACGATCCCACCCCCGCTTGCAAGGAGTCATCGCATGTTTCAGCATCTGCTCGTTCCTACTGACGGCTCGGTCCTCTCGCGCAGCACCGCGCTGCAAGCGGTGCGTTTCGCCAAGTCCATTGACGCCAAGATCACTGCTTTTCACGCCATGCCCGAACTCAGGCTGCTGGCCAATCATCCTGGCCTGACTCCCGAGACACGCAACAGCTTTGTGGAACAGGCACGCACCCACGCCGACGAACTGCTCGCCTTTGTCAAGCAGACGGCGCAGGCCGAAGGCGTGGCGTGCCAGACCGTCATGGTCAGCAGCGACCATCCGCACGAAGCCATCCTGCGCGCGGCGCTCGACCGCGATTGCGACCTGATCTTCATGGCATCGCACGGCCGGCGCGGCATCGAGGGCCTGTTGGTGGGCAGCGAAACCCAGAAAGTGATGACCCACAGCAAAATTCCGGTGCTGGTGTGGCGCGCCCAGGAGGAGTGAGAGGCTCGTCTGTGCTGGTTTTTTCCCACCTGTAAGTGCAGGATGGTTTCAGCTTCGCAGGCGCATGAAATTCACTCGTTCGCGTCGGGCGCCAAGCCCGGAAACAGCACCTCGTTAAAGCCGAACTGCGAAAGATCCTGCATGCACATCGGGTAGAGCACGCCGGCAAGGTGATCGCATTCGTGCTGCACTACGCGCGCGTGGAAGCCCTCCACACTGCGATCGATCGGCTCGCCCTCGATACCAAAGCCCTGGTAGCGCACACGCTGCCATCGCGGCACCAGGCCCCGCATGCCTGGCACGGAAAGACAGCCTTCCCAATCGTTCTCCTGCTCGCTGCCCAGCGGTGTCACCACCGGATTGATGAGGACGGTGGGCGCAATGACCGGCCGGCCTGGATAACGCGGATTGGCGTCATTGGAGCCAAAAATCACCACCTGCAGGTCCACACCAATCTGCGGCGCCGCAATGCCGGCGCCACTTGCAGCGCGCATGCTGTCCTGCATGTCGGCCACTAGCGCGCGCAAGTCGCTGCTGCCAAAGACGGTCACCGGGCGCGAGACGCGCAGCAACCGCGGATCGCCCATTTTGAGAATGGTCTGGATGGCCATGTGAAATCTTCTTTCTTTTTGCCGCACTGGCCGAAGGGCCGGTTGCCATGGCGCGAGAATAGCGCCCTCTGGTCGCCGCGCCGACGCTTTTCTGACATGCCCGAAGACCCGCCCAGCATTCCTCTCGGCATTCCGCCGCCGCCCTGTCTGCCGCCCGTGCCGCGCGCGGTGCGCTGGTTGCTGCACGCCTTTGCTGTGCTGTGTCTGGCTCTGGGCGTGATCGGCATTTTTCTCCCCGGCCTGCCCACCACGGTTTTCATCCTGATGGCCGCCTGGGCGGCCGCCCGCAGCTCGCCGCGGCTGCATGAATGGCTGTGGTACCACCGCTTTTTCGGCCCCATGCTGCGCGACTGGGCGCGCGGCGGCTGGGTGAGCCGTCGGGCCAAATGGAACGCCAGCTTTGTCATGGCCCTGTGCGCGGTGGTGCTGTTTCTGACCGTTCAAAAATTCTGGATACCCATCGTGGCGAGCGCGAACATGGCGCTTGTGCTGACCTGGCTGTGGTTCCGGCCAGAACCACCGCCGGGATGACAACTGCCCGAGAACGCCCATTTCCTTGTATATAATCTAAGGCTTGTTCCTCGATAGCTCAGTTGGTAGAGCGCCGGACTGTTAATCCGTAGGTCCCTGGTTCGAGCCCAGGTCGAGGAGCCAGAATATTTCATTGAGCCCTGCGTGTGCAAGCGGGGCTTTTTCATGCCGATTTTTCCTCGATAGCTCAGTTGGTAGAGCGCCGGACTGTTAATCCGTAGGTCCCTGGTTCGAGCCCAGGTCGAGGAGCCAATTTCTCTCACTGTGAACCGTCTCCAGTGGCCTCATTGCGCTCTGGATCGATCGCCCACGGCGCATCGGCAAAATGCTGGACCAAGAACGCGATCAGCGCCTGCACGCGAGCGGGCCTGGCACGACCCGGAGAGGTCACGATGTGCAGCGCGATGGCCGGCGGCGCCCAGTCCTCCAGCACAGCCTGGATACGGCCAGTGCGCAAGTCTTCCCAGGCCAGGAACTCAGGCTGCATGGCCAAGCCCAGGCCAGCACGCAGAGCCGGCATCAGCGCTTCGGCGTTGTTGACCTGCAGTGCTGCTGGCACCACCTGCGCAAAATCGCCTTGCTTGTGGTGATGAAACCGCCACGCCTCCCCGCCCCGGACGTGCGTATAGCGCAGCGCGCGGTGCGCAACCAGATCTCGCGGATGGGTTGGGTATCCGTGCCGTTCGAAGTAAGCCGGTGCGCCCACCAGCAGGATGCGTACGGTGCACAACCGGCGCGCCAGCAAGCTTGAATCTGGCAGCGCGGAGATGCGCAGCGCCACGTCAAAGCCTTGCTCCACCACGTCGGTCATCGCGTCGCTGAAACTGAGGTCAAGCGTCACCTCGGGATGGCGGTCCATGAACAGCGGCAGAGCCGGCCCCAAGTGCGTTACGCCGAACGACATGGGGGCCGTGACGCGAATGGTGCCGCGCAGGCTCTTGGACTGCTCGGTCACCTCGGCCTCAACCGCCTCGCCTTCGCTGAGGATGCGCGCAGCACGATCGAGCGAAGCCTCTCCGCTGGCGGTGAGCGACATCTTGCGCGACGTGCGATGGAACAGCGTGACGCGCAACCGCCCCTCGATCCGGGTGATGGCCTTGGATACGGTGGACTGGGAAATGGAGAGGTCGGCCGCGGCCTTGGCAAAGGAGCCGGTCTCGGCCACCTTGGCGAACACCGCCCACGCTTCAAGGTCGGGTAGCTTGCTCATGTCGGTTTAGGCGAGATCATGAATATTTTGGAATGAATATCTTTCCATATTTTCTATTCTCTTATTGATTCCCGAATATTACAGTTCTCTCAACGCAACACGAAACGCAGGAGAAACACCATGATCGAACGCCGTCCCTTTGCTGAACTCGGTGGCGCCAACCACGGCTGGCTCGACGCAAAGCACCATTTTTCTTTTGCTGGCTACCACGATGCAGCGCGCATGGGCTGGGGCGCCCTGCGGGTCTGGAACGACGACACCATCGCCGCCGGCACGGGGTTTCCGCCGCATGCCCACGCCGACATGGAAATCATCACCTACGTCCGTGAAGGCGCCATCACGCACCAGGACAACCTGGGCAACAAAGGCCGCACCGAAGCGGGCGACGTCCAAGTGATGAGCGCAGGCAGTGGCGTGCGCCACTCGGAATACAACCACGAATCGGTGCCGACCAAGATCTTCCAGATCTGGATCATCCCGGAAGGCCGCGGCCAGCCACCGTCGTGGGGCGCCAAGCCTTTCCCAAAGGGCGATCGCTCGGGTCAGTTCGTGGCCTTGGCCAGCGGCATGCCCGGTGACGAGGACGCTCTGGCGATCCGCGCCAATGCCCGCGTACTGGGCGCCACGCTGAAGGCCGGCGAATCTGCCGAGTACCGCCTGGGCAAGGGCCGCTGCGGCTACCTGGTGACGGCCAGCGGTGAGGTCGAGATTGAAGGCGTGCATCTGCACGCCCGCGACGGCGCCGCCATCCGCGATGTGAACCAGTTCCTTGTCACCGCCAAGTCCGATGCCGAACTGGTGCTTGTTGACTCTGCTCCCTAATGCGCCGCCCGGGGCCTGGGTCCCGGCAGAACGGATGTCGCACACTTTTTCGGAAAACGAAAGTCCCAGGTCGTGGTCCCATTACCATGGAGCATTCCCCACTGACCACCGCTGCACGTGAATCTTCCCTGGCTGGCATCCACCGATGCGTTTCCTCCGGTATCCACGGCCTGGGACGAGTTCTCCCCTGCCCCCGGCTTACTGGCCGCCGGCGGATCACTTTCGGTCGACCACCTCCGCGCGGCCTACCGCGCGGGCATTTTCCCGTGGTACTCCGACGGCCAACCCATTCTGTGGTGGTCGCCCGACCCGCGCATGGTGCTCCAGGTCGCGCAGTTTCGCGTGCACCGGTCGCTGCGCCAGACGCTGCAGAGGTTTCGCGCCAATCCGAACTGCGAGATTCGGATCGATCACGATTTCGCCGGTGTCATTCAGGCCTGCGCCCAGGCGCCACGCGCCGGGCAGCCCGGCACCTGGATCGTTCCGGACATGGTTGAGGCCTACATACGCCTGCACCAGGCCGGCAGCGCCCACAGCGTGGAAACCTGGGTCGACGGAGAGCGCGTGGGCGGTCTGTACTGCGTGGCCATCGGGCGCGCCGTCTTTGGTGAATCGATGTTCTCCAGAGTGCCCGACGCCTCAAAGATCGCACTGGCCGCGCTGGTCGCGCTCTGCCGCCGAGAAGGTGTCCGGGCCATCGATTGCCAGCAGAACACCCCCCATCTGGCGCGGCTGGGGGCACGCGAAATGCCCCGCGCGCCGTTCACCGCACAGGTGGCGCAGGCTTGCGACGAAGAGCCCTTGGTTTGGGAATTCAAGCCTCTATACTGGAGCGAACTGCTGCCCTTTGCGCCCACCGACGCATGACGCACCTCAACGAGATCCCTTTCCAGACCCTGCAGTTCTACGCGACTGCCCCCTACGCGTGCAGCTACTTGCCGGATCGCCAGGCACGCTCGCAGGTGGCAACGCCCAGCCATCTCGTGCGCAGCGACAACTACTCAGCCCTGGTGGCACAGGGATTTCGACGCAGCGGGATGTTCACCTACCGCCCCTACTGCGACAGTTGCCGCGCCTGCATTGCCTTGCGGGTACTGGTGGAGCCCTTCAGGCCCAATCGCAGCCAGCGCCGCGCGCAGGTGCGCCACGCTGATCTTCAAGCCCGGGTGCTGCGCCCGACCTTCAGTGCCGAGCACTATCAGCTGTATCTGCGCTACCAGACTGGTCGCCACAGCGGCGGTGGCATGGACCACGATAGCGTGGACCAGTACACGCAGTTTTTGCTGCAAAGCCGCGTCAATTCGCGCCTGGTGGAGTTTCGCGATCCAGGCAGCGCGCAGACTCCGGGATGCCTGCGAATGGTGGCAATTCTCGACGTGCTCGACGATGGACTCTCAGCGGTCTACACCTTCTACGATCCGCTGCCGGGAAGCCAGTTGGGAACCTATGCCGTGTTGTGGCAAATCGAGCAGGCGCGCGCCCTCGGTCTCTCGCATGTCTATCTGGGTTACTGGATCGAGCAAAGTAAAAAGATGCGCTACAAGGCGCGCTTTGTGCCGCACGAGATTCTGGTCGACGAACAGTGGCAGAGGGTGGACCACCGGTCAGACTGATCTACAGACTTCTATTTCACGAAGTAAAATGGCATACCGCACTGCGGAGAAGATTTGCCATGAGAAAAAACCCGGATTACCCACCCACCAAACCCAGCGTCCAGGTTCTGGAGCGCATGTTTGCGATCATGGACGTTCTCGCCTCCCGCGCGGACCCCGTCTCCCTCAAAGACGTGAGCGAGCGCACCGGCCTGCATCCGTCTACCGCGCACCGCATACTCAACGACCTGACCATCGGCCGCTTCGTGGATCGGCCAGAGGCCGGCAGCTACCGCTTGGGCATGCGCCTGCTGGAGCTGGGCAATGTGGTCAAGGGACGGCTGAGCGTACGAGACGCGGCCCTTGCACCCATGCGTGAACTGCATCGACTGACGCAGCAACCGGTGAATCTGAGCATGCGCCAGGGCGACGAAATTATCTACGTCGAGCGCGCATTCAGTGAGCGATCGGGCATGCAGGTGGTTCGGGCAATCGGCGGACGCGCGCCGCTGCACCTGACATCCACAGGCAAACTGTTTCTGGCCGCTGAAGAAGCTTCGCGTGTACGCGCCTACGCCACGCGTACCGGGTTATCAGGACACACCCGCAACAGCCTGACTCGGCTGGCGGACCTGGAACGCGAACTGGCCCAGGCGCGCGAGAGCGGTTTCGCGCACGACAACGAAGAACTGGAACTGGGGGTGCGCTGCATGGCCGCCGGCATTCACGACGACCAGGGCAAGCTCGTTGCCGGACTGTCCATCTCGGCGCCTGCCGATCGGCTGGATGATGCGTGGCTGGCTAAACTGCAGGCCACGGTTCGCGCCATTTCTGCAGCTTTAGGCTATCTCGGTGAGGACGACACGCTGCACGCCGGATCGGTCGGCCTGCCGCTGCGCTAAAGCCACCCGCAGGTCGGAGTTCCGGCTTCAGCCTTTGATGGCCTGTCCATGGTGCACGCCAGAAGCCGCGCCGGCGCTTGATTCCACCCAATTGCGGACCCGCTCGGCATCGGCAATTCGACTGAGTTTGCCCGCAGAGTCAAGGAAGACCATGATGAGCTTGCGCCCAGAGATCTCCGCCTGCATCACGAGGCATCGCCCGGCTTCAGAGATGTAGCCTGTCTTCTGCAGGCCAATATCCCAATCCGGACTCTTTACGAGGCGATTGGTGTTTCGGTACTGCAGCGTGCGGCGGCCCACTGCCACTTCATAGCCGGGAGACGTGGTGAATTCACGCAGCACGGGATCGGTATGGGCAACGTTGACCAATGCTGCCAGATCCCGGGCGCTGGATTGGTTCTGGCTGGACAGCCCGGTGGGCTCGACATAGCGGGTGTCGCCCATTCCCAGCAACCGGGCCTTGAGGTTCATCTGCGTCACGAAGGCGGACAGGCCGCCAGGGTAGGTTCTGCCCAGCGCATGGGCTGCGCGGTTTTCACTGGACATCAGCGCCAGATGTAGCATTTCGCGGCGACTCAGCGTGGTGCCCACCGCCAACCGCGAGCGGCTGTTCTTCTCGGTGTCGACGTCGTCCTCGGTAATCGTGATGGGCTCGTCCATCGGCAGACGGGCCTGGCTGATGATGAGGCCAGTCATTAACTTGGTCAGCGAGGCAATGGGCAGAACAGCGTGATCGTTCTTGCTAAGCAGGACTTCGTTCGTGTCCTGGTCGATCACCAGCGCGACGCTCGACTTGAGGTCGAGCAGATCGTCGCTGGAATGCAGGCCGGCCAGTTCGCCAAAGGAGGGCTTCGCACGCACCTCTGCGGCCGCGATGACTGGCTTGCGCGCCGAGGCTGATACCTTGCGTGTGACCCGCGTCTGGGTGGCGTGCTTGCGGAGCGTTACCTTGGAGGCGACGGGCGCCCGCTTGGCGACGGTGACTGTTTTCTTCGAAGACGCGTGTTTGCGCTGTGCGGCGTCCGCCGCAGGCGCTGCCAGCGCCGCGCCCAGGACCAACATTGAAAAAATCTTGAGAAATGGAGAAAAATTAGCGTGCAGGCGTCGAAAAATCACGACATGTCTCCATAATGCAACAAACGTGTAGCAGTGTACAGACTAAAAAAAAGACACGCAAGATCAATATCTTGCGTGTTGTTTTGAAGAATCTGCCTGAGATCAAAACGCGGGGTTTGTTCAACCCTGCGCAGGAACCTTTTCTGCCTTGCTGTGCAGCTTGTTGAGCGCACTAATGTATGCCTTGGCTGACGCGACGACGATATCCGGATCCGCGCCCACACCATTGACCACGCGGCCACTGCTCTGCAGGCGCACTGTCACCTCGCCCTGACTTTCGGTCGAGCCGCTGATGGCATTCACCGAGTACAGCACCATTTCAGCCCCACTTTGCGCATGCTGCTCAATGGCTTTTAGCGAGGCATCCACCGGGCCATTGCCGTCCGACTCACCCTTGATTTCCTTGCCGGAAGCCGTAAACACGACGCTTGCATGGGGCCGCTCACCGGTTTCACTGTGCTGAGAGAGCGAGACAAACACGTACTCTTCGCCGTGGTTGGAGACGCTCTCGTCGCTCACCAACGCCAGGATGTCTTCATCGAAGATCTCGCTCTTGCGGTCGGCCAACTCCTTGAAGCGGGCAAATGCTGCGTTCGTGTCCGCTTCGCTCTCCAGGCTCACGCCAAGTTCCTGCAGGCGCTGTTTGAAAGCGTTGCGGCCGCTCAATTTCCCCAGAATGATCTTGTTGGCGCTCCAGCCCACGTCCTCGGCGCGCATGATTTCGTAGGTGTCGCGCGCCTTGAGCACGCCATCCTGGTGAATACCGCTGGCATGCGCAAAGGCGTTCGCCCCCACCACGGCCTTGTTGGGCTGCACTACGAAACCGGTGGTCTGGCTCACCATGCGGCTGGCCGCCAAGATATGCTGCGTGTCGATACCCACTTCGAGGCCAAAGTAGTCCTTGCGCGTTTTCACCGCCATGACGACTTCTTCGAGCGAGCAATTGCCTGCGCGCTCGCCCAGGCCGTTGATGGTGCATTCGACCTGGCGCGCGCCACCGATCTTGACGCCAGCGAGCGAATTGGCCACCGCCATGCCCAGGTCGTTGTGGCAATGCACCGACCAGATGGCCTTGTCGCTGTTGGGCACACGCTCGCGCAGAGTTTTGATGAAGTTGCCATACAGCTCGGGGATGGCATAGCCCACGGTATCGGGCACGTTGATGGTGGTCGCGCCCTCACGAATCACTGCCTCAATGACACGGCAGAGAAAGTCCACCTCGCTGCGGTAGCCATCTTCCGGGCTGAATTCGATGTCCCCGCACAGGTTGCGCGCAAAGCGCACGGATTGCGTCGCCTGCTCCAGCACCTGCTCGGGCGTCATGCGCAGCTTCTTCTCCATGTGCAGCGCGCTGGTGGCAATAAAGGTGTGGATGCGCGCGCGATTGGCGCCTTTCAAGGCTTCGGCAGCGCGCGAAATATCGCGGTCGTTGGCGCGCGCGAGCGAGCAGATGGTGGAATCCTGAATGCTGTTGGCAATCAGCTGCACCGCTTCGAAATCGCCATTCGAGCTGGCGGCAAAACCGGCCTCGATCACATCAACCTTCAGGCGCTCAAGTTGGCGCGCGATGCGCAGCTTCTCATCGCGCGTCATGGAGGCGCCGGGCGACTGCTCGCCGTCGCGCAAGGTGGTGTCGAAAATGATGAGTTTGTCTGTCATCGTGTTCTCCGAAAATGGCGGTTGCTTAATGTTTTAGGTGGGCGCGCTGGTGTCAGGCGGACGCAACCGCGCATTGTGCACGTTGTGTCCCCTGCGCCGTGGCGCGCTCCAGGCCCGAGACGATGGCTTTGAGGGCGGCGGAAATGACGTCGGCGTCCATGCCCACGCCAAACAGGGTTTGGGTCTCGTTCACGCGCAGTTCAAGATAGGCGGCGGCCTTGGCATCGGCACCAGCGCCGATGGCGTGCTGGTGGTAGTCAATCACGCGAATGCGGTGGCCCGTGGCCGCCTGCATCGCCTGGATGAAGGCGTCTATCGGGCCATTGCCCTGCCCGTCCACGTCAACCAGCGCCCCGCCCCAGCGCAACTGGCCGCGCAGGCGCACCGAAGCATCGGCCTGCGCCTCAAGCACGCGGTTTGAGAGCGTTTGCACGGCAGTCAAGCCGTACTCCCGCTCAAACAAGGCGTAGAGGTCGGCCGCACCCAACTCCGTGCCTGCCACATCCATCACCCGCTGCACCACCTGCATGAATTCGATTTGCAGGCGCCGGGGCATTTCGATGCCGTATTCGCTCTCCAGCAGGTACGCCATGCCGCCTTTGCCCGACTGGCTATTGACGCGGATGACCGCCTCGTAGCTGCGGCCAACGTCCTTTGGGTCGATGGGCAGATAGGGCATGTCCCAGACATCGCCATCGCGCCGCGCAGCAAACGCCTTCTTGATCGCGTCCTGGTGCGAGCCGGAAAACGAGGTATAGACCAGATCGCCTGCATAGGGGTGCCGCGGATGCACAGCAATCTGGTTGCAGTGCTCCACCGTCGCCCGGATCTCGTCGATATTGGAAAAATCGAGTTCGGGCGATACGCCTTGCGTGTAGAGGTTGAGTGCCACGTTCACCAGGTCCAGATTGCCGGTGCGCTCGCCATTGCCGAACAGGCAGCCTTCAATGCGATCGGCGCCCGCCATCAGGGCAAATTCGCCCGCGGCCGTGCCAGTGCCCCGGTCGTTGTGCGGATGCACCGACAGCACGATGCCATCGCGGCGCGCGAGATGGCGGTGCATCCACTCGATCATGTCGGCAAAGATATTGGGCGTGGAGTGCTCAACTGTCGAAGGCAGGTTGACGATGCACTTGTGCTCGGGGCCTGCGTTCCACACGGCGGTCACCGCATCGACCACACGCTTGGAAAACGCGAGGTCGGTGCCCGAGAACATTTCCGGAGAATACTGGAACGTCCAGCAGGTATGCGGCTGGCGCGCGGCCAACGCGTTGAACATCGCCGCGTGGTTGGTCGCCAGCGACACGATCTCATCCTCGTCCATACCCAGCACCACGGTACGCATCACGGGCGCCACTGCGTTGTAGAGGTGCACGATGGCGCGCGGCGCACCTTGAAGCGACTCGAAAGTGCGTGCAATCAGGGGCTCGCGCGCCTGCGTCAGCACCTGGATGGTCACGTCATCGGGAATGCGGTCTTCTTCGATCAGCTTGCGCACAAAGTCGAATTCCACCTGGGACGCGGATGGAAAACCGACTTCGATTTCCTTGAAGCCAATCGCCACGAGCTGCTCGAACATGCGCATCTTCCGGGCAATGTCCATGGGCTCCACCAGCGCCTGGTTGCCATCGCGCAGGTCCGTGGACAACCAGATGGGCGCGCGGGTCAGGACGGCATCGGGCCAGGTGCGGTCTTTGAGGCCGATCGGGGCGAATGCACGGTACTTGGTGTGGGGGTGCTGGAGCATGTGGTGGTCTCTGCCAGGGTTGGAAAATCAACCAGCAACCCCAAAAACAAAACGGCCCGTTGCTGGTGCGAACGGGCCGAAGTGAGGATGTTGCTTGCGCGCTACCGTATCCGCCCGTGAGGAACGTTTAGTAGGGCTAGCGACATCTTGGTCATGAGGGAGTCCACTCTAGCACAGGATTTTCAGTTGTGCAGCCCACGCTCTTCAGGCTCGTCGGTAGAGGTGCTGATGACGCTGGCTTGCTGACCTTTGGCTTTGCGCCACGCGTAGACGCCATAGCCGCTGAAACCATAAAAAACAAAGATGCAGAACAGCACCAGCGACGGACGGATGCTGATCATGGCCAAGCCGAGGGCAATCAGCACGATGACCGCAAAGGGCACGCTTTTTTTCATGTGCACGTCCTTGAAGCTGTAGAACGGCACATTGGTCACCATGGTGAGGCCGGCGTACAACGTCAGGGCAAACATGATCCAGGTGATCTGGCTCCAGCTGAGCCATCCCGGCAGGCCGCGTGCAACGCCAAACTCGGTCAGCAACCAGATGAACCCGGCCACCAGCGCGGCAGCGGCTGGTGATGGCAGGCCTTGAAAAAACCGTTTGTCCACCACGCTGGTGTTGACGTTGAAACGGGCAAGCCGCAGAGCGGCGCAGGCGCAGTACACAAAGGCCGCGATCCAGCCCCAGCGGCCAAGGTCTTTCAGGGCCCATTCGTAGGCGATCAGCGCGGGGGCTGCACCAAAGGACACCATGTCCGAGAGCGAATCCATCTGTTCGCCGAAGGCACTTTGCGTATTCGTCATGCGTGCCACGCGGCCATCGAGGCTGTCGAGCACCATGGCGCAAAAAATACCAATGCCGGCCATGTCGAAATGCCCGTTCATGGCCATCACGATCGCGTAGAAGCCGCCAAACAGCGCCGCCAGCGTGAAGAGGTTGGGCAGTATGTAGATGCCCTTGCGCCGCTTGCGCACGAAGACGCCGTGTGGCGTTTCGCTTTCGTCAATTTTGTGCATCAAAAAGGCCTCCAGCGCTTGTTTTGATTACCCATATAGCTATCTTTTTAATAGTATCTTCTCCGAGAACTCAGGCGGCAGTGTAGTCGCGGCTTTCCAACCTCCCCCAACAACAAAGGCCACCGAAGTGGCCTTTGCATGGCTCAGCGCACGGCTGGACGCTCAGTTGCGGGTCTGGTCGACGAGCTTGTTCTTGGCGATCCAGGGCATCATGGCGCGCAGCTGGGTGCCGACCTTTTCAATCGAGTGGTCGGCGGTGTTGCGGCGGCGGGCTGTCATGCCGGGGTAGCCGGTGCGGCCTTCCAGGATGAACATCTTGGCGTAGTCGCCGTTCTGGATGCGCTTCAAAGCATTGCGCATCGCCGCGCGCGATTGCTCATTGATGACCTCGGGGCCGGTCACGTACTCGCCGAACTCGGCGTTGTTCGAGATCGAGTAGTTCATGTTGGCAATGCCGCCTTCGTAGATCAGGTCCACGATGAGCTTGAGCTCGTGCAGGCACTCGAAGTAGGCCATCTCGGGGGCGTAGCCGGCTTCCACCAGGGTTTCGTAACCCATCTTGATCAGCTCGACGGCGCCGCCGCACAGCACGGCCTGCTCGCCGAACAGGTCGGTCTCGGTCTCTTCCTTGAAGTTGGTCTCGATAATGCCGGCCTTGCCGCCGCCATTGGCCATGGCATACGACAGCGCCAAGTCACGCGCCTTGCCGGTCTGGTCCTGGTGGACGGCGATCAGGTGGGGCACGCCGCCGCCCTGGGTGTAGGTGTTGCGCACGGTATGGCCAGGCGCCTTGGGAGCCACCATCCACACGTCCAGATCGGTGCGCGGCACGACCTGGTTGTAGTGCACGTTGAAGCCGTGGGCGAAAGCCAGCGAGGCGCCTTGCTTGATGTTGGGTTCGACGTTGTTTTTGTATACCGAGGCGATGTCTTCGTCGGGCAACAGGATCATGACCACGTCAGCAGACTTGACGGCGTCGTTCACTTCCATCACCTTGAGGCCGGCCTTTTCGACCTTGGGCCACGAGGCGCCGCCCTTGCGAAGGCCGACCACTACCTTGACGCCGCTGTCGTTAAGGTTTTGCGCGTGTGCGTGGCCCTGGCTGCCGTAGCCGATGATGGCGACGGTCTTGCCCTTGATGAGGCTCAGGTCACAGTCCTTGTCGTAAAAAACTTTCATCTCTTCTCTTTCTTAAATAAGGGGTTTGGCCGCTCTCCCTGAGCCTGTCGAAGGGCTCGTCTGCCCCGAAGGGGCTTCGACAGGCTCAGCCCGAACGGGCCGAATGGCTGAGCCTTTGGTGAACAAAGGCGGACTTTACACGCGCAGCACGCGTTCGCCCCGGCCGATGCCACTGGCGCCGGTGCGCACGGTCTCCAGGATGGCCGTGCGGTCGATGGCTTGCAGGAAGGCGTCGTTCTTGGCCTGGTCGCCAGTGAGCTCCAGCGTGTAGCTGCGCTCGGTGACGTCGATGATGCGGCCACGAAAGATGTCGGCCATGCGCTTCATCTCCTCGCGCTCCTTGCCCACGGCGCGCACCTTGACCATCATGAGCTCGCGCTCGGTGTAGGCGCCCTCGGTCAGGTCGACCACCTTGACCACCTCGATCAGGCGGTTGAGGTGCTTGGTGATCTGCTCGATGACGTCGTCCGACCCTGCGGTCTGGATGGTCATGCGCGACAGCGATGCGTCCTCGGTGGGCGCAACGGTGAGCGATTCAATGTTGTAGCCCCGCGCAGAGAACAGCCCGACCACGCGCGAGAGCGCACCGGGTTCGTTTTCGAGCAGGACGGCGATGATGTGTTTCATGAAGAGATTCCTCTTTTTGCTGCCCTCCGCGCACGCCGGTAAGCGCGCGCCTTGGCAGGCAATAGATTCGTCGAAAATACTATCGTAAAGATAGCTACTTGCGCTTATGGAATAAGCGCTGAAGGCCGATTTGGCTACAAATCCTCGGAACCGAGCAGCATTTCCGTGATGCCCTTGCCGGCCTGCACCATGGGGAAGACGTTTTCGGTGGGGTCGGTGCGGAAGTCCATGAACACCGTGCGGTCCTTGAGCTTGCGGGCTTCGCGCAGCGCGGGCTCCACGTCTTGCGGGCGCTCGATCAGCATGCCGACGTGGCCAAAGGCCTCGGCCAGCTTGACGAAGTTGGGCAGCGCGTCCATATAGCTGTGGCTGTAGCGGCCGGAATATTCAATCTCCTGCCACTGGCGCACCATGCCCAGATAGCGGTTGTTGAGCGACACCACCTTGATCGGCGTGTTGTACTGCAGGCAGGTCGAGAGCTCCTGGATGTTCATCTGCACCGAGCCTTCGCCGGTGATGCAGAACACCTCACTTTGCGGCTTGGCCAGCTTGATGCCCATGGCGTAGGGAATGCCCACGCCCATGGTGCCCAGGCCGCCGGAATTGATCCAGCGGCGCGGCTCGTCGAAGCGGTAGTACTGCGCGGCCCACATCTGGTGCTGACCCACGTCGGACGTGATGTAGGTGTCGGCGTCCTTGGTCATGTTCCAGAGCGTCTCGACGACGTACTGTGGCTTGATGACGTCCGCGCTGCCCATGCTGTACTTGAGGCAGTCGCGGCTGCGCCAGCCTTCAATGGTGTCCCACCACGCGGCCAGCGCACCGGCATCGGCGCGGGTCGTGGTTTCGCGGATCATGGAGATGAGCTCGGTCAGTACGTCCTTGACATCGCCGACGATGGGAATGTCCACCTTGACGCGCTTGGAGATGCTCGACGGGTCGATATCGATGTGGATGATCTTGCGTTCGTTCTGCGCGAAGTGCTTGGGGTTGCCAATCACGCGGTCGTCAAAGCGCGCGCCCACCGCCAGCAGCACGTCGCAATGCTGCATGGCGTTGTTGGCCTCTACCGTGCCGTGCATGCCGGGCATGCCGAGGAACTTGCGGTCGCTGGCCGGATAGGCGCCCAGGCCCATCAGCGTGTTGGTCACTGGGTAACCCAGCATGTCCACCAGGGTGCGCAGCTCGTTCGTCGCGTTGCCAAGCAACACGCCGCCACCGGTGTAAATGTAGGGGCGCTTGGCGGCCAGCAAGAGTTGCAGCGCCTTGCGAATTTGCCCGCCGTGGCCCCGCCGCACCGGGTTGTAGGAGCGCATTTCCACGCTTTGTGGATAGCCCTCGTACGGCGCTTTCTTGAACGAGACGTCCTTGGGGATATCGACAACGACGGGCCCGGGCCGGCCCGAGCGGGCAATATGGAACGCCTTCTTCAAGGTGATCGCCAGGTCCCGCGGGTCCTTGACCAGGAAGTTGTGCTTGACGATGGGGCGCGTGATGCCCACGGTGTCGCATTCCTGGAAGGCATCAAGGCCAATCGCTGCCGTAGGCACCTGGCCGGTGATGATCACCATGGGAATGCTGTCCATGTAGGCCGTGGCAATGCCGGTGACCGCATTGGTCACGCCGGGGCCGGAGGTCACAAGCGCGACGCCCACATCGCCCGTGGCGCGTGCGTAACCATCTGCCGCGTGGACAGCTGCCTGCTCGTGGCGCACCAGCACATGCTGCATGGTGTCTTGCTTGTACAGCGCGTCGTAGATGTAGAGAACAGCACCGCCGGGGTAGCCCCAGATGTACTTGACGCCTTCGGCCTGCAAGCCCTTGATGAGGATTTCTGCACCCATGAGTTCCTGGGTGGCAGGAGCAGCGCCCTGCTTTTGGGCGGCGGCTGCCGAGGCGAGTTCGGCTGATGAAATTTCCATGATGAACCTTTGTGATTTTCTCTAACGAAAAACCTTGGGTGCTTCTTGCAAGGCCCTTGTGAGGCCCGCTCGAAACTTGAGGCCAAGGACATGGGCGGGATGATTGCCGCGCCGGACCGAGACCCGTTTGCTTTGATGATGCTGGGCGCGATTATCGCACTGCAACAAATCTCCTGTGCGCCGGGATTGAAAAAAACGTGGAAATGCAATAATCCGCGCCGCAGCCCGGCAGCGATTGGGCGCAACCCCTGCCTCCACCACCTGCCCCTCTTGGCCACCGAAAAAGAACTGTCTGATTTCCTCAAAAGCGTCGAAAAACGGGCCTTCAAACGCTCGTACTACCACGTACGCAATGAGGAATCCGCGCTCGACATCGTGCAAGACAGCATGATGAAGCTGGCCCAACACTATGGCGACAAGCCGCCCAACGAGTTGCCGATGCTGTACCAGCGCATTCTCAGCAACTGCACGCTGGACTGGTTTCGCCGCCAAAAGACCCACCGGGCGCTGTTCTCTTCCATGGGTGAATTTGTCGCTGCAGGCGACGACGGGGCAGAATTTGACGCTTTGGAGGCACTGTCGTTTGCCAGCAACGGCGAGCATGCGCAAAGCACCGAAGATCTGGCTCGGCGCGCTCAAACCTTTCACCAGATCGAGGACGAGATTGCGCGTTTGCCGCCGCGTCAACGAGAAGCGTTTTTGATGCGTTACTGGGAGGAGATGGACGTTGCAGAAACGGCAGCCGCGATGGGATGCTCTGAAGGCAGCGTGAAAACCCACTGCTTTCGAGCGGTCCAAACACTTGGCAAGGCACTCAAGGCCAAAGGAATCGAACTATGAACAATCTTCCCCAGAGCAGCGCCGAACGGGCCATGGAAGGCTATGCGCAGCGCATCACTGCACGGCTCAATGAAGCCACGACGCAACTTGACTACCACGTCGTCGAGCGCTTGCGCGCTGGACGCGTGCAGGCACTGGCCCATCGCAAGAAGGCAATGTCGGCACCCAAACCGGTGCCCGTCTTCACCCGGCTGGGGTCCAGCTTGGCCTGGGGCGGTGGTTCGGGTGGCAGCTCGGGCGGTTGGTGGCATTCGTTGCTCGCAGCCGTTCCCATGCTGGCCCTGGTTGCGGGCATCATGGTCATCGGTGCGGCCCAGGATGAGACCGGTACCATAGAAATTGCCGAAGTCGATGCCGCGCTGCTCGCCAGCGATTTGCCCCCCGCCGCCTATGCCGATCCTGGCTTTGTGCAATACCTTAAGGCGCACGCCGACGAAAGCCGCTGAACTGGCTGCGTTTTAACTATTTTTGTGCATGCATCCACCTATTGCGCCCGTTCCTCGCTCGCCCCGCGCCACGCCAGCCCTTGTGCTGGCGTTGGTTTTGTTGGTGGCGTTCAGTGCTGGCGGCCTGGCGATTCTCAATGCCGTTCCCATGGCGCCCGGCACCGCCATCCCCGAACAGGCGCTGGAGTCTGCGGGCGAACGCAGCGCCGAGGCGCTGACTGCAGGGCCACGGAAACCCCTGCGCTTGTCGGGGCCGGGCTGGGAGCTGATGACAACGCCGCAAAAGCTCGCGCTCTATCCACTTGCCGAGCGGTGGGCCTACCTGAGCGAAACGCAGAAACGCCGCTGGCTGGTGCTGGCCGAGAATTTTGGCTCGCTGTCTGAGCCCGAGCAGCAGCGACTGCATGAACGCATGACGGACTGGGCCAGCCTGAGCGCCCAGCAACGCAGCCAAGCCCGACTGAACTTTGCCGTCACGCGCGATCTGGCTCCGCAAGATATTCAGTCGCAATGGGAGGCTTACCAAGCCCTTAGCAAAGCCGACAAGCAGCGCTTGGCAGCGCACGCAGCCAAGCCGCGCGGCGCTGCTACGGCGCTCATGCCAGTGCCCGCCAAACGCTTGGCGCGTGTCCCTGCGGCCCCGGACGCCCAGGCACAATCAGCCAATCCTCCAAAAATCGTGTTCCCGTCGACCACCGCAGTGCGTGCGACGCCTGCGCCCGAGCCCATCGCGCTCCCGCCCTCGCCATTGCCGCCGGCATCCAGCAGCGCGCAGGCGGCGGGCGCCGGTGCCCCGGGCGAGGTCAATGCCGACGCACCACCGCGCCCGTCGGACCCGCTGCCCGATCCCTACGTCAATTGAACGCCTTGAATCCGACACCCGCACCCGCGCCCGCAGCCACTGGCCTGCCCGGCAGTTCCCTTATTGCACCGGCGCTCTCGCGCCGGATGGCATGTTGGCTCTACGAAGGCATTTTGATGTTCGGCGTCGTCTTCATTGCCGGCTACCTCTTTGGCACCCTGAGCCAGACGCGCAATGCGCTGGACAACCGGCATCCGCTGCAGGCGTTTTTGTTTGTCGTGTTTGGTATCTATTTCGTCTGGTTCTGGGCCAAGGGCCAGACGCTTGCCATGAAGACCTGGCATATCCGTGTGGTTGATGCGGCCGGACAACCGCTAACGCAGGTTCGCGCACTGGGCCGCTACCTGCTGGCATGGCTGTGGTTTTTGCCGCCCCTGGTGGTGCTCGCACCACTCGGGCTTCCTGCCAGCGAGATCGTGGTGCTTGTGGTGGGATGGGTTGTTTTCTGGGCGCTCGCCAGCCGCTTGCACCCCCAGCACCAGTTCTGGCACGACGCCCTGGCCGGTACACGCCTGATCAACAGCCAGCCTCGCGCGCAATAAGCGCTTGCAGGCGCGCGACAATGCGCCCCATGAAAGACATTCCCGGTTCAAACGCTGGATACGCCAACCCGCAGAAAGAGCGGCGTGGCCTAAGCCGCATGCTGCACGCCACCCGCTACTCCCTGCTCGGCCTGCGTGCCGCCTGGGGCGAAGCGGCTTTTCGCCAGGAAGCCCTCGCCGCGTTGGTGCTGGTGCCCATTGCCTTCTGGCTTGGCCGCACTTGGGTCGAGGTCTCGCTGCTGGCCGGCTCGGTTGTGCTGCTGATGATTGTGGAACTCCTCAACACGGCGGTGGAAGCCGCCATTGACCGCATTGGCCCCGAATGGCATGCGCTCTCGGCCCGCGCCAAGGACATGGGCAGCGCCGCCGTCCTGCTGGGCCTGCTGCTGTGCATGAGCATCTGGGGTGCCGCCATTTACCAAAGGATTGTTCATGGCTGAGCCCCGTTTTTCAGTGTGTGTGTACTGCGGCTCGCGGCCCGGAGAAAACCCGCTGTTTGGCGAGGCGGCCCAGGTCGTGGGCACCTGGATTGGCGCGCAGGGCGGTCAGCTCGTCTATGGTGGTGGCCGCAGCGGCCTGATGGGCACCGTGGCGCAGGCGACGGCAAGCGCGGGCGGACGCGTTGTCGGCGTCATTCCGCAGTCGCTGGTGGACAAGGAACATGCCAATCGCGCGTGCGACGAGCTGCACATTGTGCAAACCATGCACGAACGCAAGGCGCTGATGGCCGAGCGCAGCGATGCCTTTCTGGCGCTTCCGGGCGGCATTGGCACCTTCGAAGAGCTGTTTGAAGTCTGGACCTGGAGCCAGCTCGGCTACCACAACAAGCCCATCGGCCTGCTCGACGTGGCCGACTATTACCAGCCGCTGCTGGCGTTTCTGTCGGGCAGCGTGCAGGCAGGCTTCATGGGGCCGTGGCAAATGGACCTGGTGCGCGTGGGCACTGAGCCGGCAAGCCTGCTGGAGCAGTTGACGCAGGCAGCGCAGCGCAGCGCGCCTCGGGATGCGGCACTGCGAGCCAAAATCTGACCGGCCAAATGCTTACACGGCCGCGTCGTCGAGCTCCCCCGTGCGGATGCGCACCACGCGCTCCACGGCGGTGACGAAAATCTTGCCGTCGCCAATCTTGCCGGTGCGCGCCACCTGCACGATGGCGTCCACGCAGCGCTCCAGGTCTTCGGTGCGCACCACGACCTCGATCTTCACCTTGGGCAAAAAATCCACCACATACTCTGCCCCGCGGTAGAGCTCGGTGTGACCCTTCTGGCGGCCAAAGCCCTTCACCTCGGTGACTGTGAGGCCGGTGACGCCGCACTCGGCCAGCGCCTCGCGCACTTCTTCGAGCTTGAAGGGCTTGATGACGGCGGTGATCATTTTCATGGGGAGAACTCCTGTTTTCAGAAAATCTAGTAATCAGGCGCGGAACTGATTGGTGATGGGGTAGCGCCAATCCTTGCCAAAGCTGCGCCGCGTGACGCGGATGCCTACCGGCGCCTGGCGGCGCTTGTATTCGTTGATCTTGATGAGACGCGTCACCCGTTCAACATCCGCGCGTTCGAAACCGGCTGCAATGATGGACTCTATGGCTTCGTCATTCTCCATATAGCGCGCAATGATGGCGTCCAGCACCTCGTAGGGTGGCAGGCTGTCCTGGTCGGTCTGACCAGGGCGCAGCTCGGCGCTGGGTGGGCGCGTGATGATGCGCTCGGGGATCGGGTTGGCGCCGGTGTTGAACGGGTCGTTGGCATTGCGCCAGCGCGCCAGCGCGAAGACCTGCGTCTTGGGCACGTCCTTGATGGGCGCAAAGCCCCCTGCCATGTCGCCGTACAGCGTGCAATAACCCGTAGCCAGCTCGCTCTTGTTGCCCGTGGTCAGCACCAGGCTGCCAAACTTGTTCGACAGCGCCATCAACAGCGTGCCGCGAATGCGCGCCTGGAGGTTTTCTTCGGTCGTGTCCTCCGCCTTGCCGGCGAATTGCGGCGCGAGGGAGGCCTTGAAGGCTTCGAACGCGGGGCGGATGTTGATCTCTTCGTACGACACGCCGAGGCGCCCGGCCATGTCGCGCGCATCAATCCAGCTGATGTCGGCCGTGTAGGGCGACGGCATCATTACCGTGCGCACGCGGTCCTTGCCCAGCGCATCGACGGCCAGGGCCAACACCAGCGCCGAATCGATGCCGCCCGAGAGGCCCAGCAGCACACCGGGGAAGCCATTTTTGCCGATGTAATCGCGCACGCCCAGCACCAGCGCATGCCACAAGTCTGGCAGCACGCCAGGCAGCGGCGCCACGTCTGCTTTAATTTTGATAGCTGCCTGCGCTTGCTCCACCTGCGCAAACACCAGTTTTTCTTCAAAAGCCGGGGCGCGGGCGACGACAGCGCCGTCCGCGTCCAGAGCAAACGAGCGCCCTTCGAAGACCACCTCGTCCTGCCCGCCCACCAGATGCGCATAGACCAGCGGCAGGCCGGTTTCCTGCACCCGCGCGCGCATGGTCTCCTCACGCGTGCTGCTCTTGCCGCTGTGGAACGGCGAGGCGTTGATGACGGCGATGAGCTGGGCGCCCGCTGCCGCCACGTCCCGTGCCGGTGCTGTGTGCCAGGCGTCCTCACAAATCAGCAAGCCCACGCGCAGGCCGGCCACTTCGAACACGCAAGGCACCTCGCCGGGTCGGAAGTACCGCCGCTCGTCAAACACTTCGTAGTTGGGGAGCTCCCGCTTGGCATAGGTCTGCTCAATGCACCCGGCGCGCAGCACGCTGGCAGCGTTGAAACAGGTGGCAAACGCGGCGGCTCCGCTGGCCCGCTGCGGGTGCCCCAGCACGATGACGAGGTCTTTCAGGGCCGCCGTCGCCTCGGCAATGCGTTTGACGGCATCATCACAGGCCGCGAGAAACGCTGGCCGCAGGAACAAATCCTCGGCGGCATAGCCACACAAGGCCAGTTCGGGCGTCAGCAACATGGCCGCGCCGCCGGCATGGGCCGCGTGCGCTGCATCGATGATCTTCTGCGCGTTGCCGCGCAGGTCACCTACAGTGAAATTGAGTTGCGCTATGCAAATGGAGAGCGTCATGGGGTCCAGAAGGTCGGACAAAAGCCAATGGCAAACCATGCCGAACGCGCCAGCGCCCACAGTGAGCGCACGCGTTGCCAGGGCCGTGCATGGCTGAAAAAGGCATTATCACCCGCGTACACACCAGTCCGCTGGCGCTGGACGCAGCCGCTTGGAACGCTCTCCTGGCGCAACAGGCACACGCCACGCCCTTCATGCGCCACGAGTACCTCGCGGCCCTGCACGCGAGCGGCAGTGCCGTGCCCGCCACTGGCTGGCACCCGCACTACGTCACGCTGGAGCAGGACGGCTGCCTGATCGCCGCTTGCCCGCTGTACCTGAAAGAGCATTCGTACGGCGAATACATATTCGACTGGGCCTGGGCGCGTGCCTACCAGGAACACGGCCTGCGCTACTACCCAAAAGCCCTGGTTGCCGTGCCCTTCACGCCCGTCCCAGGCAGCCGGCTGCTGGCGCGCGATGAGGCTGCGCGCACGGCGCTGCTTCGCGCGGTGGTGGCCTGGTGCGAGGAGCAGTCCTTGTCGTCCTTGCACCTGCTCTTTGGCAGCGAAGCAGACATGGCGGCGTGCAAAAGTGTTGGGCTGATGCAGCGCACCACCGTGCAATTTCACTGGAAGAACCTTGCGCCGGAGGGAGGAAGGTTCCGCGATTTCGAGCATTTTCTCGGCGCCCTTACCCAGGACAAGCGCAAGAAAATTCGCCAGGAGCAGCGCCGCGTGCGGGACGCGGGCGTGCGCTTTCGTTGGGCGCACGGGTCGGACATTGCGGCTGCCGACTGGAATTTTTTCTACCGCTGCTACGAGCGCACCTATCTGGAACACGGCAACCCGCCCTACCTTAGCCGCGCCTTTTTTGAGCGCATGGCGCGTGACATGCCGGGCGCCTGGCTGCTGTTCATTGCCGAACGTGAAGGCAAAGCGATTGCTAGCAGTTTGATAGCTGTCAGCGCATATCCATCAAGCGCTAGAGACCAAAATGACTTCACTTTTCCTCCGCCAGCAGCCTATGGCCGGTACTGGGGGGCGCTGGAGCGGGTGGACAGCCTGCACTTCGACGCCTGCTATTACCAGCCCCTGGCCTGGTGCATAGCGCACGGCTTTGAAACATTTGAGGGCGGTGCCCAGGGCGAGCACAAGATGGCCCGTGCGCTGATGCCAGTGGCCACGCACAGCGCCCATTGGCTGGCCCACCCCGCCTTTGCAGACGCCGTGGAGCACTTTCTGGAGCGTGAGGATGCTGGCATGGCGGCGTACGTTCAAGAACTCAAGGCGCACACACCCTTTCGCGTCGCAGCGCAGAGGGTGCCAAACCCCTGATTGCAGCGCGGAAGTGCTGCCCACCAGTTGCCAGCCCATCTAAAGATGCATATCATCTACATCTAATAAAACCAGCGATGACCACGATGCCCGTTACTGAAAAAACCGTTCTGTCCTGCTCCCCAACGCCCGAGGTCCGCCATGGGCGCGTCTGACCAGGCAGCGCCTCTGGCGCAGGCGCTGGAGCGCCCCTACCGCCACGGCTTCACCACCGATGTCGAATCCGACTCGCTGCCGCCAGGCCTCGACGAAGGCACGATTCGCGCCATCTCGCTGCGCAAGCGCGAGCCCGAGTTTTTGCTCAAATGGCGCCTGGCCGCCTACGAACGCTGGCTGACCATGCCCACGCCCGAATGGGCGCATGTGCACATGCAGCCGGTGGACCTGCAGGCGCTGTGCTACTACTCGGCGCCCAAGTCGCTCAAGGACGGCCCCAAGAGCCTGGCCGATGTGGACCCCAAACTGCTCGAAACCTACGAGAAGCTCGGCGTGCCGCTGCACGAACGCGCGCGTCTGGCGGGCGTGGCGGTGGATGCGGTGTTCGACTCGGTCTCTGTCGGCACCACCTTCCGCGAGCAATTGCACAAAGTCGGCGTCATCTTCTGTTCGTTCTCACACGCCGTGGAGCACTACCCCGAACTGATTGAACGCTACATGGGCAGCGTGGTGCCGGTGGCCGACAACTACTACGCCGCGCTCAACTCGGCGGTGTTTTCCGACGGCTCCTTTGTCTATATCCCCAAGGGCGTGCGCTGCCCGATGGAGCTGTCTTCGTACTTTCGCATCAACGCCAAAGGCACGGGGCAGTTCGAGCGCACGCTGATCATTGCCGAGGAAGGCAGCCATGTGAGCTACCTCGAAGGCTGCACGGCGCCGCAGCGCGACGAGAACCAGCTGCACGCAGCGGTGGTGGAACTGGTGGCGCACGACGACGCCTACATCAAATATTCGACGGTGCAGAACTGGTACCCCGGCGACGAAAACGGCCTGGGCGGCATCTACAACTTTGTCACCAAGCGGGGCCTGTGCGCCGGCAAACGTGCGCATATCTCGTGGACGCAGATTGAAACCGGCTCAGCCATCACCTGGAAGTACCCCAGCGTGGTGCTGCGTGGCGACGATTCGCGCGGCGAATTCCATTCGATTGCGGTGTCCAATCACTTCCAGCAGGCAGACACCGGCACCAAGATGATTCACCTGGGCAAAAACACCAGCAGCCGCATCGTCTCCAAGGGCATCAGCGCCGGCAATGCGCAAAACAGCTACCGCGGCCTGGTGCGCATATCCCCCGGTGCGGCCAATGCACGCAACCACACCCAGTGCGATTCGCTCTTGATTGGCCCCAAGTGTGGCGCCCACACCTTCCCCTACATCGACACCGCACGCAGCGACGCCGTGGTGGAGCACGAAGCCACCACCACGCGCATTTCGCAGGACCGTTTGTTCTATTGCCAGCAACGCGGCATCCACCCCGAAGACGCGACGGCGCTCATCGTCGGTGGTTTCTGCCAGTCGGTGCTCGAAGAGCTGCCCATGGAATTCGCGCTCGAAGCCAAGGCCCTGCTTGCGGTCTCGCTCGAAGGCTCGATTGGCTAAGCCAGAACATTCTTAAAAAAAGTCGAAACACCCCATGATCACCTCCACCACCCCCCTGCTGCAACTGGACGCCCTGCGCGTTGCCATTGCCGAAAAGACCATCCTGCAATCCATCAGCCTCGACGTCGCCCCCGGCGAACTCGTCGTGCTGATGGGCGCCAACGGCAGCGGCAAAAGCACGCTCGGCCTGGCGCTTGCGGGCCACCCGGCCTACCACACGACCCACGGCACGGCGCGCTTTGGCGGCGCCGATCTGCTGGCCATGGAACCCCAGGACCGCGCCCGTGCCGGGCTGTTTCTGTCGTTCCAGGCGCCTCCGGAAATTCCCGGTGTCAAGAACAATCTGTTTATCCGCACCGCCATGAATGCCGTGCGCGCCGCGCGCGGCGAGGAACCGCAGGACGCGTACGACTTTCTCGGCAGCGCCAAGGCCGCCGCCACGACACTCGGCCTGCCAGAAAACATGCTCAGCCGCCCGGTGAATGATGGGTTTTCGGGCGGCGAGAGAAAACGCAATGAGCTGCTGCAACTCTCCTTGCTGCGCCCGCGCCTGGCAGTGCTCGATGAAATCGACTCGGGCATGGACGTGGATGGTGTGCGCGCGGTCGTCGAACTGGTGCAGCGCCTGCGCAGCGAAGGCACGGCCTTCATCGTCGTCTCGCACTACCTGCAGCTGATTGAGTCGCTGCAACCCGACACCGTGCTGCGCCTCGCAGACGGCCAGATTGCCGAGCGCGGCGACATCGCCCTGGCGCAGCGCATTGCGCGCACCGGTTTCGTGCAGGCGCCCGAACTGACAGAGGCTTGAGACCATGAACATCCGCCCCATCACCGCACACGAGGCCATGTTGATGGCCCGTGAGCACCTCGCTGCCACCGGCTGGGTGGCACCAAAGAACGAATCCTTCCGCCACCTGCCACCGCCACCGGCTGCACTCTGGCTGGAGCAGGCTGCAGCAACGCCATTGGCGCAGAACAGCGGCTGGACCCTCACCACGCTTGCCGGCGGCACACCTACCGGCATTGCGGCACGCACGCTGTCTGCCACCGACACCGCACAGCGCGCCGAGCTGTTTGCGGGCCTGGCTTTGCCGGGCGACGATGACGCCGCGCCATTTGCCTGGGCGCACCGCGCCTTGTGCACTGCGGGCCTGCGCCTGCGGGTAGAGTCCGGAACGGCGCAGCAACCCACGCAGCTTGAACTGCGCCACCAGCCCACGGGCCAGGTGGAAGCGCCCTTGTTGGTGCTCGACATCGCCGAAGGGGTGCACTGCGTCCTGCGCGAACTCCACCTCGCGGGCGACGCTGCCACCTCTGGCGGCAAGGTACAAAACCTGCAGTTGCACCTGCGCCTTGCCCGAGGTGCCAGCCTGCAGCACCTGCGCGTTGTCGCCCCGCATGCAGAGGACCGCTGCGCGCACATCATTCACGCCCAGATAGGTGAGAACGCTCGCTACGTCCAGGCCTTTGTCGCCGGCGGCAGCAGCTACCACCTGCAGCGCAGCCAGGTGCTGCTCAGCGGCGCGGGCTCCTCGGCGCATATTGCGGGCCTGACCTGTGCAGCCGGCACAAAATTCGAGCAGCAGGTCTTCATGCGCCATGCCGCAGCGCGGACCACCAGCCACAGCGAAGCACTGGTGCTGGCAAGCGGCAAGGCGCACACGGTGGCCAACGCCAACACGCACATTGCGCCCGGCTCGGACGAAGCCGACGTGCACCAGCGGCTCGCAGGCATTCCGTTGGGAGGCCAGCCGCGGCTGGTACTGCGCCCACACTTGGAGATCTACCACGACAACGTGCAGGCAGCCCATGGCGCCACTTGGGGCGCCCTGCCCGAAGATGCGTTGTTCTACGCGCGCCAGCGCGGGTTGGACGCGAGCGCTGCACGCTCGCTCATCATCGAGGGCATGGCCAACGCCCTGCTGTCGCGCTGCTTCACGGATGCCGCCACGCTCGATGCCTTGGCCCAGGGCGATGCCCTTCAAGGCGTGCTGCGCCAAGTGCTGGAGACAAGCCATGGGTGACATGCTCCCCGCTCGCTGGCTCAGCGCATCCGGCGCGGCGCCCACCAGTCCGTCCGGCGTTACCGGGCTACGCGCCCTGTTTCCGGTGCTCTCCCAGCATATTCAGGGCCACCCGCTCGCCTATCTGGACAACGCCGCCACCACGCAGATGCCCCAGCCGGTGCTGGATGCACTGCAGCACTTCGAGCGCCACGACCGCGCCAACATCCACCGCGGCGTACACGCACTGAGCCAACGCGCCACCGACGCCTACGACGCTGCGCGCGCCGAGCTCAAACGCTTTGTCGGTGCGGGGGCTGGGCACGAACTGGTGTTCACCTCGGGCACCACCGAATCGCTCAACCTTGTGGCGCACGGCCTGTCTGCACATGCTGGTGGGAGCAAGCCTCTGCAGCGCGGTGATGAAATCATCGTCAGCGGCCTGGAGCACCACGCCAACCTCTTGCCCTGGCAACGCGCCGCGCGCGAGAGCGGCGCGGTCCTGCGCATTCTGCTGCCCGATGCTGAGGGCCATCTGCACGCCGAAGACCTGGCCCGTCTTCTGAGCCCGCGCACACGCGTGTTTGCCGTAACCGCCTGCGCCAACGCCACTGGCGAACGCCCGCCCGTGGCTGAGCTGCTGGCATTGGCGCGCCAAGCCGGCGCACTGACGGTGCTGGATGCTGCGCAAGTGGCCGCCCATGCCGTCCCCGATATCTCCGCCCTGCCCTGCGATTTCCTCGTTTTCTCGGGCCACAAGATGTATGGCCCCATGGGCACCGGCGCCCTCGTGGGTGCGCGAAACGCGCTTGAACTGCTGGCCCCACTGCGGGTGGGTGGCGACATGGTGGAGTGGGTAAGCTTCACCGACGCAAGTTATGCCGCGCTACCCGCCCGGCTGGAGGCTGGCACGCCCAATGTGGGCGGCGCCATTGGCATGGCAGCAGCGGCCAAATTCATAGACGCCGTAGGCCGCAGTGCGATCGACCAGCATTTGCATGCGCTTCGCCACCAAGCCGTACAAGGCCTTGCCGCCCTGCCCGGCCTGCGTGTGCTGTCACCCGATACCCAGGACACCGCCATCGTCTCCTTCGTGACCGAAGGCGTTCACCCACACGACATCGGCACGCTGCTTGACGGCCAGGGCGTTGCCGTGCGCACCGGCCACCACTGTGCCCAGCCATTGCTGGAACATCTGGGCTGTGGGCCGACGACGCGCGCGTCGTTCGCGCTCTACAACACACCGGAAGAAGTCGAGCGCCTGGTCGCGGGCGTGGCCAAGGCGCTGGAGCTTTTGCGATGAGCAGTGCCGAAACCGATCTCTACCAGGAACTGGTGCTGGAGCACAAACGTGCGCCGCGCAACTTCGGCCATTTACTCGCGCCCACGCACCAGGCACGGGGCACCAACCCATCTTGTGGCGACGACCTTTCCGTAGAACTGAATATTGCGGATGGGCGCCTCGCAGACATCCGCTTTCACGGCCAGGGCTGCGCCATCTGCATGGCTTCCGCCTCGATGATGAGCGAGGCCGTGAAGGGCCAGGAGATTGCCACCGCGCAGGCGCTGCAACAGCACTTTCGCGCCGTACTGACCGGGGAAGAAAGTGCCGACGTCGCCCCGCTCGGCAAGCTTGTCAGCCTGGCCGGCGTCAGCCGCTACCCCAGCCGCATCAAATGCGCGCTACTAGGCTGGCATGCGCTGATGCATGCCATTGCCAGCAACCCGGCCGCGCCCGCAGCCCCGGTATCCACGGAAGGAGAAACACCATGATGAAACGCATGCGCGAAGACGTGCTGATTAATCGACCTGTGACGGTCGAGCGCATTCCCGATGGCACACCCATGGATTTGCCCGGCGGACTCTGGGCCCAGGTGACCCAGGCGCTGGGCTCAAACTTCACCCTGGTCGTCGAGGGCCAGTTGGTGCGCCTCAAGGGGAGTGATGCCGACGCCATTGGCAAGGAGCCGCCCGCCGAAGTCGAACACCCCGAGAACGTTGAAATTGACGATGTCAGCGGCCTGATCTGGAACACCCTCAAGACCTGCTACGACCCGGAGATTCCGGTCAACATCGTGGACTTGGGCCTCGTCTACCGCTGTGACCTGGAACCCATGGAAGGCGGCGATGTGCGCGCCCTCATCGACATGACGCTCACCGCGCCCGGCTGCGGCATGGGAGAAGCGATTGCCGATGAGGTCTGCGACAAGGTGCTGGCGATTCCGCGCGTCGGCGAGATCACCGTCAACATGGTGTTTGACCCACCCTGGGATCGCTCGCGCATGTCGGAAGCAGCGATGTTGGCCATGGGTATGTAAACCGCACACTCCCCAACAAAAAGGCGCCCCATGGGCGCCTTTTTTTGGTTCTATCGCTGTAGAGATCAACCGCCGCAAGCGCCGCCCGAGCAGCAGTGGTGCTCTTCTGCGTCTTCCAGGACTTCAAGCTTGCTTACCAGAACACGCCACTGGTCCGGCCCCGACTGCAGGTAGGCCCACTGAAACTGGCCGGGCGAGCGCGAATCGAACTGGTGGTGCAGTGGCCGCGGATCGTGATCGCTGACGATCTGAATCGCCTCGCCAGGCAGCAGCTCGTCAAAGCGGCCAAAAATGGTGGTGTGGCGCTGGGGTGGAGGAATCTGGCGCACGTCGATCACGAGAGACTGGGTAGGAAGCATGAGAACCTTTCTTCAGGGTTTCGATAGGGAATAAGAAACAGGAAACGCAATTTCAGCCATCCTTGCCGTCGAGCCGTGTGCTCGTCAGCCAAGGGACATACATCACGAGATAGATCAGGAATGCCGTGGTCCACGCAGCAGCGGCACAAACCAGGGCATGCGAATACCACTGCGGTGCGACCATAGGGACAAGCACTCGCAGCACGGCTGCAGCCATCACCAGCGCATAAGCCAGCACTTCTGCGCGCGAAACCTGCAGCGGCCGGCCCGTGTGCCCACGCGCGGTACGCGTGAGCATGCCGATGATCAGCCCGCCGGTGGCGCCAACCGCGAGGGCATGGACGCCCACCGACACCAGCACCCAGCCCGGCTGCGCAAGTGCCAGCAAGGCCAAGCCCAGCGGAATCCATGCGTACGCAGCGTGCAAGATCCAGAGAATCGGCTTCTTGCGCGAAACCATGGAATGCCAGTGCAGCATGCGCGCGCCCTGCAACACCGCCGCTGCGGCCAGCGCGGCAAACGTGATCCAACCGCCAGGCGCAAACACCCACAGCGCCAGCGCCACGAACGTGGTGGCCAGCGCGCCGCGCTCCAGCCACGGCGGCACGGCGATCTTCAGCCCCGGCGTCACGCTCATGGTGAACGCGGGAATCACGCGGCCCGCCATCACGCACTCGACCATCACGATCAAGCCCAGGGCTGCGTACAGCGCGCTGGAGGGCGGCAGTGCAAGCCATCCCATCACCGACAGGTGGAACACCAGGTTGGCCACCGACAAAAGAATGAGAATCCCCGCCAGTGGCAGGTTGCGCTTATTGCCAGCGCGCAAAAGAATGCGCACCAGGATCACGGCGACGGCGGGCAACAGCACTACATCAAGCGCCGCGTACACCGGGTAAGGCGCCACCCAGGCCGCCACACGGGCCACCAGCCAAAGCAGCACCAGCGCGCCCAGCGCTGCACCGCGCGGCGTTTGCAGCCCCGTCCAGGCTTTGACCGCCGTCAGCAGGAAGCCGACGATCACGCCCGTGGCAAAACCCAGCAGCATCTCGTGCGCATGCCAAAGCATCGGCGAGACGCCGAGATCCAGAGAAACCGCCCCCAGCATGGCCGCCACCCAGAGTGGAACCGCCACGCAGGCCAGCGCCGCTGCAGCGATATAGAAGGGTCGAAAGCCGAGCCGAAGTACTGGCCAGCCGTGGGGCACTTTGCTTGCAGGCTTCGCAGCGCCAGCGCTGACCAGGGGCGGAAGAGGTGTTTTCATGGAGTCCATATCAGGCCCGGCGCGCTTGCGTTGCCAGGTACAAAACTATAAGATGCATTTTAAATGTATCTTACAGCGCTCGGCGATTTTTTTCAATCGACTGTGCGCTGCACACCACCATGCGGCTTGCCAACTACACCGACTACACCCTGCGCGTGCTGATGTACTGCGCGCAGCACCGCGAGCGCCGCGTCACCATTGCCGAGCTCGCGCAGAGCCATTCATTGTCGAAAAACCACTTGATGAAGATCGTCAATGACCTGGCTCGACACGGTCTGCTGGAAACGGCCCGAGGGCGCGGCGGCGGTGTTCGCCTGTTGCTGGAACCGGCCGAGATCGGCGTTGGCGCCGTGGTGCGCTGGTGCGAAAGCGATTTTCGTATGGTCGAGTGCTTCGACGAAAACTCCAACACCTGCCGCCTGAGCCCCGCCTGCCGTCTGAAAAAATTGTTTCAGCGCGCTCTGGCCTCCTGGCTGCGCGAACTCGACACCGCCACGCTGGCCGATCTGGTGGGAGATGGCGCTGCAGAGTCGCTCGGCGCTTCCGCCATCATCAGCTTGTCGCGGCGCGCACCCGCAGCCGCCGCACTGGCGCGCGGTTGACGCTAGAGCAGCGCATGTATTTTGCTATTAATTAGATAGCTGTAAACATATACCTATAAAGCGCTAGCAGCATTTTTTACCACTAAATCGCACCTAGAACGACTCCCAGTCATCGCTCGCCCCAGCCGCGCCCTTCACGGGTTTGGGCGCTGACGCCACCGTGGAGGTTTGCCGGGCAAGCGGTTTGGCAGGAATCCGCGTCGGAACCTTCGGCTTGGGCGCTGTCACAGCCGCAGCCGCCGTGCGCTTTGGGGTGGTCAACGGCGCGCGCGAGACGGGCGAGACGGTGTTGCCGGCCGCAAGCCGGAACACCGCCACGGACTGCACCAAGTCCTCCGCCTGCCCCTTGAGACTGCTGGCGGCTGCGGCCATCTGCTCGACCAGTGCCGCATTCTGCTGGGTGGCCTGGTCCATTTGCGTGACCGCCTCGCCAACTTGCGAGACACCTGAGCTTTGCTCGCTGCTGGCGGCGCTGATTTCTGCAACGATGTCGGTCACCCTGCGGATCGCGGCCACGACCTCGTTCATGGTGGCGCCGGCCTTGTCCACCTGGTCGTTGCCTTGCTCGACACGCTCGACGCTTGCGGAAATCAGCGCCTTTATTTCCTTGGCCGCATCCGCGCTGCGGCCGGCAAGACTGCGCACCTCGCTGGCCACCACGGCAAAACCCCGGCCCTGCTCGCCCGCACGTGCCGCCTCGACCGCCGCGTTCAGCGCCAGGATATTGGTCTGGAACGCAATGCCATCAATGACGCCAATGATGTCGGCAATCTTGCGGCTGCTCTCGTTGATGCCCTTCATGGTTTCGACCACCTGAGCGACCGTCTCACCGCCTTGCTGCGCGACGCCGGATGCGCTCACGGCCAGTTGGTTGGCTTGGCGGGCGTTGTCGGCGTTCTGACGCACGGTGCTGCTCAACTCCTCCATGGAGGCCGCCGTTTCTTCCAGTGCGCTGGCCTGCTGCTCCGTCCGCGCTGACAAATCGTGGTTGCCCTGGGCGATTTCAGCGCTCGCCGTTGCGACGCTCTCAGAGCCCTCACGCACCCGTGTCACGATGCGCACCACACTGTCCCGCATGGTTGCTATGCCATGCAGGACGCTGCGTTCATCTGCGGGAGGGATCTCCACCGCCAGATCGCCTTGAGAGATCTTGTTGGTAATGGAGTTGAGAAGCTCAGGCTCCCCGCCCAATTGGGTCAGGATGCCACGCGTGAACCACCAGCCAATCAGCCCCAGAGCAACGGCCAGGGCCAGCGCAATAGCACCAGCTTCAAGCACACGGCCCATGAAGGTCGTCTGCACCGTGTCGACATAGACCCCGGAACCAACAATCCAGCCCCACGGCGTGAAACCTTTCACAAAAGAAACCTTGGGCACCGGATCCGTGCTCCCCGGCTTGGGCCACAGATAGTTGACAAAGCCAGCGCCGCTTTTCTTTACCGTGTTGACAAATTCCACAAAAAGAAACTTGCCCGTGGGATCCTTGTTGCCACTGAGGTCCTGGCCCTCCAACTTGGTGCTGATGGGATGCATCACCATGGTTGGATGCATGTCGTTGATCCAAAAATACTCGGTGTCACTGTAGCGCAGCGAGCGCACCGTTTCCTTGGCACGCTGCTTGGCCTCATCTTCTGTCATGGCTCCCTTGCTCGCCTGCTCATGAAAATGGGCAATCACGCCATAGGCGGTCTCCACCGCCTGGCGAACGCTGCTCTCCCGCTCTTGCCTGATCAGACTGCGCTCGGACACCATAAGGACACCCGCGAGCACCAGCATGGCCAGCAAGGCAAATCCCACGAGCCCCGTGAGACGCCGCGCAACACTGAGTTGTTTGAATGTGGTCATGGCACGCCCTCGATGGTTCAACTTCAATGGACGCTGTGATCCTACATCCCAGCGGCAACGCGTGCCGGCTTTCGGCTTGAGACCCGGTCACGCAATTGGTTTGCGAACAACAAAAAGCAAGGTTTCGCCCGAAATTGCTATAACAATTATAGCTAAATACTGTTTATCAATAAGCGATAGATCGGTATTTCACAATATATCCTGCGGGTCAAAAGCTTTCCCACTCACCGCTCGGTGTTGCTGCAATGCGCGGGGCAGGCCGCACGGCCGGGACCGGCGCAGCCCTGGCTTTCTTGGAAGGAGGCAACAGCGGCTCTGCAGATCGCGCGGGCACCTTGGGCTGCGCTGCTTGGCGGGACGGTGCGGCAACCGGCACCGTTCTGCCATGACTTGTGGGCGCGAGCGCAAACACCGCCACAGCTTGCACCAGCTCTCCCGCCTGTGCCTTCAGGCTGCTGGCAGCGGCGGCCATTTGCTCGACCAGCGCAGCGTTTTGCTGCGTCGCCTGGTCCATCTGCGTGATCGCTTCGCCCACCTGGGAGACGCCCGAACTCTGCTCGTTGCTGGCGGCGGTGATCTCGCCGACGATGTCGCTCACGCGCCGAATGGCGCCCACCACGTCGGTCATGGCGGCGCCGGCCTTGTCGGCCCATTGCCTGCCTTGTTCGACCTGCTGACTGCTCGCGCTGATCAGGGCCTTGATTTCCTTGGCGGCGTCGGCGCTGCGCCCCGCCAGGCTGCGCACTTCGCTGGCCACCACGGCAAAGCCGCGGCCTTGCTCCCCGGCACGGGCGGCTTCCACTGCGGCGTTCAGCGCCAGGATATTGGTCTGGAAAGCGATGCCGTCAATGACGCCAATGATGTCGCCGATCTTGGCGCTGCTGCTGTTGATGCCTTGCATGGCCTGCACCACCTGGGCCACAACTTCTCCACCCTGAACAGCCGTTTGTGACGCACTCTGAGCCATCTGGTTGGCTTGCCGCGCGTTGTCGGCGTTCTGCCGCACGGTCGAGCCAAGCTCCTCCATGGAAGCCGAAGTCTCTTCCAGGGCGCTGGCCTGCTGCTCCGTTCTGCCGGACAGATCGTGGTTGCCGGATGCGATCTGGGCGCTTGCCGCAGCCACCCCTTCGGACCCGCTGCGCACATTGGCTACCACCCCAGCAAGATTGGCGCGCATTTCGGTCAGCGCAGCGAGCAGCTGCCCCATTTCGTCCTTGCCACCCACGGGGATGGGTTCGGCCAGATTCCCGGCCGCCATGGCGCGCGCCGCAGCCACCGCCTGCGCTGCGGGGCGCGAGACACTGCGAGCGATGAGCACGGCGAACACCACCGCCAATACGACGCACAGGCCGAGCGCCACAGCGACGGCCACGCGCGCATTTTCGAACACCAATCCAGCCCGCTGGTGCGCGGCATCCGCCGCAGCTGCGGCGACATCCGACAGTTGGCCCAGCGTTTCATCGGCTGCCGCAAAGGCCTTGGCCGAATCGCCGGCGTATTTGTCGGCCAGCGCCCGCGACGTCATCTCGACCATCTCGGCGGTGGTGAAATCAATGCCCTTGGCGATGTCGAGCAGATCGCCTTGCACTTGCCGGTAGGCCGTCTTTTGCTCAGCATATTGGCCAAAAGCAGCGATTTCCTGAGGGCCCGCCATCAGCGCCTGAAGCCGCTGGTCGAGCTTGTCCATGTCGCTGGCTCGGGCGACGATCTGCTGCACCAAAGCGGTTACTTCTTCGGCGTTGCGCGCCGTGATCAAACCAGCTTCGGCACGCCGCATTCGGTTGATGAGCACGCGCAATTGACCTGCCTGGTCCACGCTGGGCATCAGGTGATCGGCAAGCTCCTGCGTCTGGGCCTGCATGCGCGCGAGTTGCACCAGGGACAACGCGCCAAGCGCCAGAGTCAGCACTACGACAACGAAAAAACCCGCTGCGAGCTTGGTGCCGATACGCAGATTGGAAAAACGAAAGAGTGTCATGGAAGCAAAGCCCGGCCCGCTTGAATGCGCTGGTCTCGTAAGCAAGCAGGATCCCGAGAAGTAACAATTTGTCCAGTCTAGCCCCGCCCTGCCCCATCGTGCACCGGGTAATCCATCAAAAAGCACGCACACCATGCGGTGGGCGTGCTTTTGCAGGCAAGCCGTCAGCTGCCTGACAAGATTCGGACGATCTCAGCCGTGTGCCTTGGCGTAGTGGGCCAGGCCTTCGACAATTTCCTTGTGTGCCGATTCAATGCCTTCCCAGCCCAGCACTTTCACCCATTTGCCGTCTTCCAGATCCTTGTAATGCTCGAAGAAGTGGCTCAGTGCCTTGAGGCGCGCGGGGTTTACATCCTCAATATTTTTCCAGGCAGCGTACATGCCCAGCACCTTGTTCGTGGGCACGGCCAGCACTTTGCCGTCGATGCCTGCTTCGTCTTCCATCTTCAAAATGCCCAGCGCGCGGCAGGGCACGACCACGCCGGGGTGCAGCGGGTAAGGCGTGATGACCAGCACATCCACCGGATCGCCGTCGCCGCTGAGCGTCTGCGGCACATAGCCGTAGTTCGACGGGTAGTACATGGCGGTTGTCATGAACCGGTCCACAAAGATGGCGCCCGACTCCTTGTCCACCTCGTATTTGATCGGGTCGGAATCCATAGGAATTTCGATCACGACGTTGAAAGATTCGGGGAGGTTCTTGCCGGGAGTGACGCTGTTGAGGGACATGTTGCTTGATTTCCAGGTAGATAACTAGTGACTAACCCTGATTTTACCGGCCGAGCCCTTGCACCCGGCTTGCAGACGCAGTTTTCGGGGTAAATTGTCGGGGTTGGCCAATCGACTCCGGGACGGGAGCACGAGGAAGCAACGCAGCGGAGACCCTCCCATGCGTTGTGTCTCCTACCGTGCGAAACAACACTTGGAGCGATAAGAATGGCTGGAACCACAGCGTCGAATTTTCCCCTCATCCTTGCCCTTGTTTGCGGCCTGATTGCCGTGGCCTACGGCTTCTGGGCCCGCAGCTGGATATTGGGCAAAGACCCCGGCAACCCGCGCATGCAGGAGATTGCCGCGGCCATCCAGGCCGGTGCAGCGGCCTACCTGGCGCGCCAGTACAAGACCATTGCCGTCGTCGGCGTGGTGCTGGCCATCCTCATCGGCGTTTTCCTTGATGGCAAGACCGCCGTGGGCTTTGTCATCGGTGCCGTGCTCTCGGGCGCCTGCGGTTTCATCGGCATGAACGTGTCAGTGCGTGCCAACGTGCGCACCGCACAGGCTGCCACGCAAGGCATTGGCCCGGCACTGGACGTCGCGTTCCGCGGCGGCGCCATTACCGGCATGCTGGTGGTGGGCCTGGGGCTGCTGGGCGTCACCGGGTTCTACTGGTACCTGGTGGGTGGCAATCCGGTGGCGGACAAATCGCTGGCCGGCCTGCTCGACCCGCTGATCGGTTTTGCCTTCGGCTCCTCGCTGATCTCCATCTTCGCGCGCCTGGGCGGCGGCATCTTCACCAAGGGCGCTGACGTGGGCGCCGACCTGGTGGGCAAGGTCGAGGCCGGTATTCCCGAGGACGACCCGCGCAACCCCGCCGTGATTGCCGACAACGTGGGCGACAACGTGGGCGACTGCGCCGGCATGGCCGCCGACCTGTTCGAAACCTACGCGGTGACACTGATCGCCACCATGGTGCTGGGCGCGCTGATGCTGACGGCCGCTCCGGTCAACGCCGTGATGTACCCGCTGGCGCTGGGCGCCGTGTCCATCGTGGCCTCCATCATTGGCTGCTTCTTCGTCAAGGCCTCGCCCGGCATGAAGAACGTGATGCCCGCGCTGTACAAGGGGCTGGCGATTGCCGGCGTGCTCTCGCTCATCGCCTTCTACTTCGTCACCACCTGGATCATTCCCGACAACGCCCTGGGCGGCACGGGCGCACAGATGAAGCTGTTTGGCGCCTGCGCCACCGGCCTGGTGCTCACCGCAGCGCTGGTCTGGATCACCGAGTACTACACCGGCACGCAGTACAAGCCGGTGCAGCACATTGCGCAGGCTTCCACCACCGGCCATGGCACCAACATCATTGCCGGCCTGGGCGTGTCCATGCGCTCCACCGCCTGGCCGGTGATCTTTGTCTGCGCCGCCATCCTGGTGTCGTACTCGCTCGCTGGGTTGTTCGGCATCGCCGTGGCGGCCACCTCCATGCTCAGCATGGCGGGCATCGTGGTGGCGCTGGACGCCTACGGACCGATCACCGACAACGCTGGCGGCATTGCCGAAATGGCCGAAATGCCCAGCAGCGTGCGTGACATTACCGACCCGCTGGACGCCGTGGGCAACACCACCAAGGCCGTGACCAAGGGCTACGCCATTGGTTCGGCTGGCCTTGCTGCGCTGGTGCTGTTTGCCGACTACACCCACAAGCTGGAGAGCTACGGCCAGGCGATCGACTTCAACTTGAGCGACCCCATGGTCATCGTCGGCCTGTTCATCGGCGGCCTGATTCCCTACCTGTTCGGCGCCATGGCCATGGAAGCCGTGGGCCGCGCAGCCGGCGCCGTGGTGGTGGAAGTGCGCCGCCAGTTCCGCGATATCAAGGGCATCATGGAAGGCACGGCCAAGCCCGAATACGGCAAGGCCGTCGACATGCTGACCAGCGCTGCCATCAAGGAAATGATCGTCCCCAGCCTGCTGCCCGTGGTGGTACCGATTCTGGTCGGCCTGCTGCTCGGCCCGAAAGCGCTCGGCGGCTTGCTGATGGGCACGATCGTGACCGGCCTGTTCGTCGCCATTTCCATGTGCACCGGCGGCGGTGCCTGGGACAACGCCAAGAAGTACATCGAAGATGGCCACCACGGCGGCAAGGGCTCTGAGGCACACAAGGCCGCCGTGACCGGCGACACCGTGGGCGATCCGTACAAAGACACCGCTGGCCCGGCTGTGAACCCGCTGATCAAGATCATCAACATCGTGGCGCTGCTCATCGTGCCGCTGGTGGTGAAGTTCCACGCCGGCTGAAGCGGCGCCGTCGCTGATGGCGACTTATGACGAAAGGGGCTTTGTGCCCCTTTCTCAATGCACAAGAGGAAAGACGGATGGAGAGATCGACCGATGAATCACCTCGCCCGCTATCCCGCCGGCCCCGATATCGAGGTTTACACCCAGATCGTTCGCACTACGCTGGCCACTTCCGGCCATTTCCTCGAGCGCGTCATCGAATCCACCCGCAGAGCCTTGCAACAGCGCGAAGACCAGGCGCGCACCCCCCGCGAGAGCCACAGCGTAATGCACGCGCGCCAGCACCTCGAACGCGTCAACTTTGTCATGTGCGAGCGATTTCCCAACGCTCTGGAGCAAGCGATTGCCAAAGGTGCCGATCGGGAGCAAGCCGCAACACGCTCTCTTTTCTCGGTGCAGTTTGACGACCTGGAGTTGATGGACGAATCGCAACTCAGCGAGAGTGTCGAACGTGCGCGGGCCGGACAGCTGCTTGCCGAAGCCGTGACAGAGCCTTTGGCGGAGCTCAATGCGCTCATGAGCGCTGCGCAAGGGCAATCGAGCGTCGACCCTGGGCACAATCCCCTGCAACCTGTGCTATTTCTGCAGGCCATGCAAGCCGTGGTCGGGCAGATGCAGCCGTCCGACGAAGTGCGGCGGGACTGGATGGGGCACATGGCCGAGGCAATGGGCTCCCAGCTTCGGGCCCTGTATCTTCAACTCATCGGGCAGATGCAGGATAGCGGCATCAAGCCCGCCGGTTATGCGGTGCGCCAGCAAGGCGGTCACTATGTTTACGTCAAGCCTGATGGCCCAGAAGGCCACGCTCCCGGGTTTGGTCCCGAAGCCGCGCCGTGGCGTGCGGGCGGTGTGCAAGCTTCGCCCGCGGCAGCAGCCGGAACCCGCCACACCCTGCTCACGCTGCACCAGTTGCGCCGTCTGCTCACGGGCGAGCTGACCGAGGGCCCGGCGCCCGAAATGCCATTTTCTGAACAGTTTTCGTGCGAATTCGAAAGCGCACCATCCCACGCTGCCGCGCCCGCGCCGGAGTTCGACATCACCGTCCCTGCCGCCTTTGAGGCACTCCAGGAGATGAACCAGGTAGATCACATGATGAAGCGGCTGGGCAGTCGGGGCCCGGTGGGTGCGCCGGCTTCGGCGGCGATAGCCCCCCAGAGCCCCAGAGCGGCGCTCGGACAAGCCTTGAGCATGGAAGTCGTGGCACTCATGCTGGACAACATCGCGCACGACGATCGCCTGCTCTGGCCGGTGCAGCAACTCGTGAAAAAGCTGGAGCCCGCCCTATTGAAACTGGCAGTAGCCGACCCGCGATTTTTCAGTGAAAAAGACCATCCCGCTCGCCGCCTGCTGCAGGAGATGACGGACCGCAGCCTGGCCTTTGACAGTCTCGAAGCCCAAGGTTTTGAGAGCTTCATGCAGCCACTGATCGACGTGGTAGGCCCATTGACCCACTCACCCATTGAAGACCAGGAGCCTTTTGCGCACGCCCTGTGGCAATTGATGGACGCTTGGGCCACACGCGAGAAAAAGCGCGAAAACGAGCGTCTGCGGGCCATCGAAGCCCTGCGCCATGCCGAGCAGCGCAACCTGCTGGCCGCCAGGATGTCGCATGAGATGCGGCTACTGCCGCAGATCGACGCGATCCCGGCCGAAATTGCGCGTTTCCTGTTGGGCCCCTGGACCCAGGTGATGGCCCAGGCGCGTCTGAGCGATCACAGTGGCAGCAACGACCCGGGCCGCTACCGGGAGGCGGTCGACGCGCTGATCTGGAGTGCGCAACCCCAGCTCACCCGCATCAACGTGGGCCGCCTCGCCCGCCTCGTTCCCAAGCTGCTCTCCAGACTGAACGCAGGCCTGGCTGCCATCGACTATCCACCCACCGAGACCCACAAGTTCTTCGAACTGCTGATGCAGCTGCACCAGCAGGCCTTTGTGCCCGGCCGCACCGCAGACGCCGCACCCAGCGCGCACCCAGCCTCCACCCCCAGCCATGCGCCCACCCTGGAGACAGAAGAACCCTGGATTGCGCCATCCGAAGCCGCGGAATCGGGCTTCATGGCGGAGCTCGCAGACATCCCGCCACCAAGCCCTGACGGCGACGCGCCCCACCCCCCGGCTTCCACCACTGCGCCCACGCCGGAGATGGGCGTTGGAACCTGGGTCAACCTTCAAATTGAAGGCAAATGGGAGCGCACGCAGCTGTCCTGGATTGGATCCCATGGCAACTTCTTCCTGTTTACCAACGCCTATGGTCACACGCAGTCAATGACCCGGCGACTGCTCGATAAGCTGGTTGCTCGGGGCACGCTGCAGGTCATTTCCGAGCAAACCGTGGTGGCTGGCGCACTGGACGCCGTGGCACAGACGGCCCTGCGCAACAGCCTGGACACGAGCCATTGACGCGACATTGCCTGGCTCAAACTGCCGCAAACTCGCGGCCCGCAGCAACGCACTCGCCGGCGCCACCAGCGTCTGCAAGCCGTCTCCACGCGCCTGCAACAGCGCTGGTATGCACAGGGCGACACACAAGCGCAGCCCAACGCGCTGGTCAGCCCGGCCAGTCCGCACCCGGGCTCAGCCACCCACCCTGGCCCACCAGCAGATCGGCCGCCGCGAGCTGGGAGCGGCGCGGCCTGGCGATCGGGCGTGGCACGCTTGATTCCTGCTGCCGCCAAGGCCGCAGCCACTGCCAGGCGCGCAGACGTGCCGCCAGCGCCCTGCGCGCGGGCACGGGCGCGGCAAAGCCCTCGCCCGCTTCCGCCTGCATCGCCCAAGCAGCGGAGCGCTCGCGCTCGATAGACAGCGCCGTGTCGCGCACCATGACCGCCGCCCGCAGACGCAGAACCTCGCACTCCAGCCGATCAATATCCGCCTGCTGCTGCGCCATCACGCGGCTGCAGCGCTCCTGCACGGCGCCATACACGCGGCAGAGCACCACATGCTCTTGCGCAGCCGTGGTTGCGGGCGAAATGATGGGAATGAAGCGCATGGTGCTGGCCTGCTGTGAAAACGACAGGCTCGATATTAAATGAGAATAATTCTCATTGCAAATGAGACAACGGCTTCAACACCCAACGCACACGCTCGCTCCGAAGATCAGCTCTGAATCTGCGCCCAGAGCTTGTCGAGTCTTTTCACGCTCACCGGCTGCGGCGTGCGCAGCTCCTGCGCGAAAAAGCTCACGCGCAGTTCTTCCAGCAACCAGCGCAGCTCCTGCATGCGGGCATCCACCGCGCCCTTGCGCTCAGCCACCAGGCGCCAGTAGCGCTGCTCCTGCGGGCGCAGCTCAGTCAGTTTGGCGGCGTCGCGGGCCGGGTCGGCGCGCAGCTTGTCCAGGCGTGCGGCGATGGCCTTGAGGTAGCGGGCAAAGTGCGAAAGCTGGGGCCAGGGCGCGGCCGTGAGGAAGTTTTTTGGCACCAGGCGCTGGAGTTGTGCCAGCGCGTCCTGCGTGGCTTCGGGGGCGTTTTTGGTGTCCTTGATCTTGCGGGCAGCCAGCGCGTATTCGGCGAGGATGGTGGCGGCCAGGCGCGCCACTTCGTTGGCAATCAAGGTCAGGCGCCCACGCCCTTCCTGCACGCGGCGATCAAATTCTTGTGCGTTGGTGGGGAGGGGTTCGAGCAGAAAGGCTCGGTCCATTGCCACGTCGAGGATTTGGCTGCGCAGCTCTTCCTGGGTTCCCAAGGGCATAAAAGCGACGGCCATTTTTTGCAGCTCGGGAAGGTTTTTTTCGAGGTACTTGAGTGCATCCTTGATTTGCAGCGCAAACAGGCGCCGCAGGCCCGCACGGTGTTTGGCAGCGGCCACATCGGGTTCGTCAAACACTTCGATGGTGACGGCATCGCCCGCATCAATGAGCGCGGGAAAGCCAATCAACTGCTGCCCGCCCCGGCCGATTTCCATCAGTTCGGGCAGCTCGCCAAAGGTCCAGCTGGTGTAGCGCGCCTCGGCGTGCACCGTGGGCAGCGCAGATTTTGCTTTTGTTTTGATAGCTGCTTGCGCTTGTCCAGTAAGCGCTAGAGGCTCATTTGACTCTAACTTTTTGGCTTCTTGAGCGTTACTGCTCAGCTTGAGCCCGGCCAGCGCCTGGAACGCCCCGCGCGCCTTGGCGCCCCACTCGGCCTTGAGCGCGCCCAGATTGCGGCCCTGACCGAGCTGGCGGCCATGCTCGTCCACGATACGGAAGTTCATGAACAAGTGCGGGCTCAGCATGTCGAGCTTGAAGTCGGCGCGTTTCACGTCGAGCGAGGTCTCGTCGCGCACCTGTTTGAGCAGCGCATCCACCAGCCCCAGGTGCCCGATGCGGTCGGGCGTGCCCAGCAGTTCGGCCAGTCGGGCAGCGGATTCGGGCAGCGGCACAAAGCGGCTGCGCGGGCGCTGGGGCAGGCTTTTGAGCAGCGCCTGGATCTTGTCCTTGAGCATGCCCGGCACCAGCCATTCGCAGCGCTCCTCGCTCACCTGGTTGAGCACGAACAGCGGCACAGCCACCGTGACGCCGTCGCGCGCGTCGCCCGGCTCGTGCAGGTAGCTGGCCTGGCAGTCCACGCCCCCCAGGCGAATCATTTTGGGGAACGCGGCGGTGGTGATGCCAGCCGCCTCATGGCGCATCAATTCATCGCGCGTGAGAAGCAGCAGCTCGGGGCGCTTGACCGTCTCTTGCCGGTACCACTGCTCGAAACTGCGGCCGCTGGTGATGTCTTGCGGCAACTGCTGGTCGTAGAAAGCGTAGATCAGTTCTTCGTCCACCAGCACGTCTTGCCTGCGCGACTTGTGCTCCAGCTCTTCCACCTTGGCGATGAGCTTTTCGTTGGCTGCCAGGAACGGCAGGCGCTTGTGCCATTCGGGCAGCACATCCGCCGCCACCAGCGCCTGGCGAATGAACATCTCACGTGCGGCCTGCGGGTCCACCTTGTCAAAGGGCTTGCGCCGCCCGCTGTAGACCACCAGGCCGTAGAGCGTGGCGCGCTCGAAGGCCACTACCTCAGCGGCCTTTTTCTCCCAGTGCGGGTCGAGCAACTGCTTCTTGAGCAAATGGCCGCCGACTTCTTCCAGCCAGGTCGGATCGATGTTGGCGATGCCACGGCCGAACAAACGCGTGGTCTCCACCAGTTCGGCGCAGACGATCCAGCGGCCGGGCTTCTTGCGCAGGTGCGCGCCGGGGTGGCGGTGAAACTTGATGCCGCGCGCGCCCAGGTACACGTCTTCCTCTTCCGGCTTGAAGCCAATGTTGCCCAGCAAACCGGCCAGCATGGATTTGTGCAGCTCCTCATAGCTCGCCGGCTTTGGGTTCAGCTCCCACTTGTGCTCGGCCACCACGGTGAGGAGCTGGCTGTGCACGTCGCGCCACTCGCGCACGCGGCGCACGTTGATGAAGTTCTGCCGCAGCAATTGTTCGTACTGGCGGTTGCTGAGCTTGTGGGAAGGGGCTGCATCTGCAAGCGCCGAGGGTGGTGCAGGCTGTGGCTGGGCGCCCGAGGCGCGCTGTGCCACGGGCAGAAAGGCCTGGTTGGGCGCCTTCTTGCGCGCCTGGTCCTTCTGCACGCGGGCCGAGGCCAACGTGGGCATGCTGCCGCCGCGCGCTTGCTGCAGCCAGTTCCACAGCGTCAAGTAGCCGCTGAACTCGCTTTTCTCGTCGTCGAACTTGGCGTGCTGCTGGTCGGCCTGCTGCTGCGCTTCCATGGGGCGGTCGCGCACGTCCTGCAGGCTGAGTGCGCTGGCAATCACCAGCACTTCGTTCAAGGCACCGCGCGCTCGCGCTTCCAGAATCATGCGGCCGACGCGCGGGTCCACCGGCAGGCGCGCCAGTTCACGGCCCATGGAAGTGAGCTCGTTCTGCTCATCCACCGCGCCCAGCTCGTGCAGCAGCTGGTAGCCATCGGCAATGGCGCGGCCGGACGGTGCATCGATAAACGGAAACTGCGCCACGTCGCCCAGGTGCAGCGACTTCATGCGCAGGATGACGCCGGCCAGCGATGAACGCAAAATTTCCGGGTCCGTAAAGCGCGCTCGCCCGGCAAAGTCTTTCTCGTCGTACAGACGTATGCAGATGCCGCTGGCCACCCGCCCGCAGCGCCCGGCGCGCTGGTTGGCCGCCGCCTGGCTGATGGGTTCCACCAGCAATTGCTCAACCTTGCTGCGCAGGCTGTAGCGCTTGACCCGCGCGGTGCCCGAGTCGATCACGTAACGGATGCCCGGCACCGTGAGCGAGGTCTCGGCAACGTTGGTGGCCAGGATGATGCGCCGGCCCGTGTGGCCGTCAAAGATGCGGTCCTGCTCGGCTTGCGACAGGCGCGCAAACAGCGGCAGCACCTCGGCATTGCGCGTGACCACGTTGTGCGCCAGGTGCTTGCGCAGGTGGTCGGCGGCCTCGCGGATTTCGCGCTCGCCGGGCAGGAAAACGAGGATGTCGCCAGCGGCGTTGCCTTGCCACAGCTCATCGACGCCATCGGCAATCGCTTCGTTCAAGCCGTAGTCGCGCGACTCCTCGAACGGGCGCCAGCGCTGCTCCACCGGGAACATGCGGCCGGAGACCATCAGCACCGGGGCCGGGCCGTCCTTGCTTTCAAAATGCTTGGCAAACCGGTCCGCATCGATGGTGGCGGACGTCACCACCACCTTCAGGTCGGGCCGGCGCGGCAAGATCTCGCGCAGGTAGCCCAGCAGGAAATCGATGTTCAGACTGCGCTCGTGCGCCTCGTCGATGATGATGGTGTCGTAGGCCTTGAGTAGCGGGTCGGTCTGCGTCTCGGCCAGCAAAATGCCGTCCGTCATCAGCTTGACCGAAGCATCGCGGCTCAGCCGGTCCTGAAAGCGCACCTTGTAGCCCACCACCTCGCCCAGCGGCGTCTTGAGTTCCTCGGCAATCCGCTTGGCCACGCTGCTGGCTGCAATGCGGCGCGGCTGGGTGTGGCCGATAAGCTGGCCGCGTTCGCCGGGACGGGCGTTGAGTTTTCCGCGCCCCAGGGTGAGCGCGATCTTGGGCAACTGGGTGGTCTTGCCCGAGCCGGTTTCGCCGCAGACGATGATGACCTGGTGCTGCTTCAGGGCCTGCGCAATCTCGGCACGCCGGGCAGAGACCGGCAAAGATTCGGGAAACGTGATCTGCAGAGAACGGGCGGCGGCGTCGGACAAGGTGGCAACTTCGTAGAGAATCGCGAATTATCCCCGGCCCGCTCCATTTTCTGGACGACTCCCACCCAGCCTACCGCCGCTCTGCGGCCCCGCCCACGCGCATGTCCACCGTCTTCAACTTCACTTTTGTGCCCTGGTTCCGCTCCGTGGCGCCCTACATCCACAAGTTTCGGCACCAGACCTTTGTCATCGGGCTGCCGGGCGAGGCCATTGCTGCGGGCAAGCTCTACAGCATTGCGCAGGACCTTGCCATGATCCAGGCGATGGGCGTCAAGATCGTTCTGGTGCACGGCTTTCGCCCGCAAGTGAACGAGCAGCTCGCCGCCAAGGGCCATGAGGGGCGCTACTCGCACGGCATCCGTATCACCGATTCGGTGGCGCTCGACAGTGCGCAGGAGGCCGCTGGGCAGTTGCGCTATGAGATCGAAGCCGCGTTCAGCCAGGGCCTGCCGAACACGCCCATGGCCGATTCCACGGTGCGGGTGATTTCGGGCAACTTCATTACGGCACGGCCGGTGGGCATCGTCGATGGGGTGGATTTCCAGCACTCTGGGCTGGTGCGCAAAGTGGACGTGGCGGGCATCCAGCGCTCGCTCGACATGGACGCACTGGTGCTCATCTCACCCTTTGGCTTCTCGCCCACGGGCGAGGCCTTCAACCTGAACATGGAGGAAGTCGCGACCTCGGTGGCCATCGCCCTCAAGGCCGACAAGCTGGTATTCGTCTCCGAAGTGCCGGGCATTTTGCAGAACCCTGAAGAGCCCGCCACCGACGACAACCCCATCGACACCGAACTGCCGCTCGCCCAGGCGCGCCAGCTGCTGGCGCGCATGCCCGCGAGCCAGCAACCGTCGGACACGGCGTTCTACCTGCAGCACTGCGTCAAGGCGTGCCAGGGCGGCGTAGAGCGCAGCCACATCATTCCGTTTGCCGTGGACGGTGCGCTGCTGCTCGAGATTTACGTGCACGACGGCATCGGCACCATGATCGTGGACGAAAAGCTCGAAGAAGTGCGCGAAGCCACGGCGGACGACGTTGCCGGCATCCTGCAGCTGATCGAGCCGTTCGAGAAAGACGGCACGCTGGTCAAGCGCGACCGCACCGAGATCGAGCGCGACGCCTCCAACTACACCATCGTCGAGCACGACGGCGTGATCTTTGGCTGCGCCGCGCTGTACGCCTACCCCGAGGCACGCACCGCCGAAATGGCCGCGCTCACCGTATCGCCGCAAAGCCAGGGTACCGGTGACGGTGAAAAGCTCTTGCGCCGCATCGAGCAGCGCGCGCGTCTGCTGGGGTTAGAGAGCATCTTCGTGCTCACGACACGCACCATGCACTGGTTCCTGAAGCGCGGCTTCAAGCCGGTGGACCCCGAGTGGCTGCCCGAAGCGCGCAAGCGCAAATACAACTGGGACCGGCGCAGCCAGGTTCTGGTGCGCAAACTTTAAGCAAAAACAGCCTCTAGCGCTTATTCAGCAAGCGTTTGCAGCTATATTTTCAATAGCTATTACGCTTGCGCTGCCGTGACGAAGCCCGCCACGTCCACCGCGTCCATCTGCTCGGCATCCAGAAACCGCTCGGCGTAGCGCAGATAGACGCGCTCGCGCAGAAACACCTCGAACAGATCGGGGTCGATGTGGCCGCCGTGCTTCATGCGCTCCATGATGGCGACGGCCTGCGACAGCTTCATGCCGCTTTTGTAGGGGCGGTCAGCCGCCGTCAGGGCCTCGAAGATGTCGGCAATACCCATCATGCGGGCCTGCACCGACATCTGATCGCGCGTGAGGCCGCGCGGGTAGCCCTTGCCGTCCATACGTTCGTGGTGGCCGCCAGCGTACTCGGGCACCCTCTTGAGGTGCTGGGGCCAGGGCAAGGCTTCGAGCATTTTGATGGTGGCCACGATGTGGTAATTGATGGTGTCGCGCTCCGCCTGGGTCAGCGTGCCGGAACGGATGGTGAGGTTCTCAATTTCCTCGGCGGTCAGAAACTCCGTCTGCACGCCGTCGACATTGCGCCACTGGCGCTGTGCAGACAGGCTGCGAACGCGTTGCTGATCGGCCGCCTGCATGGCCTCGACACCGCGGTTGCAATGGCGCAAAAAGGCCCGGTCGTCGTCGATGGCCTGCATCTCCCTCTGCAGGCTGGCCAGGGCCACGGCCTCGGCGCCGGGGTCCACCGCCGGGCGCAAGGCGAGTTGGGCACGCAGGGCGGCGAGTTCCGCGTCCCGCTTGGCCACCTCAAAGCGGGTATCGATGAGTCCGATGCGGTCGTAGAGTGTTTGCAGCTTGGTGGCCTTGTCCACCACGTGCACCGGCGTCGTGATCTTGCCGCAGTCGTGCAGCAGTCCGGCCATTTTCAGCTCGTAGCGGTCGCGATCGCTCATGTGGAAATCCGCGAGCGGTCCTGTGGTCGTGGCATCTGCCGCTTCGGCCAGCATCATGGTCAGCTCGGGCACGCGCTCGCAATGGCCCCCGGTGTAGGGCGATTTTTCGTCGATGGCGATATTGATCAGCTTGACGAAGGACTCAAACAAGCGCTCGAGTTGCGTGATGAGCAGCCGGTTGGACAGCGCGATCGCCGCCTGCGAGGCCAGCGATTCGGTCAGGCTCTGGTCGGCATTCGAAAAAGCCACCACCTTGCCTGTCGCAGGGTCGAGCGCATTGAGCAGTTGCAACACCCCGATCAACTCGCCCTGGTGGTCCGTCATCGGCACCGTCAAAAACGATTGCGAGCGGTAGCCGGTGCGCTGGTCAAAGGCGCGTGTGCCAGAAAAGTCAAAACCTTCTTGCGCATACGCGTCGACGATGTTCACTGTGCGCCCGTGCAGCGCAGCGTGCGCGGCCACCAGCGCGTCATTGGGTGAACCGTCGGCGCGGCGCAGCGGCAACTCGGGAAGATCGATTTTCTGGCCCGTGGTGCCGCCCTGGCGAACGCCCAGCGAGTCGGTGCGCATGATCTCAAAGCGCAGCGCGCTGTGGTCTTCCGTCACGCTGTAGAGCGTGCCGCCGTCGGCGCCGGTCAGCGCTTTGGCTGCTTCAAGAATGTTCTCCAGCAGGCGCTCGATATTGCGCTCGCGGGACAGCGCCGCCCCAATCCGGTTGAGTTGGTCCAATCGGGCGAAGAGGTTCATCGCAGACTGCTTTTCCATCATCGCTCCCTTGTTTCTGGCTGCCGCTGTGCATGGTAGCGAAAGCACGCCGCCGGTCTACCATGGGCGATGTCCTCCCTGCCCGTGCTGTATTCATTTCGCCGTTGTCCCTACGCCATCCGCGCTCGCCTCGCACTCGCCGTGGCGGGCACGCCTTTCACGCTGCGCGAAGTGGTGCTGCGGCACAAGCCCGCCGCCTTGCTGGCCGCATCGGCCAAAGCCACCGTGCCTGTGCTGGTGCTGGCGGACGCAAGCGTCGTCGAAGAGAGCCTGGCCATCATGCGCTGGGCACTTGAGCGCTGCGACCCAGAGGGCTGGCTGGCCTACGACCTGGCTGAGACCGACTCCTTGATCGCCCTGTGCGACGGCCCGTTCAAGCATGCACTGGACCGCTGCAAGTATCCAGAGCGCTTTCCCGATGGGGAGCGCGAGGCTTCCTGGAGCGCGGCGCAAAGCTGCCTGGACGTGTGGGAGCGCCACCTTCAAGACGGGCAGTTGTGCGGACCGGGCCGCTCGCTGGCAGACGCCGCGATCTTTCCGTTCGTGCGCCAGTTTGCCGCTATCGAACCGGGGCGCTGGTCCGCTCTGCCCTTGCCCAGGCTGCAGGCATGGCTCGCCGCCTGGCTGGCGAGCGGCCTTTTTGCCGCAGTGATGGAAAAGCACCCGCCATGGATCGAGGGGGATGCACCCGTGTACCTATTGGACTCGGGCGCCGGACGCGCTCAGGCCGCCACGTAGCGCCGGCTGCGGGCCAGCAGCACCATCAGCACCAGCGCAAAACCCACAAAGCAGACGAAAGACCAGTTGGCAATCGAGCCGCCCAGGAAGGTCCAATCCACCTTCGCACAGTCGCCCGAGCCCCGGAAGATCATGGGAATGGCGCGGCTGAAAGAATAGTTCTCGATCATTCCGTAGAAGTCGCGCCCGCACATCGCGAACTCTGGCGGGTACCACTGCAGCCAGGTCTGGCGGGCCGCAGTGAAGGCACCGAAGCCACTGGCCAGCAAAGCCAGCACCGACCAGGAAATTATCCAGCCTTTTCTGGCATTAGCGCTTGCCAGGCCTGTGCATATAGCTACCAAAATAAGAGCATAGCGCTGCACGATGCACATCGGACAAGGTTCCAGTCCCACGACGTGCTGCAGGTACAGCCCAAACGCCAGCATGCCAATGCAGGCCAGGCACATCAGCGCCAGAATGCGGCGCGGGGCCGTGGTGAACCAGTCGAGAATCATCGAAACCCCAGAACGTCAAAAAAGCGGCGCTCCGCCAAAGAGCGCCTTAGACCGACTTTGCGATCTTAAATGCCTGCCGCCTGATCCAGAAAAACCTTGGCGCGGCGCGGAGTGACCAGCAGCATCTCGCCTTCGCGAAACGCCATGTCCCGAAACTGCTGCGCGGCAATCTGCGCCTCTATGACGGTCTCGGGGCCTGCATGGTCAGGGGTTTGGGTTGCATTTTGGGCAATGAGTTCCAGCCGCGCAATCGGTCCCACGACGATAGCCCGGGTCAGCTGCGCCAGCAGCGCGTTGGCAGGCACCGCAGCACCCACGCCGGGCCGCTCCACATCGAGGTCGTGCGGACGCACATAGGCCAGCGCCTTCTCGTTTTGTGCCGCAGCGTGCTCGGGCGCGGACAGTTGCATGCCACCCAGGTCCACCTGGCCTTCGTGCGCGCGGCCATGGAACAGGTTCACGTCGCCCAGAAAGCCGTAGACGAACGGGCTCGCCGGGTGGTCCCACACCTCTTGCGGCGAGCCGCTTTGTTCGATGCGCCCGTGGTTGATCACCACCACGCGGTCCGCCACCTCCAGCGCTTCCTCCTGGTCGTGGGTAACGAAGATGCTGGTCACATGCAGCTCGTCGTGCAGGCGGCGCAGCCAGCGGCGCAGCTCCTTGCGCACCTTGGCGTCGAGCGCGCCAAAGGGCTCGTCGAGCAGCAGCACCTTGGGCTCCACCGCCAGCGCGCGCGCCAGGGCAATGCGCTGGCGCTGCCCGCCCGAGAGCTGCGAGGGATGGCGCTCGGCCAGCCAGTCGAGCTGCACCAGCGCCAGCAGGTCCATCACCTTCTTCTTGATCTGTGCCTCGCTGGGGCGCAGCTTCTTGGGCTTCATGCGCAGGCCGAAGGCAACGTTTTCAAACACCGTCATGTGACGAAACAGCGCGTAGTGCTGGAACACAAAGCCCACGCCGCGCTCGCGCACGTGCACGTCGGTGGTGTCTTCGCCACTGAAATGGATGCTGCCGGTGTCCGGCGTTTCCAGCCCGGCAATGATGCGCAGCAGCGTCGTCTTGCCGCAGCCCGACGGCCCCAGCAAGGCGATGAGCTCGCCCGAGGCAATGTCCAGGTTGACGTCGTCCAGCGCGCGGAACTCGCCGAATTGCTTGCTGATGTTGCGGATTTCAATGCTCATGTTGGGGTTCCTGCGGCGCTGGCGTGCGGGCGCTCTGGCGGGAGGTCGGCGGCCAGGCGCAACTGTTGTTCTTGCCGCCACTCGGCCACGCTCTTGATGACCAGCGTGACCAGGGCCAGCAAAGCCAGCAACGAGGCAACGGCAAAGGCCGCAACCGACTGGTATTCGTTGTACAAAATTTCTACGTGCAGCGGCATGGTGTTGGTCTGGCCACGAATGTGGCCCGAGACCACCGACACCGCGCCAAACTCGCCCATGGCGCGGGCGTTGCACAAAATCACGCCATACACCAGGCCCCACTTGATGTTGGGCAGCGTGACGTGCCAGAAGGTCTGCCAGCCGCTCGCGCCGAGCACGATGGCAGCCTGCTCCTCGTCGTTGCCCTGCGCCTGCATCAGCGGAATGAGTTCGCGCGCAATGAACGGCACCGTCACGAACACCGTGGCCAGCACGATGCCGGGCACGGCAAAAATGATCTTGATGTCGTGGGCCATCAGCCAGGGGCCGATCCAGCCGTTGGCACCGAAAATCAGCACGTAGGTCAGGCCGGCGACTACCGGCGAGACGGAAAACGGCAGGTCGACGAGCGTGGTCAGAAACGCCTTGCCTTTGAATTCGTACTTGGCAATGCACCAGGCGGCGGCCACGCCGAAGACGAGGTTGAGCGGCACGGCAATCGCTGCGGTGAGCAAGGTGAGGCGAATGGCGGACCAGGCCTCGGGCTCGCGCAGACCATCCAGGTAAGCGCCAAAACCCTTCCTCAGCGCTTCGGCAAACACGGCGGCCAGCGGCAGCAGCAGAAACAGCACCATGAACGCAAGCGCGAGCGCAATCAGCAGCCTGCGCACCCAGGGTGCTTCGGTGGTGCCGGAGCGCGCCGCCGCCTTGTTGCGGACGGATCCCGCGCTCATGTCTGCGCCCCCGCGCGGCGCCGCTGCCAGGCCTGCAAGGCATTGATCAGCAGCAGCAGCGCAAACGACATCACCAGCATGACCACGGCCACTGCGGTGGCTCCCGCGGTGTCGTATTGCTCCAGCTTGCCAATGATGATCAGCGGCGTGATCTCGGAGACCATGGGCATATTGCCGGCGATGAAAATGACCGAGCCGTATTCGCCCACTGCCCGCGCGAAGGCCATGGCAAAGCCTGTCAGCAACGCCGGCGCGATGGACGGCAGCAACACCTTGGTGAACACCTGCCAGCGCGTCGCGCCAAGACTCGTCGCGGCTTCTTCCAGCTCACGTTCGGTGTCTTCCAGCACCGGCTGCACGGTACGCACCACAAACGGCAGACTGATGAATATCAGCGCCACCACGATGCCCGCCGGCTTGAACGCGAGATGGATGCCCAGCGGCGCCAGCAGGCTCCCGACCCAGCCGTTGTCCGCCAGAAGCGAGGTCAGCGCAATGCCCGCAACTGCCGTGGGCAGGGCAAAAGGCAGATCAACCAGCGCATCGACGATGCGCTTGCCCGGAAACCGGTAGCGCACCAGCACCCAGGCAATCAAGAGACCAAACACCAGGTTGACCAGCGCGGCGAGAAACGACGCCCCAAAGGTGAGCCGGTACGAAGCCAGCACGCGCGGCGACGCGACGGCGGACCAAAACTGCTCCCAGCTCAGGCTGAAGCTGGTGAAGACCAGCGCAGAGAGCGGGATCAGCACGATCACGCTCAGGTAGAACAGCGTGTAGCCGAGCGTCAACCCAAAACCGGGCAGCACGCGTCGGCTGGCGCGCTTCGCCGGGCGCCCCGCGGGCACCAGCGCGGCAATGGCTGCGGCCATGTTTTACTGGCCGGGCGTGTACAGCTTGTCGAACTGGCCGCCGTCATTGAAGTGCACCTTTTGCGCTTCGGTCAGGCTGCCAAAGTACTTGGCCACGGTGAACTGCTTGATCGGTTTGAACACGTCAGCGTGGCGGGCGAGCACTTTTTCCGAGCGTGGGCGCACCGCGTGCCTGGCGGCGATTTCCTGGGCTTCGTCGGAATACAGGTAGTCGAGGTAGGCCTTGGCCAGCTCGGCTGTGCCCTTCTTGGCCACCGTGCGCTCAACCACCGCCACCGGGTTCTCGGCCGTGATGCTGACCGACGGGTACACCGCGTCAATCTTGCCGGCGCCAAATTCGCGCTCAATCGACACCACTTCCGATTCAAAAGTGATCAGCACGTCACCGATGCCGCGCTGCACGAAGGTGGCCGTGGCATCGCGCCCGCCCTTGGCCAGAATCGGGACATTCTTGTAGAGCTTGGCGACAAAATCGGCGGCCTCGGCATCGGACCCACCCTTCTCACGCACCGAGCCCCATGCTGCCAGATAGGCGTAGCGGCCGTTGCCGCCGGTTTTGGGGTTGACCACAATGACTTTCACGCCGGGCTTGATGAGGTCGCTCCAATCCTTGATGCCCTTGGGGTTGCCGGCGCGCACCATGAACAGCATGGTCGATGTGGTCGGCGAGGCGTCGTTCGGGAACTTCTTCTGCCAGTCTTTCGCCACCACCCCGTTGTCGGCCAGGAACTGCACGTCGGTGGTGGTGTTCATGGTGACGACGTCGGCCGCCAGACCGTCATTCACCGCGCGCGCCTGGGCGCTGGAGCCGGCGTGCGACTGGTCCACCTTCACGTCCTTGCCGGTCGTTTTCTTGTAGTGCGCGATAAAGGCAGGGTTGTATTCCTTGTAGAACTCACGCGCCACGTCGTACGAGACGTTGAGCAGCGAAGTCTGGGCCGAGGCGATGGAGCTTGCACCCAGGGCGATGGAGGCGAGAAGGAGGCGGATTTTCATGGGAACAGTCAGCGCGGTGCGCAAAAAAGGCAGGAATCGCAGCATTGTGGAGTCGGCCCTTTAAAACTCAAACGAATATTTGATTCTAAATTCATGCCAGAAAATGCATAAGCCGCCTCTCACACCGCCAATGGTCGGTTCTATGATCGGGCCCTCTGTTCTTTGTGCGCACCAAGCCACACGCCCGTGACCCCATCGCCGCCACCGCTGTCTTCCCTGCCCGCTCCCGCCTGGCGCAGTGCGCTGGCCGACATGTCGCCCGCCAACTTTGGCATGGTGATGGCCACGGGCATCGTGTCGATCGCCGCGCACATGCTGGGCCAGCGCACGCTCGCGCTCGGCCTGTTCGCGCTGAACCTGTTTTTGTACCTGCTGATGTGGGGGCTCTATCTGGCCCGCCTGCTGCTGTTTCGCCAGCGCTTTCTTGCAGATCTGCTGAGCCATCTGCGCGGTCCGGCCTTTTTTACCGCCGTGGCGGCCACCAACGTGCTGGGCAGCCAGTGCCTGCTGCTCATGCGCTGGACCGATGCGGGCCTGGCGCTCTGGTGTGTGGGCCTGACGCTGTGGCTGTTGCTCACCTACACCATTTTCACGGCGCTGACCATCAAGGAAGACAAGCCGACGCTGGACCGTGGCATCAGCGGCGGCTGGCTGTTGGCGGTGGTGGCCACGCAGTCGGTGGCCGTGCTGAGCGCCCTGCTCGCCACCCATATCGGCCAGCCCTACCGGCTGGAGCTGAACTTTTTTGCGCTCTCCATGTGGCTGTGGGGCGGCATGCTCTACATCTGGATGATGTCGCTCATCTTTTACCGCTACACCTTCTTCCCGTTCAGCCCAGGCGATCTCTCGCCGCCCTACTGGATCAACATGGGTGCGATGGCAATCTCCACGCTGGCCGGCTCGCTGCTGATCGTCAACACGCCGGATGCGCCCTTTCTTGCCTCGCTGCTGCCCTTTCTGAAGGGCTTCACGGTGTTTTACTGGGCTACGGGGACCTGGTGGATACCCATGCTGCTGGTGCTGGCCGTCTGGCGCTACGGCGTCAAGCGTTTTGGCCTGCACTACGACCCGCTGTACTGGGGCGCCGTGTTCCCACTGGGCATGTACGCGGCGTGTACGCAGGAGATGCGCCTGGCCATGGGTTTTGATTTTTTGAGCGCCGTGCCGGTGGTTTTTTTCGGCATCGCGCTGCTGACCTGGACCGTCGCCGGCTTTGGCGCGGCGCGGCAGGCCTGGCGCATCGTGTTCACACGACCATGATGTCTAGGCGAGCGAGACCTTGCCTGGTTGCATCTCTGCCAGAAAATCGAGAAATTTGCGCACCGCCGGTGCCAGCCCCCGGCGCGAGGGAAAGACCGCGTGGAAGATGCCTTCAGGAGTCGTCCAGTCGGGCAGCACGCGCACCAGCTTTCTCTGGCGCAGCTCGTCCTCGCACATGTAGTCGGGCAACCAGCCCAGGCCCGTGCCGGCGAGCAGCGCAAATTTGAGCGTAAGCAGATCGTCGGCCACGTAGCGCGGCTGGTGCTGCACGGTCTCGCGCGCGCCGCCGGGGCCAATCAGATTCCACACTGCTTTGCCATCTGCCGCCGCCATGGCAACGCTGTCGATCCGTGCCAGATCGGCCAGCGTGCGCGGCGTGCCCTGGCGCGCCAGCAGGTCCGGGCTGGCCACCAGCACTTGTCGGGTGCGGTCCAGCCGTTTGACCACCATGCTCGCACTGCCCTCCACCGACTCGCGCACCCGCAGGCCCACGTCCACGCCTTCCTCCACCAGGTTCACCACGCGATTGGTCACCAGCATTTCCACCCGCACCAAGGGATAGCGCGCCAGAAAATCCGGCATCACCTCGCCCAGCACGGATTGCGCGATGGTCACCGGGCAGCTCACCCGCAGCGTGCCGCGCGGCTCGGTCTGCACCTGGGCCACGGCGTCGGCTGCTGCCTGGGCCGATTCGCGCACCGCCTGGCAGTGGCGCAAATACGCCTCACCCACGTCGGTGAGCGAGAGCTTGCGCGTGGTGCGGTGCAGCAAGCGTACGCCCAGCTGGCTTTCCAGTTCCGAGACCCGGCGCGAGAGCCGCGACTTCGGAATCCCCAGCGCCCGCCCCGCCGCAGCAAAACCGCCGCGCTCCACCACCTCGGCGAAATACAGCATGTCGTTGAGGTCTTGCATGATTTTTGAACCTATTAATGGAACGATGAAGCGCGATATTGCCATCTTTTCAAAGATTGCGCTCTCTCCCAAACTCTATCCATCGTTTTGATTCCTTCGGAGATATTCATGCAACTGCTTCACATCGATTCCGCCATCACCGGCGCCCAGTCTGTCTCGCGCCAGCTCAGCCGCCAGGTGGTGGACAGCTGGGTCGCTGCACACCCTGGCACACGGGTGACGCATCTCGACCTGGTGACCCACGCGCCGGCCCACCTGACACAGGATGCGCTGGCACTGCGCATGGGCCAGACGGAGAACCTGAGCGAAGCGCAAAAGCGCGAGAACGCGGTGACCGAAGGCCTGCTGCAGCAGTTTCTGGCGGCGGATGTCATCGTGATCGGCGCGCCGCTCTACAACTTCAGCATTCCGACCCAGCTCAAGGCCTGGATCGATCGCCTGGCCCAGCCTGGACGCACCTTTCGCTACACCGCCAGCGGCCCCGAAGGCCTGGCCGGCGGCAAGACGGTGATCGTGGCCAGCAGCCGCGGGGGCCTATATTCCACCAGCGAGGGCGGCCGGGCCATGGAGCACCAGGAAAGCTATTTGCAGACGGTGCTGGGCTTTCTTGGCATCACCGACGTGCGCTTCGTGCGCGCCGAAGGTCTGGGCATGGGCGAGGCCGTGCGCGCAGCGGCCCTGGCCAGCGCGCAGGCCGACATCCGGGCGCACACGCAACCGGCGGCCAATGAGGAACGCCTGGCGCGCGTGGCCTGAAATTTTGATAAAAATTGGGCTCTAGCGCTTACCCAGTAAGCACTTTCAGCTATTAAATTTGAGTTATTTTGTGGCATCGGACGGTGCCGCAGGCGCCGCCACCAGATCCCACTGCGCCAGCTGCTCGTTCGTTGCCACCAGGCGGCCGACGAGCAGTTTGATGAAGGCTTTGTCGAAGCACGATTGAAGCGTGTCCGACGCGCCGCGCAGCGCCGGGTTGGGCACTTTGAGCACCAGCACCTCCGACTCGGAAACCGCTGTGGCGGTGCGAATGGGTGCGTCGGGCCGCAAAAACGTCATTTCGCCAAAGCTGACGCCGCGCTCCAGGGTGCACAGCTGCCAGCCCTGGCGCGTGATGTTCACCTGCCCTTCGATAAGGATGCAGAACGAATCGCCCGGCGTGCCCTCGCGCATCAGCACGGTGCCGCGCGGCACGCGCCGCCAATGGCCCAGGCGCATCAGCTCCCACAGGGCCACATCGTGAAACTCGGCAAAGAACGGCAAGGCCCGCAGGCGTGCGAAACGCTCGGTCTCCGTGTCCTGCGACTTCTGGCGCGGCAGGCTGCGCGAGAGCGCGAGCAAGGCGTCTGCCCAGTCGGACCAACGCGCATAGCGGTCCTGCGGGGCCTTGGCCAGTGCGCGCAGCACAAAGGCGTCAACTTGCGCGGGCAGCGACGCTCGCAGCAGGCTGGGTGCAGCGGCGGCTTCGTGGCTGATGCGGTAGAGCGTGGCGAAATCGGTTTCGCCATCAAACGGCCGGCGCCCGGTGAGCAGTTCGTACACCACCACGCCGAGCGAAAACATATCGCTGTGGTGGGTCAGCGTTTCTTCGCGCACCTGCTCGGGCGACATGTACGAAGGCGAGCCCACCAGCCCCGCGAGTTGCGTGGCCTCGCTCTGCGTCGAGAGGGCCGCGCCAAAATCCACCAGCTTGACTTCGCCATCGTCGGCCAACAGCAGGTTGGCGGGCTTGATGTCGCGGTGCACCAGGCCCTGGCGCTCGGCGTATTCGAGGGCGTGGCCGCATTTGAAGGCGATATCAAGCACCTGCGCCACGGGCAGCAGGGTATCGGCACTGGCATGGTCAGACAGCGGCCGGCCGCTCAGGTATTCAAAGACGAGGTAAGGCGGCGTTGCGGATTCGTCGGCGTCCAGCAGCCGCACGATGTTGGGGTGGCGCAGGCGTGCGGCCAGCGCCGCCTCGCTCTGCAACTGCCGGCGGTGGCGCGCCGCCTGCGCCGGTTCGGCCAGCAGGTGCGCGTGCATTTGCTTGACCGCCACCTTGCGCCCGCGCAGGCCGTCGAGCCCCAGGTACACCACGCCACTGGCGCCGCGCCCCAGCTCGCGTTCGATGCGGTATTTGCCGATGGTGGCGGGCACCCGGTCTGCCATGGCTATTGCTCCGGAACGATAGTTTCGGCCCAGTCGTACAGCGCGCCCAAAATCTCTTCGGCGCGCTCGTCGGCCGTCTCGGACAGCGCGTCGATGCGCTCAAACAGCGCCTGCGCGGTCAACGCCCCGCCGCGCCCATGCAGCAGGCAATCGGTGCGGTGCTGCAGCCATCGCGCTTGCTCCTCAGGCGTGAGGGTGGCCGCGAAATTGCGCGCGCGGTAGCGAAACAGCAGCTCGGCGAGGCGCACGTCGTCAAAGCCGGTGCGCGCGCTGGCCAGTTGCGCACCCGTCATGGCGCGCAGCTCATCGAGCCGGCGCCGGTCGCCATTGCCGACAAAGCCGCCGTACAAATCCTGCTCCACGTCCGGCGCCGGGCCCTCGGCACGCGGGCGCTCGTAGACCGCCGCCCAGATGGCGCTCATGTCGGGCAGCAAACGCGCACGCGCCGCGTGCTCCGCAATCTGCCCCATGTCGAAACCCCATCGCGCAGCCAGTTCGGGCGTGAGCGTGTTGACGTTGCCCACCACCATGGGCGACTTGTTCAGGTGCACGCCCTTGACCGGCAGGCGCGCAACGCCCTCTGGCAGATCGGCACTGCGGGTAAAGAGGCGCAGGCGCAGTTCCTCCACGCTTTGGGTTGCCAGCTCGGACGGATCGTGCGCCAAGTCCCACGCCAGGAGTTCGTTTTTGTTGGTCGGGTGCGTGGCAAGCGGGAACATCACCGCCAGGCACCCTCGTTCGGCCGGAAACATGCCCGAGACATGCAGAAACGGCCGCGCATTCTGCACATCGGTCGGCAGGCGCAGCTCGGCCGCCACGCGCTCTTTCTTGTGCAGGCCAAGCGCAAAGTCAAACAGCTTGGCGTTGTGCTGGCGCAAGAGCTTTGCCAGGGCAATGGTGGCGCGTACGTCAGACAGGGCATCGTGCGCCGCTTCGTGCAGCAGGCCGTTGGCTTTGGCCAAGTCGCCCAACTTGAAACTGGGTGAGCCGTCCTCCTTCTTGGGCCACACGATGAGCCCATCGGGCCGCAGCGCATACGCCAGGCGCACGACGTCGAGCAAATCCCAGCGGCCGCACTGGTTCTGCCATTCGCGGCCATACGGGTCGATGAGGTTGCGCCAGAACATGTGGCGCGTGACTTCGTCGTCAAAGCGAATCGTGTTGTAGCCCACGCCAATCGTGCCCGGCTGGGCCATGGCCTCGTGGATGCGCGCGGCGAATTCGCGCTCACTCACGCCGCGCTCAAACGCAATTTGCGGCGTGATGCCGGTGATGAGGCAGGCCTCGGGCTCGGGCAAGTAGTCGTTGGGCGGCTGGCAATACAGCATCAGCGGCTCGCCGATCTCGTTCAGCTCGGCATCGGTGCGAAGGGCAGCAAACTGCGCCGGCCGATCGCGGCGCGGGTCGGAGCCGAAGGTTTCGTAGTCGTGCCAGAGGAAGGTGTGGGGAAGCATGGCGGGGGGTGCGTCGTCTGAAGCCGGAACGCTGGGATGGTAGCGGCCCTTCAGACGGTGACCCAATTCTCCAATCGCAATCCCGGCACACGCGCAAATTCGCGTGTGTTGTGGGTGACCAAGGGCGCATCCACGCTCAGCGCGTGCGCGGCAATCATGGTGTCCAACGCACCGATCGGTTGCCCCTCGCGCTCCAAACTCGCGCGCAGGTCCCCATAGGCCCAGACCGCGGCTTGGTCGAATGGCAACACCTCCAGCGGTGCGAGAAACATCTCCAGCGCGCTGCGGTTACGGGCGGATCGACTCTTGGCCACGCCGTAGGCCAGTTCCGCCGCCACCACACTGCAAATGCCGATCTCGCCCAGCCGGTACTCTCGAAAACGGGCGAGCACCTGCGGCGGGCGCATGTTGATGACGTAGATGCAGATGTTGGTGTCGAGCAGGATCACGGCACGATGTCCTCGCGCTCCTGCACATCGGGCTGCGCGCGCTCCAGCGTGAAGCCGGGCTCGAAGCTTGCGAGCGCAGCGTCTAACATGGCCCAGGGGTTGTCTATCGGCAGCAGCAGCACGCCTGCGCCGAAGTGCTGCACGCTGACTTCAGCGCCCGCAAAGCGGAACTCTTTGGGGAGTCGAACAGCCTGGCTGCGGCCAGACTGAAAGATGCGTGCAGTTTCCATGTCGGGCTCCTTTTGCAATGGGTAGCTATCAATGATAGCTACCCTTCTCGCTTGCGCAAGAGGCTGTTGCCAAAGGCGTGCAGAACCTGGGCATTGGGATGCCATGCGGCGCGAACGGTCATGAAGTACAGAAGGGCCGCCCGCTCACGGCACGGGCTTGACGAATGGGCGCTGCGCCCCCTACCCTGCCAGGCTCCACCACCCCAAAGCACACCATGACCTCTGCCACCCGTCGCCTGCACCTTGAACGCCACCGGGGCGAGCGCATTGGCTGGCTGCGCGCCGCCGTGCTGGGCGCCAACGACGGCATCGTCTCCACCGCCAGCCTGGTGGTAGGCGTGGCGGCCGCGCAGGCCAGCCCGTCTGCCATTGTCATGACGGCGGTGGCGGGCCTGGTGGCCGGTGCCATGTCGATGGCGGCAGGCGAATATGTGTCGGTGCATTCGCAGGCCGACACCGAAAAAGCCGACCTCGACCGCGAACGGCGCGAGCTGGCGGCCGATCCGCAGGCCGAAGAGCGCGAGCTGGCCACCATCTACGAAGGCCGGGGCCTCGCCCCCGCGCTGGCGCAGCAGGTAGCCCGGCAATTGATGGGGCACGATGCGCTGGGCGCGCACGCGCGCGACGAACTCGAACTCTCGCAAACCATGGCCGCCCGCCCGGTGCAGGCCGCACTCACCTCCGCCGCCAGCTTTGCCGTCGGTGCCGCCTTGCCCCTGCTGGTGGTGGTCGTTGCGCCCGCTGGCAGCTTGCTGGCCTGGGTGCCGGCGACCGCGCTGGTCTTTCTGGCCCTGCTCGGCGCCCTGGCCGCGCGCACCGGCGGCGCCGGCATGTTGGTAGGCGCCTGGCGCGTGACGTTCTGGGGTGCGCTGGCCATGGCCATCACCGCAGGGGTGGGGGCGCTGTTCGGGGCGCCGGTGGGGTGATCGCGACGCGATCAAAAGGCAGATCCAGACGCCCGATGGGCGATACCCAACGCAGCGCACAACATTCCGGAATTGGGGTCGGAGCACGAGTTTCGCTGCCCGAAATCGTGATCCGACCCCAATGCCTGCGCTGCGCCTGCAAACAGCAAAGGCCAGCAAGTCGCCCTGCTGGCCTTTGTTGAAGAGCGCTGCGCTCGCTCAGTCTGCCGTCGCCTCTTCCGGCTCAGCCGGCTCGGACTTGGTGGCGCGCTCGCGCTTGGGCAGCGGCTGGATGTCGAGCTTGACCTCGGACGTTTCCACGCCCTGCTCGTCGGTTTTGGTCTCGACGTCCACCGTCAGGCGGCCACCGTCCTGCAGGCGGCCGAACAGGAGTTCGTCGGCCAGGGCGCGGCGAATGGTGTCCTGAATCAGGCGCTGCATCGGCCGCGCGCCCATCAGCGGGTCGAACCCCTTCTTGGCCAGGTGCTTGCGCAGGTTGTCGGTGAAGGTGACCTCGACCTTCTTCTCGGCGAGCTGGGTTTCGAGCTGGAGCAAGAACTTGTCGACCACGCGCAGGATGACGTTTTCATCGAGCGCCTTGAAGCTGACGATGGCGTCCAGGCGGTTGCGGAACTCGGGCGTGAACAAACGCTTGATGTCGACCATCTCGTCGCCCGCCTGCCGGGCGTTGTTGAAGCCGATGGTGGCCTTGTTCATGGTCTCGGCGCCCGCATTCGTCGTCATGATGATGATGACGTTGCGGAAGTCGGCCTTGCGCCCGTTGTTGTCCGTCAGGCTCCCATGGTCCATGACCTGCAGCAGCACGTTGAAGATGTCGGGGTGCGCTTTTTCGATCTCGTCGAGCAGCAGCACGCAGTGCGGCTTCTTGGTGATGGCCTCGGTCAACAGCCCACCCTGGTCGAAACCCACGTAGCCCGGAGGCGCGCCGATGAGGCGGCTGACGGCGTGGCGCTCCATGTACTCCGACATGTCGAAGCGGATCAGCTCGATGCCCATGATGTAGGCAAGCTGTTTGGCCGCTTCGGTCTTGCCGACGCCCGTGGGGCCGCTGAACAGGAAGGAGCCAATGGGCTTGTCGCCCTTGCCCAGGCCGGAGCGCGCCATCTTGACGGCAGACGCCAGCACGTCGAGCGCCTTGTCTTGCCCGAAGACCACGCTTTTGAGGTCGCGTTCGAGCACCTGGAGCTTGCCGCGGTCGTCGTTGGAGACGTTGGCCGGGGGAATGCGGGCAATTTTGGCCACGATTTCCTCGATCTCGGTCTTGCCAATGGTCTTTTTGCGCTTGGAAGGCACCAGGATGCGCTGCGCAGCACCGGCCTCGTCGATCACGTCGATGGCCTTGTCGGGCAGGTGGCGGTCGTTGATGTACTTGGCCGAAAGCTCGGCGGCGGCCTGCAATGCGGCGGCGGCGTATTTGACGCTGTGATGCTCCTCAAAGCGGCTCTTGAGGCCCTTCAGGATGTCGATGGTTTCCTGCACCGTGGGCTCCACGACGTCGATCTTCTGGAAGCGCCGCGACAGCGCGGCGTCTTTTTCAAAGATGCCGCGGTATTCGGCGAAGGTGGTGGCGCCAATGCACTTGAGCGCGCCGGAGCTGAGCGCCGGCTTGAGCAGGTTGGATGCATCCAGCGTACCGCCCGAGGCCGCGCCCGCGCCGATGAGCGTGTGGATTTCGTCGATGAACAGGATCGCGTTGGGTTTGTCCTTGAGGGACTTGAGCACGCCCTTCAAGCGCTGCTCGAAGTCGCCCCGGTACTTGGTGCCGGCCAGCAGCGCGCCCATGTCGAGCGAATAGACGATGCCTTCGCTCAGAATTTCGGGCACGTCGCCCTGGGTGATACGCCAGGCCAGGCCCTCGGCGATGGCCGTTTTGCCCACGCCAGCCTCGCCGACGAGCAGCGGGTTGTTCTTGCGGCGGCGGCACAGGATCTGGATGGTGCGCTCGACTTCGTAGTGGCGGCCGATCAATGGATCGATCTTGCCGTCCTTGGCGAGCTGGTTCAGGTTGACCGTGAACTGCTCCAGGGGCGACGCCTTTTCGCTCTTCTCGCTGCTGCCCTCTTCGGCCTCGGCGGCGCCTTCGCTACCCTTGGCGGCCTCGGGCGGCTCGCCCTTCTTGATGCCGTGGGCGATGAAATTAACCACGTCGAGCCGCGTCACACCCTGCTGGTGCAGGTAATACACGGCGTGCGAATCCTTCTCGCCAAAAATGGCGACGAGCACGTTGGCACCGTTGACTTCCTTCTTGCCATTGCCTGTGGACTGCACGTGCATGATGGCGCGCTGGATCACACGCTGAAAGCCCAGCGTGGGCTGGGTATCGACTTCATCGGTTCCCGCGACCTGCGGGGTGTTGTCTTTGATGAAGTTGGCGAGCGATGCACGCAGATCGTCAATATTGGCCGAGCATGCGCGCAGCACCTCGGCGGCGCTGGGGTTGTCCAGCAGCGCGAGCAACAAATGCTCGACGGTGATGAATTCGTGGCGTTGCTGCCGGGCCTCGACAAAGGCCATGTGCAAGCTGACTTCCAGTTCTTGGGCAATCATGTGAACTCCTTTGTGCTTGCAGAAAAAGAATAAGCGGTATTTGGGGTGACTGAGTGGTTATTCAACCGGCTCGCTCACACATTGAAGAGGGTGCCCTGCACTGTGCGCCGCATCGAGCACCTGGTCCACCTTGGTGGCTGCCACGTCGCGTGAATACACGCCGCAGACGCCTTTTCCGTCCAGGTGGATCTTGAGCATGATCTGCGTGGCGGTTTCGCGGTCTTTGCTGAAAAACTCCTGCAGAACCACGATAACGAACTCCATGGGCGTGAAATCGTCGTTCAGCATCAGCACGCGGTACATCTGCGGCGGCTGGGTTTTTTGCGTGCGCCGCTCAAGCACGACCGAGTCGCCGTCGTCCGGCCTGGGCCGGGTGACGCGCGGCGTGCGCGGGGGTGCTGGGGGTTTGTTTGCCATGAAATTCATTCTAGCGATGGCGGCCCGGTCCTGCAGGAGAAGAAACGGGCCGATTGCGTGTCAGGAGAGCGGATCGGTGTTTGCGGACGATTGCATTCCAATCAGTCGTAGACCACCAAAGCCCGTCCAAGTTCAGCTTCGGCCGCCCAGGCGGCGAGTGCGGCGTCGCTCGGATACATGCGGTGCGCGTCGCCCAATTGCAACTCGGCGCTGGCGGCGCCCTCCTCCCCCTGGCAGCGCACGCCCATGCGTACGCGCAGGCCTTGCGGCACGTCGCCGTGTTCGGTGGACTGTCTGCGGGCCGGGTATTCGGCCAGCAAGCGCGCGACTTCGGGCGGCCGCTCACCCACGTCCACGCGCAGGTATTTGCCGAATCGGCAGCGCGCATCCGCCAAATCGCCCGCCTGCTGCACCACAAAGCGCGCCTCGAAGCCGTTGCGGCCGGGCTGCAGGCGGCCAGTGGCAATCAAGAGTTCGTCGTCCTTGAAAAGATCGCGGTGTTGTTGCATCAGAGCGTCGCTGGCGGTGGCCTCGACGCGGCCCACGCCGTCTTCCAGCACAAAGATGGCCTGGCGCCCGCGCTGGCCGTTGATGACGCGAAAGTCGCTGACGATGCCGGCCACGGTCTGCGGCTCGCGGCTGTCTGAAAGTTCACTGATGCCTGTGCGCACAAAGCGGCGCACCTCGCGCGCGACTTCGTCGAACAAATGGCCCGACAAATAAAACCCCAGGGCCGACTTTTCCTGCATGAGTTGTTCGCGCACGCCCCACGGTGTGGCCTGTACCAGATCGGGTTCCTGGGTACTGGAGCCATGGCTGTCTTCCCCTGCCATATCGAACAGGCCGCCCTGGTGCTCATTGGCCAGTGCAGCAGCTGCGAAGTCGAAGGCGCGGTCGATCGATGCACTGAGCGCAGCGCGGTTGCGCTCCAGCGCATCGAAGGCGCCGGCCTTGATGAGTGCGTCGACGGTGCGCTTGTTGATGCGGGCGCGGTCGACGCGCAGGCAGAAATCGAACAAGCTTGAGAACGGCCCGGCGGTGGCGCCGCGCGGCCCGGCGCCCCGACCCTCGCGCGCGGCGACGATGGCGTCAATGGCATGCTGCCCCGTGCCTTTGACGGCGCCCAGGCCATAGCGAATGACGGTATCGGACACCGGCTCGAAGCGGTAGCGGCCTCGATTGACGTCCGGCGGCTCGAAGCTCAGAGCGAAATTCTTGCGCGCGTCCTCGAACAGCACCTTGAGCTTGTCGGTGTCGTCCATTTCCACGGTCATGTTGGCGCAGAAGAACTCGGCCGCGTAGTGCACCTTGAGCCAGCCTGTGTGGTAGGCCAGCAGCGAATAGGCGGCAGCGTGCGACTTGTTGAAGCCGTAGCCCGCAAACTTTTCCATCAGGTCGAAGACTTCGTCGGCCTTTTCAGTGGACAACCCATTCTTGGCTGCGCCTTCGCGGAAGATGGTGCGGTGCTGCGCCATCTCCTCGGCCTTCTTCTTGCCCATGGCGCGGCGCAGCAGGTCGGCGCCGCCCAGGCTGTAGCCGCCCAGGATCTGCGCGGTCTGCATCACCTGCTCCTGGTAGACCATGATGCCGTAGGTCTCCGACAGCATGCTCTCCACCAGCGGGTGCGGGTACTCCACCGGCTCGCGCCCGTGCTTGCGCGCAACGAAGCTGGGAATCAGGTCCATGGGGCCCGGTCGGTACAGGGCGTTCAGCGCAATGAGGTCTTCCAGGCGCGTCGGCTTGGCTTCCTTGAGCATGCCCTGCATGCCGCGGCTTTCAAACTGGAAGACGGCTTCGGTTTTCCCCTCGGAGAACAAACGGTAGGTGGCAGCGTCATCCAGGCGAATGTTTTCAAAGGCAAAGTCTTCCTGGCCCTTGTGGCGCTGAACGATGAATTCGCGCGCAATTTCCAGAATGGTGAGGGTTGCCAGGCCCAAAAAGTCGAACTTGACGAGGCCAATGGCTTCGACATCGTCCTTGTCGTACTGGCTCACCGCCGATTCGCTGCCCGGCTGCTGGTACAGGGGGCAAAAATCGGTCAACTTGCCCGGTGCAATCAGCACGCCGCCCGCGTGCATGCCCACGTTGCGCGTGATGCCCTCCAACTTTTGCGCCAGCGCCAGCAGCGTCTTGACCTCGTCTTCGCGCGCCAGGCGCTCGGCCAGAATCGGCTCGGCCTCAATGGCGCCGGCGATCGTGATGTGCTGGCCGGGCTTGTTCGGGATCAGCTTGCTGATGCCGTCGCAGAAGGTGTAGCTCATGTCGAGCACCCGGCCCACGTCGCGAATGGCAGCGCGCGCAGCCATGGTGCCGAAAGTGGCGATCTGGCTAACCGCATCCTTGCCGTATTTGTCCTTCACATAGTCGATCACCCGGTCGCGGTTGCTCTGACAGAAATCGATATCGAAGTCGGGCATGGAGACCCGCTCGGGGTTCAAAAAGCGCTCGAAAAGCAGTTGGTATTCGAGCGGATCCAGATCGGTGATCTTGAGCGCATACGCCACCAGCGAGCCCGCCCCCGACCCACGCCCCGGTCCCACCGGGCAGCCGTTCTTCTTGGCCCAGTTGATGAAGTCGCCGACGATCAGGAAGTAGCCTGGAAAGCCCATCTTGAGAATGGTCGTCAGCTCGAACTCCAGGCGTTCGACATAGCGCGGCCGCTGACGCTCGCGCTCAGCGGCCTCCGGATACAGGTGCGTCAGGCGCTGCTCCAGCCCCTCGAAGGACGAAATGCGAAAAAATTCATCGATCGGTATGCCGCCCGGCGTCGGGAAATCGGGCAACTGGGGTTTGCCGAGCACCAGTGACAGGTTGCAGCGCTGGGCGATTTCTACCGTATTGGCCAGCGCCGCAGGCAGGTCGGCAAACAGCGCCTGCATTTGTGCGCTGGACTTGAAGTACTGCTCGCGCGTGAAGCGCCGCACGCGCCGGGCGTTGCCCAGAATCTCGCCTTCAGCAATGCAGACACGCGCCTCGTGCGCTTCGTAATCGTCGGCGGTAGGAAATTGCACCGGGTGCGTCGCCACCAGAGGCAACTCCAGGCGCGCGGCGAGTTGGGCCACCGCCAGCACATGCCCTTCGTCGTCGGCGCGGCCCGCACGCTGCACCTCCAGATAAAACCGGTGCGGAAAGATGCCCGCCAGGCGCAGCGCCGCGTCGCAGGCTGCAGCATCGTCGCCGCGCAGAAGCGCCTGCCCCACCGGGCCCGCCTGTGCGCCGGCCAGGGCAATCAAGCCGTCTCCCAGCTCTTGCAGCCACTCCCAGCTTGCCACGGCCTGCGTTTTTGACGCGCTGCGGGTCCAGGCACGGGCCAGCAGCTCAGAGAGATTCAGATAGCCCTGCGTGCTTTGCACCAGCAGCACGATGCGGGACGGCGTGGCGCCGTCGGGTCCAGCCAGCAGCAGTTCCGCGCCCAACAGAGGCTTTACGCCCTTGCTGCGAGCGGCCTGGTAGAACTTGACGGCGCCAAACAGGTTGCTCAGATCCGTAATGGCCAGCGCACCCTGGCCGTCGGCCGCAGCACTGGCAACGACTTCATCGATGCGGTTGGTACCGTCGACGACGGAAAATTCGGTGTGCAGGCGCAAATGAACAAACATCCGGGCATTGTAGAAAGTCGCTTCACGTGCCCCCCCAGTGCGCACGGAGAGGCCCGCTAGAATGCTTTTTTTGGCCTGGTGCGCTCTCCTGCCGCTGCCAGCTGCCGCCCACCGATTCGACAGAAAGCTGCTTGCCATGCTGCGTGCGCCCCGTGCCCTCCTTCCCGCCCTGCTGGGTGCTGCTGCTTTGGTGGTGGGGTGCGCCAACAATGTCGACGACAAGACCGCCAACTGGTCCACCGAAAAAATTGCCGCCGAGGCGCGCGACGAATTGAATAGCGGCAGCTACGACAAGGCAGTGCCGCTCCTGGAAAAACTCGAAGGGCGCGCCGCCGGGACGCCGCAGGCGCAGCAGGCGCAATTGGACAAGGCGTATGCCCAGTACAAGGGCAAGGAAAAGGCGCAGGCCCTGGCCACGCTGGAGCGTTTCATCAAACTGCACCCCGCCAGCCCGGCGCTCGACTACGCGCTCTACCTCAAGGGTTTGATCAATTTCAACGACGATCTCGGCATGTTCTCCTGGTTATCCAAGCAGGATTTGTCCGAGCGCGATCAAAAGGCGGCCAAGGATTCTTTTGAAACTTTTCGTGAGCTGACCACACGGTTTCCCAATTCACGCTACGCCCAGGATTCCCGCCAGCGCATGACCTATATCGTCAATTCGCTGGCGCAGTACGAGGTACACGTGGCCCGCTACTACTACGAGCGCGGCGCGTATGTGGCGGCCATAGCGCGTGCACAGCGGGCGGTGGCCGACTACCAGGCCGTTCCAGCGGCAGAAGAAGCGCTTTACATCCTGGTGAAATCGTATGACGCCCTGGGCCTGACGCAACTGCGCGACGACGCCCAGCGGGTGCTGACTGCCAACTTCCCTTCCAGCCGCTATTCCACCGATGGATTCAAGGACAAGGAGCGTGCGTGGTGGCGGTTCTGGTAAGCACGGCAATCGCTTCTTCGAACTCCTGAGCGCTATGCAGGCGCCGCATGGGCGGCAAGGCGCGCAGCAGGCGTTTGCCGTAGCCCATGGTGGCCAGGCGCGGGTCGCACACCACCAATATCCCACGATCGGTCTCGCTGCGAATCAGCCGCCCCGCGCCCTGCTTGAGCGCCACGGCGGCCTCGGGGATCGCGTAGTGGGCAAACGGGCTTCGCCCGGCCGCCGCAACGCGCTCCGAGCGCGCCTGCACGAGGGGATCGGTGGGGGCAGGAAACGGTAGCTTGTCGATCACCACCAGTTGCAGGCTGTCGCCGGGCACATCAAAGCCCTCCCAGAACGTGGCCGAGGCCACCAGCACGCAGCCGGCCCGGCCCCGCGCAGCGCCCTCGCGAAAGCGATCCATGAGCCAGCGCTTGGGCGATTCGCCCTGCACCAACACGTCGATACCCGCCGCAGCAGGCAATGCCTCACGCAGCACCTGGCCAATGGCTCGCAAGGCCCGCAGGCTGGTGGTCAGCACCAGTGTGCGGCCACCCAATGCCTGCACCGCTGGCGCCACGAGTTCGGCCACGCGCTGGCTGTGGCTGGCATCGGAAGGAGCCGGAAGATCGGCAGGGACGTACAGGGCCGCTTGCGCGCCGTAGTCGAACGGGCTTGGCACCCTGAGAACACGGGCATCCTGCAAACCACAGGGCTCGGTGAACCACGACAGCCGATCATCGTCTCCCAGGGTGGCGGAGGTAAATATCCAGGCGCGCGGCGCGGCGGCTTCGGCTTGCTGCAATACTGGCCCGTCGCCATCGGGCAGCCCCATCAGCCGGCTGCGCAGGGCGCTGGCGATATCGTGGGGCGAATCCATCAGGCGCCATTCGCTCGCGGAGCATTCCAGCCATCGCACCGAGGCGCCTTCATGCGCCTGTGAAAAACGCTGGGCCAGAGCCAGCAAATCCACGCAGCGCTCGCCGAGCCGATCGAGCTCGGGCGTTTGCTCGCCCGCCAGAGCCAGTACGCCGATCAGCGCCTGCAAGGGGGGAGCCAAGCCGTCCACCACGCGCGACCCATCGGTGTCGCTCAGGCCTTGCGGTGCGCCAGCGTCCCAGCGCCAACGCCCGGGCCCACCCAGGGCGCGGACCCAGGCCGAGACGCTTCGGGTCGCTGCGTCAAGGTCTGCTGCCAAGCCTTGCCAGTCGGCAAGTCCCAGGGCGGACTGGCGTGTGGCCGCCAGCAGATCGCGCACGAAATCCTGAAGGCGCCGGCTGCCCAGTTGCGTTCCCAGAAACAGCACACCGATCTCATTGAGCTGGTGCGCTTCGTCGACCACCACGGTATGCACTGTGGGCAACAGCTCGGCTACGCCGGACTCCCGCACCGCCATATCGGCAAACAGAAGATGGTGGTTGACCACCACCACATCTGCGCCCAGGGCCTCTCTGCGGGCGCGATAGACGTAGCAGTTGCGCGCATGGGCGCAGCCCGCGCCCAGACAGTTCTCGCGCGTGGAGGTCACCAGCGCGGCGATGCCCGAGCGCTCGTCAAGATGTGGAAATTCGGCCAGATCTCCGCTCTGCGTCGCCTGCGCCCACAACTCGATTTCACCAAGGTGCTCTGCCAGCGCGTCATCGGACTCCAGCTGACGCGCCAAAGCCAGTCGGTGCAGGCACAGATAGCTCGAGCGCCCCTTGAGCAAGGCCGTGCGCCGGGGCAAGGACAGCGCTTGCAGCACGCGGGGCAGATCGCGGCCAAACAACTGATCCTGCAAGGCTTTGGTGGCGGTAGACAACAGCACGCGCTCACCGCTGAGCAGCGCAGGCACCAGGTAAGCAAACGTCTTGCCAACGCCGGTGCCGGCTTCCACTACCAAGGAGCCCCCTTCGGCCACCACACGGGCGACGGCCAGGGCCATTTCGGTCTGCCCCGCTCTGGGGACGAAGCCGGCTTGTGCGCGAATCAGAGCGCCATTGGCAGAAAAAGCTTCGGCAACGGTGTTTTGCCCGTCGCTAAGAGAGACGTTTTCGGCTGCGGTGCCTACGGACGAGGCCATAGAAGGCAAGGTTGGCAAGGGAGTCGAGAGGGACGTCGTTGGCACGTGGGGCCCGCAAGGATGGCGAAAATCCCACAGGGGCCCTGATAATACGTTCGCCTTTGCGCTCCGGCAGGACAGAGCGTCCGCACTTCGCCACAATCCACCCCATGTCCAAAGCGTTTCGCATGATTGCTTCGACGGGCATCCACAAGGGTGACCGCGACTACCAGCAAGACCAGGTGCTGCTGCTGGCGCATCCGCGCTTCAATGGCTGCGTGCTTGCCGTGTTGGCCGACGGCATGGGCGGGAGAAGCGGCGGACGCAAGGCTTCTGACCAGGTGATGATGACAGCACGCCAGTTGTTTGAGCGCTATTGCCCCGATACGGACGACGCCACTGCCCTGCTCCGCAATCTGGTGCTTGAAGCGCACACCGTGATTCGCCTGACCGCCATCACTTCAGAGCAAGAGCCACACAGCACGGTGGCTGTTTTTCTCATCAACCCGCGCGGCGATTGCCACTGGGTCCATGCGGGCGACTCGCGCATTTACCACTTTCGCAACGGCCAACTGGTCAAACGCACCAGCGACCACTCGTACGTGCAGGCGCTGGTCGATCGAGGCGAGATCAGCGAGGCCGAGGCCAACGTGCATCCGCACTCGAACATTCTGGTGGGCTGCCTTGGGACGGAGAGCGACCCACCGGTCACCATGCACACGATCTCACAACTGCAGCCGGGTGACGTGCTGCTCTCATGCAGCGACGGTGTGTGGCATTATTTTTCGCCCGCAGAACTGGCATCGGTGCTCGATTCTCTGACGCCGCGCGAAGCCACCGAGTTTCTGATTGACAAGGCGCGCATGCGCGCACGTGGCGGCGGCGACAACCTCTCGCTGGTCATCGTCAAACTCGAAGCCCTGCCCGAGCAGCCTGCGCCGCCCATGAAGGCGTTTGGCGTCAATACGTAAAACCCGAGCGCGTCGTGATCCGCTTGACTTGACTCACGGTGGATCGGGCAGCGGTGCAGCATGCGGGTGCCCCTTGGCATCCAGCTGGGCCTGGCGGCGCTGCTGGGCCTGAACCCGCAGTTCTGCGGCGCGCTGCTTGTCCAGCAGGCGCTCGCGCGCTGCCTTGGCATCCAGCGCTCGCTGCGCGCTGGTTCGCGCCCGCTCTGCTTGAACTTCACGGGCTTTCGACGGACCGGCAGCACGGGCGCCGAGCGGCGCGGCACTGTGCGCGCGAGGCGGCTTTGCATGGGCGGTATCGGACTGTGGCGCCGCTTCTTCCGCTTGCTGCTGGCGCTCCGTCAGATTCTGCTCATGCTGCGCCGCGCGGCTGCGGCGCAGTTCTTCCTTGCGCGCGTTTTCAGCCTTCTGCAACAGCGTGCGCTCCTCACGCGCCTGCCGACGGGCATCGCGAAGGCAGCTGCTGACGACAAAGCGCTGGTAGCAGGCCGACTCTTGAACCGCCAGCCGCTGGTCAATCGCGGCGCGCTGTTCCTTGAGATGCTTCTCGTTTTGTGCGCGTTCGGCAGCCCCGTCCTGCCCCAGCGCAGGGCCGGCCAGCCCTGCCAGCAGCAGGACCGCGCCGAGGAGCCCATGCAGAAACGGCTTCATGTGAGCCCCGTATCCACCACGCGCCGCTCAAGGGCGAGAAACTCCCGAGACTGCATCTCGTTCAGGCGCGAGACGGTGCGCGGGAACTCGTGCACCAGCGGCCCTTCGGTGTAAAGCTCCTCGGGCGGCACGGCGGCGGACAGGATGAGCTTGACGCGCCGGTCGTACAGCACGTCGATCAGCCAGGTGAAGCGCCGAGCGGGCGACGCCATGCTGACGGGCATGTGCGGCACATCGGAGAGCAGCACGGTATGGAATTGCGAGGCAATTTCCAGGTAGTCGTTTTGTGAACGCGGACCGCCGCACAGCGCTTTGAAGTCAAACCATACCACCCCGCCTGCCTTGCGCCGCGCGATGATTTCACGCGATTCGATGTGCAGCACCGGGTTTTCGTCGCGCACCTCGGCGAGCCGATCGAACGCGGCCGACATGGCGGCGTCGGCCTCGGGGCCGAGCGGCGTGTGGTAGAGCTGCACCTGCTCCATGGTGCGGCCCCGGTAATCGGTGCCGTTGTCCACGTTGACGACTTCGAGCCGGTCCTTGAGCAGGGCAATCGCGGGCAGGATGCGGTCGCGGTGCAGGCCGTTGGGGTAGAGCTCATCGGGCTTGAAATTTGACGTGGTCACAAAACCCACTCCACTCGCAAACATCGCCGCCAGCAAGCGGTGCAGGATCATCGCGTCGGTGATGTCCGCCACATGGAATTCGTCGAAGCAGATGAGCTTGTAGCGCTTGGCAATGCGCGCGCCCAGCACATCGAGCGGGTCGGCCGTGCCTTGCAGGCCCGCGAGCTCCCGATGCACTTCGCGCATGAATTCGTGGAAGTGCAACCGCACCTTGCGCTTGAGCGGCACGGCGTTGAAGAAGCACTCCATGAGGAAGCTCTTGCCCCGCCCCACCCCCCCATACATATAGACGCCACGCGGGATGTCGGGGTGGTTGACGAGCTTCTTCAGCGCGCTGGAGCGCTTGGACTTGTACCGCGCCCAGTCGTCCGCGCAGCGCTGCAGCGCGGCCACGGCGCGCTCTTGCGCCGGGTCGCTTTGGTAGCCCTTGGCGGTCAGTTCAGCCCTGTAGGCTTTGACGACGGAATTGGGCAAATATCGCTTTCGCTATTTTAAATATAGCTTCTAACGCTTATGCAGTAAGCGCTAGAGCCCTATTTCACTAAAGAATCTCAACTTAAAAATTCAACGTGCGCTTGTCCACCGCAAGTGCCGCTTCTTTCATCGATTCGGACAGTGTTGGATGGGCGTGGCAGATGCGCGCGATGTCTTCGCTGCTGGCTTTGAACTCCATGGCGACCACGGCCTCGGCGATGAGCTCGCTGGCTTGCGGGCCGACGATGTGCACGCCAAGAATTTCGTCGGTACTGGCGTCGGCCAGAAACTTCACCATGCCCGTGGTGTCACCCAAGGCGCGCGCACGCCCGTTCGCAAGGAACGGGAAGGTACCGACCTTGTACGCAACGCCGTCGGCCTTCAGCTGTTGCTCGGTGCGGCCGACCCAAGCGATCTCGGGGCTGGTGTAGATGACCCAGGGAATGGTGTTGAAGTTGACGTGTCCGTGCTGGCCGGCCATGCGTTCGGCCACAGCCACGCCCTCTTCCTCGGCCTTGTGCGCCAGCATGGGGCCGCGCACCACGTCGCCCACAGCCCAGACACCGGGCAGGTTGGACTTGCAATCGGCATCCACCACGATTTCGCCACGGTCGCCCAGCTGCAGGCCCACGGCCTCGGCGTTCAGGCCGATGGTGTTGGGGACGCGGCCGATGGAGACGATGAGCTTGTCCACATCCAGCGCCACGGCTTCGCCCTTGGCGTTGGTGTAGGCCACGCTGACTTTGGACTCCTTGCCCTTCTTGCCGGTCTTGATCTCGCCGATCTTCACGCCCAGCTCGATCTTCAAGCCCTGCTTGTCGAAGGACTTCTTGGCTTCCTTGGCGATCTGCTCGTCCACCGCGCCCAGGAAGGTCGGCAGGCCTTCCAGCACGGTCACGTCGGCACCCAAGCGGCGCCAGACCGAACCCATCTCCAGGCCGATCACGCCCGAGCCGATCACGCCCAGCTTCTTCGGCACAGCGCCGATGCGCAGCGCGCCGTCGTTCGACAGGATGCTTTCCTCATCGAACGCCACACCCGGCAGGGCGCGGGCGTTGGAGCCCGTGGCGACGATGACCTGCTTGCCTACCAGGGTCTCTTCGGTGGCGCCCGCCACCTTGATCTCGTAGCCGCCTTCAACAGCCTTCACGAAGGAACCACGGCCATGGAAGAAGCTGATCTTGTTCTTCTTGAACAGGTACAGGATGCCGTCGTTGTTCTGCTTGACCACCGCGTCTTTGCGGCCAACCATTTTCGCCACGTCCATCTTCACGCCCGTGGCGGTGATGCCGTGCTCGGAAAAGTGCTTGTTGGCGTGTTCGAAATGCTCGGACGACTGCAGCAGCGCCTTCGATGGGATGCAGCCCACGTTGGTACAGGTGCCGCCCGGCGCGGGGCCGCCCACGCCGTTCTTCCACTCGTCAATGCAGGCCACGTTGAAGCCCAGTTGTGCCGCGCGAATGGCGCCAATATAGCCGCCAGGGCCACCGCCGATGACGATAACGTCGAATTGTTTGCTCATAAGAAACCTCGTTCAATAGGGTAAAAAACCCACCGAGCGCAGCGCCTCCAAGGCGCTGCGCGGGTGGGTTGGCCACGCACAGTGGCTAGATGTCAAAGAGAAGACGTGACGGATCTTCCAGCGCTTCCTTCATTGCCACCAGGCCCAGCACAGCTTCGCGGCCGTCGATGATGCGGTGGTCGTAGGACAGCGCCAGGTAGTTCATCGGGCGGATGACGATCTGCCCGTTTTCCACCACCGCGCGGTCCTTGGTGGCGTGCACGCCCAGGATGGCCGATTGCGGCGGGTTGATGATGGGCGTCGAGAGCATGGAACCAAAGGTGCCGCCATTGCTGATCGAGAACGTGCCGCCGGTCATGTCCTCGATGCCGAGCTTGCCTTCCTGCGCCTTCTTGCCGAACTCGGCGATCTTCTTCTCGATGTCGGCAAAGCTCATCTGATCGGCATTGCGCAAAATGGGCACCACCAGGCCGCGCGGGCTGCCCACAGCAATGCCGATGTCGAAGTAGCCGTGGTAGACCACGTCGTTGCCATCAATGCTGGCGTTGATGACCGGGAACTTCTTGAGCGCGTGCACCGCCGCCTTCACAAAAAAGCTCATGAAACCGATCTTGACGCCGTGCTCTTTGGTAAACGCGTCCTGGAACTTTTTGCGCATCTCCATCACGGGGGCCATGTTCACTTCGTTGAACGTGGTCAGGATGGCATTCGTGGCTTGCGACTGCAGCAGGCGCTCGGCAATGCGCGCGCGCAGACGGCTCATGGGAACGCGCTGCTCGGGGCGCTCGCCCAGGTTCGTCTTGCTGGCGGGCGCCGCCACCTGAGGCAGCGATTGGGTCGGCACCCCCGTGGGAATGCTGCTCGGCGCAGCGGCGGGTGCGGCCTTCGCTGTGCCGGAGACCAGGGCGCCCAGCACGTCGCCCTTGGTTACGCGGCCGTCGCGGCCGGTGCCGGCGACGCTGGCCGTCGACAGGTTGTTGTCGGCCAGCAGCTTGGCAGCCGCGGGCATGGCAACGTCGCTCTTGTTGGCGCCGGTAGTGGCGGGGGCCGACGCCGCAGCGGCGGGTGCTGCCGCGGCGGCCGGTGCTGACGCGACTGGAGCAGAGGCGCCAGCGACCGCTGCCGTATCGATGCGTGCAATCAGCTGCTCGGCAGCCACTGTCGCGCCGTCGCCTTGCACGATTTCGATCAGCACACCGGCGGCGGGCGCGGGGACTTCGAGCACCACCTTGTCGGTTTCGATCTCAATCAGGATTTCATCGATGGCGACAGCTTCGCCGGCCTTCTTCTTCCAGTTGAGCATGGTGGCTTCCGCCACGGATTCGGAGAGCTGCGGAACTTTGACTTCTACGATAGCCATATCAATCTTTCGGAATTTCTTTAGGGTTTGGTCTGGAGTCGGGTTGCCGCCTTACTTGGTCAGCACAAACCCCTTGAGCTTGCCGAACGCACCTTCGACCAGCGACTTCTGCTGCTCCTGGTGCAGATGCGAGTAGCCCACTGCTGGCGACGCCGACGCTGCGCGGCCCGAGTAGCCGAGCTTCTGGCCGTCGACCATGTTTTCGTGGATGTAGTGCTGCACGAAGAACCAGGCGCCCTGGTTTTGCGGCTCGTCCTGGCACCAAACGATCTCGGTCACCTTGGGGAAGCGTTTGAGTTCTGCAGCAAAGGCCTTGTGCGGGAACGGATAGAGCTGCTCGACGCGCACGATCGCGACGTCCAGGTTTTCCATTTCGGTGCGGCGTTTGACTAGGTCGTAATACACCTTGCCTGAGCAGGCGATGACGCGCTTGACCTTGGCGGCATTGCGCACAACGTCCTGATTCTGCTCGGGAATCACTGTCTGAAAACCGCCCTTCGTGAACTCGGACAGCGGCGATGCTGCATCCTTGTTCCGCAGGAGCGACTTGGGCGTCATGATGATCAGGGGCTTCCTGAGGTTGCGCACCATCTGGCGGCGCAGCACGTGGAAGATCTGGCTGGCCGTCGTCGGCTGCACCACCTGCATGTTGGTGTCGGCCGACAGCTGCATGAAGCGTTCCAGGCGCGCCGAGCTGTGCTCCGGCCCCTGGCCTTCGTAGCCGTGCGGCAGCATCAGCGTAATGCCGTTGACGCGGCCCCATTTCACTTCGCCCGAGGCGATGAACTGGTCGATGACCACCTGCGCGCCGTTGGCGAAGTCGCCAAACTGCGCTTCCCAGATGACCAGGGTATTCGGATCGTTCGACGCGTAGCCGTATTCAAAGGCCAGCACCGCCTCTTCGGAAAGGATGGAATCGATAACGGTGAACGGTGCCTGGTTTTCGGTCACGTTCTGCAGCGGGGTGTAGCTGCCCACGTCCCACTTTTCGCGCTTCTGGTCATGAATGACGGCGTGGCGGTGCGTGAACGTGCCGCGGCCGCAGTCTTCGCCCGACAGGCGCACCGGGTAGCCACTGGCAACCAGCGAGGCAAAGGCCATGTGCTCGCCCATGCCCCAGTCCACCGGATGCTCGCCGCGGCCCATGGCGGCACGGTCGTCGTACACCTTCTTCACGAGTTGGTGCGGCGTGACGGACTCTGGAATGGTGGTGATGCGCTCGGCCAGACGCTTCCACTCCGTGAGCGGAATGGCGGTGTCGCCGGCATCGGTCCACTTGTTGCCGAGGTAGGGGCTCCAATCAACGGCGTACTTGCTCTTGAAGTTGGTCAGCACGCGCTCGGCCGTGTGGCGGCCAGCGTCCATGGCGGCGCGGTAGTCGCGCACCATTTCGTCGCCCAGGCCCTCGCCCAGGCCTTGCGCGCCCAGGCGGTCTGCGTAGAGCTTGCGCGTGCCGGGGTGCTGGCCGATCTTCTTGTACATGAGCGGCTGCGTCAGGCTGGGCGTGTCCTGCTCGTTGTGGCCGAGCTTGCGGAAGCAGATGATGTCGACCACCACATCCTTGCGGAACTCCATGCGGAACTCCAGCGCCAGCTGCATGGCAAGCGCTACCGCTTCCGGGTCGTCGCCGTTGACGTGCAGCACGGGCGACTCGATCATCTTGACCACGTCGGTGCAGTACAGCGTGGAGCGGCTGTCGCGCGGGTCGCTGGTGGTAAAGCCGATCTGGTTGTTGATCACGATGTGCACCGTACCGCCGGTGGTGTAACCGCGCGTTTGTGCCAGTGCCAGCGTTTCCTGGATCACGCCTTGGCCTGCAAAGGCGGCGTCGCCGTGCACCAGAACAGGCAGTACCTGCTTGCCGTGCGGGTCATCACGACGGTCCATGCGCGCGCGCACCGAGCCTTCGACCACCGGGTTGACGATTTCCAGGTGCGAGGGGTTGAACGCGAGCGTCAAATGCACTGGGCCGCCGCGCGTGCTGACGTCGGAGCTAAAGCCCTGGTGGTATTTGACGTCGCCGGAAGGCAGCTCTTCGGGCGCCGTGTGGTCGAATTCGGCAAACAGGTCCTTGGGCAGCTTGCCCAGGGTGTTGACCAGCACGTTCAGACGACCCCGGTGCGCCATGCCAATCACAATTTCCTGCACGCCCGTCTGACCGGCCGCCTGGATCAATTCGTCCATGGCGACGATGAAGCTCTCGCCGCCTTCGAGCGAGAAGCGCTTCTGGCCCACGTATTTGGTGTGCAGGAAGCGCTCCAGCCCCTCGGCTGCCGTCAGGCGTTCAAGAATGTGCTTTTTCTGCTCGGCATTGAACACCGGCTTGCTGCGGATGCTTTCGAGTTTTTGCTGCCACCAGCGCTTTTGAATCTGGTCAGTGGCATACATGTACTCGGCACCGATGGTGCCGCAGTAGGTTTCGCGCAGCGCATTGATGAGCTCGCGCAGCGGCATGCTGTCTTTGCCGAAGAAGGTATTGCTGGTGTCGAACACCGCTTCCTGATCGGCATCCTTGAAATCGTAGAACGAAGGTTCCAGTTCAGGAATCTCGGGACGCTCCGTGCGCTTGAGCGGATCGAGATCGGCCCAGCGTTGGCCCACGTTGCGGTACGCGGCAATCAACTGCTGCACTGCGGTGCGCTTGCGGCCCATGTCCGGGTCCGAACTGGCGACCACAACACGGGTGCCGCCCTGCTTGGCGCGCTCGGCAAATGCATTGACCACCGGAAGGTGCGGCACATCGCGCGCATCGCTGCCGTCGGCGGCGGGTACATGCTGGAGTGCGTCGAAATAATCGCGCCAGTTGTCGGGCACGCTGCCCGGGTTGGCCAGGTAGTTTTCATACATCTCTTCGACATAGGGCGCGTTGCCCCCGAAGAGATAGGTGTTGCCTTGGTAGGCTTGGTAAACGGACGGCGTCTCGTTCATATTCCGCGGGCCTTTCGCTTTCTCCAGAAAGCATTAGGTGGTTTAGGAAACCTTCCGCGACACGGCTGAACCGGTTGGCGGATGCGACTGTGGCTGGGGAAGGGCCTTGGTACGGGCGCCATTGTGCCACCGATAGGCTTTCACCGAGCTTGCTCGGACTCTCCGGTACATTCAGCGCTCGCGAGCAAGCCCTGCCTGCTGCACCGCATCTTTTTTCCTGCCAGGACATGTTTTCATGACGGACTCGAAGCTTCAAGACCGCACTTTTCTGTTGCTCCTCATTGCCGTCTCGATTGCCTTTCTGGCGATCTTGTGGCCCTACTACGAAGCCGTTTTCTGGGGCGTGGCGCTGGCCATTCTGTTTGCGCCGCTGCATCGCCGGCTACTGGCGCGGATGCCGCAGCGCCGCAATCTGGCGGCGCTCTGCACCTTGCTCTTGTGTCTGGTGCTGGTCATCCTGCCCGTCACCCTGCTCGGCATTGCACTGGTGCAGGAAGCGAGCCATCTGTATGAGCGCATCCGATCCGGCCAACTCAACTTTGGTGCCTACTTCCAGCAGGTAATCAACGCCATGCCCTCCTGGGCCATGGGCTGGCTTGATCGCATGCAGCTCACAAGTGTTTCAGCCTTGCAGGACAAACTTTCTGCCGTTTCCGTCCAGGCAAGCCAGCTGATCGCCACGCGGGCCCTCAACATCGGCCAGAACACGCTGCAGTTCGTGGTGAGCCTGGGGGTCATGCTGTACCTGCTGTTCTTTCTGCTGCGCGACGGCCGTTCGCTGGCCACCCGCATTCGGAACGCAATCCCTCTGAAAGAAAGCCAGAAAACCAATTTGAGCAGCAAATTCACCACCGTGATTCGGGCTACGCTCAAGGGCAACCTCATGGTGGCGGCCTGTCAGGGGCTGCTGGGCGGGCTGATATTCTGGACGCTTGGCGTTCAGGGCCCCATTTTGTGGGGCGTGCTGATGGCGTTTCTCTCTTTGCTTCCGGCCATTGGCGCCGGGCTCATCTGGGCGCCAGTGGCGATTTACTTCCTTGCTACTGGAGCCCTTTGGCAGGCTGCAATATTGACTGCCTTCGGTGTCGCAGTCATCGGCATGGTGGACAACGTGCTGCGCCCCATTCTGGTGGGGCGCGACACCAAAATGCCCGACTACGTTATTTTGATTTCCACCCTGGGCGGCATGACGCTGCTGGGACTCAATGGATTTGTCATCGGACCGGTGATTGCTGCACTCTTCATGGCCTGCTGGGACCTGTTCGCTCCGGGAGACAGCTTGTAGGTGTGAGGCTACATCCTCCCTTGGCATTGCCCCACGCTGGCGGCCCAGAGGCGCTCATACAGTGGAGCCATCTGACATCAAGGAGATCGACATGCCCATCATTGCCTGGCTTCTGGGAGTTCCGCTGAGTATTGTGCTGCTGCTGATGCTGTTTGGCGTTTTTTGACGCCGCCACAAGCCACTCCAAGAAAAAGCGGACCGGTGTTTTCACCGGTCCGCTTTTTCTTGTCGCCATAGCCCTTATTCTGTTTCCAAATCATTCGTGTCTGGGCGCGAAGCCGCAGACAGCTCTGCAGCACTGCAAGGCGAAGCAACAACGACATGGGTGGCTTAGAAATGGAATTACCAGATGCCGGGCAGCGATTGCGTCAGCAGTCGCAGCGGGGCTGTGCTTATCGCACAACTGCGCTATCAGCGCGCAGTGCTGGGCGCAACGCGCCAGACTGTGTTGCCTACGTCGTCCGCGCCGCGCGCATCCAGGGCCACGCCGACGGGGCGCCCGCGGGCCTTGCCATTGGGGCCGACAAAGCCCGTGAGCACATCGCGCGGCAGTCCGGCAGGTTTGCCATTGGAAAAGGGCACGAAGACCACTTTGTAGCCGCTGCGGGGTTTGCGGTTCCACGAGCCGTGTTCGCCGACAAAAGCACGGCTCGCCCATGGCCCGCTCCAGCCATTGTCCTGGGAAAAAGCCAGACCGAGCGGCGCCACATGGGCCCCCAGGGCATAGTCAGGCACCAGCGCACGCGCCACCAGGTCAGGTCTCTGCGGTGCCACGCGGGTGTCGACATGCTGGCCGTAATAGCTGTAAGGCCAGCCATAGAAGCCACCTGTGTGCACGGAGGTCAGGTAGTCGGGCACCAGGTCGCTGCCAAGTTCGTCGCGCTCGTTGACCACGGTCCACAGCGCCCCGGTCTGTGGCTCGAAGCCGAGACCATTGGGATTGCGCAGGCCCGAGGCCAACACGCTGTGCGCACCGGTGGCAGCGTCCACCTTCCAGATCGCTGCCCGGCCTTCTTCGACCGCCATGCCGTTCTCGCCCACATTGCTGTTGGAGCCGACGGTGACGTACAGCGTCTTGCCATCGGGCGACGCAATCAGATTCTTCGTCCAATGGTGGTTGATGGCACCGGCGGGCAAAGCCAGCAGTTGCTCGCCCGGCGCGTCGATCTGCGTCTGGCCAGGGGTGTAGGGAAACCGGAGCACGGCATCGGTATTGGCGACGTACAGCACCTCGCCGACCAGCGCCATGCCGAAAGGCGAGTGCAGGCCACTCAGAAAAACGCTTTGCACTTCAGCGCGCCCATCGCCGTCGGCGTCGCGCAGCAAGGTGATGCGGTCGGCCGAAGGCACACCGGCGCCCGCAAGCTTCATGACCAGACGCATCACCCAACCCTTGATCCCCTTGCCGTCTTCGGGTTTGGACGGGGCATTGCTTTCGGCCACCAGGACGTCGCCATTGGGAAGCCCGAGCACCCAGCGGGGGGTGCTGGAGCCCTGTACCAAATGCAGTAACGACAAGACCCGGCGCAGCCTGCGGCAGGCTGCCTTCGGTCCAGCCGCTGGCGGGTGCGATATGCACTGTGGGAATCAGCGTCTTGCGTGGCTCAGGGAGCGTGGGTTGGACACCCTTGTCAGCATCCGGTGGCAGCAAGGAAGATTCGCCACAACCGGCCAATGCAATGGACGCCAATGCGCCAATCACAAGCAAGCGGGCGCGGCAAAGCGGCAATGAGGGCATGGAAGTCTCCTGGATTGCCCCAGTGTCGCGAGGTGCGGGCGCAGCGCCTGTCAGACGCCGCGCTGTTGTGGCAGCGCGCCGAGCCGACACCGCCCCTGCGAAGCGCGTAGCATCGCCATCGCGCCACGCACTCGGATGCTCCATTAAGCATAGCAAATTATTCAATACAGATAAGCGCTAGCGGCCATTTTTACATAATTTTTGATGCCCGAAACATCCCAGACTCCGGCCTCTCGCCCGGAAAACCCCCGTGCCTTGTTTCTCGCCTTTACCACCCTGGCACTGCAAGGCTTTGGCGGCGTGCTGGCCGTGGTGCAGCGCGAACTGGTAGAGCGCCGGCACTGGCTGACGAACGAGGAATTCATTGAGGACTGGGCCGTCGCCCAGGTCATGCCAGGGCCCAATGTAGTGAACCTCGCCGTGATGATGGGCGACCGCTACTTCGGCCTGCGCGGCGCACTGGCGGCACTTGCCGGAATGCTGGCGCTGCCTACGATGCTGCTGCTCGTCGTTGCCACCGTGTATGCGCAGTTTTCTGACCACCCCGCCATGGCGGGAGCCCTGCGCGGCATGGGCGCCGTGGCAGCGGGGCTGATTGGCGGCATGGCCATCAAACTGGGTGCCGCGCTGCGCCAGCACCCGCTGGGCTGGCGCACGGCCTGCGCGCTGGCCTTGATCACGGTCCTGGCCATCGCTGGCTTGCGCATTCCCCTTCCCTGGGTGCTGCTGGTCGTGGGCGGCGCAGCCTGCGTGCTCAGCTGGCACAGGTTGGGACGGCCATGACGGCAATGACGCTGGACTGGTCAAGCTGGCTGCATCTGTTTGGCTACTACCTCGCGCTGTCGCTGATGGCGGTGGGCGGCGCCATCAGCACGGCGCCTGACATGCACCGCATCCTGGTGGCTGAGCACGGCTGGATCAGCGACCCGCAGTTTGGCGCCAGCATTGCGCTTGCGCAGGCGGCCCCCGGCCCCAACGTGCTGTTCATTGCTCTGCTGGGCTGGAATGTGGGACTGAACGCCGCAGCGCAAGCGGGCAGCAGCCCAGCAGCGACCTGGGCCTGGGCGCTGATGGGCGCAGCGGTCTGCATGCTGGGCATCATGCTGCCGAGCACCACCTTGACCTTGCTGGCCACGCGCTGGGCACAGCGCAATCGCGAACGCCGCAGCGTGCGTGCCTTTCGGCTGGGCATGGCGCCCATTGTGGTTGGGCTGGTGTGCGCCACCGCCTGGGTGCTGGGGCGCGCGCACGGCATGGCAGCCACCGACTGGCCGCTGTGGCTGCTGAGCACGGTCTGCGGCCTGCTGGTCTGGCGCACCCAGCTGCATCTGTTGTGGCTGCTGGCCGCGGGCGCCTTGCTGGGGGCGATGGGCTGGGTGTAGCGCCTGGCTTTGCGCGCCGGCAACTGGCGGCCGACTGCCTGGTGGCTTATGGTCAAAATCGCCCGCGGGCACTCCCTGTCTTGATCCAGCGCAGCCAGGGGCCGAATTCTGGCACCAGTTCCTCTGAAACACCCTATGCTTTTCGGCTGCAAATACGTTCTGTAACCGTTTTTGCCGACCGTCAACGCAACATGGGTCCGCTGATGCAAGCACAGGCAAACATTCTGGTGGTGGACGACTCCCCCGAGAACCTGCAGGTGATCTCTGCCGTGCTCAAGCAGGATTACAAGGTCAAGGTGGCCATCAACGGTGAGCGCGCCCTGGCACTGGCCTCTGCGGCAGAGCCACCCGATCTGATCTTGCTGGACGTGATGATGCCCGGCATGGATGGCTACGAGGTCTGCGCCCGGCTCAAGCAGAACCCTGCCACGGCGGGGATTCCCGTGCTGTTCGTCTCGTCCCGCGACGACGAGGAAGATGAAGCCCGCGGCCTGTCGCTGGGCGCCATCGATTACATCGTCAAGCCCATACGCCCTTCCATCGTACAGGCCCGTGTGCGCAACCACATCGAACTCAAGCGCAGCCGCGATCTGCTGGAGCGCCTGACCACGCAAGACCACCTCACCGGCATCAGCAACCGGCGCCGCTTTGACGACTGCCTGCTTCTGGAGTGGCATCGCGCAGCGCGCGCGCAGACACCGATGTCGCTCATCGCCATCGACATTGACCATTTCAAGGCCTACAACGACCACTACGGCCACCCCGGAGGCGACCAGTGCCTGATCCAGGTCGCCCAGGCGCTGGCTGCCTGCGTGACGCGGCCCACCGACCTGGTGGCACGCTGCGGCGGCGAAGAGTTTGCCTGCCTGCTGCCGTCCACCGACAGCAGCGGCGCCAGCCGCCTGACCGAGCAGATGCGCGCGGCCATTGAGGCGCTGTGCCTGGAACACGCCCAATCGCCCACGCACGGCCATGTCACCATCAGCCTGGGTGTAACCACGGCCATACCCCAAACGGACGAGCCGGCGCAGGCTCTGGTGGATATGGCGGATGCGGCCCTGTATGAGGCCAAGAGCGCGGGGCGCAACCGCTTTGTGGCACGCTCCCGCTGAATCACTGCACCGGGGCAGTCTCCTGCAACAGGGCCAGCGCGGCCTCAAAATCAAAGCCCTCGATCGCCACAGCGATCGCCTGGTGCGCCTGCGGGCAAGCCGCCTGCAGCAGCCCGGCCTGCGCGGCCACCCAATCGAGCGAGCTGGAATCTCCCGCCACCAAAAGCTCCTGCAACCCCTCCACGAACGCACGCAGCTGCTGCGGGTCTGCGGGGGCGGCTGCAGGAGCGGCGGGCACCACGGCTGGCACCACCAGGGCGTCCAGGCCTTGAAGAACCGGGGCCAGTTCAGCCGCCAGCGTGTCCAGCAAGGCATCCATGCGCGGAGCCGCATCACCCTGTCTGCAGGCGCCTTCCAGCGCTGCCGCTGCCGCCTGCACGCCCCGCGCGCCAATGCTACCCGCCACCGACTTGAGGGTATGGGCCAGCCGCTCCGGGGCACTCGCATCGCCAGACCCTTGCGCAGCCCGAAAGGACGACACAAATGCGCCCTGGCCCGCGTGGAATTTGCCCAGCAGCGAGCGGTACAGCACCTCGTTGTGCATCGTGGTTGCCAGTCCGGCCCGGGTGTCGATGCCCGGCAGCTGCGGCAGGCCCGATGCGGCAGGTGGCGGCAGCGGTGCTTGCACCGGCACCGCTGGTGCAGTGGCGCCCGGCACGGCGCAGCGTGCCCCCACCCAGCGCGCGATGGTGCGGAACATGTTGCCCACGTCCAGCGGTTTGGCAATGTAGTCGTTCATGCCCGTAGCCAGAGCGCGTTGGCGGTCGCCGGCCATCGCGTTGGCCGTCATGGCAATCACAGGGAGGTGGCGCAGCGCCGGATGGGCACGGATTCGCCGCGTAGCCTCGTAGCCGTCCATCACCGGCATTTGGCAGTCCATCAGCACGCAGTCGAAATGCGCATCGCGCGCAAGCAGATCCAGCGCCTCCTGGCCATTGGTGGCCAGCACAGCCTGCATACCGGCATGGCGCAGCAGCTCCAGCGCCAGCTCCTGGTTCAGTTCGTTGTCTTCTACCAGCAGCAAGCGGGCGCCGGCCAACTGGTGCATGGCGACCTGGGCATCCTGACCGATCAGGCCCGATTGGTGCTCGACCAGCCCGATATGGTCCAACGTGCGGCCAATGGCGTCCAGCAACTGGCTGGCCATCACCGGTTTGGTAAGCACCGAGCGCAGTGCGACACCGCAGCGCTCGGCTTCTCCCAGCGCCTCTTCACGGCCATAGGCTGTGACCATGATGGTGGCCGGCACCTGGAGGAGCGCATGCTCGTGCAGCCGCCGCAGGGTTTCGATGCCATCCATCTGCGGCATCTTCCAGTCGATCAGCACCAGGTTGTAGGGCTGTTGCTGCTGCTCAGCGCTGGCCACGGCGGCCAGGGCCGCTGCGCCATCGATTGCCGTGTCCACCTGCAGGCCCAGGCTGAGCGCAATGCTGGCCGTGATCTCGCGGGCGCAGGCGTTGTCGTCCACCACCAGCACCCGCATGGTCTCGAGCGCCTCACGGCCCAGGCGGGGCACTGTCGTGGTGACGTCCTGGAGACCAAACCGCGCGGTGAAATGAAACTCCGATCCCTGCCCCGGCGTGCTGACCACCCAGATGCGCCCGCCCATCTGCTCGGCCAAATTGCGGGAGATGGCCAGGCCCAGGCCTGTGCCACCGTAGCGGCGCGTGGTGGAGCTGTCCGCCTGGCTGAAGGGCTGGAAGAGCTTGGCGCATTGTTCCGGCGTCATGCCAATGCCGGTGTCGCGCACCCGGAAATACAGCTCGATCCCCTGTGCGTCCTCGGCCGATTTTTCGATGGAGATCACCACCTCGCCATGTTCGGTGAACTTGACGGCGTTGTTGCCCAGGTTGACCAGAATCTGCCCCAATCGCAGCGGGTCACCCACCAGGCCCGCCGGAATGTCCGGGGCCACGTGGAAGAGCAGTTCCAGCCCCTTGTCCTCGGTCTTGAGGCCAATCAGGTTGGCAAGATGGTCCATCACCTCGTCGAGCTGAAAGCCAGTCTGCTCAATCACCATCTTTCCTGCCTCGATCTTGGAGAAATCGAGCACATCGTTGATCAGGCCCAGCAGGCCCACCGCCGAGCGGTGCGCCTTTTCCACATAGTTGCGCTGGCGGTCATTGAGGGGTGTCTGCAGCGCCAGGTGCGACATGCCGATGATCGCGTTCATGGGGGTGCGGATTTCATGGCTCATGTTCGCCAGAAAATCGCTTTTCGCTCGGGTGGCTTCTTCGGCCACGCGCCGCGCCTCGGCCATGGCACGTTCGGCGGCCTTGCGCTCGGCAATGTCCTCGAACACCCAGATGGTCACCTTGCGGTGGTCAGAAGAGTGGATGGCCCGCCCCGACACCTGGGCAACGAAAGTGCCCCCATCCTTGCGCGCGAACTCCCATTCCTCATTCACGTCCCGGCCCGTACCAAGCAAAGGTCCCACCAGGGCTCCAAATTCGGCATATTTTTCGGCAGAGTGATAGATGATGCTGCCCGGCTGACCGATCAGTTCCTTTGCCTCGTAGCCGAGGTATTCCCCCATGCGCTGATTGACCCGCAGGATCACCCCATCGGCGGTGTAAATGATGCCGTTCGGGGCATTGTCGAAAATCGTTTGCTGCTCATCGAGCAACTTGCGGTTGTTGGCTTCGCTGTCGCGCAAGCTGGCCTCGGCCATCTTCTGGTCGGTGATGTCCTGGTTGATACCTACCAGGCGTCGCGGTCGGCCGTCCGGGTCACGCAAGGCGGCGTCGCCCGTGTCCTGAATCCAGCGCCACTGCCCAGAGTGGGTGCGCATGCGGAAGGTGGCCTGGTGCGCCTGCACCTTGTTGTCCAGAAAAAGCTGCAAGCGTTGCTGTACGGCCGGAAAATCATCGGGGTGGATCAGGTCTTGCCAGCACGAGAGGTGATCGGGATAGCGGGCCAGCAGGCTCTCTTTTTCGTAGCCCAGCATTTCGGCCCAGATGTCGTTCACCGTCACCTCGCTGATGCGCCCCTGGGCATCGATGCTGCAGTCGTACAGGCCCAGGTGGGCACCGCGCAGGGCGAGGTTCAGGCGCTCCTCGCTGCGTGCGATGCGCTGCTCCACGATCTGGCGCTCCGTGATGTCGTAGAGCCACGAGACAAGGTAACGCCCGTCGGAAAAATCCAGCAGCATGGACGACAGCAGTGCGGTGATGGGCGTGCCATCGGTGCGCACCAGATCGGCCTGGTAGGCCTTCACGCTGCCGTCCCGGCGCAGCTGCTCCATGAAGGTGTCGCGGTCTGCCGGGTTGCGCCAGGATCGGTAGGTGTTGTACGAAGCCACTTCTTCGGTGGGCACCCCCATCATGGCGGCGTGTTGGCGGTTGGCAAACACCAGCCGCCCTTCCTGCGTCCCAATCACCACGCCCACGGGGCTGTTCTCCAGAATGCGCAGCAGGCGGCTCTCGTTGTCCTGGCGCTCAAGTTCAAGCTTCTTGCGCTCGGTGATGTCTTCGTAGATCCACACGGCAGAGCGCTCGTGGCCGGGAATGTTGATGCCCTGGCCCGACACCATGGCCAAGAAAGAAGTGCCGTCGCTGCGGCGAAATTCCCATTCGGTACGGACCTCCTTCCCGGCACTGAGCAGAGGCGCCGCCATGGCCGCAAAGGCCTTGTAGTTCTCCTCACTGGAGAAAAGCGTGCGCGCCACCGATTGACCCAGCACATCGTCCCGTGCAATGCCTAAGTTTTCGCACAGACGCTTGTTCACCCGCAGCACGATGCCATCGGCCGAATAGCAAATTCCGTTGGGGGTGTTTTCGAAGATCACCTGCTGCTCTTGCAGCAGCTTGCCGATCTCGGCTTGTTGGCGGTCAATCTCCTGCCGGGCACGGCGTTTTTCTGAGACATCGTCCACCGTAAAACGCAACAGAATCCGCCCGCCGCAATCAAAGGCCATGAGGTTGACCTCGGCATCGAAGATCTCGCCATTGGCCCGCCGCGCGCGCCAGAGGAAGTTGGCAATGCCATGCTCAAAGATGGTACGTGTGATCTCTTCCCCCGCTGACTGCGTGTCGGTGCCGTCGTACTGGATGGGTGCCGAAAAATCCAGCGGCATTTTTCCCAGCACCTCGTCGCGCGAAGAAAAGCCGTAGATGCGCACCGCTGCCACGTTGCAATCGACAATGCCGATGGCCGGGTCGATGATGACGATGGGCACTGGCGAATCCTGATAGACGCGCTTGTTGTACGCCGCGCTGCGCACCAAGGTAGCGCGCGCCTCTTTGAGCGCGTCTTCGCTGCTCTGCAGCGCCGCCTTCAAGGCCAGGTTCTCCCGCTCCAGCGCCTCGATGTCCTGTCGCAGTGCGAACTGCACCCCCGGGTTTTGCTCCATGACCTCTCCTGTCGCATGCAGCAGGCAAGGTGCCCAAATGGCCCAAACCCCGCCAGCGGTCAACAGCCAGTATCGACAGCCACCGTGGGAGCGTCAACGCGGTGCGCGCTTGCGGCGCACTGGATACGGGGTCTGTTTGAGCCAACGCAAGAGACGCCAATTTGCTGCACTCGGTCAGCACAGGTGTGCCGGCAGCAAATGGCAAATGCCTGCCCCGCACAGGCATGCCGTCGCCTTGTGAAACGGATCATCGGCCCTTAGGGTTTCGCCGTCTCCAGGGTGAACTCCGGTCCGATCTTGAACACCCCGCTGACCCGCGCGCAGAGCACGCCATCGGCGCGCACCAGGCCCTGTGCAAACACCAATGAACGGGTGGCGCGCAGCAGCTCGGCTTCGCCCTCCACCCAACAGCCGAGCGGCGCCGGAGCCAGATAGTCGATTTGCAGGCTGATGGTGGGCAAAAAGCGCATGCCCACCGTGCTGTCCTTGCGGTGCACCGAGAGCGGCAGCAGCATGTCGCAAAAACTCGCCATCATGCCGCCGTGCAGGTTGCTCATGGGGTTGACATGGCGGCGCTCCACCCGAAAGCCGAATTTCACCACGTCGCCCTGGTGCAGCAAATAGAGCGGCCCGTTGCTGTCCATGAACGGGCCGCCCGCCTCGATGGGTCTGAAACCCGCTGGAATCTGCACTTCAGCGCTCACCAGGCCTCCCTCTCGAAGATTTCCTGAAGATCGGCCGGCGCCTGCGCGTTGGCACCACGCATCGGCTTGCCGGAAAGCCGACAAAAGTCTTCGGTCATCTGCGCTGGCGCTGAAGGCTGGTCGGTCATTCGGAAAGTGTCGTTGAAGGCGCTTGTCAGCGGCTGTCCCCGAGGTGCCATCGCCCTGCTAAGCCCGCCTCCGCGAAGCTCAAGCGGGGGCAAAGCGGCTGCGCAGGTAGGCAATGATTTTTTCGGAATCGTAGAGCCAGCGGCTGGAACCCGCAGCATCGGTGATCTTCAGGCAAGGCACCTTGGTCTGGCCGCCGCCCTGGAGAAGCTCGGTTCGGGCCGGGCCGGCGTGCTGCGCATCCACCTTGGCGATGTCAAGTGACAAGCGCCGCATCTCCTGGCGGGTCTTGATACAGAAAGGGCAGGTCTTGTACTGGTAGAGCGCCAGTCCACGGCAGGCGGCGTCCACCGACGCCTGCTCGGCGCTCGTGCGCACGACGCCTTGCGGCCGCGTGAGCGCTTCCTTGAGCAGCATGACGGGGCCCAGCAGGACGCGCAAGGTTCTGAAAAAGTAACGGACAACAGATTTCATCGTGGGATTTCAGTGGGATGGCCGGTGCTCAGGACGGGCAGCGGTGGGTCAGGGAAGTCATCGGGACTGGGGCAGCCGCAACGCCCCCAAGGCGATAGCGGTCAGGACCGCTGGCGCAGCGCCTCGTACAGACAGACACCGCTTGCCACCGAAACGTTCAAACTCTCTACCGCGCCGTGCATGGGAATGCTCACCAGCTCGTCGCAAGTCTTGCGCGTGAGCTGGCGCATGCCGTCGCCCTCAGCGCCGAGCACCAGCGCCACCGGGCCTTTGAGGTCCGCCTGGTAGAGCGTGCGCGGCGCATCGTCGCTGGTGCCAATGATCCAGATATTGCGCTCTTTGAGCTCGCCCAGCGTGCGCGCCAGGTTGGTGACCATGAAGTACGGCATGGTCTCGGCGGCGCCGCTGGCCACCTTGGCCACCGTGGCGTTGATGCCGGCGGCGTGGTCCTTGGGGGCAATCACCGCGTGGGCGCCAGCGCCGTCGGCCACGCGCAGACAGGCTCCCAGGTTGTGCGGGTCGGTCACGCCGTCGAGCACCAGCAGCAAAGGGTTGACCGTGCCCTTTGCCTCCAGGTCTTCGAGCAGCTCGTCGAGCGATGTGATCTGCGCCAGAGGCTGCACGCGCGCGGCCACACCCTGGTGGCCGTGGCTGCCGGCGAGCTTGGCGATGCGCAGGCTGTCTGCCTCGATCAGGCGCGCGCCGGCCTCGCGCGCCCGGTCGAGAAACTGGCGCATGCGGGCATCGCGCCGCGTAGCCTCGTAATAAATTTCGATGATGGACTGCGGCGCCGTCTTGAGGCGCACACCGACGGCGTGAAAGCCGAAGAGAACTTTGGGGCTGGACATGGGGAGATTATCCGGGCGGCGGATATACTACATTTTTCATAGCGGTTAATGCTTACCCCATAAGCGCTAGAGGCCAAAAAAGCTTCAAATTTTTACCACTGCCCCAGCTTCTATGGTGATACTGAAGTCACAGCGCTCGGCAATGCCGCGGTCGTGGGTGACCAGCACCAGCGTCGTCCCCTGCTCGCGGTTGAGACGAAACATCAGTTCCATGATGGTCTCGCCAGTGGCGAAGTCGAGGCTGCCGGTGGGCTCATCGGCCAGCAGCACCGAGGGCTGTACGACGAAGGCACGCGCGAGCGCCACGCGCTGCTGCTCGCCGCCCGAGAGTACTTTGGGATAGTGATTCAGGCGCTGCGCCAGGCCCACGTGCGCCAGCATTTCCTGCGCCGCACGGCGGGCATCGCGCCGATTGGCGAGTTCCAGCGGCAGCATGACGTTCTCAAGCGCCGTGAGGTTGGCCATGAGCTGAAAGCTCTGGAACACAAACCCGACTTGCCGGGCGCGCAGCGCAGCGCGCTCGTCTTCGTTCAGGACAAACAGATCCTGCCCGGCCAGGCGCACGGTGCCGCTGGTGGGCGTGTCAAGCCCCGCGATGATGGACAGCAAGGTACTCTTGCCCGAACCCGACGCCCCCACGATCGCCACACTGGCACGCGGGGCGACGGTGAAATCGATGTCCCGCAGAATCTCCAAGGTTCCCGTCGAGTCGGTCACCGACTTGCAGACATGCTGCACAGCAATAATGGGAGCCGAGGGCACAGAAGCTTCAGACATGAAAGGCACCGGGTTTTGATTCGTACGATCGTTCGCCGTCACTTTATCGCGCGCCTGACTGTCAGCATGGTTGCGGGGCTTTCGCATCTGGCACACGCCGCCGCACCGAAAAATGCCGCGCAAACACGCAGCATTCTGGTGGTCGGCGATTCGCTCAGCGCGGAATACGGCATTGCGCGCGGGAGCGGCTGGGTGGCACTGCTGGAGCAGCGCCTGGCGAAGGAAAAGAAACCATGGAAAGTCGTCAACGCCAGCATCAGCGGTGACACCACAGCGGGCGGACGCTCGCGCATTGACAACCTGCTTGCGCAGCACCGGCCTGCGGTGGTCATCATTGAACTGGGCGGCAACGATGCGCTGCGTGGGCTGCCTCTGCAAAGCACGGCCGACAACCTGCGCAACATGGTTCAGGCCGCCAAAGCCAGCGGCGCGCGCGTGCTGCTTGTGGGCATGCAAATACCGCCGAACTACGGCCAAGCCTACGCCCGCAAGTTCGCCGAGGTCTTCGTGGATATTTCACGCGAGCAGCAAATAGCGCTACTGCCCTTCCTGTTGAAAGGCATTGCGGACGGCGCGGACGCAACGCGCCTGTTCCAGGCCGACCGCATTCATCCACAGGCACAAGCCCATCCGCGCATACTGGAAAACGTATGGCCAGCGTTGGAGCCGCTATTGCGTTAGCTGGCAGGATTCGCGGGGTTGGCCGATGCACCGGATGACGACGCATCTCCTGGCTCAGGCGCCACGTAGGTATTGCCGTGGCGTGCAGGAGCCTGCTTGGCGCGCAGCTTGTCTTCCTTTTTCTTCTTTTTCGCGAGTTCGCGCTGCCGTTTTTCGTATCCGTAATTAGGGGTTGCCAAGGTGTTCGCCTTCCATAGTTGATGCCCACTGTAACAGGCAGGCACGTGCTGGCAGAGCAGTTGGAAAGGACTGCGGCTCCACAGCGCTTTCAGGCGGCGGGGACCGCTGGCTCGATGGCGGCCCGATAGGCATGCCAGCTGGCATGGCCCAGCCAGGGCCCCACCACCAGCAAACCCGCACCCCAAACCATGAGCGAGGCAAGCACCAACACGGTGATCAAAAAGCCCCACCACAGCATGACGGCAGGGTTTTCGGTCACCACCCGGATGCTGCTGATGGCAGCGGTCAGGGCGTCGGTATCGCGATCAAGAATCATGGGAATGGAAACCACGCTGGTAGAGAACACCAACGCCGCAAACACGCCACCCACCACCGTGTAGACCGCCAGAAAGGACCAATTCTGCGGATTGAATACCGCCTGCAGCACGCCCGTGGTCGAAGGCATTCCCGTATTGAAGAACACCGCAAAGACCACCAGAGACGCGCGGCCCCACAACAGTTCGAGCACCACCAGCACCAGCACCAGCATGCCCATGCTGCCCAGATGCCGGTCCCAGCAGGTCAGCGAGTGCGCCAGCCCGGGAGCCAGGCCAGCTTGGCGGCGCCGGCTGGTTTCGTACAGCCCCATAGCCAGAAAGGGCCCCAGCAGCAGGCAGCCGCTGGCCAGCGACATCACGTATTCGGGCCGCGTGCGAAACACCCAACCCAGCAGCAGAGCCATCATCCAGAAGGCAATGCCGTAGAACGCGCCGATGAGCGGTGTCGCGGTCAGATCTGCGGCGCCCGCACGCAGCCAGCGCAACGGGTCCAGAAAATTCAGGGACCTGAGCCGGATTGGAGCCGGTGTGGCGTCAGAGGGAGCGGATGCGGGTGCGGGCGAAACAGGTGGGGACATGGAGGCTGCGGGGCTCTTGCTGCTTTTCAGCGCAAGCAAAAACCCTGTAAGGAATGCGGGAACTGCACCCTATCGCAAAAAACGCGCCAGCCGCACTGAGGAAAACACTGCACTAGGCAAAAACTTTCAGCGCCTGAGCCAAGTCGCTGCGCAGGTCATTGACGTCTTCCAGCCCCACCGAGAACCGCACCACCGTGCCAGGCGCCAAGTGCGCTGGAGCCCGGCTGCGCATGGCGGCAAGGTCATAAGGCACGACCAGGCTCATGGGTCCACCCCAGCTGTAGCCCAGCTTGAACAGGGCCAGGGCATCGCAGAACGCATCCACGCGCTCCTGCGGGTGCACGGGATCGATCACCACGCTGAACAGACCCGCCGCAGCGCCTTCACCTCCATTCGCTGAGCCGCACAGCGCCTGCCAATGTGCATGGCCAGGCGACGCATCCAGAGCCGGGTGCAATACCTGCGATATGGCAGCTTGCTCTGCCATCCAGCGCGCCAGCGTGCGCGCGGACAGGTCGTGCGCACGGTAGCGCAGGCCAACACTGGGCAGGGAGCGAAGGATCGCCTCGGCGTCGTTCGCCCCCACACCCAAGCCCAGATGCATGTGCGCCAGCTTGAGCCTGTGATGCAGGCCCGGGTTGCGCGTCACCACGCTGCCCATGAGCACATCGCCGCCGCCGCTGGGGTATTTGGTCAGGGCGTGCACGCTTACGTCCACCCCCAGGCCACCGCTGCCGTCGCCCAGCAGGTCAAACGGCGCAAAGGCCAGGCCAGCGCCCCAGGTGTTGTCGAGCGCGCAAAGCACGCCGCGCTCCTGGCACAGGCGCACCTGGCCCAGGAGATCCGGAAACTCCAGCGTTACCGAACCGGGCGCCTCCAGCCAAACCAGCCGGGTTGCCGAGTTGATGCGCTGTGCCAGATCTGCCAGATCCATGGGGTCGTAGACCGCATGGCGAACACCAAACTGTGCCAGCAGCGTTTGCGTGAGTGCCCGATTGGGCCCGTAAGCGTTGTCGGGCAGCAGCACTTCGTCCCCGGCGCGAAGCAAGGCCAGAGATACCGTGCTGATGGCGGACAGGCCGCTGGGAACCAGCAGGCACTGCGCACCACCTTCGAGCTCGGCCAAGCGTTCTTCCAGGATGAAGGTGGTGGGCGTTCCGTGCAGGCCGTAGGTGTAGCCGCTCTTGTCTTTCCATTCGCGCGCACGCATTGCTGCGACGTTGGGAAAAACCACCGTGGAAGCCTTGTGCACCGCTGGTTGCGGTGCCACAAAGCCTTCCGGTGGCTGGTAGGCATGGTGAATCAGGCGCGTGGCCAGCGTGCGTTCGGGCGAGTTCATGCACGCATCGTAGCGCGCCCGTCTACTGCCGCGGCTCGCGCGGCCGGGTTTAGCTCTTGCCCACTACCAGTTCATTGTTGACAGAGGTCACGCCCTCCAGGCTCCTGGCGAGGCTGCCGGCTCGATCCTTGGCGGCCTCGCTCGGTGCTGGGCCGCTCAGGCGCACTGCACCGGCCTTCGTATCCACGTCAATCTTGATGGCGCTCAGATCGGGGTCTTTTGCGAGCGCCGCCGAAATGCGTGCGGTAATGGAAGCGTCGTCTGCCAAGGCCGCAGCGGAATTGGCAGCGTTCTTCATCGATTCGCCGGCATTCTGGGCCGCGCTTTCGACTTTGGCCGCGCCCTGATCAAGCTTGTTTTCAGTGGTCTGCAGGGCCTGTTCGGCCTTGACCTTGGCGTCCGCCGCAGCCTGGTCGGTCTGCTGAATGGCGGAATCGAGCCGCTGGCCTGCGGTGGGGGGTTCCTGCGCCTTGTCGCACGCCGCCAGACCCAGAGAGAGCGCCGTGATGGCCACAATGGCGGAGACGCGGCCGAAGGACGAAACGTGTGGGAAAGTCTTGTTCATGATGGTTTCCTGATTGCAAAGAGATGCTGCGCACTCTAGGCGCCCAAGCAGACAGCAACAGTCAGATTCGGCTGCAAATGGTGTAGGACGAACGCGCTAGACCATCCGCGCCACAATCGCAGCATGCCCACGCCCAGCCTCGTCCGGTGGTTCCCTTTTCTGGCCTGGCCGCGGCCTACGCGCGCCTTGCTATTGGGCGAGCTGTCGGCGGGCCTCACAGTGGGACTGATGCTCGTGCCCCAGGGCGTCGCGTACGCCGCGCTGGCGGGCATGCCCCTGGTGACCGGTATCTATGCCTCGCTGCTGCCGGCGCTGGTGGCGGTGCTCTGGAGCTCGTCCACCCGCCTTGGCGTAGGGCCCACCGCGCTCACGAGCTTGCTGATCGGGGCTTCGCTCACCGGTCTTGCGCAGCCGGGCAGCGCGCAGTGGGTGGCGCTTGCCGCCTGGATGGCGATCCTGTCGGGTGGACTGCAGATGGTGATGGGCGTAGCGCGCTTTGGATGGATCATGCAAGTGGTCACCTCGCCTGTGCTTAGCGGTTTTACACAGGCTGCTGCGCTTCTGATCCTGTTCTCGCAACTGCCGGCGTTGCTGGGCCTGCATGAAAGCCTCTTTCAATGGCTGCAAGCGCCAGCCATGGCTTCGGTGGACGGCGCCGCAGCGGCATTTGGGCTCGGGAGTCTGGCCTTGCTGGTAGCGGCCAAGAAGCGTTGGCCCAGGTTTCCAGCGGTGGTCGTGATCATGGGCGCTGCGGCGGCGCTCAGTGGGGCCATCGGCTACGCAGCGCATGGCGGCGCCGTGGTGGGAGCGCTGCCGGGCGGCCTGCCGCACTTTTATTGGCCGGGTGCACTCGACTGGGGAATGTTTGGCGAGCTCACCATGCCGGTGCTGATCGTCACGCTGGTAAGCTTTCTGGAAACCGCTTCCAGCGCCAAGGTGGACCACCAAAAAGGCGGCACGCGCTGGGACGAAAACCAGGATCTGATCGCCCATGGCATGGCCAAGATCAGTTCGGGACTTTGCGGGGCGTTTGCCACCAGCGCCTCGTTTTCGCGCTCGGCCATCAACCTCTATGCCGGCGCGCGCAGCGGTTGGGCCACCTTGTTTGCCACTGCGCTGGTGCTGCTGGCGCTGCTCTGGCTCACGCCTGCGCTGTTTCATGTGCCGCAATCGGTCCTGGCCGCCGTGGTAGTGGCGGCCATCGTGAATCTGATTCAGCCGGCGCTGGCACGGCAACTGTGGCGCTTGTCACGGGTGGAGGCGGTTATTGGCGTGGCCACTTTTGCGCTCACGCTAGCCACTGCGCCGCGGCTGTATTGGGGCGTGCTCGTCGGCGTGCTGATGAATCTGACCCATTTCCTCTATCAGCGCCTGCACCCACGCATCATCGAGGTGGGGCTGCACCCCGACGGCAGCCTGCGCGACCGCCATCTGTGGCATTTGCCCGCGCTGGGGCCCCAGGTGCTGGCCCTGCGTATGGACGCTGAACTGGACTTTGCTTCGGCCCGCGCCATCGAGCAGCGCCTGGCAGCAAGCTTGCACCAGCAGCCACAGATCCGCGATGTTTGTCTGTTTGCCCAACCGATCAACCGCATCGACATCACCGGCGTCGAGACTTTCTCGCGCATCGCTGCGCTGGTGTGGGAGCAGGGTTCGCGCCTGCACATCAGTGGACTCAAGCTGCCGGTGGAGCAAGCGCTGGAGCGGGCCGGCATTCTGCCGAGCCCCAATATCCATGGATATCGAACTGAGCAGCAGGCGTTGCAGTGCTTGCAAAAAACGCCCTCCGTCACAGGACAAGAAGCCTCTTGAAATGCATCGCGCCAAGGTACACTCGCAAAAATCCCAACCAGCCTGCTGTGCCCGATACCGCGCTCCAACCTCTTATTGATCTACGCGCGCTGCGCCTGACCACGGCCCTGGCACTGATCGAACAGAGCACGGGCCAGGCGCACTCGTTGCCCCATGCCGCAGGGGGGGCGGAGCGATATCTGCAGTCGGTCATCGATTCCTTGTGCGAACTCTCCCTGCGCGATCCGCTCACGGGCCTGGCCAACCGCCGTCACTTCCATGCTGCGCTGGAACGCGAGGTGGATCGCGTTGCCCGATCCGGCGAAGCGGCTTTGCTGTTAATGCTGGACATCGACCATTTCAAAAGCGTCAACGACACCTATGGCCACGTGGCCGGGGACAAGGTGTTGCAGGTGGTGGCGCGTGCCCTGGCCCGGTGCGTGCGCCCCATGGACACCTTGGCACGCTATGGCGGGGAGGAATTCGCCATCGTGCTTCCAGCCTGCCAGGCAGAATTCGGTCGCGCAGTGGCTGAGCGCATTCGCCGCGTAGTTGCAGCCACTCCCATCATGGTGGGGCCGAAGACCGAGCTGCGCGTCACACTCAGCATTGGGGGCGCATTTGCCTTGCAGTGGATACGCTCGACCACCAGCCTCTGGACCAATCGGGCCGACCACCAGCTCTACCGGGCCAAATCCGAAGGCCGCAACCGGGTCTGTCTTGAGGCGCAACCCAACAGCACCGTCAGCGCCGAAGAAAAGGGTTTGCTGTTCGGTCCGCTCTACACCCCTTCGGGCTGGGGCGAACTGCCCCCGCTCGACTCCAACGACAGCGCCTACTGAAAGCAATTGATGAGCGATGCGCAGTCACCCCCTTCCATGCCGTCCACCAGTGGGCCAGTGCCGCAGCCAGTCAAACCTGCTGGCGCGCGCATCATCGCCATCACCAGTGGCAAAGGCGGGGTGGGCAAGACCTTCGTTTCGGCCAATCTGGCCGCCGCGCTCACCAGGCGGGGTCAGCGCGTCCTGGTGCTCGACGCCGATCTTGGCCTGGCCAATCTCGATGTGGTGCTCAACCTGCACCCCAAGATTACCCTGCACGATGTCTTCACCGGCAAGGCCTCACTGGACGAGGCTGTCATCGCTGCGCCTGGCGGATTTTCGGTGGTGCTCGCGGGGTCGGGCATGGTTGAATATTCGCGCCTGACGCCCGAGGTGCGCAACCAGTTCCTGAGCGTGATCGAGACGCTCACCCCGCGCTACGACGTCATCTTGCTCGACACCGGCGCCGGCATCTCCGACGTGGTGTTGTTCTCCGTCTCGCTGGCCTCTGAAGTCATGATCGTCGCAACGCCCGAGCCGACGTCGCTGACCGACGCCTATGCGGCCATCAAGGTACTGGCCATGCAGCAAAAACGCCAGTATGTGCGACTCATTGTCAACCAGGCCGCCCGCCCGGGCGACGGGCGCGCCATTACAAGCCAACTGCAACAGGTGCTGGATCGTTTCGTCACCACCGAATCGGGCAAACCCGTGCGGCTGATGCACATGGGCGACATTCCCGTGGACCCTACCGTGCGCGAAGCCGTCATGCGGCGCCAATTGCTGCTGCTGCAAACCCCCGGCTGCCCCGCCGCACTGGCGGTCTCGCAACTGGCGGGCAAAGTCGAAGAAGCGCTGCTGCACCGCGCGCAATGAGACGCTTTGCTGTGCCAAACACAAAAAAGGCAGCTGCTCGCCATACGCATTGCATGCAGCGCCCCTGCGCTGCGTTAGAGTGATTTCACCCCCATACCGCACCAAGGAACCGCATGCGCACTCGCCCTTCTTCCGCGTCCCGTCTCAAGCGCAGCTCCAGCGCACCGGCTTCTGCCTCCGCGCCGCGCCATTTCGCCATCGTCGGCGCCGGCATGGCCGGAGTGGTCTGCGCGCGCACCCTGGTCCAAGCGGGCCACGAGGTATCGCTGTTTGAAAAGGCCGCACGTGTTGGCGGGCGCATGGCCAGCCTGCAAACGCCTTTTGGCAGTTTTGATGCCGGCGCGCAGTACTTCACGGTGCGTGATGCGCGCTTTGAAGAGGCGCTGGCCACCGTACCCCAGGTGTGCCGCCCCTGGGGTGCCAACGCCATCCGGGTGCTCGACTCGGCAGGCCGCGTGGCGGCGGCCAGCCTGCCGGTATCGGAGCCGCACTGGGTGGCCTGCCCCGGCATGGAAGACCTCGTGACCGCCTGGGCGCAGCCACTGGCGCAGGCCGGGCGCCTGCACACCGGGCAGCGCGTGAGCAGCATCGAGCACGATCAAGTGCGCTCGCACGGCTGGCAGGTGCGCACCAGTTCGAGCGACGGCGGCTTGCACGTATTCGCCGGGTTTGACGCCGTGCTGCTGGCCCAGCCGGCCGAGCACGCCGCGGCCTTGCTGCGCGCCAGCAGTCTCGACGCCGGTCTGGCCGCTGCGGTGGCCGACGTGCGCACCGCCCCTTGCTGGACTTTGATGCTCGCCTACCCCCAGGCCGTGCGCCCCGGCCTCACCACGCTGGGGCCGCAATGGAGCGCCGCGCGCAGCACCCACCACCGCGTCGCCTGGCTGGCGCGCGAATCTTCCAAGCCACGCCGAAGCGAAGTCGAGCGCTGGACGGTGCAGGCCAGCCCCGAGTGGTCACGCGAGCACCTGCACGACGATGAACAGCGCGTCAAAGGCAAGCTGCTCAAGGCGTTTGCCGAAATCACCGGCATCCACGCCGAACCCGACTACGCCCACGCCGTGTGCTGGGAACAGGCGCAAACGCTGGAGCCACTGGGTTGCAGCCATGTCTGGAACGCCGCCGAAGCGCTGGGCATGTGCGGCGACTGGTGCCTGGGCCACCGCGTCGAGGACGCGTTCATCTCCGGGCTGGAACTGGCGCTTGCTGTAGCCTGAGCTGTGGCCGGCTACGTGGGCCGATTCGCCCCATCGCCCACCGGGCCGTTGCACGCCGGTTCGCTGGTGGCGGCGCTCGCCAGCTGGCTCGATGCACGGGCGGCCGCTGGCCGCTGGCTGGTGCGCATCGAAGACGTGGACACCCCCCGCTGCAGCCCGCAAGCGGGCGAAACCCTCCTGTGGCAGCTTGCCGCTCTGGGCCTGCGGGCCGACGAGACGCCGCTGTGGCAGTCGCGGCGCAGCGCCGCCTACCAGCAAGCGCTCGATGCGCTGGTGCGCTCTGGCCTGGCCTACCCCTGCGCTTGTTCGCGCGCCGACATTGCTGCGGCGCACGCGTCGGCAGGCCGCATCCCGACGCGCCACCACCCCCTGCCCTATCCCGGAACATGCCGCACCGGCCTGCGGGGCCGCCCACCGCGCGCCTGGCGCTTTGCCTGTGAAAAATATTGGTCAAAATGGCCTCTAGCGCAATACAGACAAGCGTTGGACGCTAGTTTTTCCATAGTGAATGATTTGCTGATCTGGACCGATCGCCGCCTGGGCGTGCAAGCGCAGAACGTGCCCGCCGAGGTGGGCGACTTCGTCCTCCAGCGCGCCGACGGCCTCTGGGCCTACCAGCTCGCCGTGGTGGTGGACGATGCCGAGCAGGGCATCACCCACGTGGTGCGCGGCGAAGACCTCGCCGACAACACGCCGCGCCAACTGCTGCTGCAGGCGGCGCTCGGCCTGCCTGCCCCGCGCTACTTGCACACACCGCTGGTGCGTGGCGCCGACGGCGAAAAACTCTCCAAGCAGCATGGCGCGCCCGCGCTGGAGACATCCGATCCGTTGAAAGCACTGCAACGTGCGGCCGAAATGCTGGGTCTTTCCCCTGTTCCAGCGCAAACCCAGGTCACGGATGCGCTGGCACACTGGGTCATGGCTTGGCGTGCTCTCTACAATCCCGCCCCGTGACCCAACACCTTCCTGACACCGCAACCGCTGGCGCTCCGCCTGGCGTTGCCTATCCCAAAACCATCAAGAGCTTTGTGCGCCGCGCTGGCCGCACCACGGCGGCGCAGGCGCGCGCCTTTGAACACCTGGGCCCGCAACTGCTGCTGCCCTACCGGGAATCAACGCTGGAGCCAGTCGCCGTGTTTGGCCGCAGCGCCCCGCTCATCCTGGAAATCGGTTTTGGCATGGGCGAGGCCACGGCCCACATTGCCAGCGTGCGCCCGCAAGACAATTTCCTCTGCTGCGAGGTGCACGAGGCCGGTGTGGGAGCGCTGCTCAAGCGCATTGCCGAGCAGGGGCAGACGAACATCCGCATCGTCCAGCACGATGCGGTCGAGGTTCTGGAGCACATGATTGCGCCCGGCAGCCTGGCCGGCGTGCACATTTTCTTTCCCGACCCCTGGCACAAGAAGAAGCACAACAAGCGCCGCCTCATTCAGCCCGCTTTGGTGGCTCGGCTGGCCTCGCGCCTGGCGCCGGGCGGCTATCTGCACTGCGCCACCGACTGGCAGCCCTATGCCGAGCAAATGCTGCAAGTGCTCTCTGCCGAGCCATTGCTGACCAACACTGTGCCAGACTACGCGCCGCAGCCAGCCTATCGTCCGCTCACCAAGTTCGAAAACCGCGGACTGAAGTTGGGCCACGGGGTGTGGGATCTCATATTTTTGCGCCGCGCCTGAAGCGAAGGAACCCTTGCCTTGACCATGTCCCCGATCCTGCAAAACCTGGTTGAAATGACCGGGCACCGCGATCATTTGCGGCTCGAAGTTTCGGTGTTGTCCACGCTCCAGGAGCTGGCCGGAATACTGGAAGTGCGCGCGCTCGAGGTCTTTTCCTGCGATGGCGCACTGCACGTGCGCCCGCGCACCTGGCTGGAGAACGGGCGCTGGTTCACCGGGGCCATGGAAGCGGCGCACGACCCGCACCGGGTACCGCTCAGCGAACTGCCCGAGCTGCACGAGTGCATTGCCCGGCACGAGGACAGCGCGCAAGCGACCCTGGGCAAGGGGCGCTACCGCCTGTGGCTACCGGTCTGGATGCAAGAAAAAGTAACGGGTTGCCTCGAAATTACCCAGTCGCGCCCGTTCTCGGCGCAAAAGCTCCATGTCATTACCGGCATTTTTCAGGTCTACCAGAATTACCAGAGTCTGCTCGACTACAGCGAACGCGACGCGCTCACCGGTTTGCTCAACCGCAAGACCTTTGACGAGCAGTTCGCCCGGCAAGCCGGCAATGCGCCGTCCGAGACGCAGCCCCGTCTTCGCGCCGATGGCAGGCTGGACCCCCGCGCGATTCCAACGGCTGGCACCCAGCATTGGCTGGCGGTGGTCGACATCGATCATTTCAAATTGGTCAACGACCGCTTTGGCCACCTGTACGGCGACGAGGTGCTGATCCTGGTGGCCAACATTCTGCGCAACTCTTTTCGCAGCCAGGACCGCATCTTCCGCTTCGGTGGCGAAGAGTTCGTGGTACTGCTGCGCTCGACCACGCTGGAGACAGCGCACCGCGTTTTCAATCGTTTTCGCACCTCGGTGGAGTCGTACCCGTTCCCCCAGGTAGGCCAGATCACGGTCAGCCTGGGCTTCGTTTCCACCGACACCGGTGCCCCGGTGGAAATATTGGGCAAGGCCGACCAGGCACTGTACTTCGCCAAGGAAAACGGCCGCAACCGGGTCTGCTACTACGACGACCTGATCAGCTGCGGCCAACTGATCGCCAAGGTGAGCAACGACGAGGTGGAGCTTTTTTAAGCTGCTTTTCTTAGGGTTTTAGACCCTCAGCGCTTATCCATACTGCCTCAAGCGCTATATTTTAAATAGCATTCCCTCATACTGCCCGTAGCGGGCGGCGGGACCGTCGCCGGCGCCGCCCCGTTTTACAGGCGCGCCTCGACCCAGTCTGCCACCGATGCCAGCGCTGCAGGCACGCCCGCCGCATCGGTGCCGCCCGCCATCGCCATGTCGGGCTTGCCGCCGCCCTTGCCGCCGACTTGGCTGGCGACAAAGTTCACCAGCTCGCCGGCTTTGATGCGGCCCATGGCGTCCGGGGTGACGCCAGCAGCGATCTGCACCTTGCCGCCCTCGACGGCAGCGAGCACGATGGCGGCGGTCTTGAGCTTGTCCTTGAGCTTGTCCATGGTGTCGCGCAGCGTCTTGGCGTCGGCGCCGGGCAGCACGGCCGCCAGCACCTTGAGGCCCTTGACCTCCACCACCTGGCTGAGCAATTCATCGCCCTGGTTGGAGGCCAGCTTGCCCTTGAGCGCGGCGACTTCCTTTTCCAGCGCGCGCGCATGCTCCAGCGCCTGGCCGATGCGGCCGGTGAGTTCGGCCACGGGCGACTTCAGCACGCCAGCCGCCTGGTTCACGGTGTCTTCCAGGGTTTGCAGATACGCCAGCGCGTTGCTGCCCGTCACGGCCTCGATGCGGCGCACGCCCGCGGCGACACCGCTCTCGCCCACCACCTTGAACAGGCCGATGTCGCCGGTGCGCTGCACGTGGGTGCCACCGCACAGCTCGCGGCTGCTGCCGATGTCGAGCACGCGCACCGTCTCGCCGTATTTCTCGCCAAACAGCATGGTGGCGCCCGTCTTCTGCGCCGATTCGATGTCCATCACCCGCGCCTGCGTCGCCTGGTTGGCCAGAATTTCCTGGTTCACGCGCTGCTCGATATCGCGGATCTGCGCGGGCGTCACCGGTGCGTTGTGCGCAAAGTCAAAACGCGTGCGCTCGGCATTCACCAGGCTGCCCTTTTGCTGCACATGGCCGCCCAGCACTTCGCGCAAGGCCTTGTGCATGAGGTGGGTGACCGAGTGGTTGCGCATGGTGGCGGCGCGCACTTCGGTGTTCACCTGCGCCTCCACGCTGTCGCCGACATTCAAGCTGCCTTCGGCCAGCGTGCCGTGGTGGCCAAAAACGTCGGCGCGAATCTTCTGCGTATCGTCCACCGCAAAGCGGGCCGAGCCGCTGGTGAGCACGCCCTGGTCGCCCACCTGGCCGCCGCTCTCGGCGTAGAAGGGCGTGCTGCTGAGCACCACCACACCGTTTTGACCCGTTTTCAGGGCTGCAGCGCTTGTCCCATCTACGTAGATTGCTACGATTTTTGCAGTCTCCGAGAGCTGCTCGTAGCCGGTGAACTGGTTCGCCTGGCCGGCATAGTCGAGCGCCTTGTCCATCTTGAACTTGCCGGCGGCGCGGGCCTGGGCTTTTTGCCGGTCCATGGCTGCGTGGAAACCGGCCTCGTCCACCGTGAGGCTGCGTTCGCGGCACACGTCGGCCGAGAGATCGAGCGGGAAGCCATAGGTGTCGTGCAGCTTGAAGGCCACGTCGCCCGGCAATTGCTGCACCCCGCCCTGCAAGGCCGCATCCAAAATATCCATACCCGTCGCCAGCGTTTCAAAGAAGCGCTCTTCCTCGGCCTTGAGCACCTCGGTGATGCGAGCCTCCTGCTCCCGCAGCTTCGGATAGGCGTCGCCCATCAGACCGGCCAGGTCGGCCACCAGCTTGTGGAAGAACGGCGTCTTCTTGCCCAGCTTGTAGCCGTGGCGGATGGCGCGGCGGATGATGCGCCGCTGCACATAGCCGCGCCCTTCGCTGCCGGGGATGACGCCGTCGGCCACCAGGAAGGCCGTGGCGCGGATGTGGTCGGCAATCACCTTGAGCGAGGGGTTGGCGAGGTCGTTGCAACCCGTCTCGCGCGCGGCGGCCTTGATGAGGGCGTCGAACAGGTCGATTTCGTAGTTGCTGTGCACGTGCTGCAGGATGGCGGCCAGGCGCTCCAGGCCCATGCCGGTGTCCACACAAGGCGCGGGCAGCGGCGTGACCGAGCCGTCTTCGGCCATGTCGAACTGCATGAACACGTTGTTCCAGATTTCAATGAAGCGGTCGCCGTCTTCGTCCGGGCTGCCGGGCGGGCCGCCGGGGATGTGGTCGCCGTGGTCGTAGAAGATTTCGCTGCACGGCCCGCAGGGGCCGGTGTCGGCCATCATCCAGAAGTTGTCAGACTTGTAGCGGCCGCCCTTGTTGTCGCCAATGCGGATGACGCGCTCGGGCGGCAGGCCGATCTCTTTGGTCCAGATGTCGTAGGCCTCGTCGTCCTCCTGGTACACCGTGGCCAGCAGGCGCTCGGGCGGCAGCTTGTAGACCTCGGTCAGCAGCTCCCAGGCCCATTGGAGGGATTCGCGCTTGAAGTAGTCGCCAAAGCTCCAGTTGCCCAGCATTTCAAAGAAGGTGTGGTGGCGCGCGGTGTAGCCGACGTTTTCCAGATCGTTGTGCTTGCCGCCAGCGCGCAGGCAGGCCTGCACCGACGTGGCGCGCACGTACGGGCGCTTGTCGGTGCCCAGAAACACGTCCTTGAACTGCACCATGCCCGAGTTGGTGAACATCAGCGTCGGGTCGTTGCCAGGAACGAGCGAGCTGGACGGCACCACCGTGTGCCCCTTGGACGCAAAGAAGTCCAGAAAACTTTTTCGGATGTCGGCAACGGAAGCGGGGCGTGTCATGGGGTGGTTCTCGGCGGAAGGATCAAGGGGCGACGCGCGCTGCGTGCAGGCGAGGCAACCAGTAATTTTAAAGCGATGCCGGGCCATGCCGGCTTCTCGGTCTGTCACGGTGGGCAGTGGCGCAGACGGTCATTGTTCAGGGAAAACCCTTGTATGCGTTTTGATATTTTTCTAATATATTAATGCCATGCGCCATTTTCTTCTGTGCAAGCAAGCGCCGTTTTTCCTCACTTCGTTCCCCTTCATCCTGGAGTCCCCATGAGCAATCCCCGCTGGCAAGGCATCTTCCCCGCCATCACCACCAAGTTCCACGCCGACGAGAGCATTGATGCCGAGGGCACGGCCCGCCACATCGATTTCCAGATCCGCAATGGCGTCCACGGCCTCGTCACCTGCGGCTCGCTGGGCGAGTTCAGCACCCTCACGCTGGAAGAAAAGCTTGAAGTCACCCGCATCGCCATCGAAGCTGCCAAGGGACGCGTACCGGTGCTGGCCAATGTGTCAGAGACCAGCACCCGCGAAGCCCTGCGCTTCATCCAAGGCGCCAACGCCCTGGGCGTGGACGGCTACATGGTCATGCCCTCGGTCATTTACGTGGCCGATGCGCGTGAAGCCATCGCCAACGTGCGTGCCATGGCCGAAGCGGCCAAAAAACCCATCATGGTCTACAACAACCCCATTGCCTACCGCGTCGACCTGAAACCCGAGCACTTCGCCGAACTGGCCGATTGCGAATGGGTGGTGGCCATCAAGGAAAGCTGTGGCGACATTCGCCGCGTGACCGATCTGCGCCTGGCGCTGGGCGACCGCTTCCAGCTGTTCCTAGGCGTGGACGACCTGGCATTTGAAGGCCTGGCGCTGGGCTGCGACGGCTTGCTGGCAGGCGTGGGCTGCACCTTCCCGCGCGAAACCGTGGCCTTGTACGACCTGATGAAGGCCGGCCAGTACGACGAAGCCCTCAAGCTCTACCAGTGGATGACACCGCTGCTGCATCTGGACGTATCCGCCAAGCTGGTGCAAAACCTCAAGCTGATTGACCTTCTGGTGGGCACGGGCACTGAGCACATGCGGCTTCCCCGGATGCCGCTGATTGACGAGGAGCGCGCGTTTATCGAACGCGTGGTCAAGAAGGCGCTGGAGACGCGCCCGGCCAAGTACCAATCCGTCGCCTGAAGCTCGGCAGGGCGATCGGCGCTTCACCAGTAAAAGCATTTCTAATGAAAGCTCTGAAAACGAATGCTGACCGAATACTGTCTGTATCCTGAAACACCCTCAACGAAAGGATTTCCGATGAAATTTGCTATCTCCAGCAGTGCAGTCCTCGTCGCCCTCGCCTTTGCCGGCCCGGCCCAAGCGCAGACCCAGGTCGTCTCCATCGGCCACAGCGGCCCGCTCTCTGGCCCGAACGCCTTCGCCGGCAAGGACAACGAGAACGGCGTGCGCATGGCGGTGGAAGAACTCAACGCCAAGAAAATCAAGGTCGGTGGCAAGACCCTTGAATTCAAACTCAACTCCGAAGACGACCAGTGCGACGCCCGCTCGGGCGTCAGCGTGGCACAGAAGTTTGTCGATGATGGCGTGAAATTCGTCATGGGCCCCTACTGCTCCGGCGTGGCCATTCCGGCATCGCGCGTCTACAGCCAGGGCGGCACCATGGTGTCCACCGTGGGCACCAACCCCAAGGTGACCGACAACGGCTACAAAAACCTGTTCCGCATCATCGCCAGCGACACGCAGATCGGCTCGAACATGGCCACCTACGCCGCCAACGTGATGAAGGTGAAAAATGTCGCCGTCATCGACGACCGCACTGCGTTTGGCCAGGGCGTTGCCGACGAGTTCTCCAAGGAAGCCAAGAAGCTGGGCCTCAACATCGTCGGCCACGAATTCACCACCGACAAGTCGACCGACTTCCTCGCCATCCTGACCAACCTCAAGGCCAAGCAGCCCGAAGCCATCTTCTTCGGTGGCTACGCTCCGCAGGCCGCGCCCATGGCGCGCCAGATGAAACAACTGGGCATCAAGGCCAAGCTGCTCGGCGGCGACACACTGTGCAGCCCCGAAGTTGGCAAGCTCGGCGGCGATGCCGTGAACGACACCGTGTTTTGCGCCCAGGGCGGCACCATGCTGGACAAAATAGACGCTGGCGCAGCCTTCAAAGCCAAGTACAAGGAACACTTCAAGCGCGATCCTGATGCCTACGCCGCCTCGTACTACGACCAGACCATGTTGATCGGCAACGCCATGGAAAAGGCCGATTCGATCGATCCCCAAAAGGTCGGTGCGTACATGTATGCCAACAGCTACAAGGGCGTTGCGGGAACCTACGCCTACGATGCCAAGGGCAATCTGAAGCAGGCCCCCATCACCGTCAGCACCTTCCGCAACGCAGTGCCCGTGCCGCTCGCCAGCTATTGAATACTGCAGGTTAGTTAACGGTCGTCTCCAACCCCCGTGATTCGCGGGGTTTCATGGCCTGCACGATCTGCAGGCCATTTTTTTGGATTGTTTCCATGCAACGCATCAAGATCATCGACTCCCACACTGGCGGCGAACCCACCCGCCTGGTGGTGGACGGCTTCCCCGACCTGGGAAATGGCAGCATGGCCGAGCGCCGCGCTCTGCTGGCGGCGGAGCACGACCAGTGGCGCACCGCCACCGTCTTGGAACCGCGCGGCAACGACGTGATCGTGGGCGCCCTGCTGTGCCCGCCAGTCGATGCGCGCAATGCCGCCGGCGTGGTGTTCTTCAACAACAGCGGGTACTTGGGCATGTGCGGGCACGGCACCATCGGCCTCGTGGCGTCGCTGGCCTACATGGGTCGCATCCAGCCGGGCGTGCACGGCATCGAGACGCCCGTGGGCACCGTGCAGACCACGCTGCACGACGACGGCTCGGTCAGCGTGCGCAATGTGCCGGCCCACCGCCTGCACCACCAAATGACGTTGCAGGTGCCCGGCTATGGCCCGGTGACCGGCGATGTGGCCTGGGGCGGCAACTGGTTCTTCCTGGTCACGGCGCACCAGCAGCGCGTGGAGAGCAACAACCTCGCCGCGCTCACCGCCTTTGCCCTCGCCATACAAAAGGCGCTGGAGGTGCAAGGTGTGCGCGGCAGCGACGGTGGCCTGATTGACCACATCGAGCTGTTTGCCGACGACGCGCAGGCCGACAGCCGCAACTTTGTGCTCTGCCCCGGCGCCGCCTACGACCGCTCACCCTGTGGCACCGGCACCAGCGCCAAGCTCGCCTGCCTGGCCGCTGACGGCAAGCTGCAGCCTGGTCAGGTATGGCGCCAGGCCAGCATCATTGGCAGCCAATTCGAAGCCAGCTATGCCATGGAGGGCGACCAGCTCATCCCCACGCTGCGCGGCCGCGCCTTCATGAGCGCCGAAGCCACGCTGTTGATCGAGCAGGATGACCCGTTTGGCTGGGGCATTCAGCTCTAAAGCCCGCATGGCCACTTACGACGTCATCGTCATCGGCGCCGGCATCGTAGGCGCGGCCTGCGCCCATGCCTTGGCCAATGCGGGTCAGCGTGTGCTGGTACTCGACGCGCGCCTGGGCGATGCGACCAACGCCGGCATGGGCCACCTGGTGGTGATGGACGACAACCCGGCCGACCTGGCGCTCAGCCAGGCCTCGCTCGCCCAGTGGCACGCCTGGGCGCCACGCATGGCGGCCGAAGCGCCGGGCACCGCGTTCAACGGCTGCGGCACGCTTTGGGTAGCTGCAGACGCCGAAGAAATGCAGGAGGCCGAGCACAAGCGCGCACGCCTGCAGGCCCATGGCATTGCATGCGAACTGCTCAGCGCCCGCGAATTGGCCGCGCTGGAGCCCGTGCTGCGCCCCGGCCTGCATGGCGCGCTGCGGGTGGGCGGCGACAGCATGGTCTACGCCCCCAACGCTGCCGAATGGCTGCTGGGCCGTGCCGCAACCCCTATACAGGTCGAGAAGCTGCACGCCAGCCGCATTGAAGGCCGCCGTGTGCACTGCGCGGGCGGCAGCGTGCGCGACGGCGGCGCCGTGTTGCTGGCCGCTGGCATCCATGCCACACAGTTTTGCCCAGAGCTGCCCATCCGCCCCAAGAAAGGGCACCTGGCGATTACCGACCGGGGCAGCGCTACCGTGCGCCACCAACTGGTGGAGCTGGGCTACGTCAAGAACGCCCACCAGACCGAAGGCACCTCCGTCGCCTTCAACCTGCAACCGCGCCCCACGGGCCAGTGGCTGCTGGGGTCATCGCGCCAGTTCGACACGCTGGACCCAGCGGTGGACAACGCCGTGCTGGCACGCATGCTGCGCCGGGCGATCGGCTACGTACCGTCACTGGCCGAGCGCAACGCCATCCGCACCTGGACGGGTTTTCGCGCCGCCACGCCCGACGGCCTGCCCATCATCGGCCGGCACCCAGAGCGCGAGCACCTGTGGCTGGCGGTGGGGCACGAAGGCCTGGGCGTGACCACGGCGCCCGCCACCGCAAGTTTGATTGCATCCTGCATGCTGGGCACGGCGGCGCCCATAGACCCGGCGCCCTACGCAGCCACTCGGTTTGTGCAGGAGTTCCCCGCATGAAGAACACCGCAGCGATGGTCGAAGTGCACGTGGGTGCGGCGCGTGTGCGCGTGCCCGCAGGCAGCAGCGTGGCCGCCGCCCTCGCGCAGCAACCGCCGGGCCGCACGCGCCTGTCCGTCAGCGGTCAATGGCGTGCGCCGCTGTGCGGTATGGGTGTGTGCCACGAATGCCGCGTGCTCATCAACGGCCGCGAACGCCTGGCCTGCCAGACGGTGTGCGAAGACGGCATGCACATAACGACCAGCACCGCTCATACGGGGGGCGCCGCATGACACCGACACCACAGGCGCATTGCGACCTTCTCATCATTGGCGCTGGCCCCGCCGGCATGGCGGCGGCACTGGCCGCCGCACCGAGCGGCATGCGCATCGTCGTGGTGGACGACAACCCCGTGCCCGGTGGGCAAATCTGGCGCGATGGCCCCGGCGTGCAACTGCCGCCGCTGGCACGCCAGCACCGCAAGGCTTTGGCGCGCCACACCAACATCGAGATCCTGAGCAGCACCCGCGTGGTGGGCCTGGGCGACCGCGCCAGCGCGGGCGACGCGGCGTCCCTGATTCTGGAGAACGCCGCGCGCGGCTGGACGCAGCACGCCAACCGCCTGATCCTGTGCACTGGCGCGCGCGAACTGCTGCTGCCCTTCCCCGGCTGGACGCTGCCCGGCGTCACCGGCGCGGGCGGCCTGCAAGCCCTCATCAAGGCCGGGCTGGATGTGCGCAGCCAGCGCATCGTCGTTGCGGGCACCGGCCCGCTGCTGCTGGCGGCAGCAAGCACGGCGCGCAAAGCCGGAGCGCAGGTGCTGCGCGTGGCCGAAATGACGTCCTGGGGCGCCCTCGCCACCTTCGCTGCGCAATTGATTCGCTGGCCTGCCAAGGCCTTGCAGGCACCCACGCTGCTGCACCCCGGCCTGCGCACCAACGCCCATGTACTGGAGGCGCTGGGAAGCACCCAGGTTGAAGCCGTGCGCCTGCAACGCGGCAACACCGTGGAGCAGTTGGAATGCGAGCGCATCGCCTGCGGCTTTGGCCTGGTGCCCAACACGCATCTGGGGCAAATGCTGGGTTGCATCCTTGGCGAACGCAGCGGCCTGCAGGTCGATGCACTGCTGCAGACCACGGTGCCCGGCATCTACGCCGCTGGCGAATGCACGGGCTTTGGCGGCAGCGAACGTGCACTGCTGCAAGGCGCCATGGCGGGCCATGCCGCTGCGGGCGATTCCAAGGCTGCGCAAGCCCTGCAAAACCAGCTCGCACGCTGGAATGCGTTTGCCGATGCACTGCACCGGCACTTTCCGCTGCGCACCGAGACCCTCGCCGCCCTGCCCCGGCCCGACACGTTCGTCTGCCGCTGCGAAGACGTGGCGCACGGCGCGCTGCAGCAGCGCAGCAGCTGGATCGACGCCAAGCTGCACACGCGCTGCGGCATGGGCGCCTGCCAGGGCCGCATTTGTGGCTCAGCCGCGCAGGTGCTGTACGGCTGGACACCGCAGCCCGCGCGGCACCTTCTTTCACCCGCACGCATCGCCACACTGGCCGACGCCGGCAGCGAACCCTCTCAAGAAAGTATTCCGCTGACATGACCTCCACCACCCCCAATTCCCCTCTCGTGGTGCACATCCCCGAGGCAGAACTGAGCGCCATCGTCCAGCGCGCCCTGGCCCGCATGGGACTCGCAGGCGGCCATGCACAGGCCATCGCCAAGGTGATCGTCTCCGGCCAGCGTGACGCCTGCCAGTCGCACGGGGTGTACCGCCTCATCAGCTGCTTTGACGCCGTGCGCGCGGGCAAAGTACAACTCGATGCAGACCCCACCGTGAGCACCACCGGCGGCCCCATCGTCCAGGTGGATGCGCAGTTTGGCTTCTCGCCACTGGCCTTCGAGCGCGGCCTGCCCGCGTTGGTGGAAGCCACGCGTCGCCATGGCCTGGGCGCGCTGGTCATTCGCCGCTGCTTTCACTTTTCGGCCCTGTGGCCTGAGATAGAAGCCATCACCGCGCACGGCCTGGCGGCCCTGGCCCTCACGCCCAGCCACGCCTGGGTGGCGCCGGCAGGCGGCAGCCAACCTCTTTTTGGCACCAACCCCATCGCTTTCGGCTGGCCGCGCCCCGGCCCTTATCCCTACGTATTTGACTTCGCCACCAGCGCGATCGCACGCGGCGATCTGGAACTGCACCGCCGCGCCGGCCAGCCGCTGCCCGAAGGCTGCGGCGTGGATGCCGATGGCCAGCCCAGCACCGACCCTGTCGCCGTGGCGCGCGGGGCGATGCTCGCCTTTGGCGGGCACAAGGGATCGGCGCTGTCGACCATGGTGGAGCTGATGGCAGGCGCGTTGATTGGCGACTGGACCAGCCGCGAATCGCAGGCGTTTGACGACGGCGCCGGCGTGACGCCTTGCCACGGCGAACTGGTGCTTGCCTTTGATCCAGCCGCCTTTGCCGAGAGAGACGGCAAGACGCAAGCTGTGCGCGCCGAGCAGTTGCTGGAATCCATCACCGCGCAGGGCGCGCGCCTGCCATCGCAGCGGCGCTTTGCCGCCCGGGAGCGCAGCCAGGCAGAGGGTATTGCTGTGCCTGCCGCTTTGTACGCGGACATTTTGCAGCTCGTTTCCTGACACCGATCTCATTGGCCAGCGGGCGGGCCGAACCGCTGGTTTACCCCAATACGGCGAGTCTTGTTTTATAGATATATTTACAACATATTTCTAAAATACGTTGATCCACCCTCCGATCAGCTAGCCCGCACTCCATGTCTGACCGCCTCCTGCCCCCTGCACCCCTTCCCACCCCGCGGGGTCCCGTGCGCTGGGCGATTGCCCTGTCCAGCGCATTGCTGCGCTTCGAACGCGGCGCACTCACGGCCTTGATGACGTTGCTGGTGCTGCTCATCCTGCTCAATGTGGTCACGCGCTATTCGGGCATTCCCATTTACTGGATCGATGAAGCGGCGGTATTCACCATGGTGTGGCTGACGTTTGTCGGCGCTTCGGTCATGACACGCCTGCGGATGGACTTTGCCGTGGGCCTGGTGTCGGACCAACTGCCGCCCCGCGGCGCCAAGGCCATGAAGGTGCTCGCCACCTTCGGCGTGCTGGTGTTTGCGCTCGCGCTGGTCTGGATGTGCTGGGTCTGGATGGACCCACGCGGCATTGCAGCGGCCGGTTTCAACGCCAAGGATTACGCCGAAGCCAGCTTCAACTTTGTCTACACCGAGCACACCCAGACGCTGGAGTGGCCCACCTGGGTCATTCAGCTGATCCTGCCCATTTTTTCGCTCAGCCTTACCGTGCACGCCATCGCCAACCTGTTCGAGGAGCTCGAGGTTTGCCCCCGCATCGTGCACCCCGGTTTCGATGTGGTCAGCGCCGATGCGGTGAACTGATGTTTCTCTTGCCCAGCCCACCCAAGCACCGCTTCCCATGATCACCAGCCTCTTCTTTCTTGCCATCCTGCTGGTGGGCGTGCCCATCGGCATCTGCCTGTGCCTGGCCGGCGTGGTCTTCATTCTCAACTCGGGCAGCACGGTGTTGTTCCAGTCGTTTCCGCTGCAGATGTTCGCCGGAGTGGACAGCTACGGCCTGATCGCGATCCCGCTGTTCATCCTGATCGGCGAAATCATGAACAGCGGCGGCATCACGCGCCGGTTGGTGGACCTGGCCATGGCCTTCATTGGCTCGGTAAAGGGCGGCCTGGCCTATGTGAACATTCTGGCCAACATGATGGTGGCATCCATCATTGGTTCGGCCACCGCGCAGGTCGCCATCATGTCGCAGGTGATGGTGCCCGAGATGGAAAAGCAGGGCTACGACAAGACCTTTGCCGCAGGCATCACGGTTTACGGCGGCATGCTGGGTCCCATCATTCCACCCTCGGTGATGTTCGTCGTGTACAGCGTGCTGGCCCAGGTGGCCGTGAGCGACATGCTGATCGCCGGCATCATCCCCGGCATCCTGCTCACCCTGCTGTTTTTCGTCGTGATCGCCTGCATGGGCTTCTTCTACGACTACCCGCGCAGCGAATACCGCACCCTGCGCCAGCGCGCCCGCACGGCGCTCAGCGCCAGTCCCACGTTGCTGATCCCCATTGTCATCGTGGGATCGATTCTGGGCGGCTTCGCCAACCCCACGGAAGCCGCCGCCGTCGGCGCTGTGGCAGCGGCGCTGGTGGGGCGTTACGTCACCAAGGAATTCCACTTTGGCCATCTGCCGCGCATCCTGCTGCGCTCGGCCATGTATTCGGCCATCGTGCTGTTCCTGGTCGCGGCCGCGGCGGTGTTCTCGTGGCTGCTGATCTACGGCAAGGTGCCGCAGACGGTGGCCGCGTGGATCCAGACCGTGGCCCACGACCCCGTCACCTTTTTGCTGCTGACCAACGCCATCCTTCTGGTCATTGGCACAGTGATTGACGGCATTCCCGGCTTGATCATGACGGTGCCGATCCTGCTGCCCATTGCCACCGACGTCTACGGCATCGATCCCCGCCACTTTGGCGTGGTGGCGGTGATCAACCTAGTGCTGGGCCTGATGTCGCCGCCAGTGGGGCTGAGCTTTTTTGTGGCATCGGCCGTCACCGGGGCCAAGCCGGGAAAGATGTTCATCGTCACCCTGCCCTTTTTCATCATCAGCTGCGTGGCGCTGGTGGTGTTGTCGCTGTTCCCCAGTCTTTCGCTCGGTTTGATCAAGTAGCGCCATGCGCTGCCTTTCGCTGCCCTTTTTGACCGCAACCCCTGCCCAACCCCCGGAGACCTCCATGAAACCTACCCGCCGCCAATTCATCCAGAGCTCTGCTGCCGCAGTTGCTGCTGCCTCGCCACTGGCTTTTCCCTCACTTGTGCGTGCGGATTCGGGAAAAGAATTTCGCCTCGGCCTGATCACGCCCGCCGGCCATTCGTGGAACCGCGCGGCGCTGCAGTTTGGTGAAGCGCTGAAGAAGGAAACCAACGGGCGGCTTACCGTCACGGTTTTCCACTCAGGCCAGTTGGGCAACGAGGCGGCGATGATGCAGCAGCTCCAATCGGGGGCGCTTGACATGGGCTGGATCCAGGCCGCGGAGTTGGGGTCGCGCGTCTCCAGCGTGGCCGCCATCAATGCACCGTATCTGGTGCGCTCCACACCCGCCGTGGCCAAGTTGGTCAAAACGCCGCAGGCCCTCAAGCTGCTGGAAGTGCTGCCGCGCGAGACCGGCACCATCGGTCTGGGCTGGGGCATCACCGGCATGCGCGCCGTGTTTGCCACCAAGGATGTGACCGTACCCACCGACTTGAAGGGCATGAAGCTGCGGATCAACCCAACACCGGTGTACCGGGACTTCTACCAAATGCTGGGCGCCGCGCCCACACCCATTCCAACGCCCCAGGTGTTCGACGCCATGAGCAATGGCCAGGTCGATGGCCTGGAAGCCGACATCGAGTTCTCGTGGAATCAGCGTTTCGACAAGGTGGCCAAATCGCTGCTGCAGATGAATGCGCTGTTCATGCCCTTCGCGCCGCTGGTGTCGGGCCGCATCTGGCAAGGGCTGGACGCGAAGGACAAGGACTTGATCCGCCGCCTGGTCGCGCAATCGCTGGACGCGCAAATCAACGATATCGTCACCACGGAAGCCGGCCTGATCGATAAATTCAAGGCCACGCCCATTGCTTTCCACACGGCCGCAGCGTTCAACCCCGATGGCCTCATTGCGGAATTCGACAAACTCTGGCTGCCCAAGGCGCCGCAAATTGCCGAACTGCGCAAGGCAGGGGCCTCGCTGTAGGCTCAGCGTTACGGCGCGGGTGCGTACCATAGTGACTTACGCACCCCGCCCCGCCTGCTTGTTTGCCCATGACTTCCTCCACCCCTCAGCCCATTCCAGACGCTCAACCCAAACGGCGTGCAGCCGACGTTGCCTACGACGCAATTGAAAGCATGCTCTCCACCCTGGAGATCGCGCCCGGGAGTCCGGTGGTGGAAGCCGACATTGCTGCGCGCACGCATCTCGGGCGCACCCCGGTCCGCGAGGCCTTGCTACGCATGGTCACCAGCGGCCTGATCGTGCAGCAGCCGCGCCGCGGCCTGCTGGTTTCCAACATCGACCTGGCCGAGCACCTGGACGTGATCCAGACGCGCCGGGCACTGGAAGGCCTGATTGCCGCCTGCTCGGCACGCCGCGCCACGGCCTTGCAGCGCAAGGATATCGTGCGCTGCGCCGAGCGCATGCTGGAAACCGCAGAACGCGGTGACCTCGACGACTACATGCGCGCCGACCATGCGCTGGACCTCGTCAACCACCAGGCCAGCCACAACCGCTCGGCCGTGCAGTGCGTGGTGCCGCTCATCGTCCAGTGTCGGCGCTTCTGGTACGCCTACCAGCACGAGGGCGACGTGCGCGAGGGCGCGCGCGCCCACATGCATCTGGCCGAAGGAATTGCCACCGGCAACGAAGCCCATGCCGTGGCGGGGGCCAACCAGTTGATGGATTACCTCGAACGCTTTGCGCGGCGCATCATTAACCAGTAGCCCCGTGATTCCCACGCGGTGCCGATGCAATACTATTGATAGCTGCTAACGCTTTACCAGTAAGCGCTAGAGGCCTGAAACACGTAACTTTTTGCGTTGCGGCCGCTGGCGCCACCCAAACGCCCACTTTCCCCTTTTTCTTTTGTCCTGCCTGAACCTGCCATGACCCAGAACATCTCCCCTCTTTCCTCCCTCAAAGACCCCAGCCTCCTCAAGACCGACGCCCTCATCAACGGCCAGTGGATCGCCGGCGCCAGCCGCTTCGCCGTCCATGACCCGGCCACCGGCGCGCACCTGGTCGACGTTGCCAACCTCGGCCCCCAGGATGCAAAAGCCGCCATCGATGCCGCCAACGCCGCCTGGCCTGCCTGGCGCAGCAAAACCGCCAAAGAGCGCAGCAGCATCCTGCGCAAGTGGTTTGACCTGCTCATGGCCAACCAGGACGACCTGGGCCGCATCATGACCGCCGAACAAGGCAAGCCCCTGCCAGAAGCCAAAGGCGAAGTCGCCTATGGCGCCAGCTTCGTCGAGTGGTTTGCCGAAGAAGCCAAACGCGTCAATGGCGAAACCCTGCCCCAGTTCGACAACAACAAGCGCCTGCTGGTCCTGAAGCAGCCCATTGGCGTCTGCGCAGCCATTACGCCCTGGAACTTCCCACTCGCCATGATCACCCGCAAGGTGGCGCCGGCCCTGGCCGCGGGCTGCACCGTGGTCATCAAACCCGCAGAACTCACCCCGCTCTCGGCGCTCGCCGCTGCCGAACTGGCCCAGCGCGCCGGCATTCCTGCGGGGGTCCTCAACATGCTCTGCGCCGACGCCGACAACTCCATTGCCATTGGCAAGGTGCTGTGCGAGAGCCCCATCGTGCGCCACATCAGCTTTACCGGCTCCACCGAAGTGGGGCGCATCCTGATGGCGCAGTCCGCGCCCACGGTCAAGAAGATGTCGCTCGAACTCGGCGGCAATGCGCCGTTCATCGTGTTCAACGATGCTGATATCGACAGCGCTGTTGAAGGCGCCTTTGCCAGCAAGTACCGCAACGCCGGCCAGACCTGCGTGTGCTCCAACCGCTTCTACGTGCAAAGCGGGGTCTACGACGAATTCGTCAAGAAGTTCGCCGCCAAGGTGGCCACGGCCAAAGTGGGCAATGGCTTTGACGAGGGTGTGAACCAGGGCCCGCTGATCGAAGAAGCCGCGCTGGTCAAGGTGCAGCGCCATGTAGACGACGCCATCGCCAAGGGCGGCAAGGTGCTCACCGGCGGCAAGCGCCTCACCACCCTGGGCTCGGGCCAGTTCTTCGAGCCCACGGTGATGGCCAACGCCAGCGCCGACATGCTGTGCGCCACCGAAGAGACCTTTGGTCCCTTCGCCCCGGTGTTCAAGTTCGAAACCGAGCAAGAAGCCATTGATGCGGCCAACAACACCGAGTTTGGCTTGGCCAGCTACTTCTACAGCCGCGACGTGGGCCGCATCTTCCGCGTGGGAGAAGCGCTCGAATACGGCATGGTGGGCATCAACGTGGGCATTCTGGCCACCGAGCACGTGCCCTTTGGCGGCGTCAAGCAGTCGGGCCTGGGGCGCGAGGGCTCGCACCACGGGATGGACGACTATGTGGAGATCAAGTACCTGTGCCTGGGGGATATCCAGCAGTAGGTCCAACGGGCGGCTATCAGCAGAAACTACTGTTTTGATAGCTGCTTGCGCTTTGCGGGTAAGCGCTGGAGGCTTATTTGGCTTGAAATTTCGGCACGTACTCAAGACATAGGGCGCACATCGGGTGCGCCTGTGCCGCGCTCTATAATCCACGCCTTCGCGGGTGTAGTTCAATGGTAGAACGGCAGCTTCCCAAGCTTCATACGAGGGTTCGATTCCCTTCACCCGCTCCAGATAAGCGTTTCAAATCACCCCGAAACCCGCATGCTACCTAGGCATGCGGGTTTTTCTTTGTCTCAGACAGTTCTCTCAAGCCTTGACGGTGGTCAAGCGAAGCATCAGTGTCATCGGATGCTGCGACGACTCCTGGAAGCCATAGTGTTCGTAGAACTGCTTGGCCCGGTCGTGGAGGGCGTGGACGAGCAGCGCTCGGACCCCTGCGTTCTGCGAAACGCTCACCGCGCGACCGACTGCGTCCTGCAGGAGGGATGCCCCAAGCTTGATGCCTTGGGCCCGATGATCAATGGCCAGCCGGGCCAGAACCATCACCGGCACCGGATCGGGCATGTTGCGTCGCACGCTGCTGGTTGCCGCTTGATGTGAAACGGCGCCTGCGGCCATCGCATAGTAGCCGCAGACACGGGCATCCTGATCGGTGACGACGAAGGTGCGGCTCGCGCCACTCAACTGGTTAATCAGTGCCCGCCGCTTGAGCCATTCATCGAGGCTGGCTTCCCCACAAGCAAATTCATCCAGAACGTGGGTGGCAGCGAGCGGGACCGGTGCACTCAAGTGCAAGCTCATGCCGCGCCAGTGCCCCACGGTGCCTTGACGGCCATGAGGCGTTCAAGCCCGGGATTCGGGCCGGGGGGCGCATCAAGCATTGCGGTGAACTGCTTGAACTTGTCAGCGTCCAGGCTGAAAAAGACCTGATCCAGCACGACGGACTGAGCACGGTCGCAGGCTGCTTCGAGCATGAAGTCCGAGCGATTCTTGCCAAGCAGGCTGGCCGCGTGATCGATCAGATCACGCTGTTCGGGCAAGGCCCGCAGATTGATGGCGGCGTCACGCATTGGATTTTCCTATTCGCGCATACACAATAGATACATTAATTGTGGCCAAACGTGTAGCCGTTGTCAATACGCCGTCGCGGCGTATGCCGCAGGTGCGGGTAGCGATTGGCAGGCAGTTGCGCGCTCCGAAGCCTGCTTTCAGCGCTTGTTCTTGTTCGGACGGATGTCCACGAAAACGGCCAATTAATCCAAATCCGGAACTGTGTTCCTGGGGACGGACTCTGGTTCAAATGACGGACGCGGGTTCGGTTCCGAGTTCCACTTGTGCACGCAGAGACAATGTCCGAAACGGTTTGAGAATCAAACCGCTACCCGTTTACGGAAGTGGGTCAACTCCACACTCTCAGCACGTAAAGCGGAATCCACGTAAACTTCTCTAACGCAACAAAATACGAATCTCATGACTGATCGTCCACCCCCAAAGAAAAGAACCCTTGTTGCTTCGCCAAAGCTTATTGCCGCCAATTCAGTAGCCCGGGCCTTGGTGCAGATAGGTGACCGTTGGTCACTTCTCATCATCGGTTCGGCATTCCTGGGGATACATCGTTTTGGTGAGTGGATGGAGGCTATCGGGGTGGCCTCCAACGTGCTGACCACCCGCCTGGTGCGCTTGGTGGGCATCGGCTGCCTGCGCAAAGAGTCGACGGACGGACGCGGGCACGAGTTCTACAAGCTGACGCACATGGGAACCGACCTGTTCCCCACCGCCTTGATGTTTTGGCGTTTTGACAGCCTGTGGGCGCAGCGACGTCCACTGAAGCTGGTCAAGCTGACACACATGAAGTGCGGCCAAGTCATGAAGCCCACACTCGTGTGCCGGCACTGCCATGGCGAAGTAAATCCCCGCGACGTGGGCTCCGCGCCTGGACCCGGGGCCAGGATGGAAGCATGCCCTCCGCCCAAGAGCAGTCGCCGCTCCAACGAAAAACTCAACAACGGCACGCTGATCTCGATGCTGTACGGTGAGTCGATCGATATTTTCGGTGATCGCTGGACGCAACTGGTCATGGCCTCGTTCTTTCTCGGCGACCGGCGCTACGAAGACATCAGGGCGCGCTGGCACCTCGCGCCCAATGTGCTGGCCGACCGCCTCAAGCTGCTGGTAGAGGCAGGCATGCTGGACCGCCGCACTTACCAGACTACCCCCGATCGCAAGGAATACTTCCTCACACCCAAGGGCATGGACGTCTATCCCATCATTCTCACGCTGAACGAATGGGGCGACCGCTGGCTGGCCGGCAGGCAGGGACCTCCGCTGGCGCTCACGCACCTCCCGTGCGGCGCACCTTTGCACGCCATGGTCGCCTGCGACGGCTGTGGCGAAGAGATCAAGGCCCACGAAGTCCTTTTCACCGACTGATCGCACCGCACCCTTTTCATTGCGAGCCATTGCCCCCAGGCGTTGAACGTCTGGGGGTTTTTTTTCGCCACAGGGGGCACAGGCAAATCGAATGCGACTTCCATTACAAATGTACTTGCGTTAGACAAGTTCAAATGTTAGGCTGCGATGTCACTACCGTAGTGCAACCAAAAAGGAGCAAACAATGACCGTTGATCAAATCCGATGCGCGCATCGGTTCGCCGTATTGCGGCAACGACCGTGGCTGATGTGCATGGCCGGACTCCTGTGGTCTGGCGGCACGGTGCACGCTTTTGAGTTTGATACGGGCAACCCCGAGCTTTCCGTCCGCTGGGACAACTCGCTGCGTTACACCTATGCCAACCGGGTGCAATCGCAGGACGCCGCCATCCTGCGCAGCGCCAACAACGACGACGGCGACCGAAATTTCGGCAAGGGAACGGTGCTCAACCGCGTGGACCTGCTCACCGAATTCGATCTGACCTACAAGAACCGCTTCGGCTTTCGCGTGTCCGGCGCGGGCTGGAACGACGAGGCCTACAAAGGGCGCTTCGACAACACCTCGCTGGCCACCTCCAACCACCTCGTCAACGGCGCGGCGGCGTATGGCCTGAGCCCATATGCCGACCGCTACTACCGCCAGGGAGGCGAGCTGCTCGATGCCTTCGTCTTCGGCCAGGCCGATCTTGGCGCCATGAAGCTCAACGCCAAGCTGGGTCGGCACACCGTGTTCTGGGGCGAGAGCCTGGGTTTTGGCGGCTTGCTGCACTCGATCGCCTACTCCCAGGGGCCGACCGACGTGGCCAAGGCCTTCGCCTCTCCGGGAGTGGACGTTAAAGAGGTGTTTCGTCCGATCGAGAACCTGTCGGCGCAGCTGCAGGTGAACGACCACCTCTCCCTCGGGGTGCAGAAGATGCTCGACTGGGAACCGGTACGCCTGCCCGAAGGCGGCACCTACTACGGCGTGAACGATGCATCGCATTGGGGCGGAGAGTCGGTGTTCGTGGGAGCCACGCGCGTGCGGCGCGCGGCCGACATCGCACCCAGCTCCAAAAGCAAAGACTGGGGTCTGTCCATGCGCTGGAGCCCCGAGGCGCTGGACGGCACGGTGGGTCTGTACTACCGCAACTTCACCGACACCGTACCGCAGGTTCTGGCCGACCTGCGGGGTGCTTCCGCTGGCTGGCGTTACCGCATGGCCTACGGCGAGAACATCGATCTGTTCGGCCTCAGCCTGTCGAAGAACATCGGCGGCGTGAGTGTCGGGTCGGAGCTGTCGGTGCGCAAGAACATGCCCCTAGTGAGCGACACAGCGGCGGTGGGAACGGCCTTGGCAGGGCCGTTCAACAGCACCTACTTCCCCATCGCGGGCGATGTACCGGGCGCCCGCGGCGACACGCTGCATGCGCTGGTCAACCTGATGGGCGTCGTTGGCAGAACTGCGGTGTTCGACTCGGCCTCCTGGAGCGCCGAACTGAGCTACAGCAGGTGGCTGCGTGTAACGGAGCGCGAGGCGCTGTTCAAAGGGCGTGCCAGCTACACCGAGATCGACCGCGTGAGCAAGGACGCGTGGCAGCTGGCGCTGGGCTTCACACCCACGTGGTTTCAGGTGCTGCCGGGCGTTGATTTGTCGGTCCCTATCAGCTGGAGTGGCGGCATCGCGGGCAACGCCGCCACGCTGCTGGCTGGCAGCAAGGGCGCCGGCCTCTATAGCATCGGCCTCGGTATGGACGTGCGGCAGAAGTACCGCTTCGACCTCAAATACACCGGGTACTACGGCAAGAGCGCGCGCAACAAGGCGAACACCGCAGACATCTTCAACGGCACCTACGCCCTGATGCGTGACCGGGCCAACCTTTCCCTGACCTTCAGGACCTCGTTCTGAACACCATCCCTTGCCGACCGCCCACGGCCAGGGCGCCGTGGGCACACCCAGGAGACACGACATGCATATGAAAACCACACTCGCCATGGCGGCGCTCGGCCTCGCCCTGCTGAACGCAGCGCACGCGGCGGCCACGCCCGAGGAGGCAAAGGCGCTAGGCACCAGCCTCACCCCCGTCGGGGCCGAGCGCGCGGGCAACCGCGAGGGCACCATCCCGCCCTGGACGGGCGGACTGAAGACACCACCCGACTGCTACAAAAAGGGCGAAGGCCGGTTGTGCGATCCCTTCAGCGCCGAAGCCCCGCTGTTCTCCATTGAAGCCAAGAATCTGGACAAATACGCCGACAAGTTGTCCGAGGGCCAGAAGGCCTTGTTCAAGCGGTTTCCGTCCTACCGCATGGATGTCTACCCCACGCACCGCACGGCGGCCATGCCGCAGTGGGTATACGACAACACAGCGGCCAACGCGGTGCGCGCCAAGACCACGGATGGCGGTAACGGCCTGCAGGATGCGCGCGGCGGCGTGCCGTTTCCCATTCCCAAGGACGGCCATGAGGCGATGTGGAACCACCTGACCCGGTACATGGGACAGGCGCGCGCAACCACCGCCGACTCGTACAACGTGGACGCCGCAGGCAATGTGACCCTGGCCGTGCGCACCCGGTCGCTGGAGGATTTCCCGTACTACGACGGTAAAAACACAGAAGCCGACGTGCTGTGGCGCCTGCGGCACAACTACGTGGCTCCCGTGCGACAGGCGGGCTGGGGCATCATCCTTGTCGACCATGTCAACGCCGCCAGCAAGGGGCGGCGCGCTTGGCAGTACCTACCGGGGCAGCGGCGCGTCAAGCTGGCGCCCGATCTGGCATTCGACACACCGGCCACGCAGAATGCCGGCGCCGCCTTCTACGACGACGTGTTCATGTTCAACGGATCGCTCGAACGCTTCGACTTCCGCCTGGTGGGCAAAAAGGAAATGTACGTGCCCTACAACACCTACAAGTGGGGCTGGACGGCGGCCGTCAAGGACATCCTCAAGCCCGGCACGGTCAACCCCGACGTCATGCGCTGGGAACTGCACCGCGTCTGGGTGGTGGAGGCCACGCTCAAGTCCGGCGCGCGCCACGGCTACTCCAAGCGGCGCTTTTACCTGGACGAGGATTCCTGGTACACGCTGCTGAACGAAAACTACGACGCCCGCGGCGACATCTGGCGCACCGCCGTCTTGAGCCTGACGCCCAACTACGACGCGCTCGTGCCTGGTGGCAATACCCATGTCTACTACGACTTCAATAGCGGGGTGTACGCACACATCGGCACCGTCAACGAGCAGAAGATCGATTACCTCGGGCCACAGCCGGACACCGCCTTCGCGCCCGACGCCCTGGCCGGCAGCGGCATCCGCTGAGGGGCCGACCCTTCATGCGTCCCCGGCTCCTCACGCCGAGGCGCGGTTAGCCCAACTACGCGAAGACAAGGAAGAACGTGCTATCGAAACTCATTGGCGCCGCTCTGGCCGTGGCATCGGCCGGCTTCGTGCCGCATGCCGCCGCGCAATTCAAAGACGTCCTGGAGCGCCCCGCCCTCCCCTCACCCCATGCAGCGCGATCGCTGCAGAACGGCCTGATCCTGGCCGGGGACCGGCTGGTGAGCGTGGGCAAGCGGGGGCACATCCTGTACTCCGACGACCGGGGACGCAGCTGGCTGCAGGCGCAGGTGCCCGTCAGCTCGGACCTGGTGGCCGTTCATTTCCCGACACCGTCCAAGGGCTGGGCTGTGGGGCACGACGGCGTTGTCCTGCACAGCGCCGACGCCGGCAAGACATGGGCACTGCAGCTCGATGGCGTTCGCGCGGCGCAGCGCATCCAGGCGTATTACCGCGGCTTCGAGCCCGAGGGCTGGCCGGCGCAGGCGATCGAGAAGCTGCGGGCCGAAGTGGACAGCTTGGTCGAGGACGGGGCGGACAAGCCCTTCCTGGACGTCTGGTTTGCCGACGAGAAGACCGGCTTCATCGTGGGTGCGTTCAACCTCATCCTGCGCACCAGCGACGGCGGCCAGAGCTGGGAGCCGTGGTACCACCGCACCGACAACCCGCAGGGGCTGCACCTGTACGCCATACGTTCAGTGCGAGGCGTTTCCATGGTGGTGGGCGAACAAGGCCTGGTGCTGCGCCTCGACCCGACCAAGGGGCACTTCCGCGCACTGCCCACTCCCTATCGCGGCACCTATTTCGGCATTTTGGACACCCCTGGGGCCATGCTCGTTTTCGGGCTGCGCGGCAACGTGCTACGCAGCACCGACGGCGGGGGTACCTGGCAGTCGGTGGGCGCCGGCGCTGGCGCCAACATCCTGGGGGGCGTGGCCACGCCCGATGGCTGCGTAGTGCTGGCAGACCAGGCCGGACAATTGCGGGTCAGCACGGATGAGGGAGCCCACTTTGCCCCGCTGAAACTGGAGCGGCCGATGTCCGCCCACGCCCTGGCCGTGGTGGGCGACGCCCTGGTGGTGGCCGGCTCGCGCGGTCTGCAGACCCAGCGCTGGACCTGCAGGCCCGAGGGAGGGCGGCCATGAGCCCATCGCACAGCCATGCGGACCCGATGCCCGTGGTGGCCGATTGCCACGACTTCGATCACCGCAGCGGTAACAGGCTGGAGCGGGCCATTTTCAACAACCGCCATGTGGTGGCCATCGTGTGCGCGCTGCTCACGCTGGCCATGGGGTTCTTCGTGGCGGCGCGGCTGGAGGTCCATGCCAACTTCGAAAAGATGCTGCCGCAAAGCCACCCCTACATCCAGACCTACCTGGCCCACAAAAAGGATCTTAGGGGCCTGGGCAACGCGGTGCGCGTGGTGGTGGAAAACCCGCGCGGCACGATTTTCGAGCCCGCCTACCTGGAAGCGCTCAAGGGCATCAACGACGAGATCTATCTCACGCCCGGCGCGGATCGGTCCTGGGTCCGCTCGATCTGGCAGCCCACGGTGCGCTGGACCGAAGTTACCGAGGAGGGTTACCGTGGCGGCCCGGTCATGCCGGCCGACTTCGACGGCTCGGCCGGGGCGCTGGAGGTCTTGCGGACCAACGTGGCGCGCGCCGGCCTGGTGGGCTCGCTGGTGGCCAACGACCTCCGGTCGAGCATGATCTTCGTGCCTCTTCTGGACCGGGACCCCCAGACCGGCCAGGCGCTGGACGACGTGGCCTTCGCCAGTCGGCTGGAGGCCATTCGTGCCAAATACCAGAAAGCGGGCGACGACGCCACGGTGAGGCTCCACGTGATCGGATTTGCCACGCTGGTGGGGGATCTGGTGGCCGGACTGCAGCAGGTCATGCTGTTCTTTGCCTTCTCCGTCGTGGTGGCGATCGGCATTCTCTACCTCTACACGCGCTGCCTGCGCAGCACGCTGCTGGTGGTGCTGTGCTCGGGGGTGGCCGTGCTCTGGCAACTGGCGCTGGTGACGGCGCTGGGCTTCAAAATCGACCCCTTCTCGGTGCTAGTGCCCTTCCTGGTGTTTGCCATTGGCGTGTCGCACGGCGCGCAGAAGATGAACGGCATCATGCAGGACATCGGGCGAGGCACGCACCGCGTGGTGGCGGCACGCTATACCTTCCGGCGCCTATTCCTTGCGGGTTTCATCGCGCTGCTGGCAGATGCCGTGGGCTTTGCCGTGCTGATGGTGATCGACATTCCGGTGATCCGCGACCTGGCACTTACCGCCAGCATCGGGGTAGCAGTCCTGGTGGTGACCAACCTGCTGCTGCTGCCGGTGCTGCTGTCGTTCACCGGGGTCAATGCAAAAGCCGCCGCGCGCAGCCTGCGCGTCGAAGCGGTGGACGGGATCGGCCGCGGCATGGGCTCGCTGTGGCAGGTGCTCAACCGCTTCACCGAACGGCGCTGGGCGCTGGGGGCGCTGGCCGTGGCGCTGGGGTTGGCGGTGGCCGGGTTCATGGTGAGCCGGAACCTCCAGGTGGGCGACCTCGAACCCGGTGCGCCGGAGCTGCGCGCCGACTCCCGCTACAACCGGGACAACGCCTACATCACCGCCCACTACGCGCTCTCCAGCGACCTGTTCGCCGTGATCGTGAAGACGCCACCCGAACAATGCCTGCAGTACAAGACGCTGCAGCAGGCGGACCGCCTGGCCTGGACGCTGGAGCAGCATCCCGGCGTCCAGGCTACGCTCTCGCTGGTCAACGGCGTGCGCCAGCTGACGGCAGGCAGCTACGACGGAAGTCCCAAGTTCTACACGCTGCTGCGCAACCAGGCGGTACTCACCGGAGCGGCGCGCCAGGCCTCGGTGAACAACCCCGACCTGTACAACGCCGACTGCTCGGTCATGCCGGTACTGGCCTTTCTGAAGGACCACAAGGCCCAAACGCTCGACGACATGGTGCGCACGGCCGAAGACTTTGCGCAGGCGAACAACGACGCCGACGTGCGCTTTGCACTGGCTGCGGGCTCCGCAGGCATCGAGGCAGCTACCAATATCGTGGTGCGCGAGTCGAACCGCACCATGCTGCTGGCAGTCTATGCCGCCGTCGTAGCGCTGTGCCTGGTGGCGTTTCGCAGCTGGCGCGCCACGGTGGTGGCAGTCCTTCCATTGGCGCTGACCTCCATCCTGTGCGAAGCCCTGATGGTGGCGCTGGGCATGGGCCTCAAGGTGGCGACGCTGCCGGTGGTGGCGCTGGGCGTGGGCATAGGCGTGGATTACGCCCTGTACCTGGTGAGCGTGCAGCTGGTCCACCAGCGCGCCGGCCTGCCGCTGCGCGAGGCCTACCGACGCTCGGTCGAATTCACCGGCCGCGTGGTGGGGCTGGTCGGCCTGACGTTGGCCTGCGGCGTGGGTGTGTGGGCCTGGTCGCCCATCAAATTCCAGGGCGACATGGGCATTTTGCTGTCCTTCATGTTCATTCTCAACATGGTCGGCGCGCTGGTGCTGATTCCCGCGCTGTCGCACTTCCTGCTCCCGTCGGTGCCGAGCCGCCGTCCTGAGGCGTGAGACAGGCCGTTGGCTAGAAAATATGAGAAAAATAGGCCTTAGCGCAATACAGACAAGCGTTTTAAGCTATCAAAAATATAGTTACTTCTACGCCGCAGGCAGATGCGCGCCTGGTGCCTGCGCGGCCAGAGGGGGCCGGATGCACAGGGGCGCGCGCTGCCCCGCGGGGCATCAAGGTGTATGCCGGAGGCGGCCGGAGTGTTTGCCCAAGCTGGCCAGCGCCGCATAGTCGTCTCGCGCCGGCGTCGCTGCCGGCACCAGCATGAGCCCCGGCGGGGCCGCCACCACGTGCGGAAGCATGTGGATCACGCGGGCCGCGAGGGCGTACTGCTCCGCCGACATACGCGTGCGGTCCTGCGGATGCTTTTCAAGGTCGATGGACAGCTTGACGCCTGGGTGTCCCGTGACGTGGACCCGCCAAAGCGGGGGATCGGAGTTGTCCAGGTGCGCCGTTTCCACATACCAGTGGATGGACAGCGTCACGCGGCGCCTGCCTCCAACAATGCCATACCAGCGCCAGTTCGTGTGGCTGATGGTTCCGGCAGGCACCCGTCCGGCGCGCAGCACTATGTCCTGCTGTGCCGCGTACACCACATGGTCGGCTTTCACCCGGTCAAACCGCATGCCCAGGCGGGCCGCGACGGCCCCCAGTGCTTCCTCGTACATGCCGTTGAGCGCGCCCATGGGTCCCCAGGACACGTCGCTCAGATCGCGCCGCGGATCCCCACCAAACCCCAGCGCACCGAAGAGATAGCCGGGGTCGGGGATTTTTGCCGCATTGGCCCACTCGACCACCTCGATGTGGTCCACGGAACACGAAAGACCCGTCACCAGCGGCGCCACTTGCTCGGCGATGAATCCCGGATTGAGTCCGGCGCCGCACAGGCTGACCCCACCCTTTTCGCAAGCCGCCTGCAGCCGGGAGGAGCGCTCGTTCGACCAGTATGCGGTGTGGGTGTAGCCATTGATGCTGATAACGTTCTTTCCGGACGCAAGGAGCCGCGTGATCTCGTCGTCATGGCTGCCGTAGGCACCCAGGCGTCCCGCGTGGACGACCACATCGGCGTCCATCGCCACGATGTCCTCCACGCGGTCGGTCGCCCGCACGCCGGCGGCTGAGCGGCAAACGAGCTCGCCCACGTCCTTGCCGACTTTCAGGCGGAAGTACACGTAGGCGCCAACCACCTCGATGGCGGGGTGGTCCAGCATGCCGCGCAGGATGGCAGCCCCATCGGGCCGGTGGCCCACTGAATGGCCTTGTACATGGCTGTTTCAAGAAAAGTTGGAGCGCCCTTTTCAACCACCAGTCCGGTGAATCGCCTGGATCAGGACGCCACCAGGCGCCAACCCACATCGGCCACCATACGGTAGCTCTCGCCAAAGAGGTGCGCCGTCGTCGAGGCGGCATTGCCCGCCAGGGCGCGTGCGTACACGCCTTGCTGGATGGCCGCGGTGCGAAACAGGCTGAACGCCATGTAGAACGCCCAGTGTGGCCTGGGGTCCAGCCCGCTGTGCCTGGCATATTGGGCCAGGTAACTGCCTTCGCCGGGGATGCCCAAGGCGTCGAGGTCTGCACCCACGAAGCCGGCCGAAATGGGATGGCCGGCCGGCAAGTGGTACGTCATGCAGTTGAAGGCCAGGTCGCTGAAGGGGTGGCCGATGGTGGACAGTTCCCAGTCGAGCAGAGCAGCCACCTGGGGGGCGTCGACTGCGTAGATCAGGTTGCCGATGCGGTAGTCGCCATGGGTAATGGCGCTGAGTTCGTCGCCAGGAAGGTGCTTGTCCAGCCAGTCGCTCAGGCGATCCATGGCCGGGACGTCGTCGGTCCTGCTGGCGGCATATTGGTGGCGCCAGCGGGAGAGCTGGCGCTCGATGAAGCGCTCGGGCTTGCCGAAGTCGGCCAAGCCCGCCGCGCGCCAGTCGACGCAGTGCAGCTGCGCCAGGGCGGCGTTCATGGAGCCGTAGGCGGCGCCCCGCTGCGAAGGGGTGAGCGTAGGCAGCAGCGGGTTGTCGAAAATGCGGCCAGCCTGGTAATCCATCAAGTAGAACGGCGTGCCAATGATGCTTGCGTCGTCGCAGTAGCAGCGTGTCACGGGGACGGGCACGCTGCTGCCGGCCAGGGCGCGCAGCACCCGGTATTCGCGGTCGATGGCGTGCGCCGAAGGCAGCAGTTGCCCGGGCGGCTGCTTGCGCAGCACCCACTCGCCTCCGGAAGTGCGAAGCAGAAAGGTGGGGTTGGACTGGCCGCCGGCAAACTGCAGCACTTGCAGCGGTCCTGCGAAACCGTCCAGGTGGCGCGAGAGCCAGACAGACAAGGCATCGGTGTCGAAGGCGTGGCGCGGGGCAACCGCCCGCGTGCCGGGGCGGGCATCCGTGAGGGTGTTCATAGGGTTGGCAATAGCGTTCATGGGGTCACGCCGTGAGGGCATCGAGTGCGACGGCGCGCAGATCACTGCGAACCACTTTGCCCACGGGGTTTCGCGGCAGCTGCTGGACGATGGCCAGGTGCTCGGGCCATTTGTAGATCGCCACCTGTTGCTGCGCGAGGTGGCGGGTGATGTCCTCCAGCGTGAGGCTGCTGCCCGCGCGCAACACCACGACGGCGCACAGGCGCTCGCCCATGTCCTCGTCGGGCAGACCGACACAGGCGCCCTCGGCGACGGCCGGATGGCCCGCGATCAGGTTATCGAGCTCGGCGGGCGAGATATTCTGTCCGCCGCGGATGATGATCTCCTTGCAGCGGCCGACAAACTGGTAGTAGCGCGGCACGGGTCCTTCGCCGACGATGGTGAACAGGTCTCCGGTGCGGAAGAACCCCTCCCCGTCAAAGGCGGCACGGGTCATTTCCGGCTCACGGAAGTAGCCTTCGAACACGGTGCCGCCGCGGATGCACAGTTCACCCTGGCGCCCCGGCTGGTTGATGATCTCGTCGCTGGCCGGGTCGCGCAGCCGGGTTTCGAAGACGATGGCGTCGCCCGCATCCCACTGCAGGCCCGGCACGCCAAAGCGCGGAAAGTAGCTGGCGCGCTCGCTGGCCTGGGGTACGTCGGCCATGCCGCTGGCCAGCGCCACCCCCTCGTTGGAGCCGAAATAGTTGACGATACCAATGCCATAGTCATCCTGCCAGCCCTGCACCATCCACGGCGCCAGCGGCGCCGATCCCGAGCAGACCGCGCGCAGCGACGAAATATCGAACTTGGCCAGCAGCTCCTTCTGCTTGATCAGCATGTTCAGGACGGGGGGCGGCGCCAGGTTGTAGTTCACCCTCTCGGACTGGATCTGGCCCAGGTAGACGGCCAAGTCGAAGGGGTGGTGCAGCACCACAGTGCCGCTACACAGCAGCCAGGGCACCATGACCCCGCCGATGGCGGCCATGTTGATCATCGGGAAGGGGCCCATGAGCACATCGCCGTCGCGCAGGGCTGGTGCCGCAGCCACCACCTTGGCGATGGCGATCCAGTGGTTGTGGCTGCGGGGAACGCCCTTGGGGCGTGACTCGGTACCCGATGTCCAGCAAATCGTGAACACATCGTTGGCACCGGGGCGGCCCTGCGCGAGGTATTGCGCCACCCGCTCCCGGGCAGCCGCGCCGGGGCGCACGTCGCTCATGCGCTCTGCTCCTGCGGGGACGTCGTCGCCCCACACCAGCAGCCGGTCCGGGCCGCCAGCTGTGGCGACGAAGCTGGCGGCCAGTTCGGCCAGACCGAAGTTCGCGCAGCGGCTCACCGTGGCGATGGCCTTGGGCTCCAGCTTGGCGATGATCTGCGCCAGCTCGTGCGCGCGGTATTGCACCGCAACGGGCGAAGCGATTACGCCGATGCGGCCGCAGGCCAGCAGCAGCACCAGGGTTTCCACGATATTGGGCATCTGGATCAGCACCGTGTCGTCGCGCCCCAGGCCCAGCTCCAGCATGCGGGCGGCAACCGCATCGATCTGTGCGTCCAGGTCCGCATAGCTCAGGCGAAGCGGCGGGCCGTCGGTGATGGCGGGCCGGTTGGGCGCGTCCACGACGGCCAGCCGTTCTGGATGCGCCGCGGTGGTGCGTTTCAGAAGGTCGTCCAGGGTCTGCGTACCCCACCATCCCCGTTCCGTGTAGTCATGGATCTTCTCAGCGGGACTGACAATCATGGTCTTCTCCGTGTCATAAATCGAGGGATGGTTCAGGGGTGGCCACGGGTCTGGGCGAACTCGCGCGCCAGCTCGGCCACTACATCGGACAGGGGCTGTTCACGCCGCACCAGGCCCACGCCGTGGCCGGCGGCCCAGATGTCGCGCCAGGCCCGATGGCCTGCGTGAGGGTCACCGGTCACGTTCATAGGACCGGCCGGTTGCAGATGCTCGGGATCCAGCCCTGCGCGCACGATGGAGGGGCGCAGCATATTGGCCCAGGCCCCGGTGAAGGCCCGGGTGCACAGAATGTCGTCGAATTCGGCGTCGATGACCATGCGCTTGTAATCTGGATGCGCCATGCTTTCGCTCGCTGCAATGAAACGTGTGCCGATGCTGACCATGTCGGCGCCCAGATTCAGCGCGGCCTGGACCGCCCGGCCCGTGGAAATCGAGCCGGCCAGAACCAGTGGGCCGTCCCAGAACGCACGCACGGTTTCGACGAAGGCAAACGGGCTCAGGTGCCCCGTGTGCCCGCCGGCGCCACTGGCCACCAGCAGCAGCCCGTCCACGCCCGCGTCGATCGCCTTGTGGGCGAACGCAACGGAGTTGACGTCGGCGATGACGAGTCCGCCCCAGGCGTGCACCTGTTCAACCACCCGGCGCGGGCTGCCCAGGGCGGTGATCACGATGGGGGGACGGTATTGGCACAGCAGATCCAGATCCTGCGCCAGCCGGGGGTTGGTGCTGTGGGCCACCACATTGGCTGCCCAGGTTCCCGGACAGCCGCCGCCGGCGTCGATGCGCGCAATGCGCGTGGTGATGGCCTGAAGCCATGCATCGAGGTCCTGCGGCGTGCGTGCGTTGAGCGTGGGGAAGGCGCCCACGATGCCGGCCTGCGCTGCCGCAACGACCATGTCCGGCCCCGACAGAAGGAACATGGGTGCCGCGATAACCGGCAGCCGCAGTCGACCAAACCATTCGCGTCCAGGGCCTTGCAAGCCGACTGCTATGGACTCAGTCATGGTAGAAGGACTTTCCGGACGCGGCCATTTCTTCCAGCATCGCTGGTGGAGCGAAGCGCCCACCGTGCGCGTCCGCCAGCGCCTGGCATGCGTCGGAAAAAACCTGGATGCCCAGCTGCTGGATTTGCCCGATGGGCCCTCCCCTGCAAACCGGGAACGCCCAGCCCAGCAAGGCGCCGACATCGGCGTCGCAGCCGCTGTCGATGACGCCTTCCTGCAAGCAGCGCACGGTCTCGACGGACTGGATGTACATCAGGCGGCGGATCACGGTGGTCAGCTCGGGTTGTTGGGGGGCCTGCGGGAAGTGGCGCGCCAGGTCCGGCCACAGGCGCTTGGGACCATCCGCTGGGTAATCGTAGAACCCGGCTCCCGCTTTCTTCCCGATGCGCCGCAAGCCGTGCACCATGTGTTCGGTCACGTCTTCAGCGGGGGTGCGCACCCAGTCGTTGCCGAGGTCGGCGGCGGTCTGGCGGTTGACGCGGTCGGCCAGATCCAGCGCAATCTCGTCCGCCAAGGCCAACGGACCCACCGGCATGCCGGCCAGCCGGCCAGCGTTGTCGATCAAGGCGGGCGCTACGCCCTCGGCCAGCATGATCAGGCCTTCGCGCACATAGGTTGAGAACACCCGGCTGGTATAGAAGCCGCGGCGGTCGTTCACCACGATGGGGGTCTTGCGCATGGCGCGCACATGGTCCATTGCGTGGGCCAGCGTTTGGGCAGAGGTCCGCTCGCCCACGATGACTTCGACCAAGGGCATCTTGTCGACGGGCGAGAAGAAGTGAAGCCCGATGAAGTTTGCGGGCCGCACGCTCGCCTGCGCCAGTCCGCTGATGGGCAAAGTCGAAGTATTGGAGGCCATGATCGCGTCGGGTGCCACCACCGATTCGGCCTGGCGCGTAACCTCGGCCTTGACGCTGCGGTCTTCGAACACGGCTTCAATGACAAGACCGCATCCACCCAGGTCGGCATAGGCGGTGGTGGGCTGGATGCGGGCCAGCACCGCATCGCGCTGCGCCTCGCTCATGCGCCCCTTGACCACGCGCTGGTCCAGGATGCGGCGCGTGTAATCTTTGCCGCGCTGCGCGGCCTCCTGCGTGGTATCGAGCAGCACCGTGTCGATGCCGGCCATGGCCTGGGCGTAGGCGATACCCGCACCCATCATCCCCGCGCCCAGCACCCCCACCCGGCTGAAGTGGCGGGGCGGGATACCCTGTGGCCGGCGCTCCAGTGCGTTCACTCGGTTCATGTGGAAGAACTGCGTGCGCACCATGGCCTTGGCCTCAGGCGACAGGGCCGCGACTACGAAGTAGCCGGCCTCAGTGCGGCAGCCGGTGTCGAAATCGGTCTGCAGGCCCTCATAGACACAAGACAGGATGCAGTGCGGCGCCGGGTAATTGCCGCCGGTCTTGGCCAGGGTCATGGCATTGCCGGCGTAGAAGGTCTCGAAGCCCGCTGGCGACTGCACCGGGCCACCCGGCAGCTTGAACCCCTTGGCGTCCCAGGGCTGAACAGTAACCTGCCCAATGCGCTCCAACAGCCAGGCCCGTGCCGCCTGGCGTTCGCTGCCGCTGGTCACCACCTGGTGCACCAGCCCGGCCTTGAGGGCCTCGGTGGGCGACAGCTTCTTGCCCTCCATCAGCAGGGGCAAGGCGGCGCGGATGCCGATGAGCCGTGGCAGCCGTTGTGTGCCGCCAGCACCGGGCAGCAAGCCCAATGTCACCTCGGGCAGGCCGATGACGGCGCGTGGGCGCTCACCCGCGACGCGATGGTGGCAGGCCAGGCAGAGCTCGAAGCCGCCGCCCAAGGCGGTGCCGTTGATTGCCGCCGCAGCCGGCTTGCCGCAGGTCTCAAGACTGCGCAGGACGCGGTGCAGTTCCAGCGTGGAGGCCTGGAGTTCGGTGGCGTCGGTGAGTGCCATCACCATGTCGAGATCAGCGCCGGCGATGAAGTCCTCCTTGTCGGAGGCCAGCAGGATGGCCTTGGCGGCAGGGTCGTCGATGGCGCGTTGGACCGCCGCGTAGAACGCGCGCAGCGAATCGCGATTGAGCACGTTCATGCTGCGCCCGGGATAGTCGAAAGCCAGGGTGGCGATACCGTCCGAATCGACGGCGTAGTGAAAGATGTCTGTGCTCATGGTCAAACCCGTTCGATCAGCGTGGCGGTGCCCATGCCCGCACCAACGCACAGGGTCACCAATCCGGTTGAGAGATCGCCACGCTCCATTTCATCAAGCAGGGTGCCCAACAGCATGGCGCCGGTGGCCCCCAGAGGATGACCGAGGGCAATCGCGCCGCCGTTGACGTTAACCCGGTCTGGTGACACCGCCATGGCGTCCAGAAATCGCAGCACCACGGCAGCAAAGGCCTCGTTGACCTCGAACAGGTCAATGTCCTGGATGCGCATGCCGGCGCGCTTGAGCACCTTCTCGGTGACCAGGCTGGGGCCGGTTAGCATGATGGTGGGCTCGCTGCCGATGGAGCCAAAGGCGCGCACACGCGCACGCGGCTTGAGGCCCATGCGTTGGCCGGCCTCACGCGAACCAATCAGCACCGCCGCCGCGCCATCGACCACGCCCGAGCTGTTGCCGGCGTGATGAACGTGCTCGATGCGCTCCAGCTCGGGGTAGCGCTGCACGGCGATGGCGTCGAAGCCAAGCTTCTCGCCCTGTTCGGCGAAAGCCGGCTTGAGTGATGCCAGGCTGTCCACACTGGTGCCGGGGCGGATGAACTCGTCATGGTCGAGCATGACCGAACCAGCAACGTCGCGCACCGCCACCACTGAGCGGCTGAAGCGTCCCTGGGTACGCGCCAGCGTGGCACGACGTTGGCTCTCCACGGCGTAGCTGTCCACGTCCCGGCGACTGTAGCCCCAGCGCGTCGCGATGAGATCGGCCGAGACGCCCTGCGGCACGAAATGCGTGCGGCGCGCCACATCGGGGTCCATCGCCCAGGCGCCCCCGGAGGTCATCATGGGCACCCGCGACATGCTCTCGACGCCGCCGCCGATGACAAGGTCCGATTGCCCGGCCATGACCTGCGCGGCGGCGATGTTGCAGGCGTCCAGGCCGGAGGCGCAGAAACGGTTGACGTGGAAGCCAGCGGCGGCCAGATCGTAGCCGGCCGTCAGAGCCGCTATGCGCGCGATGTTGGCGCCCTGTTCACCAACCGGCTCCACGCAGCCGAGCACGACGTCGTCGATGGCGGAGGTGTCCAACTGATTGCGCTCACGCAATGCGGCCAGCGTGGTCGCCGCCAGGTGCACCGGGGTGGCGCCGTGCAGACGGCCGTCCTTGCGGCCCTTGCCGCGCGGTGTGCGCACCGCGTCATAGATGAAGGCTTGCGTCATGATGACTACCGGTTGGGCAGGCCCAGGCGGCCCGAGATATTGTTCTTCTGCATGTTCGACGAACCGCCAACGATCGGCATGCACACGATGTCGCGCACATAGCGCTCCATGTCGTACTCGCGCGCGCAGCCGTAGGCGCCCATGACACGCTGGCAAGTCAGCACGATGTCGACGGCGTTGTCGCCGACGAACAATTTGGCCATGGAGCTCTCGACGCTGCAGTCGCGCCCCTCGGTGGCCAGCCAGGCCGCGTGGTACAGCATGTGACGGCAGGCGGCCAGCTTGGTGCGTGCCTCCACCAGCATATTGCGCACCGCCTGATGGCCGCTGATCTTGCGTCCGAACTGCGAGCGTTCCTGCGCGTAGCGCCAGGCGTCGTCCACCGCCACCGAGGCAATGCCCAGCGCCACGGCGGTGATCTCCAGGCGCTCCACATCCAACCCGCGTCCGACCAGCATGTCCCAGCCCTTGTTCCAGCAATCGGGGCCACCGACCAGGTTGGCGGCGTCGACCTCGACCTCGTCAAAGATGACGTCGGTGGTCTCGCTGTAGCGCAGGCCTACGTGGTCGATGTCGACAATGCTGATGCCCTTGGCCGTGGTGGGCACCAGCACCAGGGACAGGTTGCGGTAACGGTCTTCCTTGGGGCCGGTGCGCACCAGGGTGTAGATCACGTCGGCAATGCGCGCCCCGGTACACCAGCGCTTGGTGCCATTAATGACAATCTTGCTGCCATCCTGCGAGCGCCGGGCCGTCACGCCCGCCGAGGCCAGGTCACCGCCGACGTCGGGTTCGGACAGGCCGTAGGCGAACAGCAGTTCGCCACGTGCCAGCCGTGGCAGGTATTCCCGCTTTTGCGCCTCGCTGGCGTTCTCCAGCATGTTCATGGAGCCATAGAACGCGCAGTGAATGAAGGGCCCTGCCAACGATGTGCCACGCTTGGCCAACTCCTCGATGACGATGATGGCCGACAGCACGTCAACGCCGGCGCCGCCATATTCCTCCGGCACGGTCAGGCCCGTGACGCCCAGCGCGCAGAGCTTGGCAAATACCTCGGGCGAATGGGCCGCCTTCTGGTCGAGCTCGCGGGCCAGCTCACGCGGCATTTCCTTGTCCAGGAAGCGCCGGATCATGTCGCGCAGCTGGGTCGTGTGTTCGGCTTCTTCAAAATTCATGGTGTGGCTTTCAAACGTTGCGACTGCGCGCGCCCCAGTAGCGGGCGCGCATGGCTTTCTTGTCGAGCTTGCCCAGGTTGGTCAGGGCGATGGTGGTGACAAATTCGACGCTCTTGGGCGTCATCAGACTGCCCTTGCGGGCCTTCACAAAGTCAAGGAGTTCCTGCTCGGAGGCGAGCTTGCCTTCGTGCAGCAGCACCAGGGCCTTGACCTCCTCGCCCCACTTGTCGTGGGGGACGCCAATCACCGCCGCCTGCTTGACGGCGGGATGCTCAAACAAGGCGTCTTCCACTTCCCGCGGGTAGATGTTGAAGCCGCCGCTGACGATCATGTCTTTCTTGCGATCGACGATGGTGATCAGGCCCCGGTCGTCCATGCGGGCAATGTCGCCGGTGTGCAGCCACCCGTCGCGCAGGGTCTCCATCGTTGCCTGCGGGTCGTCCAGGTAGCCGGACATCATGTTGGGGGCACGCGCGATCAGTTCGCCGGATTCGCCGGGCCTGACATCTCTGCCCTCGTCGTCCACCAGCCGAATGGTGGTGGCGTAGGTGGGTCGTCCGGCGCTGGTCAGCACCGCGAGTTCGTGCTGAGGGTCGGTGACCACGTGATCATCGCGGCGCAAGGCCGTCAGCGCCATCGGCGCCTCGGTCTGGCCGAAGAACTGGGTGAACACCGGTCCGAAGACCTGCAGCGCCTGTTTGAGGCGCTCCGGCGCGATGGCCGAGGCGCCGTACAGGATGTTGCGCAGGCTCGACAGGTCATACCAACTGCGCTTTGGATCGTCGAGCAGCGCATAGATCATGGTGGGCACCAGCAGCACTGCGCTGGCGCGCTCCTGTTCGATGGTGGCCAGCAGCAGGCTCGGCTCGAAATGGTCCAGCACCACGCAGCGCCCCTGGCGCAACAGCACCGGCAGGATCAGGCAGCCACCGGCATGCGTCATGGGCGTGGCGAAGACGAAGGTCTCGAACGGCGCGATGCCAAAGTCCAACATCTCCATCCAGTAGGTGTGGAACCAGGCGCGGTGGGACAGCATCACGCCCTTGGGGCGTCCGGTGGTGCCACCGGTGAAGTAGATGCCGGCGATGTGCTCGGGCGCCACATCGGCGCGCACCCAGTTCGGCGGGTAGGCGTCGAGCAGCGCCCGCAGGCCGTGGTGACCCGCGGGCAGTGTGTCGGGCTGGTCCGTCACGCAGATGAAGTGCTCCACGGTCTCCAGGCGGGGGCGCATCTGCTCGACCCGCGCGGCCAGTTTCTCGTGGTAGATGAGGACCTTGCAGCGTGCAAAGTCCAGCATGTAGATGTGGTCGTCATTGCCCAACAGCACCGCCAGCGGCACCCGCGTGGCGCCCAAATGCGCCAGGGCGTACTCGCAGGCCACGTATTCGGGGCAATTGACCATCAGGAACGCCACCCGATCGGCACGCCCCACCCCCAGCGCCGCCAGCGCCGCATTCAATCGCCCCGCCTGATCACCCAGGGCCCGGTAGCTCAGGTGCTGGCCACCTTGCGAGATGGCGATGGCATCGCCGCCGTATTGCACGGCGCGGTCATAGAGCTGACCAACGGTGAGGGGCGGCATCATGATGGCAGGCGCATGTGAAACATCATCGTGTAGTCGAAATCCATCACGTCCTCGCCGCGCTGGTTCCTGACCGTGTAGAGCCAGGTTTGCACGCCACGCCTCGGGTCGCGCGTGGGCTTCTGCTCCTTTACCTGGACCACGACCGTGATCGTGTCGCCCATCTTGACGGGGGCCTTCATGCGCATGTTGTTCGCACCGAGCCAGGCGATGACCGCGTCTTGGCCGATGCCGGATTGCGCCACCAGTCCGACCGCCAGCGCGAAGATCATTGGCCCATGCACCAGGCGTTCGCCGAACTGGGTCGCCTCGGCATAGACGCGGTCCATGTGCAGGGGATAGAAGTCGCCCGTGAGGCCGGCCCAGTTGACAACGTGGGTTTCGGTCACCGTGATGCGTGGCGTGGTGTAGACGTCACCGAGCTTGAAGTCGTCACCGTATTTGCGTTGGGTCAAGTTGCCTCTCCTGTCATTGAACTGGCCGGAACTTGGGCAACGTGAACCTCTCGTTGAGCCGCTCGAACACCACTTCAACCGCCTGATCGCATTGGAGCTGCGCCGGATCGCACTGCACGATGTTGGAGAGCATCTGCACACCCTCCTCCAGGCGGATGACGGCCACCACATAGGGCATGTCGGCTACAAACGCCGAGGGCGCATTGCTGTGCACCACGGTGAAGCTGTAGATGGTGCCGCGCCCGCTTGACGCGCGCCAGTCCAGGCGTTGGCTGGCACAGATCGGACACTCGATGCGCGGGTAGTGAATGGTCTGGCCGCAGTCCTGGCAGTGCTGCAACAGCAGGCGTTGCTGCCGGGCGGCATCCCAGAACGGTTGCGCCCAGGGTTGGACCACCGGCGATGGTTTCTCGGGGGTAGATGGGGAGTTCATGTGTGTGTCCTCACGGAATCTCGTTGCCCAAAATGGTCACCTGGGCGTCCATGTAGGTTCCGCCCACTGCCGTTTCCAGCGCGAAGCGGCAGTCGTCCACCTGACGCTCGCCGGCGCGACCCATCACCTGGCGCGCCGCCTCCACCAGCAGCGAGACCGATCCGCCGGCACCAATGTGGCCCTTGGAGAGCATGCCGCCATCGGTGGTGGTGGGCATCTTGCCGCCCGGCCAGGTATCGCCCCGCAAGTGCATCTCGCCGGCCTCGCCGCGGCGGCACAGGCCGATTTCCTCAAACGCAATCAACTGGTAGATCGGATAGGAGTCGTAGATCTCCGCGACATCGATGTCGGCCGGGGTAATGCCGGCCTCTGCAAACGCCATCTGCCCGGCCTTGGCCCAGCCAAAGCGCGTGAGATCCGGTTCCTGGTGGTAGGCGAAGTGCGTCACGACACCGCCTTCGCCCAACACATAGGCCGGCTTGGCGGTCAGGTCACGGGCACGCTCTGCCGAGGTCACGACAAACGCCGCGCCGCCGTCGAACAGCATGTTGGACTGCTTGGCGCGCAAGGGGGACGACAGCATCTTTGACGCCATCACCTCTTCCAGCGTCAAGGGCTTGCGAAAGAACGCATTCGGGTTCTTCTGTGCCCACTTGCGATTGGAGACGCACACCGCCGAGAGCTGCTCGTCGGTGGTTCCGGTCTCGTACTTGTAGCGTTGGGTAGCCAGTGCCGCCACGGTGGAGTAGTGCTGACCAAACGGCACCTCCCACTCCATTGAGATGCCGGCCGTGGAGAACAGGTCGATGCCACCTTGCGCGGAGACCCCGGTGCCAAGCTTGTCGCAGTGCACGAACAGAATGTTGCGGGCTCGACCGGTTTCGATCAGCGCGCTGGCGATGCGCAACGCGTTGGTGCTGGAGGAGCCGCCCGAGAACACCGTCACGTTGGAGCTGACGTTCTTCAGGCCGAGCTCCTCCACCAGTCGACAGGTGGTTAGTTCATTGCTGAACTGAGAGCTGAATAGCGCGCTGGTCGGGATGACGAAGTCAATCTCGCTCTTTTTGATGCCTGCGTCGGCTATGGCCAGTTGAGCCGCTTCCAGTGCGAAGCTGATGGCGCCGCGGTCCGGATAGCGTCCCGTGGGAATCTCCCCCACCCCTACGATGGCGGTCTTGCCTCGGTTTGGGCTCATCTCAATCCCCCTGTGCCGCCGGTGCCGTGCGACCCCAGTCCTTCAGATCGGCGCCTTCATTGATCTCGGGGATGCCGCGGTGGTAGGCCGGCATGATCTGTTCTTCGAAGTTGCTGCCCATCATCTTGTCCACGCACATCACGGCCGAGAGCGAGGCGCCGTCCACCCCACCGCCCCAGAGGCGCCGGCCATACTGGTCGCCGGCGAAATACAGGCCTTGGACCCACGGCGACTTGACGTCGGGCCGGTCCACGCCCACCGGGCGCCACAGGCCGTAGGCCTCCGGACCAGGCGTCCATATGCAGAACTCCTTGTCCTGCTCCCAGTTCGGGAAGGTGCGCTTGGCCCACGCCTCGCAGAGTTCGATGACGCGGTTGACCTTTTGCGGATTGCGCATTTCCTCGTCCGTGAGCGCGGTCGAGAAGAGATACTCGCGCTTGCCCTCGGGACCACGTTTGGCTTTGCCGCCGCCAAAGGCGGTGAAGTCGCACATGACCATATCGACCACGCCGATGAACCCCTCGTCAGGCTGGGTGATGCCAGGCATGTAGACAAAGCTGCCCTCGTCGATGCCTGCGTCGGGGAACTGCGCGCGCTTCATGCCGTACCAACCAGTGAGCAAACCCGCGCCCCAGAACTTCTGCTCAAGCGTTGCCACCCAATCCTGCGGGAACCATTTCCTGGGCAGCACCTTGAACATGTACTTGGGTGGAATGGTGCAGATCACCTGGTCGGCGAGGATCACACGGTCAACCTCATAGTCGTTGTCATCCCCCTTGATGCGAACGCCCACCACGCGGCCGTCTTCAATCAGCACTCCCTTGACCGGCGTGTCACGCCAGACTTCCCCGCCGTGGGCCAGCACCACTTTTTCGAATTGCTGCGGGATGGCGATGCAACCGGGCTCGTCAGCAGTCGCCACCGAGCCGGAAACCAGGTTCATGCGGATTTGGCCGGCAATCGACATGTAGCCGAGGAAGTCGCCGGTGGGCGTCATGGCGGGTTCGGCTTGCGCGGTTTGCGAGGCCGCCAGCACCTTGATGTAGCTGTATGCCTCCGGGTGCATATTGCGCTGCTCCAGCCAACCTTGCAGCGGCGTGCGCATGAGCTTGGCCATGTCATCGAAGGTTGACGTTGCCATTCCGGTCAGGTGCTCCATGGTCGAGGCGTAGCCCTCCTCCGACATCCACTTGTAGGGCTGGCCTTTGCCGACCTGGTACTGGGTGGTGGGCTGGTCCTCGCCGGCCCATTTGACGAATCCCAGCCCCTTGTTCAGCGGCAGGTTGTGGGACACCCCCAAGTGCTTCATCAGGAAGTCCACCCGTCCCTTGTTGCCCCAGAACAGCCCGTGCCCACCGGCTTCGAAAGTGCGGCCATCCAGCAAGCCCTTGTCGAAGATGACCTCGATGGGCGGATCGCACTTGGCCAGATAGCAGTGTGCGTAGGGAAGCGACTTGCGAAACGCTCGTGCGTCCATTTCGATCCCGTCGGCGGTGACTTTATTGCCCTTGCCGACATAGGACAGAGTGCGCCCACCGATGAAGGGAGCGCGTTCCAGCACCAGAACCCTCTTGCCATGGTCCTTGGCCAGTAGAGCGGCTGCGCCGAGACCTGCCACGCCAGCGCCGATCACGATCGCGTCGAATTTTTGAAAAGCAGACATTGTGTTTCTCCGTGAGTGTGTAGAAGTGGAATCACCGCCCGAGCGGCGCTTAACGAGAAAAGTTGGCGATCAAATTCAAATTGGTTTCGTTACGATAGCATCATTAGTTGCGTTACGCAAGTGCTGTTTGCAAACTTGCATAACGCAAGTCTTGCTGCTACAGTTTTCGTAAACGTGCTGTTGCCCATGTCGGGACTGGCGTTTCCAAACAGGAGCATTGGATGTTTGATCTCAAAGGAAAGGTGGCCGTCGTAACGGGTTCGAGCCGGGGTATCGGCCGCTCCATCGCGGAGTGCATGGCGAAGGCCGGTTCCCGCGTCGTGGTGTCAAGCCGAAAGATTGAGGCTTGTGAAACGGTGGTCGAGGCAATTCGCGCCGCCGGCGGCGAGGCGGTGGCGGTAGCCTGCAATGTCTCGGACAAGGCGCAATTGCAGGGCCTCGTCGACACTGCGGTACAGACCTGGGGCCGACTGGACATCCTGGTCTGCAACGCCGCGGTCAACCCGTATTTCGGGCCGATGCAGACCATGCCCGAGGAGTCCTACGACAAGATCATGAGCTGCAACGTCAAGGCCAATTTTCTGTTGTGCAATATGGCGGCGCCGCGCATGGCTGAGGCTGGCGGCGGCAGCATCCTCATCGTCTCGTCGATCGGCGGCAACCAGGGAAGCGGGACATTGGGTGTCTACGGCATTTCGAAAGCCGCTGACTTCGCGTTGACGCGCAACCTGGCGATTGAGCATGGCCCCAAAGGCATCCGGGCCAATTGCATCGCACCCGGCCTGATCAAGACCGACTTCTCGCGCGCGCTCTGGCAGAACGAACAGCTGCTCAAGAACGTCGAGGAAGGCACGCCCGTGCGACGCATTGGTGTGCCCGACGACATCGGCGGTGTCGCAGTCTTCTTGTCATCGAGGGCAGCGGCTTACATCACCGGGCAGACCCTGGTGGTCGATGGTGGCATCACCGTGCGTGAGCCGGCCTAGTTCCATCCGGGCAGCACGCTTTCAGTCTCCCAGGCACAACAGGAATCACAATGGATTTTGAATATTCGCCGCGCGTGCAGTCCCTGCACCGCAAGGTCACGCAGTTCATGGACCGCTATGTCGTTCCGGCCATGCCGGAGTGGAGCCGGGAGGTGGCCGCTGGCAACCCCCATCCGGCCCTGATGGAGGACCTCAAGACGCTGGCTCGGGAGGAAGGACTCTGGAACCTGTTCCTGCCTGGGTTGAAGTCCGATGAGCCCGGCCAGGTGCTGACGAACCTGGAGTACGCGCCCTTGGCGGAAACCATGGGGCGGGTGGCCTGGGCCTCGGAGATCTTCAACTGCAGTGCGCCCGACACCGGCAACATGGAAATATTGCACCTGTTTGCCACGCCCGCGCAACGACAAGCCTGGCTGATGCCCTTGCTGGAGGGAAGCATCCGCTCCTGCTTTGCCATGACCGAGCCCGATGTGGCATCGTCGGACGCGACCAACATACAAACCGTGATTCGTCGCGACGGCGATGACTACGTCATCAATGGTCGCAAGTGGTTCATCTCGGGTGCCGCGCATCCGATGTGCCGGTTTGCCATCGCGATGGGTGTGACCGATCCGGATGGCGAGACGCACCGGCGGCAAAGCATGGTGATCGTGCCGATGGATGCTCCCGGGCTGAAAGTCGAGCGCAATATCCCCGTGATGCACCACACCTCGCCGGAAGGCCATTGCGAAATCGTCCTGCGGGAGGTGCGGGTTCCGGTGAGCAATCTGATCGCTGAGGAGGGTGCCGGCTTCGCCATCGCCCAGGCGCGGCTGGGGCCGGGCCGAATTCATCACTGCATGCGCTCCATCGGCCAATGCGAGTTGGCGCTGCAGCTTATGTGCGAGCGTGCCGCGGAGCGCAAGACATTCGGCCGCTATCTGCATCAGCATGCGAATGTGGCCGAATGGATCGCGCGCTCGCGCATTGAAATAGACCAGGCGCGACTCCTGGTTCTGAAGACTGCCTGGATGATCGATCGGGTTGGTGCCAAGGGCGCCGCAAAGGAAATCGCCATGATCAAGGCCCTGATCCCGAGTGTGCATACGGCCGTCTGCGACCGCGCGATGCAGGTCTTCGGCGCCATGGGCCTGAGCCCGGACACACCATTGGCCGCGCTGTGGACGTTCGGCCGCGTGCTTCGGATCGCTGACGGCCCAGACGAGGTGCACCTGCGCACCGTGGCCCGACAAGAAGTGCGGAGCGTGCAAGCGCGGTAGGGCGCGAGCCTGCCATACGTTCAGTTCGCTCCAGCAACATTGCATGCAGCTCACAACGCGGCCTTAGGGAAATGCTGAAAAAGGTGCCGCTGCACCGGCAACCTGGGTAAATTACAGGGCCGTGAAGCAGCAGACCCTTGCCATGGCACCGGCGCGCAGTCGTTTGAACAATATTGCAAGCCCACGCGGCGCGACGAATTCCTCAAGAATACGGATGCGCTGGTGCCCCAGGCTGCGCCGTGCGAAGAAATCGCGCGGCACTATCCGAAGGTCGGCAATGAACGCCGTCCCGTTGATTTGGAGCGCATGCTGCGCGTCAAGGGACCATGTGGAGGGCAGCAACGATGTACTGTCCAGAGACCGGAGTACGTTGTGCCTCACTCTGCCCTGCGCCCTTATCCAACCAGACACGCAGCGTGTGTTTCTGTATTTCAAACGATAACGGTACTTTCAACGGTACTTTTAATATTGAATCAATCAAAGAGCCAAGCATTTCAAGCTTCTCAGAGGCTTGTTGGATTCCCTTCACCCGCTCCAGTTCTCATGCGCCTGGCCAGCATGGCCCTCTGCGCGCTGCTTGGTTGGAACCACGCGGCCTCGGCGCAGCCCATGGGCAGCAAGCCCGTGGTGGCGGTTCTCCAGCCAAGCCCCGTCCCATTTTCTGAATCCTTGCTGCGCAGCCTCAAGCTGCCCGCAGGCTTTGAAATTTCCGTCTTTGCCCAGGGCCTGGGCAATGTGCGCTGGATGCAGGTAGCCGCCAATGGCGATGTGTACGCCAGCCTGCGCGCCCAGGGCGAGGTGCTGCTGCTGCGCGACACCGATGGCGATGGTGTGGCCGACATACGAAAGACTGTGGCCCGCATCGCACGCGTGCACGGGCTGCTGCTGCACGCGGGCAAGCTGTACATGGTTTCGGACCGGGCGCTGGACGTGGCCGACGTGCAGAGCGACGGCACCCTGTCCACCCCCCGGCGGCTGCTGAATGATCTGCCTGAGGGCGGCAACCACCCGCGCCGCACGCTGGGCATGGGACCGGACGGCTGGCTGTACCTGAGCGTGGGTTCGACCTGCAACAACTGCTTTGAGGCCAACCCCGAAAACGCCACCCTGCTGCGCCTGCGGCCCGACGGCAGCCAGCGCGAAATCTTTGCGCGGGGCCTGCGCAACACCATGGGCTTTGCCTGGCAGCCGAAGACGGGGCAGCTCTACGGCTTTGACCACGGCTCGGACATGCGCGGCGACGACCAGCCGCCCGAAGAGCTCAACACCATCGTGCAAGGCAAGCACTACGGCTGGCCCTGGTGCCTGGGCGCGCGGGTGCCCGACCCAGTGCAGACGCAAGACCCGCCGGGCGCCAGCAAGCAGGCGTTCTGCCCCACCACCGAGGCGCCGGCCACCACCACCACCGCCCATTCGGCGCCGATTGGCTTCGTCTTCTACACCGGCTCACAGTTTCCCAAGGCCTACCAGAGCGACGGCTTTGTCGCCATGCGCGGTTCCTGGAACCGGTCGAAACCCAGCGGCTACCGCGTGCTGCGCGTGCGCTTCGACGCCGATGGCAAGCCTGTGGGCATGGAAGACTTCGTTACCGGCTGGCTGCTGGACACGCAGCCGCCCTCGCAGTTCGGGCGCGTCGCCGGGCTTGCCGTGGCGCAGGACGGCTCGCTGCTGATTGCCGAAGACCAGAACGGGGTCATTTACCGCGTGCGCTACACCGGCCGCTGAACGCCCCACCACGTTCCGGCCGCGTTTCGCCTGCTTGACAGCGCATGAAAAGCTGCGCGAGTACCATGTTGGCATGAGCCGACATCTGACCATCCTCACTGGCGCTTCGCGTGGCATGGGCCTCGCGATGGCGCAACAACTTATCCAACCCACCGACACGCTGCTGTGCATCTCGCGCGGCGAGGCGCCTGCTTTGCAGGACGCTGCCGACGCGGCAGGCTGCACGCTGCTGCAATGGCAGCACGACCTGTCGGACGGCGCGGGCGCCGCTGCGCGGCTGCGCGAGTGGCTGGCGCGCAAGTCGCTCGACGATTTTGGCAGCGCCACGCTGATCAACAACGCCGGCGTGCTGCCGCGCATTGCCCCGCTCTCGGACAGCGACGCTGGCGAGTTGACCAAGGCGCTGCGGGTCGGGCTCGAAGCGCCGATGCTGCTCACCAGCGCCTTCCTCGGTGAGACGGAGCATTGGCTGGTGCCGCGCAAGGTGCTCAATATCTCCTCGGGGCTGGGGCGGCGCGCCATGGCGTCCCAGGCGGCGTACTGCGCGGCCAAGGCGGGCATGGACCAGTTCACGCGCTGCGCGGCGCTGGACGAAGCGCAAAAGGCGCACGGCGCCAAGCTGTGTTCGCTGGCGCCCGGCGTCATCGACACCGACATGCAAGTGCAGTTGCGCAATACCGACCCGGCGCTGTTTCCCGACGTGGGGAACTTCGCCCAAATGAAAACCGCAGGCAGCCTCGCATCACCCGAGGCAGCGGCCGCCCGCGTGCTGGCGTGGCTTGCGCGCGAGGACTTCGGCCAGCACCCCGTGGCGGATGTGCGCGACGCCTGATCAACTACTACTAATTTCATAGCTGTTAGCGCATACCAGATAAGCGCTAGAGCCTATTTTTACTCAAATTTATTGTCAGGAGTCCACCATGTCCCGTGAAGTCGTCGTCGTCAGCGCAGTGCGCACTGCCATTGGTACCTTTGGCGGCAGCCTTAAAGATGTGCCACCCACCGAGCTCGGTGCGCTGGTGGTGCGTGAATCGCTCGCCCGTGCCCATGTCGAGGGCAAGGACGTGGGCCACGTCGTGTTCGGCCACGTGGTCAACACCGAACCGAAGGACATGTACCTCTCGCGCCTGGCCGCAATCAACGGCGGCTGCGGCGAAGGGACGCCGGCGTTCAACGTCAATCGTTTGTGCGGTTCGGGCCTGCAGGCCATCGTCAGCGCCAGCCAGGCGATTTTGCTGGGCGACACCGACATCGCCATAGGCGGCGGTGCCGAAAACATGAGCCGCGCGCCCTACGCCAGCCTGGCCACGCGCTTTGGTGCGCGCATGGGCGACACCAAGCTCATCGACATGATGATGGGCGCGTTGCACGACCCGTTCCAGAACATCCACATGGGCGTGACGGCCGAGAACATTGCCGCCAAGTGGGGCATCTCGCGCGAAGACCAGGACAAGCTGGCCGTCGAGAGCCACAACCGCGCCGAGCGCGCCACACAAAACGGCGTGTTCAAGGACCAGATCGTCCCGGTCACGCTCAAAAGCCGCAAGGGCGACGTGCAGTACGCCACCGACGAGCATTTCCGCCCCGGCGCCACCATGGAAGACCTGGCCAAACTCAAACCTGTGTTCCTGAAGGAAAACGGCACGGTGACGGCCGGCAACGCCTCGGGCATCAACGACGCAGCCGCCGCGGTGGTGCTGATGGAAGCTGGCACCGCCAAGGCGCGCGGGCTCGCGCCGCTGGCACGCCTGGTGGCCTACGCCCATGCCGGCGTGGACCCCAAGTACATGGGCATCGGCCCGGTACCGGCGACGCAGCTCGCCCTCAAGCGGGCCGGTCTCACGGTGAACGATCTGGATGTGATCGAGGCCAATGAGGCCTTTGCCGCCCAGGCCTGCGCTGTCTCGCGCGACCTGGGGCTGGACCCGGCCAAGGTCAACCCCAACGGCTCGGGCATTTCACTCGGCCACCCGATTGGCGCCACGGGCGCGCTGATTACCGTGAAGGCCTTGTACGAACTGCAGCGCATTCAGGGGCGCTACGCGCTCGTCACCATGTGCATTGGCGGCGGCCAAGGCATTGCGGCGATCTTCGAGCGCATCTGACCCCAGCCCTGCGTGCCGGTTCGCCCAGCCCCCGACGCGCCGCCCGAGAGCCTGCGCGGCCCGCGCATCATCGCGCTGGTGGCCTTGCTGGCGGTGCTGGCGCTGCTGTTTGCGGCATTTGTCTCGCGCGCCCAGCCGGTGCGCCTCTTGCCCCTTCCGACAGGCGTCTCCACAGAGGTCTCTGGCACCGCGCCGTCGCAGGCGCACGCAGCGAGTGTGGTACTGGCCGGAGGGTGCTTCTGGGGCGTGCAGGCGGTGTTCCAGCACACACGCGGGGTGCTGAGCGCGGTTTCGGGCTATGCGGGTGGCGAGGAAAGCCAGGCGAACTACCCGGCAGTGAGTTCGGGAAATTCAGGCCACGCCGAAGCGGTGCAACTCATCTATGACCCGCGCGAGATCACGTTGGGTGAAATTCTGCAGGTGTTCTTCTCGGTGGCCCACGACCCGACGGAGCGGGGCCGCCAGGGTCCGGATTTCGGTCCACAGTACCGCTCCGCCGTGTTCTACGAAACCACCGAACAGCGCGACCTGGCACAGGCTTACATTGCACAGCTGGATGCCACGGGCCTCCTGAGCGCGCCTATTGCGACGGAAGTGACTGCGCTCAATCGGTTCTATCGCGCCGAGCCCGGGCACCAGGATTACGCCACGCGCAACCCCAGCGCCATTTACATCGCTACTTACGACACGCCCAAACTGCACAACCTCCAAGCGCTGCGTCCCGCACGCTACCGACAGGAGCCCGTCCTGGGGTTGAAATAGAAAACGGCGCCACGGGCGCCGTTTTCTCAGGGATTCGGTGAGCGGATCAGCTGCGCACCACCAAGACCGGCACATGCACCACGCCCAGTACGCGCTGCGTGACGCTGCCCAGCATGAGTTTTTCCAGACCGCGGCGGCCATGCGAGCCCATGACGACCAAGTCGGCCCCCGTGTTCTCCAGCGCACGCAGAACGCCTTCATGCACCGCGTGGCCCTCACCCAGAACGGTTTCCACCGCAACGCCGACCGCCTGCATGGCGCGCTTGGCCGCATCCAGCGCGGTGTTGGCCTCTGCGGTGGCCGCACTGAGGTATTGCGACTGGCCGTAGGCGAAATCGGCCCCGACTCCGGTGAACGGATAGGGATCGATGACGTATAGCGCTGTCACCAGACTGCCAAAGGCTTTGGCCAGCTCGGCGGCCTTGGAAACCGCCAGCATCGAGGTGGGAGACCCGTCGATGGGAACCAGAATGTGCTTGAACATGTTGTCCTCCTTGGTTGAATTGACTCGCATACAGTTTGCGCGCGGCGCTCATGCAGTGCCTTGACCGGCATCATAGGCGGGACAGACGTACCGGCGCTAGGGCGCGCCAAGTATCGGCCCTTGAAAGCCGCCCCGGCGCCAAGTCAGTACCAGGGTATCGCGGTGCCCCCCTGCGCCCGATGGCTGCGCCGCTGAAAGCGGTTGAATCGGCGTGGTTTCATGCACCATGCGCGCATCGTCAAGCAGCAGCACCGACCAGTGCTCGGTGAGCGTAAAGCGCTGGCCAGCGGGCGATGCGGCTTCAAAAATACGCGTCTCGCCGCCCTTGATGGCGTCGCGCGCTACAAGAATCACGGCCACCAGATCGACGCCATCGCGGTGCGCGCCTTCTGGCGTAGGCCGGCCGATGCCCGACGCGGTATCGATGCGAAACTGGTGCGACTCCACGTACCAGCGCAGCGCCTCGCCATTCGGCGCAAAAACTGCATCGCACAGGCCGCCGAGGCCAGTGAGCAGTGCATGCCATGCAGGCTGCGCCAGCGTGTGCTGGGCCATGGGCTCGAACCAGCGCTCAATGCCGCCGTGCAAGGCGTTGTATTCCACTGGCTGCCAGTGCGCGCGATGGGGCACAGTCGCCCATGTGCCCGCATGCACTTCAAAACAGCCATGGCGCCGACTGCGGTAGTGGCCGCCATCGAGCAGGTAGTTGTCGGGAGGTAAATCGTCCCAGTCGCGCGCCAGCTTCTGGAGTTGAACCTTCGTCGCGCCGATCCAGCGCGCCAGATCGGCGCCGCTGAGCAGCGCAAAACCCGCTTGTAGCAGCTGCGCTGCGGCGACTTCTGGGGCGCAATATGGAGGAGCAAACAGCGGCTGCACCGCGGGCCTCGTCGCTGTCATGAAAGCACCCTGGACGCAGCCACGCGCTCGAAACAAAACTCAAGAAAAAACAGCCTCTTGCGCTTATCCATATTGGGTTTAAAGCTATCTTTTTAGAAGCAGTTCTGAGGTGCTGGAAAGAGCGAACTGGGCCAGCATTTCCTGCACAGGTGCTGGGCGGCCAAACAGATATCCCTGCCAGGTATGGCAGCCGAACTCTGCCAGCAGGGCGCGCTGTTCCTCGGTTTCTACACCTTCGGCGATGACACGCAAGTCCATGCTGTGGGCCAATGAAACAATGGTTCTCGCTATGGCGGCATCGTTCGCATTGACAAGAATGTCGCGCACGAAGCTCTGGTCAATCTTGAGTTGGTCCAGCGGCAGGCGCTTGAGGTAGGACAGGCTCGAATAGCCCGTACCGAAATCGTCCAGAGAAAAACGCACTCCGTGCGCACGCACTTGCGTCATGCGCTCGATGGCGCCTTCCGCGTCGTCCAGCAGCAGCGACTCGGTGAGTTCGAGCTTGAGGTGCGCTGGGTTGGCTCCGGTTTCCTGCAGCACCGCGAGCAGTTCCTCGACAAAGCCAACATGCTGGAATTGGCGGGCACTGACGTTCACGGCCAGCGTCAGCAGTTCGGTGTCTGTATGGCCCGCCCACCGTGCCAGTTCGACGCAAGCGGTGCGCAGAATCCAGGCACCCAGTGGCACGATGAGGCCGGTGGCCTCGGCAATTCCAATAAAGTCGTCCGGGTAGATCCATCCACGCACCGGGTGCCGCCAACGCACCAGGACCTCGGCGCCAACGAGCTTGCCACCGGATTCCACCTGGGCCTGGTAGTGCAGTACAAACTGCTTCTGCGCCAGTGCCTCGCGCATATCGGCCTCCAGAGCAGTACGCTTTGCCACGGCTTCCTGGGTGCGCAGATCGAAGAAGCAGAAGGTGTTGCGTCCTTGCGCCTTGGCCTCGTACATCGCCAGGTCCCCGCGTTTGAGCAGTTCTTCCACGCTGCCGGCCGCGTCGACATAGAGCGCTATGCCCACACTGCACGAGGTGTGGTGCACGCGCCCATCAAGCACGAATACTTTGCGAAGCATGTCGAGCACGGTGCGTGCAACCGCCTCGGCCTGCACCGCGGCCTGGGCACGTTCTGCGCTCAAGCCTTCCAGCAGCATCACGAACTCATCTCCGCCCAGGCGTGCAACGGTATCGCTCCGGCGTCCACATTGTTCAAGCCGCTCGGCCACCTGCCGGAGCAATTCGTCGCCTGTCTCGTGGCCCAGTGTGTCGTTGAGGTCCTTGAAGTTGTCCAGGTCCACCACCAGCAAGGCGCCGCCGAGGCCACCGGTCTGGCTATTGGCAAGACTGCGCTGCAGCCGGTCGGACATCAAGCGGCGATTGGGCAGGCCAGTGAGCGCATCGTAGTAAGCCAGCGTGCGAATCTCATCCTCTGCGGCCTTGCGTTCCGAGATGTCCATCTGCGTGCTGACGTAGTGTGTGATCTCGCCTGCGGCTGAACGCACCTGGGCAATGTTGACCCAGGCCGGGTAAACCTCGCCGCCTTTGCGCTGCACCCACATTTCGCCCGCCCAGTGGCCGTTCTGGGCCACCGCATTCCAGACATCCGCGTAGAACGTGGCGTCATTGCGTCCTGATTGCAATCGACCGAGGTCCTGCCCGAAGAGTTCGCCGTCTGCGTAGCCAGTGAGGCGAAGCAACGCACCGTTGACGCGCAAGATTCGCCGATCGGGGCCTGCAATCAGCATTCCCTCCTGGGATTCAAAAATGGTGGCCGCCAGGCGCAGCGATTCGTCGGCGCGGCGCAGCGCCGTGATATCGGTCAAATAGCCGCAAACGCCCATGATCGCGCCATGGCTGTCGAACAAGGGGACCTTGACGGCAAAATAGATGCGAGGCTCCTGACCGTCCTTCGTGACCGTGGTTTCTTCCACCTCGATGCGCTCGCGAGACTCAAAAACCCGCCGGTCGTTGGCTTGCACGGCACGCACAGTGGCTTCGTCGAAAAAGGCGGTGTCGTCCTTGCCGACAATTTCGGCGACGGCACCACCCATCAAATCTGCCGCCTGCCGGTTGACATACTGGTAGCGGCAGTCGGTGTCCTTGATGAACACCAGTGCGCCGGCGTTGTCGAGAATTGCCGAAATCTTTTGCTCGCTGGCCCGCACGTGCTGGGTGCGCTCAGCCACTTTGCGCCGCAGCACGATCACGTGCAGCAGCAAAATGAGGCAAAAAAGGCCCAACGCCAGCAAACCCCAGTGCAGCCAGGGCAGCTCGAAAACAGCGCCCAGTCGGACCGGCACATCCTGGATTTCGGCATGCTGCGCAAAGGCCTTCAAGGGCAGCGAAGGCGCCAGGGCCCCAAGCGCCACACGAGGCGGTGGGAAACGCATCCATTTCGGGAGCAAAATCACACTGCGGAACGAGGCAAGCACATGAACACCATCGTAACGAAATTTCACAAAACCGGGGTGATCCGGGTCGGGATGGCCTTGATCACATCGCGCTGGTGCAAAGGGCCGCTGGCGTGCAGTGATGCGAGGAGATATTGCCATGGCACATGAACGCCGCCATTTTGTCCGCGTGCATTTTGCGGCCCCGGCGCAGCTGGTGAGCGGGGACTTTACGCTACAAGTGCAGGTGCTCGATCTGTCGCTCAAAGGCGCGCTGATCGTCCTGCCCGAAGGGGTACGCATGAAACAAGAGTCCGTATGCACCCTGACCCTGCCTTTGTCGAGCGACAGCGGCCAGATCGAAATGACCGCTCTGGTGGCTCATGTGGACGCCAGGCAGCTCGGCCTGCTGTGCACGCACTCGGACCTGGACAGCGTGACCCATCTGCGTCGCTTGATCGAGCTGCAGCTCGGCGACCCGTCGCTGCTTGAGCGCGATTTGGGCGAGCTGGTGGGCGCTGCCAGTTAAGGCCTCACGCTGCGGGCTGCTGCACTGCCTCAGCTTCCTGCAGCGCACGCCACATCACCTTCCCACTGCCACTCTTGGGCAGGGCATCGACAAACAACACGGCACGCGGCACCTTGTAGGCTGCCATGTTTTCATGGCACCAGTCCATGATGTCCTGCTCCGTCGTATGGGCATGTGAGGCACGCAGCACCACCACCGCTTTGACACTCTCGCCTCGGTACGGATCGCGCGTGCCTATCACGCAAGCTTCCTGAATGGCAGGGTGGCGGAACATCAAGGCCTCCACCTCGGCCGGCCACACTTTGAAGCCGGATGCGTTGATCATGCGCTTGAGCCTGTCGGTCAAAAAGAAGTAGCCGTCTGCGTCCACATGCCCGAGATCGCCGGTACGAAAGAAGCGTTTGCCATCGAGCTCGATGAACGCCGCCGCCGTGGCCTCGGGGCGCTGCCAGTAGCCTTCAAACACTTCTGGCCCGTGCACCACGATCTCGCCTTGCTCGCCCATGCCCAGCTCCGCCAGACTGTCCGGATCGATCACACGGGCATCGGTGCTCATGAAAGGAATACCCAGGCACTGCTGCTTGGGTGCGTCGGGCGGATTCGAGTGCGATGGCGCCGCAGTTTCCGTCAGGCCGTAGCCTTCGGCATAGCGCAGGCCGTATTGGTCTTGCAGGCGCTGCGCCACGGCCTGTGGCATGGCGGCGCCGCCGCCTCCGATATAGACCAGGCTTGAGAGGTCATAGCTGGCGAAGTTCGGGCTGCCGAGCAGATCGATGATCATCGTTGGCACATTGGTCCAGCTGGTCACCTTGTAGCGCGAAATCATGCGGCCGGCCAGATCGCGGTCCCAGCGGGGCATCAGCACCAATGTGCCGCCGCTGTAGATGGTGGCGTGCATGACGCTCACCATGCCGGTGATGTGAAACATCGGAACCGCTGCAAGCGCCACATTGCCAGACGAACCGGAGCCCCAGAGGGAGCTGGCAATGGCGTTGTGCATGATGCTGCGGTGCAGATGCATGCAGCCCTTGGGCAGACCTGTGGTGCCGCTGGTGTAGGGAAGAACGGCCAAGTCGTCGCGGCCGACGACATGCGCAGGCACAGGCGCGACGCAGGCAAGTGCATCGTTCCATGCCAGCACCTGCCCGCCAGCGAGCACCGGAGTGTCATGGTGGCGCGTCAGCCACTCGCGCCACGCGGCGGGCGGAGCATCGTCACCTTCGACCAAGCCATCGAAGGCATCGGTATAGCGCGTAACAATCAGCGTGGAGAGCCCCTGCCCCTGCGGCAAAGCATTGCTGGCAGCGGCAAGTTCACCGGCCAGATCGTCCGTGGTGATGGCAACGCGTGCTTGCGGATCGGTGATGTAGTGCTTGAGCTCTTCGGCCCGGTTCATCGGGTTGACCGGAACAACGACAGCATTCGCGCGCAGTATGGCGAAATGCGCCATCACCCACTGCGGGCAGTTCTGCGTGCAAAGCACCACCCGATCGCCACGCCCGACCCCCACCGCCTGCAATTGGGCCGCCAAACGCTCGGCTCCTTCGGCCAGTTGGCGGTAGCTGGTTTCGGTGCCAAAAAAAACCAGCGCAGCCTTGTCAGGATAGCGACGTGCGTTGACTGCGAGGTTGTCCCAAAGCGAGGTTGCGGGGACGGCAATGGACTCGGGCAATCGTCGGGGCCAAAAAGCGTGGTGTGGGCGCATGGTGCATCTTCCTTTTGGCCGAAAGTCTATTTCGCCAAAGGCAAGAAGCGCCGGGGGTTTGCCCGGAAACGCTGTCGCGTGGGGCTCAGCCTGCGCGCGCCCTGGAACGCGTCGGGTGACAACCAAACATTGAGCATGAGGAAAAATGAGGGGCGTTTACCTCGCTTACCCATCCATCTGCAGCCGCAGAAGCCTTCACACTTGCAGTCAACTTTCTCGATCAAGCAGTGGTGTACCGCCCTTCAATATCTTGATCGCTCATTGTCAAAGGAGTTGAGTGATGCTCGATATTTCCCAAGCCACGAGCTTCTTGCAGTCGCTGGGCGTCAAAGGCTCGACGGCAACCAAAGCGGCAGAGCAGGCGGCCAACAGCGGTTCGGTCACCGATCCGGTTAATTTCCTAAAGCAACTACAGGCCAGCCTCGAGGAGCTTTCATCCGCAGCCTCTGCTTCGGCGAGCGCCGCCGTGGTACCTGACCCCCAGGCGACATCCGCATCCACTGTGTACAAGAGCACTCAGCAAACCTTTGCAGCCGAACCATCCGCCGCAGCTGACAAGCTCCCGTTCAAGGACCTTGAGGAGTTTCGGGTCTGGGAAAAAGGGCTGGGCAGCACCTTCGCCCCAGACTACCAGTCCCCCGACTACCTGAACATGATGGGACTGGCGCGTAACGGCGGAGACCAGGAAGCGTTTGGACGCTACGCATTCTTCAAGAACAATCCGCAGTTCGCTGCAGACTACGAAGCCATACACAGTGGCGCCCTTTCCACATTCCCCACCGATGGGTCGACTCTGATCAAGAGCGACCTTTCTAGCATGCCCGAAGAGACCGCCTCGTACTACAAAGAAAATCCCGCTGCGTTGCGGATGGCGGAAGGATTCAGCATGGATCCCACCCTCTACAAGATGCAACTGGACGGGAAACTAGACATTCCGTACGGGACCAACACGACTGAATGGTTGGCACAGAACCAGTGGACTTCGGACGGCGTTGTGTCCAACAACAATCGCCTTACCCTGGCGCAAGCCGAATACCGTGGCCTGGATGGCAATGGAGCAGACACCTATCGTCTCGCGAAGAACGACCCGGTGACGGGCCTGATGGTTGATCTCGATGGCAAAACCTATGACCCGCTGACGGGTCAGTTGTCGGCCTGAACTACACAACCGGTTGCCGCTTGCGCGTAAGCGCACGGCGAACCCATGTTGACCGCTGCCAGCGGTCATGGCTGATGCTCAGATGGGGGCGGGCTGCCAGCGATGGGGCAGTAATTCCTGCACCCGGCTGGCCCTGTGCGTAG
>Ga0207978_100022_pt1 | contig 191989 bp, 184 predicted proteins | sample LakWasM100_LOW12_2_FD_183920 | JGI IMG/M metagenome (GOLD analysis project Ga0207978, IMG submission 183920) | Freshwater sediment methanotrophic microbial communities from Lake Washington under simulated oxygen tension - Sediment Metagenome... | ecosystem: Environmental > Aquatic > Freshwater... | reverse complement strand
CTGTACAACCACCAGTTGCCGCAGTCAGCCTTGAAGAGCAAGACGCCGATGCAAGCCATGAAAGAATGGCACCAATCGCACCCGCATTTGTTTAACAAGCGTCCTTATGATCGTCCGGGATGCGACATCTAGTTCGGCGGTGACTAGAAGTTCGACATTCTTCAGGCGACTGAAAGTCTGAACGAAATCGGCAATGACACCATTAAAGGCGCGCAGTTTGCGCGATCCGTAGTCCGTGAGCACGTCATTGGCAGATTGGCGCTGCACTTCCAACAGTTTTCGCGCGGTGTTCACCAAGTTGTGGGCGTCACTATTGATGTCACTGGCTTTATTGTGGTCGATTGCGCCACTGACGCCTTTGTAGGCGCCGTAGAGCGCGCTGCCCGCGGCCACCGCGCCGAGGATGAAGGGAACTGGCATGAAATTTCTCCTTATTCAAGAATGAGAGCGATGGTCTTATGGGTTTCGCGGTGCATGGTTTCCGCGCGTTCTAGCATCTCGTGGAAGGCGAGATCTCGTATGCCGTGGTGATGGCTGAATTCCTCAAGGAAGCGGACTTCAATCGGCGATACCTTGCCGTCCACTAGTGCCAACAACATGAGTTCGTAGAGCGCGATTCGGATGGCGTAGGCATTGGTGAGCGATTTTTCTTTCAGTAGTTTTCGCAGCGCAGCAGAAACGACGTTTGATCTCTCAACAGTATCCTCAGTGTCGTGGTGGGGGATGTCTTTCAGAAGCAAAAGGAAATTTCTTTCGATGCTAGTGGCTGGTTGCCCTCCGAAAAAAGGTAACGTGATCGCTTTTTCCGCCCACCCCCAATCCATAAGCAATCGAGCTTCTGCTTCTCCGGTCTTTATAGAAATTTTTTCCATATTGGTGAGTGGGGTAATTGCTTCTCCTGGAACTCCATCCCAGAGCAGTGGTTTGTCTGCAATGCTCAATAGCTCGGCGAACAGGAGGAAGTTTTTCTTGTCCTCTTGGGACAGCAGTTTCGTCAGCATGCTTGGCCTTTCAGGGCTTGGTTGCAAGGTTGAAAAATAGTCTCACAGCCGCAGAGACTGGTCAGAATGCATAAAGTCGTCAAACTCTGCCATAGACTGAAACTGAAGACGCTTGCCTAGCAATGCGGCGTAGTCGTTGATGGCCTGTGCCAAAGCGTCGGCCTGGCCAGAGGCGGCAGCATTCACAGCAGCGAACAGACGCTGTGTTTCCAGCTTGAGTTCTGGGATTTCGCGGGAGAAGAACTTGTCCAGCGCCGTCTGCTCTTCTGCAATGCGTGCGCGGGCGGCGATCTCGATGGCTTGTGTGCGTGCCAGCAGGGCGCGCGAGGTTTCTGCTCCGCGAGCGGCATCCAGTGCGCTTTGGTAGAACAAGGACGAAAGCGTGTAGCCGATCATTCCACCAACGGCTGCGCCAACGAAAGGAATCGGAATTGCCAGTTGTCCCAGCGCAGCCATCATGGAACTGGAGAGCATGCCCGCCCCCTTTTCCCCACCTCCGTTAGCAGTTGCGCCTCGCTGATATCGCCGCGCACGTAACGATTGACAGAACTGGCCAGGGATAGGCACACGTTGACTGCCAGTGCAGGCGCATTGGTGTTGGCGAGGGCGCGCCAGGCTTGGCTGCTCGACTGGTGCATGGCACCTTTGATACCTGCGCCAACGAATGCAGTGCCGTAGCCGATGGCTCCGGCTTGGGCTGTGATGAGCGCAGTGTCTTTGACTGCCTCGCCTATATCCTTTTTGTCCTGCGCGACAGCGACTACGTTTTGCAGAAACGAAATACAGCCGCCGATGATGGCGCCGTACTTGGCGCCCTCCATACCTGCGCGGTGGCTGGTTTTGAGAATGGATGTGACGGTGACCTTGAGCGGCTGGCTTGCGGCGTGATTGGCGTCGTCTTGCGATACACCAGAGTCCACAATTTGCTTTTCCAACTGCTCGTTTCGGGTCGCCTCATCCATTAATTCCCGCGCCTCTTTGCGCAGACTTTGTGCTTGTTCCAAATTACCGAGGCGTTCCTGGATCGCTGCATCTGCTTCGCGGCTGGTGGCATTGGCCCTGAGTCTGATGGCGTTTTCCAGACATTTTTTTTTGATGCTGGCAACTTGCTCGGTAGGGACTTCCAACTGAATCTGACTGGCGCCGATTTGCTCATTGGTTGCTGCGCGCACCCGGAAGGCTTCGGCATTTTGTCGATGCTTGGCTGCATCCTCCAATCGCCCTTGAGACTCGGCTATTCGAGCTTTGTTCTCTGCCTTGAGCGCGTTATGGAGATGTTTTTGTGCTCTCTTCGCACACTCATTCTTGGGATTTAAATATTTTCCGTAATCACCATCCTTGTTGACGATTCTTTTTACGAGATGTTCATAGTCTCTTTCAAATTTCATTTGCGCATACGACACCGTGCCATCTTCATTAATGCGAACCCGATCAACGACAGAATGGTTGGTGCTGTACTGTCGGCTTAGATCATCAGTACGCACCGATTGCTGCTGATTATTGCTGATGATGTTTTCGGCGTTTTCGTGATTAGTCGCCCGGATTTCTGCGGCGATTCCGGCCTTTTGTGGCAATGTTTTTCTCTGCTGACTGACTGTTTTCAGACTATCGTGGAGTTTTTTCCCGGCCTCGTTGTCTATGCCGGTATAGCCCTTGATGTATTCCGCATTGGCGCTGCCAAAGCGGCTGACGGTCTCGCTGGTGGAAAGCGCTACGCCAGTACGGGCAGTGTCTCGTGCGATTTCGGCTTTGCGGTCGTCGTCGCTGTTGTTCTCGGCAGGCGATGTCGTGTCTTGAGGGATCATGAGTGCCCCTGGCTGGTGTGGGTAAAGGATGGGGCGATGGTGGCCAGCAGGCTGCGCTTCATGCCCTCGAATTCCGTCTGTGTCAGCGCCCCTTGCTGGTACAGCGCGAAGATGTCCTGCAGTTCATCAATGCTGCGCTGGATGGGCGAGGCTTCAGCGGGCGGGGTGCTTGCCTTGACTTCTGGCCGAGCGCCCTCCCGCTGCGCTGCAGGCGAATCGCTGTTTTCTCCGGTACTCGAAGGAAGCGGAGTGACCAAGGGCCTCTTGTCCGATGCGCCGTCGCGCGCGCTTTCGGCCAGATAGGCAAACCCGCGCTGAATAATTCGTACGCCCGCCGAAATGCCATAGAAGAGACACCCGATCGCGAATAGGCCCAGCAGAAAAAGAATGAGTTGCATAGCGCGCAGTTGGTGGTTGGGTTGAGGAGAAATGCGATTGGCAGTCAGTGTTCCCACTGCGCCAGCGCTTGTCGCAAACTGTCCACCAGCGCCTCATGCCACTCCACCGGCCTGACGATGCGCACATTTGGCAGCCAGTAGCGCACCACGGGCAACAACTGGTTGGGGTGGTTGATGTGTGTGGTGACGAGGAGCGACCCGTCCGCATCGACGTGTTGCTGCTGCTGCGGCAGCAGAGCGCGGCGGATGAAGTAGTGCGCCACTTCCGGCGCCACGCGCAGCAGCACTTCGGTGGTGCCCTCGGTGAACCACACATCGTCCTTGGCGTTGATGTAGTCCTGGTGCACCGGGTCGAGCGTGAAGCGGCTGGTCTCGTCTACCTGCAGTGTGGTGATGAGCGCCACGCTGAAGTTCTTGAGCCGATCTCCTTCCACGGCGGCCAAATACCAAACGCCGTTCTTGTGGATGAGCCGGTAGGGCTGGGCGTGCCGGGGCTTGTTCTTGTAGGTAAAGCGGCAGGTGTGCCGCTGTTCGATGGCGGTTTGCAGCAGGGCGAAAAGCTGTGGCGAATGGGCGTTTTGCGCGCGAAGGTCTTCGTGGGCGGTGGCCTGCACCTGGGTGGCGCGACGGGCCTGGGGCGTTTCCAGTTGCGTCAGCAGGTAGCGCAGGCTGGTGTCGGGGAACAGGTGTTCCGTGCCCGCCAGCCGGGCGTAGTCGTGCAGGTGGCGGGCCGGAATGGTGCTGCGGGCGTGGTGCATCAGCTGCCAGCCCCCTTCCGCGCCGCGTTCGGCAATGCCGTGCAGTCGCTCGCCCAGGTCGCGTTCGATGGTGCGTACATCCACCCCGAATGTCTGCGCCAACTGGTGTTTGTCGATGGCATCGTTCTGGTGCAGCAGCGCGAGGATGTGAGACAAGCGCTGGGCCAGCTTTTCACCTTTGGCACTGGCTCGGCGGGTCGTGGGCGCGTTCATTGGCGAAAGCCTGTGTGGCGTTTTGATGGAATGTGAAAACGAATTGCAACAAGTGGCACGGGCGGCCTACATGAATCTTTTGTATCGCAGTGTAAGTGCCTGTATGTTGTGCCGGACGGAGCGTAGCGGGGTGGCCTTTTAATAGATCGCGGATACGGCTGCTCGTGCCTATTGCGCGGCGCTCACCATCAACAGCAGCAAGCTGGCGAGCAAGGCCGTGGATGCGAACACCGTGCCCAGCACGCCAAACAGCTTACTGCGCCCAGACTGCACCAGACCTGCAATACCAAGGCCCAGAGCGACCACCTGCACTGGAATGGTGAATAGCAACAGCAGCCCGAGCCCGACCGCGGCAGGGGAAGTTTCATCCAGTCCCCCCGCTTGGGTGGCTTCAGCCACCCCTGCAATGCCGACGATCGCGAGCATGCCAAAGCCCGCAACGAGGCTGACGATGAACGAAGCGATGCCCAGGCCCGAGTGTGGGAGGGAATAGGGGTTGGGTTGCATGCTTGCCTTTCACCAGAAGAAAGCGAAGGGGCCCGGCTGCTCGGCCTGGTAGGCCTTGACCTTGGCTTCAAAGGTGGCGTCGCTCATCCAGATGTAGCGACCCACTTCCACCCAGGTGAATACAACGGCTGACAGATACAGCAGCCCGGCCAAGGACGGCACCAGTGCGCCCAGAAGGGCGGACAGGACCACGAGGCCCAGCGATTGCACCAAACCCCAGCCCCAGGCACCCATGTAAAAGCGGTGCGCGCCAAAAATGCCTAGGAACAAGGCCAGCAGCGTCAGCACGGGTTTGCGCTTGGGTTGCTGTGCCAGTGGCATGGCCTTTGCAGCAGCAATTGCCGGGCGGTCAGGCAGGGCCAGTTGGACCTGCTGTGGGCGGTTGTCTTCATCCAATGTGAAGTCGACCGTCATTCCCCGCTCTGGAGGCACGATGTCTTGCCAGTTTCGGATGTGAAAGAGAAAGCGTTGTCCGTCGGACGCCGCAATGGCGCCCGCCTCTTTCTGTTCGCTGAAAACGAGAATTTGTCCTCTCACGGCGTCCTCTTTCTTGGGTAATGGCCCTGTCCCTGCAGGGGCTGTGCAACAAGCGCGAGCGGCTATCGTTTTTGATGTCAACTCGGCAATTTCCACCAAAAGGCATTGGTGTTGGCGCGACTGTAGGAGCAGCAAGCGACAGGTTGTGTCGCAGTTTGAGGCGAACCGGATGCGGTCGCGGCCCGGACAACGTGAGGCGCTAGGTGCAGGCGACGGTTTTTGAGAAAAATATGCCGCTAGCGCTTACCAGCAAAGCGCTTATAGCTATCAATAAATGAGCGTAAAAAAACCACCCTGCAGGGCGGTTTTTTTAGAGGTGGCGTCGCTGCCTCAGGCCACCGCGTCCGCTGGCAGGCGCTGCAGAATCGCCAGGCTTTGGGCGATGGTGTTGCGCAGTTCGCGCCGGTCGCTGATGAGGTCGATGGCGCCTTTTTGCATCAGGAATTCGGCGCGCTGGAAGCCTTCTGGGAGAGTGACGCGCACGGTGGATTCGATCACCCGTGGGCCGGCGAAGCCGATCAGCGCCTTGGGCTCGGCGATCACGATGTCGCCCAGAAAGGCAAAGCCTGCGCTCACGCCGCCCATGGTGGGGTCGGTCAGCACGCTGATATAGGGCAGCTTTTTCTTCGCAAGTCGGGTCAGCGCTGCGTTGGTCTTGGCCATCTGCATGAGCGAGAGCAGGCCCTCCTGCATGCGTGCGCCGCCCGTGGCAGTAAAGCAGATGAAGGGCACCTTCTGCTCAATGGCGGTTTCTACCCCACGCACGAAGCGTTCGCCGACCACGCTGCCCATGGAGCCGCCCATGAAGTCGAACTCGAAGCAGGCGACGACGACGTTGATGCTTTTGACCGCGCCGCCCATGACGATGAGTGCGTCGGTCTCGCCGGTGTTCTCCAGCGCTTCTTTCAGTCGCTCGGGGTATTTGCGGCTGTCCTTGAACTTGAGCGCATCGACGGGAATGACTTCCTGGCCAATCTCATAGCGGCCTTCCGGGTCGAGGAAGGCGTCAAGCCGGGCGCGCGCGCCAATGCGGTGGTGGTGGCCGCATTGCGGGCAGACATTCTGGTTTTGCTCCAGATCGGCCTTGTAGAGCACGGCTTCGCAGCTCGGGCACTTGATCCACAGGCCCTCGGGCATTTGCCGGCGCACGTTGGGGTCGGTTTGCTGAATCTTGGCGGGGAGGAGTTTTTCTAGCCAGGACATAAGTTTGCCTTTGTAAAAAAGTGCCGCGCGGCGCAGTAACGCCCGCGGCCTATTTGAGGGACTGCCTTACGCCAGGGCCACCGCGCAAGGGCCGCCCCGCCGCGCTGGTGGCGTCCCCCTTCCCGGCGAAGCCGAGAGAAGGGGGATGCGGCGTAAGCCGCGCAGGGGGATGAACCGAATTATGCGTCGAGCGCCTTGCGGATCCCGCGCAGGAAATCGACCGCCACGGGCACCACCTTTTCGTGGGGCTGGCCGTCGAGCAATTGGATGATGCGGCTGCCAATCACCACGGCATCGGCCACCTTGCCGATCGCCTGGGCAGTGGCCGCATCGCGAATGCCGAAGCCGACGCCCACTGGAATGCTGACCTGCTTGCGGATGCGCGGCAGCATGGCCTCGACAGCGGCGGTGTCGAGCGTGCCCGAACCGGTGACGCCCTTGAGCGACACGTAGTACACATAGCCGCTGGCCACACGCGCCACCTGGGCCATGCGCTCATCGGTGCTGGTAGGGGCCAGCAGGAAGATCAGGTCCATGCCATGCGCTCGCAGCGCGGCAGCAAAGGCTTCGCATTCCTCGGGCGGGTAGTCGACGATGAGCACGCCATCGACGCCGGCCGCCGCTGCATCGCGCACGAATGCGCCCTCTCCATGGATCTGGTCGTAGCGTTCCACCGGGTTGGCGTAGCCCATCAGCACCACCGGCGTGGTCTGGTTCTCTTCGCGGAACTCGCGCACGTAGCCCAGCACTTGCTTGAGGCCAACCCCCAGCGCCAGGGCCTTCTCGCCCGCCTTCTGGATCACCGGGCCATCGGCCATGGGGTCGGAGAACGGCACGCCCAGCTCGATCACGTCGGCGCCGGCGCTGACCATGCCGTGCATCAGTGCGGGGGTAATGTCGGCAAACGGGAATCCGGCGGTCACGTAGGGAATCAAGGCCTTGCGGCCGCGCGCGGCGAGCTGTTCAAAAGTGATGGCAATGCGTCCCGGGTTCATGCTTTGCCTCCCGCGCCCTTGACCGTCAGGCCGCGCATGGAAGGGCGGTCGTAGAAGTCTTCGCCCGACAGGTCGGCCACAGTGCCAATGTCCTTGTCGCCCCGGCCTGAGAGGTTCACGAGGATGGATTGGTCGGGGCGCATGGTTTTGGCAAGCTGCATGGCGTAAGCGAAAGCGTGGCTCGATTCCAGCGCGGGGATGATGCCCTCCGTGCGGCACAGGTGGTGGAAGGCGGCAAGCGCCTCGGTGTCGGTGATGCCCACGTATTCGGCCCGGCCGATCTCCTGCAGCCAGGCGTGCTCCGGGCCGACGCCGGGGTAGTCGAGCCCGGCGCTGATGCTGTGCGTCTCGGTAATCTGGCCGTTTTCGTCCTGCAGGATGAAGGTGCGGTTGCCGTGCAGCACGCCGCTGGAGCCGCGCTGCAGGCTGGCCGAATGCTTGCCGCTGTCCAGGCCTTCGCCGGCTGCTTCGACGCCGATCAGGCGTGTTTTTTCAAATGGGATGTAGGGGTAGAAGATGCCCATGGCATTGCTGCCACCGCCCACGCAGGCAACCACCACCTCGGGCTGCTCGGCGGCTATTTTTTGATCGGCCAGCATCGGCGGCATCTGCGTCAGGCACTCGGTGCCGATCACGCTCTGGAAGTCGCGCACCATCATGGGGTAGGGGTGCGGGCCAGCCACGGTGCCGATGATGTAGAAGGTGTTGTCCACGTTGGCCACCCAGTCGCGCATGGCTTCGTTCAGCGCGTCTTTCAGTGTTTTGCTGCCCGAATCCACCGGCACCACGGTAGCGCCCAGCAGCTTCATGCGGTAGACATTGGGGCTTTGGCGCTTGACATCTTCACTGCCCATGTACACCACGCATTCGAGCCCGTAGCGCGCGCAGATGGTGGCCGTGGCCACACCGTGCTGGCCGGCACCGGTCTCGGCAATGATGCGCGGCTTGCCCATGCGCTTGGCGAGCATGGCCTGGCCGATGACGTTGTTGATCTTGTGCGCGCCGGTGTGGTTGAGGTCTTCGCGCTTGAGGTAGATCTGCGCGCCGCCGAGTTCCTGACTGGTGCGCGCTGCGTGGTACACGGGCGAGGGGCGGCCGACGAAGTGGTTCAGCTCGTAGGCGAATTCGGCCAAAAAGTCGGGGTCATGCTGGTAGCGCGCATAGGCTTCCCTTAGCTCTTTCAGGGCAAAGGTGAGGGTCTCGCTGGCGAAGCTGCCGCCGTAGCTGCCGAAATGGCCCGACGCGTCGGGTTGCTGGTAATCAAACATGGGTGTTCCTGGCAAGGTGCTCGTCGGCCGCACGCACGGCGGCGACGAAACGTTGGATCTTGTCGGCGTCCTTGATGCCCTTGTGGGTTCCTCCCCCAGGGGCATCGCATTCGACGCCGGAGCTGACGTCAACCGCGAGCGTGGTGCAACGCGGCCGGAGCGCCAAGATCCCATCGCCCACGTTTGCAGGCGAGAGTCCACCACTTAAGACGAGGTGAGCGTTTACGCTTGGAGGAAGAAGTGACCAATTGAATGCCTTGCCGCCACCGCCATACGCTTCGACATGGGCATCGAGCAAGATGGCTTGGGCGCGGGAGAATTGCTGGGCATATTCTACGAGGGGGAAGCGTGCCCCGCCGTCGCCCAGGGGTATGCGCGCGGCGCGCAGGAAGGTCCGGGCGCCCTGGCCGCTGGCGGCCCAGCAGTCTTCCGGCGTCTCATCGCCATGGAATTGCAGCGTAGCGCCTGCCACATAAGCGCTTGCAGCTATCACATTGATAGCGCTCTCGTTGACGAACAACAGCACGGGTGTGACAAACGGCGGCAGGCGTGCCGCCAGCTCTGCCGCACGCGCTGGGGTCACGGCACGCGGGCTCGGCGCATACATCACAAAACCGATGGCGTCGGCCCCGGCGGCCACGGCCGCATCCACGTCTTGTTCGCGCGTCAGCCCGCAGATCTTGATGCGTGTGCGGGCCGGGGCGGGAGCGGGGGCGCTCAACCCGCCGCCGGGCCGCCCCAAGGCGGGTTGGGCCCCCTCGGGGGGCAGCGAACCACGCGCAGCGGGGAGCGTGGGGGCGCTCAACCCGCCGCCGGGCCGCCCCAAGGCGGCTTGGGCCCCCTCGGGGGGCAGCGAACCACGCGCAGCGGGGAGCGTGGGGGCAATATCGGTCATGGAAGCCAATCATACGCAGCGGTTCGTGCGGGCAGGCCCCACGATTGCGCGTACACCGGCCCCAGAAAATACAGCCCGTCGGGCGAAAAGGTCGGCGCCGCCACCTTGCGCGAGCGCGCCTGCAGTACCTCAGCCATCCATTCAGGGCGCTGGCTGCCCTGACCAACAGCAATCAGGCCGCCCATGATGTTGCGGATCATGTGGTGCAAAAAGGCGTTGGCTTCGAATTCGAAGTGCCAGTAGCAGATATCTGCGGCCGCATCGCCACGCCGCGTGATGCGGATCGGCTGCAGCGTCTTGACGGGCGAGAGCGCCTGGCACGCCGCAGCGCGAAAGGAGGTGAAATCGTGCTCGCCTTCCAGCATGCGCGCCGCCTTGGACATGGCATCGCCGTCGAGCGGGCGAAACACCCAGCCCACGCGCCCGGCGTCGACGCTGGGGCGCACGGGCGACTGGAGCAGTACATAGGCATAGCGGCGCGCCGTGGCACTGGCGCGGGCGTGGAAACGGTCGGGTACGGCGCGTGCCCACTGCACGGCGATGTCGGGCGGCAGAAAACGATTGGTGCCACGCACCCACGCAGAATCCGGACGCTGCACCCGGGCATCAAAATGCACTACCTGCATCAGGCCATGTACGCCAGCGTCCGTGCGGCCAGCGCAGAGGGTCGAGATGCGGGCGGTTCCATCCGCGCAAAAGCGGGCCAATGCCGCTTCAAGATGGTCCTGAACCGTATTGCCCGAACTCTGGCTCTGCCAGCCGCTGTAATGCTGGCCGCTGTAGCTCAGACCCAGGGCGATCCGGCCGCTCAATGCCGCAAACCTAATTCAGTTCGCTGAGCATGCGCTGGGCGCGTGCCTTGAGCTCGCCGCCCGATTCCGCGATGACTTCCTCAATCAGGGTGCGAGCGCCGTCGCTGTCACCAATGGCGTTGAACTCGTGCGCAAGAGCGAGCTTGGTGGCAAGCGGGTCTTCTTGCACTTCAGATGCAGCTTCTGCCGGCGCACGTTCTGTCGTGGGGCCCGCCGCATCGGTGGCGTTGAGGTCCAGTGACAAATGGCCCAGGTCAAAATCCATCAGACCGGAATCCGAGGGGATGAAGGGCGTGGGCTGGCTCACCTCCAACGGTTGGGGTTGTGTGTCGAGCGAAGGAAGGTCCATCGGGAAATCGAGATCGTCGGGTCGTGCGGCGTGCGCTAAAGGCGCCGGGCCAGTGGGAGGGGTCCATGCGGGCTCTTGTGCCGGCTCGCTGGTGGTGGCTGCTGCTGCTGCCGCCGCCGCGGCAAAGCTGCCAGCCGCTGCGGAGGCGGCGGGCACAGAGACTGGGGCGGGTGGCGCCTCCGTCAAGGCATCGTCTGGCAAGTCCAGGTCCAGATCAAGGTCCAGATCTGCCGGAAGCGACGGCGGCCCTTCGGACGCGCCATAGGTACTGGCAAAGCTGCTGGGGGGCGTGAACTCAGGCGCTTCAACTGCCTGGCCGCCGGGTTGGTAGAACCGATTGTCCGGATCGAGTTCGCGGCCCAGTTCGGTCACGCGGTTCCAGTCGGTGCCTTGGCCATCGGATATGCGGTAGATATCTTTGGCGACCACTTCCAGCGCTTTGCGATCCTGGCGCTTGGCATAAATTTCAGCCAGCTTGGCGTGCACGGAAATGCGGTCCGGGTTGTGGCGGATCGCTTCTTTCAAAATCTCTTCGGCCTGCAGATCGCGGCCGTAGGCCAGGTAAACATCTGCCTCGGCCACCGGATCCACGTCCCCGCCTGCGTCAAGCTGGCTAGGGGAGTAGGCCATCGAAGAACCGGTGGAGCTGTCGTTGCCAGCGGTATCGACACGTTGACCGCCACTGGCCCCAAAGAAGGAGTCGGGCTGGAGCTTGCTTTCCAGGAAAGAGCTATCAACGCCTGCGTTGGCGCGCCGGTTTTGTGCCACGCGGTAGCCGCCATAGCCGAGCAGGAGCAGCAAGAGCAGGGCCGCGCCCGGGATGAGTGGCTCGTCGATCAGGCCGGCGAGGAAGCCGGGTTCTTCCACGGGAGCTGCGGGAGCCGGGGTTGCTGCGGCAGGAACCGGTGCGGACGCGGGAACCATCTCACTGGTGGCGATCGTGCCCGGTGCGGAAGCGGCTGCGGCGGGCTCCGAACTGCTTGCAGCAGGGGCTGGTGCTGCTGCGTCGGGCGCGGAGCTGCTTGCGGCTACCGCAGGGGCCGTGGCTGCAGGGGCAGGCGTGGTTTCGCCAGCAACGGGCGTTGCGGGCAAAGCCGCAGCGACGGGGCTGGTGATGGCGGCACCAGGTGCTGCACTGCCCGCGACGCCACTCGGCACAGCTGCCGTGCCGCCCGCATCTGCGGAGGCGAGTTTGTTCAACTCGCTGATGTTCTTGGAGAGTTCTTCAACGCGGGCCGAAGCTTCGTTGGCTTGCTTGCGCGCGGCCAGAGCCTCGGGCGTGGCCTTGCTGCCCTTGACGGCGCCTTTGGAAAGGGTGAGCTTGTCGGGTGAAGTGCTGGCTGGCGTTTGCTCCTGCACTTGTGCCTGCACGCGCCCGCTCTCGCTGCGGCCGGCGGCTGTGGTTTCTGCTGTTGCGGTAGTGCCAGCCAGCTTGCGGCGGTAGCCGTTGAAGTCGCGGCTTTGCGCGGCAATGGTCTGGCGCGCTTCGGCTGCCGGCGTGGCACTGGCCTGGGCGGCATCGGGCAATTGCAGGACTGCGCCTGCCTTGAGGCGGTTCACGTTGCCGCCGATGAAAGCGTCCGGGTTGGCGCGCAGCAGAGCGACAAGCATCTGGTCAAGCGAGATATCGCGCGGCCGATGCGTGTTGGCAATGCGGCCGGCCGTGTCGCCTGCCTTCACGTTCACGCTGTCTGGCGATTCGGTGGCAGGTGCGGGAGCCAGGCGCGCCGGGGCGGCCGGGCGCGGGGCAATCACGGCAGACGCGCGTGCTGCAGGCTGCGGCGACGCACTGACTTGGGGGGCAGCGGTGACAGCGGGCGCAGCGCGGCGCAGCGCGGGCGGATCAAACAGCATGGTGTAGCTGCGTGTGATGCGCCCGGTGGCCCACGTCGCGTCAATGACCAGATCGACAAAGGGCTCGTTGACGGGCCGGTCGCTGCTGACTCGCAGGACAGAACGGCCATCCGGCAGACGCTGAAGCACCAACCGCAATTGCGAAATGGCGCTGGAGTACTCAAGCCCCTGGCTGCGGAAGGTTTCCGAACTGGCCGTGGTGGCCTTGAGCGATTCGGCCTCTGCCGGTGTGATGCGCGGCAAATCGATTTCAGCGCGCAGTGGTTCACCCAGTGCAGACTGCACCGTGATGGGCCCCAATGCGAGGGCCAGAGCGTCAGGTGCATAAAAAGCCACAGACGCAAGCGTGGCAGCCGCCAGCGCAGAGAATTTCCAACGGTGCATGGTTGCCATTAGCTGATGGGAAAAGGTGGCGTCGCCGCGCGGATTGTCGTTTTTCATGGTCTGTTGCCCGCCCCGCTCCGGCGTTAGAAAATGTGTAAAAGCACCATAGCAGCAATGTTTTGCAGTGACAAGCTAAGGAAATGGGGAAGCTTCAGCCAGGCACCGCGAAGGCGTCGCGATGCCTTTGGCTGTTGTCTTGCGACAACGAGCGTAACCGAGTGCGTCTGTTCGCAGGTGCCTTTTTGGCCCGCGTCAGGCGTCCAGCAGGATGCGCAGCATACGCCGTAGCGGCTCGGCCGCACCCCACAGAAGCTGGTCGCCCACGGTGAACGCGCCCACGTAGTCCGGCCCCATGGCCAGCTTGCGGATGCGGCCGACGGGAATCTGCATGGTGCCGGTGACGGCCACAGGCGTGAGATCCTTGATGGTGGCTTCGCGGGTGTTGGGCACCACCTGCACCCATTCGTTGTCGGCAGCAATCATGGCTTCGATATCGGCCACGGGTACGTTCTTCTTCAGCTTGAAGGTCAGTGCCTGGCTGTGGCAGCGCATGGCCCCCACGCGCACGCAGAAGCCATCGACGGGAATCGCAGCCGAGTCGAAGCCATCGCCCATGCCCAGAATCTTGTTCGTCTCGGCCATGCCCTTCCATTCCTCTTTGGACATGCCGTCGCCCAGATCCTTGTCGATCCAGGGGATCAGGCTGCCGCCCAGGGGAACGCCGAAGTTGGCCGTTTCGGCGCTGGTGAGCGCGCGCTGCTTGGCGATGACCTTGCGGTCGATTTCCAGGATTGCGCTCTTGGGGTCGTCGAGCAGCGCCTTCACCTCGGCGTTCAGCGTGCCGTACTGGGTCAGCAGCTCGCGCATGTGCTGGGCGCCACCGCCCGACGCGGCCTGGTAGGTCTGTGTGCTCATCCATTCCACGAGCCCTGCCTTGTAGAGGGCGCCGACGCCCATCAGCATGCAGCTCACGGTGCAGTTGCCGCCAATCCAGTCCTTGCCGCCGTGGGCCAGGGCGTTCTTGATGACCGGCATGTTGACCGGGTCGAGCACGATGACGGCGTCTTTTTCCATGCGCAGCGCAGAGGCAGCATCGATCCAGTGGCCGTTCCAGCCGGCAGCGCGCAGTTTGGGGTACACCGCGTTGGTGTAGTCGCCGCCCTGGGCGGTGAGGATGATGTCGCAGCGCTTGAGGGCGTCAATATTGAACGCGTCCTGCAGCGTGGTTTCGCTCCTGGCCATCGCCGGTGCCTTGCCACCCGCGTTGGAGGTGGAGAAAAACAGCGGCTCGATCAGGTCGAAGTCTTTTTCTTCGGCCATACGGTCCATCAACACCGAGCCGACCATGCCGCGCCAGCCGACGAGTCCTACCAACTTGCTCATTTCAACGCCCCTATCAAGTTAAAAAACAGTGCAGACCAGACTGTTTTGCCCCGGCTCGTCTGGCCAGGGAGGGCGCACGACGAACCGGAGCTGGGTCAGCCCTTAATGGTCGTGGTTTTGGTGGTGCTTGCGCGCGCGGCCACATCTGCCAAGGTGGCAGGTGCGATGTTCACGAGGAACCGGCGGGCGGCAAACATAGGGCAATATTCTACTGGACTGGAATTTTGCGAGACTTACAGCGTTGAGGCGGCCGACCATTGCCCCGGCGGTCTGGCGCCTGAAGTTCAGGCGAAGGGCACGGAGAGTCAAAATGTCTAGAACAGAAGTTTTCAAGGATTTGCCATGGCCAGATTAACGCGGCGTCTCGTTCTGGCTGGGGGTGGGGTGGCTTTGGCTGCGGTCGGCGTTGGTGGCTATCTCGTCAAGCATCCCAGGCCTGCGCCCATTGGCTTTGACATCTCGCCGGAGGAGTTGGCACGGGCGCGTGCGTTGCTCTCGCGCCATCTTTCCATTGATGCCCATGCCCACCCAGGCCGCACCTTTGTTGACGGGGCAGAGAATCTGTCTGGGCTGGTCTGGCTCTACGCCAAGCTGGGAACGTTTGAGAAAAGAACGATTGCCGATATGCAAGCGGGTGGTTTGACCGCCGCAGCCTTTGCCGCCGTTTCAGACTTCCAGACGCTCGGCGCCGCCGGTGAAAGCCTGACGGCGGTACGCAACTTCGACCCTGGCGAAGCCTGGATCAGCTACCAACGGCAGATCGGCAACATCCAGGCGCTGGGCGACAGCGGACTGGTTCGGCCTATCAAAACCTTGGCCGATTTCCAGTCCGCCAAGGCTTCGGGCAAGCCCGGCGCGTTCCTGACCGTCGAGGGCGGTGATTTCCTTGAAGGGAAACCGGAACGTGTGGCCCAGGCCTATGCCGATGGGGTGCGGTCCATCACGCTCATGCACTACCGCAACAACGAGTTGGGCGACATCATCACCAGTGCCCCCGTGCATGGAAAGCTGAGCGATGCTGGCGTGGCTGTGGTCAAGGCCATGAACGCCATCGGCATGTTGGTGGACGTTGCCCATGCGTCGGAAGCCACCGCCATGGGCGCCATTCGTGCGTCGTCCAAGCCCGTAATTGCATCGCATGTCCACGTGCAGAGCGAAAAACTTCAGCACCCACGGTTCATTTCTCTCGATCTGGCCAAAGCCGTTGCAGAGACAGGTGGTGGCGTTCTGGGGGCGTGGCCTGCCGGAATTGGCGTGGTTGATCTCAATGGCTTTGTGGATCGCACCTTTGAGCTGGTTGACCATGTCGGCATCGAACATGTCTGTCTGGGAACAGACATGGATGCCAACTACAAACCGGTGTTGGATACCTATGCCAATCTGCCGGTCTATGTTGCCGGGCTATTGAAGCGCGGCATGCAGGAGCCCGAGGTGGCGAAACTCATTGGCGGGAACTTCCTGCGGGTCTTTGCGGCGGTGCAGAGCGTCTGATCTGCACCAGGCCGGTGGCACACTTTGAGCCTTCAGCCCAGCGCCTTCACTACCGCATCCCCCATCTGTGCCGTGCCCACTTTTGTGGTGCCTGCGCTGTAGATATCCGGCGTGCGCAGGCCTTGGGCGAGCACGCTTTGCACAGCGGCCTCAATGCGCTGGGCGGCTGCTTCCTGGTTCAGGCTGAAGCGCAGCATCATCGCGGCAGACAGGATGGTCGCCAGCGGGTTGGCCACGCCTTTGCCGGCGATATCCGGCGCGCTGCCGTGGCTGGGTTCGTACAGGCCCTGGTTTTTGGCATTCAGCGACGCTGAGGGGAGCATGCCAATCGAGCCGGTGAGCATCGAGGCCTCGTCGCTCAGGATGTCGCCAAACATGTTGCCGGTGACGATCACGTCAAACGCCTTGGGCGCCTTGACGAGTTGCATGGCGGCGTTGTCGACGTACATGTGCTGCAGCTCTACGTCGGGGTATTGCTGCCCCACTTCGGTCATCACGTCTTTCCAGAACTGGAAAGTCTCCAGCACGTTGGCCTTGTCCACGCTGGTCACGCGCTTGCTGCGCTTGCGCGCCGCCTGGAAGGCGACATGGGCAATGCGCTCGATTTCGGGGCGGCTGTAGCGCATGGTGTCGAAGGCTTCTTCGGCGCCGGGGAAGTGGCCGTCCACGGCCGTGCGGCGGCCGCGGGGCTGGCCGAAGTAGATGTCGCCGGTCAGCTCGCGGATGATGAGGATGTCGAGACCTGCAATCAGCTCGGGCTTGAGGCTGGACGCGCCAACCAGTTGCTCGTAGCAGATGGCGGGGCGGAAATTGGCGAACAGGCCCAGGTTTTTGCGCAGGCCCAGAATGGCTTGCTCGGGGCGCAGCGGCCGGTCGAGTTTGTCGTATTTCCAGTCACCCACGGCGCCGAACAGGATGGCGTCGGCCTCCTTGGCGAGTTTCAGGGTGGACTCGGGCAGGGGGTGGCCGTGCGCCTCGTAGGCGGCGCCGCCCACCAGGGCCGATTCCATCTCGAAGGGGAGGTCCAGCGCATCCAGGACCTTGATGGCCTCGGCGACGATTTCTGTGCCAATGCCGTCACCCGGCAATACCGCGATTTTCATGATGATGCTTCTATTTTGATAGCTGTAAGCGCTTTATTTATAAGCGCTAGAGGCCTATTTCTTGTAAATTTTCAGGACACCATCGAATGCGCCAGCCAGGGCTTGGTGGCCAGGCGCTCGGCTTCAAAGGCCTTGATCTTGTCCGACTGGCGCAGCGTCAGGCCGATGTCGTCCAGGCCGCCCAGCAGGCAGTACTTGCGGAAGGCCTGCACTTCAAACGCAATCTCTTGCCCCTGCGGGCGCACGATCACCTGGCGCTCCAGGTCGATGGTGAGCTGGTAGCCGGGGAAGGCCAGCACCTCGTCGAACAACTGGGCCACCGTGGTTTCTGGCAACTGAATCGGCAGCAGGCCGTTCTTGAAGCAGTTGTTGAAGAAGATGTCGGCATAGCTGGGCGCGATCACGCAGCGAAAGCCGTACTGGCCGAGTGCCCAGGGCGCGTGCTCGCGGCTGGAGCCACAGCCGAAGTTCTTGCGCGCCAGCAGGATGGAGGCACCTTGGTAACGCGGCTGGTTCAGCACGAAGTCGGGGTTGGGCTTGCGGCTGGCCGGGTCCTGGCCGGGCTCGCCGTGGTCCAGGTAGCGCCACTCGTCAAACAGGTTGATGCCAAAACCGGTCTTCTTGATGGACTTGAGGAATTGCTTGGGGATGATGGCGTCGGTGTCGACGTTCTCGCGGTCCATGGGGGCGACGAGGCCCTTGTGGGTGTTGAATTTCTGCATGCTGGGCTTTCTTATTTGGCGGCGCGCTCGATGGCGCTGCCGGCTCGGCCAATGTCCTGGCCCATGCCCTTGACGGTGTTGCAGCCGGCAAGAAAGAAGGCCAGGGCGAGCGCGATCAGGGTGGCGGTGGTTTTCATGGTGATGCTCCTTAGGCAATAGCGCAGTCGGACAAAACGGCAAGCAACTCAGGCGAACTTGCGAATATCCACGAAGTGGCCGTGCACGGCAGCCGCGGCGGCCATGGCGGGGCTGACCAGGTGCGTTCGCCCGCCTGCGCCCTGCCGGCCTTCGAAGTTGCGGTTGGAGGTCGACGCACAGCGTTCGCCAGGCTCCAGGCGGTCGGCGTTCATCGCCAGGCACATGGAGCAGCCAGGTTCGCGCCACTCAAAGCCGGCGGCCTTGAAGATGGCATCCAGCCCCTCGCGCTCGGCTTGCTGTTTCACCAGGCCCGAGCCGGGCACGACCATGGCGAGTTTGACGTTGCCCGCCACCTTGCGGCCGAGCTTCTTCACCACGGCGGCGGCTTCGCGGATGTCCTCGATGCGGCTGTTGGTGCACGAGCCGATGAACACCTTGTCGATGGTGATGTCGTCCATGGCCTTGCCGGGCTGCAGGCCCATGTAGGTGAGCGCCCGCTCAATCGCGCCGCGCTTGCTGGCGTCCTTTTCCTTGTCGGGGTCGGGCACGTGGGCGTCGATGCCCAGCACCATTTCGGGCGAGGTGCCCCAGGTGACTTGCGGAACGATGTCCGCGGCATTCAGGGTGACCACCGCATCGAAGGCAGCATCTGGGTCGGAGTGCAGGGTGCGCCAGTAGGCTGCGGCCTGGTCCCATTCGGCGCCGCCGACAAAGCGCCCGGTTCTTGCATCGTAGCCCGGCGCGAGGGGCTTGCCGCGCAAGTAGTCGATGGTTTTTTCGTCCACCGCCACCAGGCCGGCGCGGGCACCGGCTTCGATGGCCATGTTGCAGACCGTCATGCGGCCTTCCATGCTGAGCGCGCGAATGGCAGGGCCGGAAAACTCTATCGTGTAGCCGGTGCCACCGGCGGTGCCGATCTTGCCGATGATGGCCAGCACGATGTCCTTGGCGGTGATGCCGGGTGCCACCTGGCCGTTCACCTGCACCAGCAGGTTCTTGGCCTTCTTGGCCAGCAGGGTCTGGGTGGCCATCACGTGCTCGACTTCGCTGGTGCCGATGCCGTGGGCCAGTGCGCCAAAGGCGCCGTGGGTGGAGGTGTGCGAATCGCCGCAGACCACGGTCATGCCAGGCAGCGTGGCGCCGTTTTCCGGGCCGATGACGTGCACGATGCCCTGGCGCTGGTGCATGAACGGGAAGAACGCCGCCGGGCTGATCTGCGCCATGTTGTCGTTTAGCGTGGTGATCTGCTCTTTGCTGATCGGGTCGGTGATGCCGTCGTAGCCCTGCTCCCAGCCGGTGGTGGGGGTGTTGTGGTCGGCGGTGGCAACAATGGAGCTCATGCGCCAGACCTTGCGTCCGGCCTGGCGCAGGCCCTCGAACGCCTGGGGGCTGGTGACTTCGTGCACCAGATGGCGGTCGATGTAGAGGATGGATGTGCCGTCTTCCTCGGTGTGGACGACGTGCTCGTCCCAGATCTTGTCGTACAGGGTGCGTCCCATGGGGTGCTCTTCTTTCAGGTGGGGAGAGGAATTTTAGGTTTTGTTGCGCTCGTCAGCAGCGGCAGGGGCCAGGTGCTGCGCGAGCAGATGGGCAGTCACTGGCAGGGCGTCAAAGTCGCGCGCCACCAATGTGAGGGTGCGCTCGGCCCAGGGCTCCAGCAGGGGCACGGCTTGCAACTGGCCCACACCGTGCAGCAGGGCAAAGGCGCGATCGGGCAGCAGGCCAATGCCCAGGCCGTTGTCGATCATGCGGCACATGGCGTCCACGCCTGTCACCTGGATGCGCTGGCGCAGCGTGCGGCCCGCGGCGGCGGCCGCTGCGCGCATCGCCAGGCTGATGCTGCTGTTGGCGTGCAGACCGACGATGTCGTGGTCGAGGATTTCGCTGAACTGGACGCCGTCCCGCGCCGCCAATGCGTGCGCTGTTGGCACGACCAGGACGAGCCGGTCGCTGCGGTACGGCCGGGTTTGCAAGTCGGCGGCTGTGCTGCTCGGGCCCAGATGACAGATTCCCAGATCGGCCGCGCCCTCGCTGACGGCATGCTGCACGGCGCCGCTCAGGTGTTCCTGCAGGTCGATCTTGATGTGGGGATGGGCGCGCGCAAAGCCGCCCAGGTCTTCCGGCAAAAAGCCCACGATGGCGGAAATATTGGCATGCACGCGCACGTGGCCGCGCACCCCGCCCGCGTACTCGCCCAGCTCGCCCTGCATGCGTTCCAGGCCGAACAGCACGGTGCGTGCGTGGTGTAACAGGCTCTCGCCGGCGGGGGTCGGCCGCACGCCGCGGCTGTGGCGGTAAAGCAGAGGGGTTTCCACGGCAGCTTCCAGGTCCGCCAGCCTTTTGCTGACGGCCGAGGCCGCCAAGAACTCGCGCTCTGCCGCCCGCCCGATGCTGCCCAACTCGCAAACCGCAACAAAAAGCTGCAGCGAGGTCAGGTCGATACGGCGCGCAAAGTTGCGCTCTGAGCGGGACATGGAAGCAAAGACCCCTTGAAAAACGAAGTCTTTGTATTTTCTTCTAATAAATATTCCTTAGACATCGCAAAACGCGATGCCTAAGGAATTCAAATGCGCGCGGGCTGAACCGCTCTTACAGCGAATGAACGGCGTCTTGTTCGGGCACCAGCGCTGGCCAGCGCAGTTCGTGGGCGATGCGTTCGCGCAAGCGGTCGGCAGCTGCCATCTCTCCATGCACCACGAACACCTGACTTGGAGCGTGGTCCAGGCGCCGCAGCCAGGCCAGGGTCTGATCGCCATCGGCATGGGCGGAAGCTGACGTGATCTGTACCACCTGGGCGCGGATAGCCACCTCCTGGCCATGGATGCGAATGCTTTTCTCGCCCGCAGCGAGGCGGGCGCCGCGGGTTCCTGGGGCCTGGTGGCCGGTGAGCACGATCAGATTGCGGTGGTCGCCCGCATACAGCGCGAGATGGTGCAGTACGCGTCCGCCCGTGGCCATGCCGCTGGCCGACAGAATCACCATCGGCCCGTGGCGCTTGGCCAGCGCCTTGGAGTCTTCGGTGGTCTGCACCATGGTCGCGCTGTGCGACAGCGCATGCACTTCATGCGCGCTGAGGCGGTGCTCCTGCGGGTGATGGGCAAACAAGGCCGTGGTGTTGACGGCCATGGGGCTGTCAAGAAACACCGGCAATTGCCGGGGCAGTGAGCCGCGCTCTTTGAGTAGGTTGATGGCGTGCAGCACCGACTGCGCGCGGCCCACGGCAAACACCGGCACCACGGCCACGCCCCCACGCTTGGCGACCGGCGCCAGCGCTGCGCCCAGCTCGTCCACCATGTTCTCCGGGGGGTGCTGGCGGTCGCCATAGGTCGATTCGATGAGTACCGTGTCGGCTTGTGGCGGCGCCTCGGGCGGCGCCATCACGAGATCGTCGTCCCGGCCCAGATCGCCGGAAAAGAGAATGCGGTGGCCGCCGACTTCCAGCAGGATGCTGGCGGCGCCCAGGATGTGACCGGCGGAACTGAACGTGGCGCGCCAACCTGGCACCGGCTCGAAGCTGCGGTGCAGCGCGTGGGTGTGGAACTGGCGCAGGCAGTGCTGCGCATCGAGCCGCGTGTACAGCGGCAGCGCAGGCGAGTGCTTGCTCAGGCCGTGGCGGTTCAGATACGCCGCGTCTTCTTCCTGTAAATGGCCACTGTCGGGCAGCAGAATGCCGCAGAGCTCGCGGGTGGCGGCGGTGGCATGGACCGCGCCGCGAAAGCCATCACGCGCCAGCAGCGGCAGGTAGCCGCTGTGGTCCAGGTGCGCATGGGTCAGCAGCACCGCGTCGATTTGCGCGGGGTCGACGCTCAGAGGTTGCCAGTTGCGCAAACGCAGCTGTTTGTAGCCCTGGAACAGACCGCAATCCACCAGGATGCAGTGCCCGTCGTGGCAAACGAGGTATTTGGATCCGGTAACGGTGCCGGCGGCGCCGAGAAACGTGATGCTGGGGGCCATGGGGTACTCCGATGCGCTCTGGAGCCCCATGGTAGCCAACTCATTCCATTTCTAAATCAAACGTGTACTTTGTCGGCTTCCCTTGCCGTACGTCTGTACTGTCTGCGCTTCGCCTTCGCGTTCACGCTTGATTTGAAAACGGAATCAGCTGAAGAAGCTCTTGAGCTTGTCGGTCCAGCTCTCGCCGCTGGGCGAGTGGCGGGCGCCGCCCTTTTTCAGTGATTCTTCGAGCTCCCGCAAGAGCTTGCGCTGGTGCTCGGTGAGCTTGACCGGCGTCTCGACCGCAATGTGGCAATACAGGTCGCCGGGGTAGCTGGCGCGCACGCCCTTGACGCCTTTGCCGCGCAGGCGGAACTGCTTGCCGGCCTGGGTGCCCTCGGGGATGTCGATGGCCGCTTTGCCGTCGAGGGTGGGCACGTCGATTTCGCCGCCCAACGCCGCAGTGATGAAGCTCACGGGCACCTGGCAGTGCAGATCATCGCCGTCGCGCTCGAAGATGTCGTGCTTCTTCATGCGGATTTCGATGTACAGGTCGCCGGGCGGCCCGCCATTGGTGCCGGGCTCGCCGTTGCCGGTGCTGCGAATACGCATGCCGTCGTCGATGCCGGCCGGAATCTTCACTTCCAGCGTCTTCTGCTTCTTCACGCGGCCCTGACCCTGGCAACTCGGGCAGGGCTCGGGGATGATCTTGCCCGTGCCGCGGCAGTGCGGGCAGGTCTGCTGAACGCTGAAGAACCCCTGGCGCATCTGCACCGTGCCCGAGCCGCTGCAGGTGCCGCAGGTTTTGGCGCTGGTGCCCGGCTTGGCACCGTTTCCGTGGCAGGTCTCGCAGGCTTCCCACGATGGGATGCGGATCTGGGCGTCTTTGCCACGCGCGGCTTCTTCCAGTGTGACTTCCATGGCGTAGCTCAGGTCGCTGCCACGGTAGACCTGCCGCCCGCCCTGGCCGCGCCCGCGCCCACCCTGGCTGAACATGTCGCCAAAGATGTCGCCAAAGGCTTCGGCAAACCCGCCAAAACCCTCGCCGCCTGGGCCCCCGGGGCCGCGCATGTTCGGGTCCACGCCCGCGTGCCCGAACTGGTCGTAGGCCGCGCGCTTCTGCGAATCCGACAGCATTTCGTAGGCCTCTTTGGCCTCCTTGAAGCGGTCTTCTGCGGCCTTGCCTGCCTCGCCCTGGTTGCGGTCAGGGTGGTGCTTCATCGCCAGCTTGCGATAGGCCTTCTTGATCTCGTCCTCGGAGGCGTTCTTGGGAACGCCGAGAACCTCGTAAAAATCTCTTTTCGACATGGAGTTGTCAGCCCGGTTGGAACAGGAACGCCGCGCGAAAGCCTTTGGGGCTCCCAGCACGGCGGCTTGGTCGGGGCGGCTGCGCCCTGGCGCGCAGCGCCTGGGCTCAGCCCTTCTTCACTTCCTTGACTTCGGCATCCACCACGTTGTCGTCGTCCGCGGCTGCAGAACCTGCACCTTGCTGGGCCGACGCGTCCGGGCCACCCGCGCCCTGCGCTGCCTGGGCCGCCTGCTCATTGGCGTACATCTTCTCGCCCAGCTTCTGGCTGGCGGTCATCAGGGCCGTGGTCTTCTGCTCGATGTCGGCCTTGTCTTCGGTCTTGAGCGCTTCTTCCAGGGCCTTGGCTGCCGCAGTGATGGCGTCTTTTTCGCCAGCATCAAGCTTGTCACCATGCTCGCTCAGGCTCTTGTTGACGCTGTGCACGGCTGCCTCACCCTGGTTGCGGGCCTGCACCAGTTCGAGTTTTTTCTTGTCGTCGGCGGCATTGATTTCCGCGTCCTTCACCATCTGCTGGATCTCGGCCTCAGACAGGCCCGAGTTGGCCTTGATGGTGATCTTGTTTTCCTTGCCGGTGCCCTTGTCCTTGGCGCCCACGTGCAGGATGCCGTTGGCGTCGATGTCGAACGACACTTCGATCTGCGGTGTGCCACGCGATGCCGGGGGAATGCCTTCGAGGTTGAATTCGCCCAGCAGCTTGTTGCCCGAGGCAATTTCGCGCTCGCCCTGGAACACCTTGATGGTCACGGCCGGCTGGTTGTCGTCGGCGGTCGAGAAGGTCTGTGCGAACTTCGTCGGGATGGTCGTGTTCTTGGTGATCATTTTGGTCATCACGCCGCCCAGGGTTTCAATGCCCAGTGACAGCGGCGTCACGTCCAGCAGCAGCACATCCTTGCGGTCACCCGAGAGCACCTGGCCCTGGATGGCGGCGCCGACAGCCACGGCTTCGTCGGGGTTCACGTCCTTGCGGGGTTCCTTGCCGAAGAATTCTTTCACCTTCTCCTGCACCTTGGGCATACGGCTCATGCCGCCGACCAGGATCACGTCGTTGATGTCCGACACGCTGATGCCAGCGTCCTTGATGGCCGTGCGGCAAGGGGCAATGGTGCGTTCGATCAGATCATCCACCAAGCTTTCTAGCTTGGCGCGGGTGAGCTTGATGTTCAGGTGCTTGGGGCCCGAGGCATCGGCCGTCACGTAGGGCAGGTTGATGTCGGTCGCGGCCGAGTTCGACAGTTCGATCTTGGCCTTTTCGGCGGCTTCCTTCAGACGTTGCAGGGCCAGTACATCTTTGGACAGGTCAACGCCCTGGTCCTTTTTGAACTCGGCAATGATGTAGTCGATGATGCGCTGGTCGAAGTCTTCTCCGCCCAGGAAGGTGTCGCCGTTGGTGGAGAGCACTTCAAACTGCTTCTCGCCGTCGACGTCGGCAATTTCAATGATCGATACGTCGAACGTGCCGCCGCCCAGGTCGTACACCGCAATTTTGCGATCGCGCTTGTCCTGTTTGTCGAGGCCAAAGGCCAGCGCTGCTGCCGTCGGCTCGTTGATGATGCGCTTGACATCCAGGCCGGCAATGCGGCCGGCGTCCTTGGTGGCTTGGCGCTGAGCATCGTTGAAATAGGCGGGGACCGTGATGACAGCTTCCGTCACGGGCTCGCCGAGGAAGTCTTCTGCGGTCTTCTTCATCTTGCGCAGAATGTCCGCGCTGACCTGTTGTGCCGAGAGCTTCTTGCCGTGCACTTCCACCCAGGCGTCGCCGTTGTCGGCGGCCACGATGGAGTAGGGCATCAGGTCGATGTCCTTTTGCACTTCTTTTTCGGTGAACTTGCGTCCGATCAGGCGTTTGACGGCGTAGAGCGTGTTCTTGGGGTTGGTCACGGCCTGGCGCTTGGCCGACGCGCCCACCAGTACTTCGCCGTTTTCCAGATAGGCGACGATGGAAGGCGTAGTGCGCGCGCCTTCGCTGTTTTCGATCACGCGGGTGGTGTTGCCCTCCATGATGGAAACGCAGCTGTTGGTCGTGCCGAGGTCAATGCCGATGATTTTTCCCATTTTTTTCTCCGCGAGGCAGTTAGTTGGTCTGAATGGATGCTATTTGTGGCCTGCGTCGCCAGCTTCAAGCGGGCCGGCGCATTTTTGTGCTTACTTGGGCGCAGTGACCGTCACCAGAGCGGGGCGCAGCACCCGATCGGCAATCAGATAGCCCTTTTGCAGCACCGAGACGATGGTGTTGGCTTCCTGGTTGGCAGGCACCATGCTGATGGCTTGGTGGCGATGGGGGTCGAACTTTTCGCCCGCCGGGGGCGTGATCGCCAGCACCCGGTTGCGCTCCAGCGCCGAGAGCAATTGGCGCAGGGTGGCTTCGGACCCCTCGCGCAACTGCGCAGCGGTGGCGTTTTGAATGGCGAGCGCCGCGTCCAGGCTGTCGGCCACGGGCAGCAGGCCCTCGGCAAAGTTTTCGATGCCGAACTTGCGTGCCTTGGAAATTTCCTCTTCGGCACGGCGCCGGGCGTTTTCGGCTTCGGCCTTGGCGCGCAGAAACTGGTCGGCCAGATCGGCGCTTTTGGCCTTGAGCTCGGCCAATTCGGTCTGCAGGCGCAGCATTTCGTCGTTGGCATTGGCTGCCATTGCGGCTTCAAGCTCTTCGGGAGGCAGATTCGGGGCTGGCATGGCAGGTTGGTGGTGGTTGTCTTGCATGTCGGTCGTCTCAGAGGCGAAAGAGCGGATGAAAGGTAGGTATGCCGGCGCACATGGGGGCGGCCTGCCAAAATTCAAGCATTTTGCATGGCGCGATGCGCGGCCGCGCGTTTCAGCAACAGGCGCCGGCTGCGTACTATAATTGCCGGCTTTGCCTTGCCACACTGCTACGGACGCAGCGGGTGGCTTTCAACCACAAGGAGTATGCATGCGTCATTACGAAATCATTTTGTTGATCCATCCGGATCAAAGCGAGCAGGTTCCTGCCATGCTCGAGCGCTACAAGGGCATGATCACCGCCGGCGGTGGCCAGGTGCACCGCGTGGAAGACTGGGGCCGCCGCCAACTGGCGTACCTGATCAACAAGCTCGCCAAGGCGCACTACCTGTGCATCAACATCGAAGCCGATCAGGCGGTTATGGCGGAACTGGAGCATGCCTTCAAGTTCAACGACGCCGTTCTGCGCCACCTCACCGTGCTGAAGAAGAAGGCCGATACCGGCCCATCGTCGATGATGAAGACCGTCGAGCGCGAAGAAGCCCGCAAGGCCAGCCAGGCCGAATACGCAGCGTCCGGTGAGCGCGGAGAGCGCCCTGACCGTGGTGACCGTGGCGAGCGCCCGGACCGTGGCGAACGCAGCGAGCGTACCGAGCGGACTGAACGCGCATAACGCCAGGCACAGCGCTTGGCCCAGGCAGTGGAGAACCACGTTGCCTTGACCGCCTGCATCGCCGAGGCCCAGCCTTTGCGATTCACGCCCGCCGGACTTCCCGCCATCGAATTGCGGCTTGAGCACAGCTCGCAGCAGCAAGAGGCAGGACAGAACCGCGACGTCAAGGCAGCGATGAAAGCGGTGGCTTTTGGTGCGATGGCCGAGCGATTGGCCAAGCAACCCATAGGCAGCCTCTGGCGCTTCACCGGTTTTCTGGCCACGCCGCGCAATGGCAAGCACGCTGTGCTGCACGTTCAGGATATTCAACCCGATTAATTTTCAAGAGGTCCGTCAATGGCCACGTTCAAGAAATTCAACAAAGACAAGCGCCCCAAGCGCAACACCCAGTCGCTGCTGTTCAAGCGCAAGCGCTTCTGCCGTTTCACCGTCACTGGCGTCGAAGAAATCGACTACAAGGATGTGGACACGCTGCGCGACTTCATCGCTGAAAACGGCAAGATCATTCCCGCGCGCCTGACCGGCACGCGTGCGATCTTCCAGCGCCAGCTCAACACCGCCATCAAGCGCGCACGCTTCCTGGCACTGGTGCCTTACAGCGACCAGCACAAAATCTAAGGAGCACCCGTCATGCAAATCATTCTGCTCGACAAGGTTGTGAACCTCGGCGTCTTGGGCGACCTCGTCAAGGTCAAAGACGGCTACGCCCGCAACTTTCTGATTCCCTCGGGCCGCGCCCGCCGTGCCACGGCTACCGCCAAGGCCGAGTTCGAAGCCAGGCGCGCCGAACTGGAAAAGGCCGCAGCTGAAAAGTTCGCCGCTTCGCAAGCCGAAGGCGCCAAGCTCGAAGGCAAGGTCATCAAGCTGACCCAAAAGGCCGGCGTGGACGGCCGTTTGTTTGGTTCGGTCACCAACGGCGACATCGCCGAAGAGCTGGGCAAGCTGGGTTTCAAGGTACTGAAGTCGCAAGTGCGTATGCCCGCTGGTCCCATCAAGACCATCGGCGACAGCACCGTGAGCGTGAACCTTCACCACGACGTGGCGGTGGAAGTCACCGTTTCTGTCTACGGCGAAACCGTCTGATCACGCAGCGCGCTGCGCATCCCTCACAAAGGCCGCCTTCGGGCGGCTTTTGTTTTGGGGCTCGCGAGAGAGCGAGGTGCTTCTGCTCAGAGCGGGGTCCATGTGAAGACAGATTCTCAGCCAAAAAATTGAGTGTTTTTTGGCTCTAGCGCTTAATGGGTAAGCATTAGTAGCTATATTTTTAATAGTGAACTGGCAGAATAGACTGTCATGCCATGGGCACAGATTGGTGCGGGTGCGGCTGCACAAGCAGGTTGCGCCCGGCTCCCCAGCCGCTCCACGCCATGACCGCTGCAAGCAGCACCAGCAAAGTCGCCGCCGATGCATAGCCGCCCGTCCAGCCGCGCAGCAGGCCCACCAGCAGCGGGCCAAATGCCGCGAAGGTGTAGCCCCAGCCCTGCGCCATGGCCGAGAGCTGCGCAGTCACCTTGGCGTTGGCGCTGCGCATCACGATCAAGCTCAGTGCCAGCGCAAAGGCGCTCCCCAAACCACAACCCAGCAGCACGGCCCAGACCCATCGGCCGCCGAGTGGGGCAAAGATCAGAGCCAGCAAGGAACTCAGCACCAGCAGCGCCAGGCTTACAGCGAAGGCCCGTTGGTCCCTGCAGCGCGCCGCAATGGACGGCGTCAGCAGGCTGGTGACCAACTGCGTGAGGATGGCAGCGGCCACCACATAGCCCGCCTCCGCGCTGTCCAGGCCGCGCTCGCGCAGGATCGGTGCGAGCCAGCCCATCACGATATAGGCCATGGCCGATTGCGAGCCCATGAAGATGGTGACTTGCCAGGCAAGGCGGTCCCGTCCCAGACTGCCCAAGCCCCTGCGCAGTTCGGGGGGCCGTGCATCTGAAGCCACATGGTGCGCAGCCGACAGCGCCCGCGGCGCCCAGAGCAGCATCACCAAACCGGCGGGCAGCGCCCAAACGGCCAGTGCAGGTGCCCACGCGCCGCCAAACAGATGTTCTTCCAGCGGCACAGTGAAGGCCGTGGCAATGGATGCTCCAGCGCAGATGGCCAGGGTGTAGAGCCCGGTCATCATCGCCGCGCGGCGTGGGAAGTCGCGCTTGATGAGGCCCAGCACCAGCACATTTCCGATGGCAATGCCGGCCCCCGCGAGCACCGAAGCAGCAAACAGCAGCGGCAAATGCACCCAGCCGCGCAGCAGTGTGCCGACGCAGATCAGCAGCATGGCCCCGAGCAGCGTGCGCTCGACACCAAAGCGCCGCGCCAGGGCCGGCGCCGGCGCCGAGAAAATGCCCAGGCAAAGAATCGGAAGGGTGGTCAGGAGACTGGCGCCCGTGGGACCCAGACCGGTGTCGCGCATGATGTCCGGCAACACCACCGACAAGCTGCCAAACACCGGACGCAGGTTGAAGGCAATCAGCAGCAAAGACAGACCGAGCAGCAGAGACTGCTTGCGCTGAAGCTGCGTGGGCGCGTGGGGGGTGATGGGCGTCTCGTTGCGGAGTGAGGGAGATGCGAGAACCTCAGAGCGAGGCAGGGGCGGTTGCAAAGGCATGAAGCCGGGACTGTAGGCCCCTTGGAAAGCCATTGCAGCGGTCGGGGCACCCGCCGCACTTGGTGCTGCATCCAACCGCTCGGCGGACACAGGCCGAGCAGGTCGATGCGCGAATTGCAAGGTTTTACAGCCGCTCTTTTACATACGACGGCCGGTCCATGTCTACGATTTCGACGCTAAGCTGAACCAGCATGCCTTCGGGCTGCGGCGTGCGGCGGCGCAGGACGGCGGCCACGCGTTCGGCCAGGTCGGCCTTGGCTTCGGGCGTGCGCCCGGCCAGCAGGCGCAACTGGGCGTGCACAAAGCCACGCGGCGAAGACTCGGTGCCTACGGCAAAACTGGTCTGGGAGACGAAACGGGTTTTGAGGTCAGCTTCGACCTGTACTTCGGGGCTGGCGCAAACGGCTTCGTTGAGTTCCACCAGGGTTTTGCGTTCGGGGAAGGGCGCCAGGTTGGCAGAGTATTCGACAGTAAGGTGCGGCATGGCAATGGTCCTTAGGAACAGGTTTTAGAGCGCCTGGGTAGGCACATGGTCGCGCAGCGCGCACTGGCGGTTCTGCGCGTCGACGAAGACCAGTTGCGGGCGGTGCGTCGCCAGTTCGGCTTCGCTGACCTGCGCAAAGGCCGCAATGATGAGCAGGTCGCCCACGCTGGCGCGGCGCGCAGCTGAGCCATTCACGGAGACCATGCCGCTGCCGCGCTGGCCCCTGATGGCGTAGGTGATGAAGCGCTCGCCGTTGTCAATGTTCCAGATGTGGACCTGTTCGTTCTCCACGATGCCGGCGGCGTCGAGCAGGTCTTCGTCGATGGCACAAGACCCTTCGTAATGCAGTTCACAGTGGGTGGCGCGGACGCGGTGAATTTTGGATCGAAGCAGGGTGCGGAGCATGGTGTTTTTTGGCTGTGAGTCACTGGCTGACCGGTGGCACGAGAATGGTGGAGGCTGCGGGCGCGGCGAGGTTGGGGTAGTCGCGGCTGTAGTGCAGGCCCCGACTTTCGCGGCGCAGTTGCGCCGAACGTACGATCAGCGCGGCCACCTGGACCAGGTTGCGCAGCTCCAGCAGGTCGCGCGTGACGTGAAAGTTGGCGTAGAACTCGTCGATCTCGGCCAAGAGCAGCGTGATGCGGTGCGTGGCGCGCTCCAGGCGCTTGTTGGTGCGCACGATGCCCACGTAGTCCCACATGAAGCGGCGCAGCTCGTCCCAGTTGTGCGAGATGACCACGCATTCGTCGGCATCGGTCACGCGGCTGTCGTCCCAGCGCGGCAGGGCCGGAATCTGCACGCGCGGCGCGCTGGCAATGTGCTGCGCGGCTGCACGCGCAAACACCATGCATTCGAGCAGCGAGTTGCTGGCCAGCCGGTTGGCGCCGTGCAGGCCGGTGCAGGCGACTTCGCCCACGGCATAGAGGCCCGGCAGGTCGGTGCGGCCCGAGAGGTCGGTGAGCACGCCGCCGCAGGTGAAGTGCGCCGTGGGCACCACCGGGATAGGTTCCTTGGTGATATCGATACCCAGCTCGGCGCAGTAGGCCAGGATGTTGGGGAAATGCTCGTGCAGAAACTCGGGGCTCTGGTGCGAAATGTCGAGCAGCACGCAGTCCAGGCCGTGCTTTTTCATCTCGAAGTCGATGGCGCGGGCCACCACGTCGCGCGGTGCCAGTTCGGCGCGCGGATCGTGGTCCGGCATGAAGCGCGTGCCGTCGGGCAAGAGCAGTCGCCCCCCTTCGCCGCGCACCGCTTCGCTGATCAGAAAGGACTTGGCGCGCGCGTGGTACAGGCCCGTGGGGTGGAACTGGATGAATTCCATGTTGCCCACGCGGCAACCGGCGCGCCAGGCTGCGGCAATGCCATCGCCGGTGGCCGTGTCGGGGTTGGTGGTGTAAAGGTACACCTTGCCGGCGCCGCCGGTGGCCAGAATGGTGTTGGGCGCGCGGAAGGTAACGACTTCGTCGGTGGCTTCGTCGAGTGCGTAGAGCCCCAGGCACTGCTGGCCCGCAAGGCCCAGCTTGGCGCTGGTGATCACGTCCACCAGTGTGTGCTGCTCGAACACGGTGATGCCGGGCGTGCCGCGCACCACGTCGATCAGGGTGCGTTGCACCGCGGCGCCGGTGGCATCCGTCACGTGGGCAATGCGCCGTGCGCTGTGGCCGCCCTCGCGCGTGAGGTGCAGTTCCTCTCCCTCCTGCGTAAAGGGCACGCCCAGCTCACGCAGCCAGGCGATGGCAGCGGGCGCGTTTTCCACCACAAAGCGGGTGGTGGCCAGGTCGCACAGGCCGGCACCGGCCACCAGGGTGTCCTGGATATGCGCCTCGAAGCTGTCGTCATTGGCCAGCACGGCCGCGATGCCGCCCTGTGCCCAGGCGCTGGAGCCATCCTGCATCTGGCGCTTGGTGATGACGGCCACGCGGTGTGTGGGCGCCAGGTGCAGCGCCGCAGACAGGCCAGCCAGGCCGCTGCCCACAATGAGAACGTCGAAATCGTGTGAAGCCATGGGGTCTATTCACTCGGTGCAATGCACGGCATCCGGCCGGTGCGGTGGCCCGCAGGTGCTGCGGGCGCGGGGCGGGCCATGTCAAGCAGGCGTATAGGCCAGCCTGACATAAATCGGGGAAAAGGCTTCGGCCTGGGTGATCTCGATCAGGGTTTCCTTGGCCAGTTCGAGCAGCGCGATGAAGGTGACCACCAGCACCGTGCTGCCGCGCGAAGGGTCAAACAGGGCTTCGAACTCGACGAAACGCCGGCCCTGCAGCGCCTTGAGCACCTGGCCCATGTGTTCGCGCACGCTCAGCTCTTCGCGCGTGATCTTGTGGTGCTGCACCAGCCGGGCGCGCTTCATGATGTCCTGCCAGGCCTCCTGCAGATCGGCCAGGTGCACGTCGGGAAAGCGTGGCTGCATGCTTTGTTCGATAAACACCTGGGCACACAGAAAATCGCGTCCCTGCTGCGGAAGGGCCGAAAGCCGCGCGGCGGCCATCTTCATTTGTTCGTATTCGAGCAGGCGCCGCACCAGCGCGGCGCGCGGGTCTTCGGCCTCGTCGGCACCTTCCTGCTTGCGCTGTGGCAGCAGCATGCGCGACTTGATCTCGATGAGCATGGCGGCCATCAGCAGGTATTCGGCGGCCAATTCAAGGTTGCGGCTGCGGATTTCTTCGACATACACCAGATACTGGCGCGTCAGCCCGGCCATGGGGATGTCCAGGATATTGAAGTTCTGCTTGCGGATCAGGTACAGCAGCAGGTCCAGCGGGCCTTCAAAGGCCTCCAGGAAGACTTCCAGCGCGTCGGGCGGGATGTACAGGTCGGTGGGCAGCGCAAACAGCGGCTCGCCATACAGGCGTGCCAGCGCTACCTGGTCCACTACCTCGGGCATGGCGCCCGGAGCGGCGTCGCCCGGTAGGGACGTGGGCGCCGGGGCAATTGTCTGACCCATGAATTGCTATTGAAAAAATAGCTGCTAAGGCTTATTTAGTAAGCGCTAGAGGCAGATTTGACTATAAATTCTTATCGGTGTCCGTCTGGTAGACATAAGATTTTTGTGGCACGCGGGCGGCGCGGTATTCCTTCCACAAGCCGCGGTCCACCGGCTTGTCCCACAGCAAGGCGCGGCCGGCGCGCTGCTGGGCATCGAGCTCGGGGCGTTCCTGCTTGAGCTTCTCGATGAACTGGGTGGCGTCGGAGGTGTAGTGGGGGCGGGCGAAGATGGACATGGCTTTGGGTTACGCTAGTTCGCATGATTTTACCGGGGACCACCATGACCATTGCCAAACTGCTTGGCGCCACGCTTTTGGGGCTCGCCCTGCTGACCGGCTGCGACGCCCAGCGCATCAGCGAACTGCAAAGTGGCCAGTCCACCGAGGCCGACGTGCGCGACCGCTTTGGCGTGCCCGAGAACACCTGGCCTGAGCCCGGCGGTGGCCACACACTGGAATACAACCGCCAGCCTGCGGGGACCGAGAACTTCATGATCACGATCGGTGCCGACGGCAAGCTCGTCGCCGTGCGCCAGGTGCTCACGCAAGACAATTTCGCCCGTGTACAGCCCGGCATGGGCATGGACGAAGTGCGCCGCCTCCTGGGCAAACCTGCGAAAACCACGCGCTTTGACTTGACCGGCGAGACGCATGTGGATTGGCGCTTCATGCAAGACGCCAACACGCGCAAGGTGTTTACCGTCGTCACGAAAGGCGACGGCAAAGTGCTGCGCACGCAGTTTGGACCGGATCCGATGGCCAGTGAGAACCTGGGTGGAGGGCGGTGAGTTTGCAGAACGGTTGACGGCCTTGATTCGGTCGCGCTCCATCGCATAGGGCGGAGGCCGGGTGATGCGCCCGGCGGCGCAGTGACTTTTTTTGCCAAAAAAAGTCACCAAAAAAGGCTAGCCCTGCTGTCTGCGACCCCTTCGCTGCGCTGCGGGGCAACCTGCGTCGGGGCACTTGCGGGGTGCGCCGTGGAACTCACTTCGCTGCTGTGCAGCTGCGTTCAGACAGCCACGGCGAGCCAGTCAACGAAGCATGCGCGCACCAGCGCGCATGCCACCCCGCAAGCACCCCGCCGCAGGCGCATCCACAAGGGCGGGGAACCACACGGGCCTTTGCTGCGCTCGGCCTCGGGAAATGCAACTTCGGTCCACAGCGACTCGTATGTCTTTTATTGGGCCGAGCGCAGCAATGGCCCGTATGGATGTCTGAGCCCTTGTGGCCGTGCCGAGAAGCGCAGCGGCGGGCGGATCAGGGCTCGCGTCTGTTTGAGCGCGCAGCGCGAGTTCAGCGAGACCCCGCCCGGCGCGAGCATCGCAGGTTGCCCGAAGCGCAGCGCAGGGACACGGACAGTAGGGCGGGCGTTCTTTGGTGACTTTCTTTCGCTGGAAAGAAAGTTACTGCGCCGCCGGGCGCACACCCCGGCTCCCGCGGTTGCCAAAGGAAAAATTACCCATCGTCGTCGGCAAGAGCGCCAGCGCTGTTGGCCCGAAAGCCAGTGGCAAAGCCGCGCAGGGGCTTGCACCAAATTCAGGGCGCGATCTTTCGTTTCAAAGCCCGCGCCACCGGCACCGGCAGATTCGCCAACGATTCCAGCAGGCTCGGCAGGATGCGCAGCTTCAGCCCCGCCAGCGTCGGCGGCACGATGGCCTCAATCAAGTGCGGGCCGGGCGTGCGCAAGGCATGCTCGAAGGCGGCCAAAAACTCCTCGGTGGTGGTGGCCCGGCGGGCGCGAACGCCCATGCCTTCGGACAAAGCCACGAAGTCCAGCGGCGGGTGTTTCAGGTCCAACTGCGCGCGCGCCTTGTCGCCCGCGCCGGCTGCGCCCACGCGCCGCAGCTCGACGTTGAGGATGGCGTACGAGCGGTTGTTGAAAATGATGGACACCACGTCGAGCTTCTCGCGCGCCATGGTCCACAGCGCTTGAATCGTGTACATGGCCGAGCCGTCGCCCGCCAGCGCAATCACCTTGCGGTCCGGGCAGGCAATGGCCGCGCCCACGGCGTTGGGCAGGCCCTGGCCAATGGCGCCGCCGGTGAGGGTGAGCACGTCGTGGCGCGGGGCGCCGGCCGTGAACATCGGCAGCATGATGCCGGAGGTCTGCGCTTCGTCGACGAGGATGGCGTTCTCCGGCAGCAAATGGCCCAGCGCCTTGCAGACCTTGTCGGCCGTGAATTTGCCGCGCGGGCGCGCCGGGCGCCTGGCGGCCTGCAGCACCGGCGCCGTCTGGCCTGCCTCAACAGCGGTGCAGAGCTTGTCCAGGCTGGCCGCAACGTCCTGCGTGGGCGCGGCGAGTTCGTGCAGTTGGCAGTCTTCCGGCACCAGGTAGCTTTTCTTGCCGGGGTAGGCAAAGAACGAGACGGGCGCCTTGGCGTCCACCAGAATCAGCTGGTCGATACCGGTGAGTTGCACCGAAGCCAGTTCGGCCAGGTAGGCGATGCGTTCGACGTGCGGCAGACCCGCGCCGCGCTCGATGCGGGTGGGGAACACTTCGGCAAATAGCTTGGCACCGGTCTTTGCGGCGATGCGGCCCAGCACCATCAGCGCCTCGGCGCGCAGGGCGCGGCCTCCCAGCAGAAAGGCCTTTTTGCCGGGGCCTTGTAGCGCCTGGGCCACGGCGGCCACCACGGCGTCATCGGCCGCAGGAGGCGCTGGCCTGGGCGGCACGGCCTGCGGCACGCCGCCTTCTCCCCAGGAGACATCGGCCGGCAGGATGAGCGTGGCGACGTTGCCCGGCGGGCCCATGCACTGGGTGATGGCCTCGGCCGCGTCGCGCCCCAGCGCGGCCGTGCTTTGGGACGTGCGCACCCAGGGCGATACGTTGCGCGCCACGGTTTCTATGTCGGACTGCAACTGCGCGTCGTACTTCACGTGCTGCGTTGCGTGGTCGCCCACGATGTTGAGCACCGGCACCCGGCCCTTGCGTGCGTTGTGCAGGTTGGCCAGGCCATTGCCCAGTCCGCAGCCCAGGTGCAGGAGGGTGGCGGCGGGCTTGTCCGCCATGCGGGCGTAGCCGTCGGCCGCACCGGTTGCAACGCCTTCGAACAGCGCCAGCACAGCGCGCATCTCGGGCACGGTGTCGAGCGCGGCGACGAAGTGCATCTCAGAGGTGCCGGGGTTGGTAAAGCAGGTGGTGATGCCGGCATCGACCAGTGTTTTGAGCAGGGCTTGGGCGCCGTTGGACATGGGGTGAATTCCTTGTTGGGGTCAGAGCGCGCGGCCCGAGGTGATGGAGCCGGCCGCAGCGCGCGCGGTGAGGATGCAGCCGGGCAAAAACGTGCCTTCCAGCGAGCGCTTGCCACTGGCGCCGCCGCCGCCAAAGCCCGCTGCTTCGCCCACAGCGTACAGGCCGCCAATCGGCTGGCCCGCAGCGTCCAGCACGCGGCTTTGCAAATCGGTCTGCAGGCCGCCCAGGCTTTTGCGCGTGATGAGCTGCATCTGGATGGCAATGAACGGGCCCGCGCCGGGCTTTTGCAAGGGTGCTGGCGCGCAGGTGCGCAGCTTGTCTGGCCCCCATTGGCGGGCGTGCAGGATGCGGCGGATCTGGTCGTCGTTGTGCAGCTTGCTGCCATCCGCAAAATTGGCGTCGAAGCGGTCGGCCGTGGCCTGCAGCACTTGGGGCCGCACATCGTGGGCGCCAGTGAGCGTGTTCATCTTCGCTGCGAGGCCGGTGAGTGTGTCGTCCACGAGGAAATGCGGGCTTTCGGCAGCCATTTGTTTCACCAGGCGGTGGTTGCCGAGCAGCGTTTCCTTCAGGAATGCCGGGAACTGCTTGTCCCGGATGCGCTGGTTGTGCTCGGCGCCTGAAATGGCGAATTCCTTGACCGCTATCCGCCAGTTAAGCAAATGCCAGGTCCAGAACTTCTCCTGGGCTGCCACGCGCTGGCACAGCCAGTGGGTGTCGAAACCCGTCACCAACGGCTCGGGGCCGATGCGCTCGCCTCGGTGGTTGAGCCACAGCGCGGATTTGCAGGGAATGGCGGAGAGGCCGTGTCCCTCGAAATGCGGTTGCGGGTGCGGGAAGCCTGCGGCGTAGTTCCACATCTCGCCCCGGTGGGTGATGCGAGCGCCCAGGGCACCTTCTACCCAGTGGTGCATCTTGCCGTCGGCGTAGGGGTGCGCTCCGTTGAGCATGGCGGTGGGGCAGGGGCGGTCTTTAGGCCAGTTGGCGCGCGCTTCTTCGTGGCTACCGTTGAGGCCGCCCATGGCCAGCACCACCACGGGGGCCGTGAGGCGCACTTCGGCACCCGTGCCCTCATTCACTGCAACTGCGCCGGACACCTGGCCGGTGCTGTGCTCCAGTGCGAAGACGCGGTGGCGATGCAGCAGGGTGAGGCGGCCGATTTTCGCGGCTTCGCGCAGCGCGGCAATCATGCGCCGCGTCAGTTCGCGCGAGGTTCCCCAGACGATGTGGTAGCGCGGAACGCTGTTGCCGTCGCCGTTCATGCCGCGTTCCACCCAATTCACGGCGGGCATGAACTTGACACCTGCAGACAGCAACCAGTCGTGCACCTCGCTGCGCGAATGCTGCACATAGTGCTCGGCCCATTGGCGCGGCAACACGTCGCCCTCGCCCAGTTCGGCAAAGCGCAGCCAGTCGGCCAGCGCCCGCTCGGGCGTGTCGGGGATCTTCATGCGCGCCTGGAGCGGCGTGCCCACCAGTGCCATGCCACCAAAGGCCCACAGGGCCAAGCCGCCGAAGCGCTCGGGCGTGTCGCGGTCCACCAGAGCGACGGATCGGCCCGCGCGCAGGCATTCCAGCGCGGTGACGATACCGGCCAGGCCCCCGCCGACCACCACCACATCGTGCGGCTGTGATTGCATTGTTTGTCTCCATTTTTGTGGCTGAACCATAGCGCTTTATCATGGAATCTATCTTGACCTTGGAGCCACTGCATGTTGACTTCAGCACCCACCGTCTCCCTGAGCTGGGTCAACACCGTCATTGCCGCCGCCGAGCGCCAGGGGGTGCCCAGCGCCGACCTGCTGGCCCGCGCTGGGATAGCGAGCGAGTGCCTGGGGGCCCCGCGCTGGCCGGTGGACGACATCACCCGCCTCTGGCGGACCGCCGCCGCGCTGACGGGGGACGCCGCCTTTGGCCTGAACACCGGGCGCCAGGTCGGGCCGGGGAGCTTCAATGTGGTCAGTTTCATTCTGCTGTCGTCGGCCACGCTGCGCAGCGCCATTGGCCAGTTGCAGGAGTACCAGCGCCTCATCAGCGATGGGGGGCGCTTCCAGACCGTGGCTGGGGTGCAGCGCAGCTGGCTCATTTATCACCCGCAGCAGGGCAGCCTTGCGTTCAGCCCGCACCAGGTGGAATCCGTGCTGGCTGCGGCCGTCTGCTTTAGCCGCTGGGTGACCGGCCAGCCGCTAAAGCCCGTGCGCGTGCAGTTCAGCCACGGGCAGATCGGGCCTTTGTCGGCCTATGCGCAGGCCCTGGGGGCCGAGGTGCAGTTCGAGCAGGCCTTCAATGGACTGCTGCTGGAGAACGCCGTGCTGGATGCCCCCTTGCCCCAGGCCGATGCCGAACTGGCGCAACTGCACCGCGCCCATGCTGCGGTGCAGTTGGCTGCCTTGTCGGCGCCTGTGCTGCTGAGCACCCGGGTCGAGCAATGGCTGACCGGCGCACTCGACGGCAGCGTGCCGGGCCGCGCGCAGGCGGCGCGCCAGTTTGGGCTGGGGGAACGGGCATTCGCGCGCCGCTTGCAGGCCGAGGGCGTGTGCTACGCCGACCTGGTCGATGGCGTGCGCCATGCACTGGCCTGTCAGGCCGTGGCCGGTGGGGCCGAGCCGTTTGTGCGTATTGCGCGGCGGCTGGGGTTTTCGGAGGCCAGTGCCTTCAACCGGGCGTTTCGCCGCTGGACGGGCCGTGCCCCGGGGCACTGGCAGCAGCAGGGCCTTGCGGCGCCGCAGACTGCGCCGCAAGCCGGACGTTGAAGCCCGAGCGCTCCATGAGCGATGCGGGTTGGGCCTGTGCGCCCGAGAGGGTCAGCCGTCCGCCGCGCTCTGCTACCGCTTTGAGGATTTGCTCCAGACCTTCGAGGCCCGTGGTATCGAGGGCAAACAGGTCGTGGATATCCAGGTGCACCTGCACGCCTTGCGGCGCGGCCTCGATGGCTTGCGCCAGTGGGTCTATCTTGCTCGCTGCGCCAAAGAACAGCACGCCGTGCAGGCGCCAGGCCAAGGTGGGCGCAGCGTTCTTTGGCGGAGCTTCGGGCTCGGCGCGAAACAGCTCGCTCATGCGCCGCACAAACAGCGCGCAGGCCAACACCAGTCCCACTTGCACGGCCACCGTCAGGTCGAACACCACGGTGAGAAAGAAGGTGCCCAGCAACAGCAGGCGGTAGTGGTTTGAAAAATGGCGCAGACGTGCAAATTCGTGCCACTCGCCCATGTTCCAGGCCACGTGCAGCAGGATGCCCGCCAGCACCGCCAGCGGAATGTGCAGCGCCAGCGGGGCGGCTGCCAGCACGATGACGGCAAGGGTTGCCGCATGCACGATGCCCGCCACCGGCGACGTGGCGCCCGCGCGCAGGTTGGTTACGGTGCGGGCAATCGTTCCCGTCACCGGCATGCCGCCAAAGAACGGGACGACAAAGTTGGCCAGGCCCTGCGCCATCAGTTCTTGATTCGGGTCGTGCTTGCGAATGTGAGGGTCGGTGTTCAGCTGATCGGCGACGCGCGCGCACAGCAGCGACTCGATGGCGCCCAACAGCGCGATGGTGATGGTGGGCGCCACCAGCAGGCGCACCGTATCCCACGAGAACTCGGGCAAAGCGAACGCCGGCAGGCTTTGGGGAATCCCTCCAAAGCGCGTGCCCAATGTTTCCACCGGGTAGCCCATGCCGTGCGAAAGGGCGGTGAGGGTGATGAGCGCCACCACCGGTGCCGGAATGCGCGCAAAAGAGCGGACCGTGTGCCCCTCGGGCAGGCGCAGCACGGGTGAATCGTGCATGAAAAGGCGTGGCCAGAGGAACAGGCCGCCCAGGCAGGCGGCGCCCAGGCCCAGGGCGTAGGGATTCACGGTGCCCGCATGCAGCGCCATCACGTGCACTTGCGAGAAGAAATTGCCCGGCATCTTGTCGATGGCGAGGCCCAGAAAATCCTTGAGCTGCGAGACAGCAATCAGCACTGCAATGCCATTGGTAAAACCGATGACGATGCTTACCGGCACAAAGCGCACCAGGCTGCCCAGGCGCAGCAACCCCAAAGCAAACAGCAGCACGCCTGCACAGGCGGTAGAGATCAGCAGGTTGGCCACGCCATAGCGCTCGACGATGCCGTAGACGATGACGATGAAAGCGCCCGCCGGCCCGCCAATCTGCACGCTGGTACCGCCCAGCAGCGCCACCAGGAAGCCACCGATGATGGCGGTCCACAACCCCGCTTGCGGTGGCAGCCCACTGGCAATGGCAAAGGCCATGGCCAGCGGCAAGGCCACCACGCCCACAGTGACGCCCGCGCCCAGGTCGGAAAGCAGCCGGCTTTTGCTGTAGCCCCGCAGCGCATCGATCGCGCGGGGGCGGAAGGTGTGCAGTGGCATGGCGGCGGATTGGGCTTAGCGCACGCGCATGCCAGGCTGGGCACCGGGGCCGGGTTCGAGCACGTAGATGCCCGGCTGGGCTTTTTCGTCGCCGTGGCTGGCGGCCAGCACCATGCCTTCGGAGAGGCCAAACTTCATCTTGCGCGGCGCCAGGTTGGCCACCAGCACGGTGAGCTTGCCGGTGAGTTGCTCGGGTGCGTAGGCGCTGGCAATGCCGGAAAAGACGTTGCGGGTCTTGCCCTCGCCCGCGTCCAGCGTCAGGCGCAGCAGCTTGGTTGAGCCTTCGACGCGCTCGCACTGCTCGATTCGGGCAATGCGCAAATCGATTTTGGCGAAATCGTCGATGCTGATGGTGGGCGCGATGGCTTCGCCGCCCGGCAGAGTTGCAGCGTCATTTGCTACATTTTTCATAGCTTCAAGCGCTTTCTGATCCTGCGCTGGAGGCTCAAAAAGTGCTTCAAGTTGCTTAAGGTCCACGCGCTGCAGAAGGTGCTTGTATTCGCCGATCCGGTGGCCGGCGCCGAGCAGCGATTGCGCGCTCTCGAAGCTGAAGGGCGCCACGTTCAGGAAAGCCTCCACCTGCGCGGCGAGGCCCGGAAGGACGGGCTTCATCACGATGGTCAGCAGGCGGAACGCCTCAATGCAGGTGCTGCACACGTCTTGCAGGCGGCTGTCCATGCCTTCCTGTTTGGCCAGTTCCCAGGGCTTGTTCTGGTCCACGTAGGCGTTCACGCGGTCGGCCAGCAGCATGGTTTCGCGCAGCGCCTTGCCGTATTCGCGCTCGGCCAGCAATTCGATGATGCTGGGCGCCACACCTTTCAAATGTTCCAGCAGCGCATCGCCGTCAGCGGAAACAGCCGCCAGCTGGCCGCCAAAGCGCTTGGTGAGGAACCCTGCGGCGCGGGACGCAATGTTGATGTATTTGCCAACCAGATCGCTGTTCACGCGCGCCAGGAAGTCGGCCGCGTTGAAGTCGATGTCCTCGTTGCGGCTGCTGAGCTTGGCGGCCAGGTAGTAGCGCAGCCACTCGGGGTTCATGCCGAGTTCCAGGTATTTGAGCGGGTCCAGGCCCGTGCCCCGGCTCTTGCTCATCTTCTCGCCGTTGTTGACGGTGAGAAAACCGTGCACGAAGACCCGGTCGGGCACCTTGCGGCCGCTGAATTTGAGCGTGGCCGGCCAGAACAGGGTGTGGAAGGTGACGATGTCCTTGCCGATGAAGTGCACCTGCTCCAGCGCCGGGTCGGCCATGTAGGCGCCGTAGTCTTCACCGCGCTTGGCCAGCAGGTTCTGTAGCGAGGCCAGATAGCCGATGGGGGCGTCGAGCCACACATAGAAATATTTGCCCGGTGCGTCGGGAATCTCAATACCGAAGTACGGCGCGTCGCGCGAAATGTCCCAGTCGCCCAGGCCCTCGCTGGTGCTGCCGTCGGGGTTGGTGCGCACGCTGAACCACTCGCGCACCTTGTTGGCTACCTCGGGCTGCAGGCGGCCGTCCTGGGTCCAGTCTTCCAGAAAGGCGACGCAGCGTGGGTCAGAGAGTTTGAAGAAGAAATGCTCCGACGACTTCAAAACGGGCTTGGCGCCGGACAGCGTGGAATAGGGCTCAATGAGGTCGGTTGGCGCATACACCGAACCGCACACCTCACAGTTGTCGCCGTACTGGTCCTTGGCGTGGCAGCGCGGGCACTCGCCCTTGATGTAACGGTCCGGCAGAAACATCGATTTCTCGGGATCGAAGAACTGGTCGATGATGCGCGTCTCGATCAGGTCGTTGGCCTTGAGATCGCGGTAGATGTCCTGGGCCAGCCGGTGGTTCTCGGGTGCGTCGGTGCTGTGCCAGTTGTCGAAAGCGATGTGAAAACCGTCGAGGTACTGCTTGCGGCCGGCGGCAATGTTCGCCACGAACTCCTGCGGCGTCAGGCCCGCCTTTTCGGCAGCAATCATGATGGGCGCGCCATGCGTGTCGTCGGCGCCAACGAAGTTGACTTCGTTGCCCAACATGCGCTGCGTGCGCACCCAGATGTCGGCCTGGATGTATTCCATGATGTGGCCGATATGGAACTTGCCGTTGGCGTAGGGCAGGGCGGTGGTGACAAAGAGTTTGCGGGGCATGGGCGGGGGCTTTTTCAGGGACGCCGCTCCAATCGGTGCGCGGCGCAAGCGGCAATTTTAGGACCTGCCTCTGTGCCGCCCGCTGCTGGAAGAGCGAGGGTGCCCCAAGATCGATCTACGCAGCTTTCGGTGGGAGAGCCGACTCCACTCTTTGCGCCTCTGCCGAAACCGGAACCCCCGTGTCTTGCCAGCCAAAAAACCGGCAGACCTCGTCGCGCTTGGCCAGGGTGTCGGCCCGTCCAAGCGCCATTAGATCGCGCGTGTAGGCGGCTTCAAACAGCAGGTAGCTGGCCAGCGCCGCGCCGCGCACGTCCTGCATGTTGGAGGTGACGCCCAGCGCGCCGAGCATGGTGCGTACCGACGGCGGCAGGTCGCCCACGTGGCGCGCAGCCATGGCGTCGAGCCGCTGCGAGGGGGCAATCACCAGCAGTTCGATGGGCCGCAGAAGGCTGCCGCTGCGGGAGGCCTGGGGAATGAGCGAGATCGTCTTGTTAATGCGCTCCATGCGTTCGATGTCCACCGCGAGTGCATCCAGAAAGATGTTCGATAGCGCGTGGCCTGCAATCTGCGCCAGCGAGGGGTAGGCCGGCATTTCGGTCTGCGGGGTGGGATCTTTGGGCTCGTGCATGCGCCCGGCGCCCACCACCAGAATGCGCTCGGCCCCCAGGTGGATGGCGGCGGCGATCGGTGCCGACTGGCGCATGGAGCCGTCACCAAAGTATTCGGTGCGCTCTTCGACATCGATGGCCGTGGCCGGAAATACGAAGGGAATGGCAGACGAGGCCAGCAAATGCTCGTGCGTGATGCGGTCGCGCACGGCGCGGCGCTGCGAGCGAATCCAGGGGTCGTGGCGCTCGCCGGCCTCAAAAAAGGTGACGTGGTCGCCCGAGGTGTAGCTCGATGCCGTCACCGCCAGAGCGTCGAGATGGCCCTTGCGAATGACCATTGGTAACCGCACCAAAGGCACCATTTGACGCAGCAGATGGGCCAGCGGCGCGTTGTCCAGCAAGGACTTGGGCCGAAGCCGCCGCCAGCGCGCCAGCACCCAGCCCAGCGAGAGCAGCGTCAGCCAGCGCGCACCGCTTTGCGCCACGCTGAACGAGTCGGCGCGATAGACCTGCCGGGCTTGCATGTGGCTCCAGGCGCGGGCAATGCGCCGCACCGCCCGATCGAACTGATCGGCGCCGCAGGCCAAGGCGGCGGCGTTGATGGCGCCGGCCGAGGTGCCCGTGATGATGCGAAAAGGGTTGGGCTGCTTGCCCGCGCCGCAGGCCAGACGCAGATCGGCAATGGCTTCGAGCACGCCCACCTGGTAGGCGGCCCGAGCCCCCCCGCCGGTGAGCAACAAGCCCGTGCGGCCCACCGTGCTCGCCGCATCGGCTGCCGCAGGAGCAGGCACGTCTCCGGGCGGCAAAGAGTTGAGGGTTTTTTCCATTGTGGTCTTGCTGCGAATCAGAAATGCTTGCACCGAGTACGCAGACGATCTTGCAGTGTGCGGCAGCCGCGCCGCCCCTGCGCCACGGGAAAACCCAGGCTATCGCCCTTGTTCCAGCAGCATGCGTGCCAGTGCGTCGCCTTCAATCAAGGCCACACCTTCGCTGCGGGCCAGCGCGCGGGCGGAGTCGCTGACCGTGCCTTGCGCCACCAGATACTGCCCCGCAGACAGCTCGCGCTTGCGCATGGCGGCCACCAGTTGCGCCATGGGCTCGGCGCCGTGGCTGGCCGCCTTCCAGCGGCGTGCGCTGACCAGCACCGTGCGGCCCCCTTGTTCCACGCAAAAATCGGCTTCCAGCCCGGTCACCGCCTGCACGTTGGCGCCCTGGGCGCGCCAGGCGCTCTCCAGGGCCGCAGAGAATTCGCGCCAATTCATGGCGCGCAGCGCTGCCGCTTGGGCCGCCACCTGGGCTGCAGCAGGCGCCCGCCACTGTCGCCAGGCCGCCACACAGCCCACGCCAAAGAGCGGCAGCGAGGCCACCGCACCAAAGGCCTTGAAGCGATCGGGCGCCAATGCGGCTACCACCGCCGTGATGGCACCAGCCACCAAAAAGCTCACCCACCAGGGTGAGCGCAGCAGGATCGCAAACAGCGAGTTGTCGGCCATTTTCAGTTTCACGGGGCTCCTTGTAGACGCTGGGGCGGCGCGTGCCCCCACTGCCCACATTGTCGTAGCAAGGCAATAGACTTGGGCATTACCTGGAGAGATTGAATGGCTGTTTCCGAACACGACCTGCTGGCCGCTCTGGCCACCGTGCAGGACCCCCATACCGGCAAGGACTTTGTCAGCACCAAGGCCCTGCACAAGCTCACGATAAGCGGGGGCGACGTGGCCTTCGAAGTGGAGCTGGGTTACCCCGCCAAGAGCCTGGTACCGGTGCTGCGCACCCAGTTGGTGGCCGCTGCGCGGGGCGTGGCTGGCGTGGGCAATGTGTCGGTCAACATCACGAGCAAGATTTCCGCGCATTCGGTGCAGCGCGGCGTGCAGCTCTTGCCGCAGGTGAAAAACATCATTGCCGTGGCGTCGGGCAAGGGCGGCGTGGGCAAGAGCACCACCGCCGCCAACCTCGCCCTGGCGCTGGCGGCCGAGGGCGCCAGTGTGGGCGTGCTGGACGCCGACATCTACGGCCCCAGCCAACCCATGATGCTGGGTATCAACCGCCGTCCCGAGAGCGTGGACGGCAAGAACATGGAGCCGCTGGAGAACTACGGCATTCAGGTGATGTCGATTGGTTTCCTGGTCGACCAGGACGAAGCCATGATCTGGCGCGGCCCCATGGCCACGCAGGCGTTGGAGCAACTGTTGCGGCAGACCAATTGGCGCGATCTGGACTACCTCGTCATCGACCTGCCGCCCGGCACCGGCGACATCCAGCTCACGCTGTGCCAGCGCGTGCCGATTACCGGTGGCGTCATCGTCACCACGCCGCAGGACATCGCTCTGCTGGACGCCAAGCGCGGCATCAAGATGTTTGAGAAAGTGGGTGTGCCGATTTTGGGAATCGTTGAAAACATGGCAGTGCACGTGTGCAGCAACTGTGGCCACGTGGAGCACATCTTCGGTGCTGACGGCGGCAAAAAAATGGCGGCGGAATACGGCATGGAGTACCTTGGCGCGCTGCCGCTCGACATGCAGATTCGCCTGCAGGCCGACAGCGGAAAGCCGACCGTGGTGGCTGACCCCGAAGGCGAGGTGGCGCAAATCTACAAGCGCATGGCGCGCAGCGTAGCGGTAAAAATAGCCCAACAGAGCAAAGATTTTTCCGCCAGGATTCCGACGATTTCGGTGTCCAAGGACACCTGAGACGCCTGCCAAACGGACTGTCTGTCGCTCGCCGAGTGCATCTTGTTGATTCGCGGAGGTTTTCATGAAGCGCAGGATCTTTGCGCTGACCCTGGCCCTTTCCGGGCCCATACCGGCCGCTGCCCGCTCTGAAGCGCCCTGCGCGGGCCCGTAGCTGCCCCACAGGCAACGACTTTTGATCGAGCAACTGCCGGTGCTGAACGACGCTCTCTGCTGCCTGCGCGAGAGACATTGGGTGGCGTTTGCGACGGAGATGCGCCTTCCAATGATTGACGAGCCCCGCCCTCGACCCGTTTGGAAACTTTCCCGAATTCAAGCGTTGCGCTGTGTGGGCGGCGAAGGCTTGAGGTCTGGCGGCGCCTGCTCGGACACCGCAGCGGCACAGGCCATAACGGTGTCGCGCCCGGCTGCTTTGGCTGCGTAGAGCGCATCGTCTGCCTGACGGAAGAGTTGCTGTGAGTCGCGCTCAGCGCTGGCCTTGGCACTGGCTCGACTGGGCTCGACGCCCTGGCTTGTGAAAAGCAAGGGTTGGGGTGTCACCGTAGCCACTCCCACGCTCACCGTGACCACAGCGGCAACGCCTGAGGCGGCATGCACGATGGACAGTTTGCGAACCGCGAGCCGTAACTGTTCGGCAATGACCATCGCATCGCGTGCGTCCGTGTCGGGCAGGAGGACCGCAAACTCTTCGCCGCCGTAGCGAGCCACCAGATCACTCGCACGCGATGCCGACCGCGCCATGGCCGTGGCCACCTTGCGCAGGCATTCGTCGCCGGCCAGGTGACCATAGCGGTCATTGAAGGCCTTGAAGTGGTCCACATCAATCATCAGCAAAGACAGGCTGGAACCCGAGCGCGCCGCACGCTGCCATTCCACAGCCACGGCTTCGGTGAGCGCGCGGCGGTTGGCCACGCTGGTGAGCGGGTCCTGGCGCACCAGGGCCTCCAGCGCAATGCGGTACTGGTCGAGCTTGGTCTCGGCCCGCTGGCGCTCGGTGATGTCCTGGACGGTGCCGGTCATGCGGGCTTGGGTGCCTGGCATGGTGCGTTCGCCCCACATGTCCACCCAACGTTCGTTGCGTGTGTCGGCAATGCGGTATTGCATTCGCAACGGAGTGTCGTCACCCAGCGAGGCTTCAAGGCTTGAAAGCACATGCGGGCGATCGTCTGGATGAACCTGGGCCAGCCATTGCATGCGCGCCACCGGCGCGTCGCCCGGCAGGCCAAACAGTTCGGCCGCCATGGGCGAGAGGGTGAATTCCCCGGTTTCGACTTGGTACGCGTAGTAGCCCACCAACGCCGACTTCTGCGCACTCTCAAGCCACTGCATGTTGCGCGCCAGGCTTTCTTTGAGGGTGCGCTCGCGCAGCCAGGCCTGCCGTTGCCAGGCGACCAGAAGCAGGCCCGCCAGCAGGAGCGCAAGGCTGAGGGGCAGGCTCAGTGCAATCAATTCGCGCCTGGAGGCGTCGCCAAATGCTTCGGCCACATCCACCTTGGAGACCAGAAACCAGGGCGATTCCGCGATGGCGTTGACCACGGCCAGAACGTCCTTGCCTCCGACATCGCGGGCGCGAATCAGCCCGCGCGCTCCGGCCACGGCCTGGATCATCAGATTGCCTTGGTCGGACCCGGGAACCAGTGGAACGGGTGTCGGAGTGCTTTGCTGACGCAGAGGGCTGAGCAACACAGCATTGGCCCCCTCCGCACTGACGAGGGCAGATTCGGCACTCTTGCTGGCGGTGGGCCAGGGCGTGAGCAAGGAATAGAGGCTGGTGCGCACGTCGATCACCAACCACACGGCTCCCAGAGGCCGCATGCCGTCGTAGATGGGAGCCATCAGGCTGAAGAACGGAAAGGCAAAAAACGGATCGCTCCTGGGTTCCACCACGCTCGGCGTTGCGCTCTCAAGCGCCCGCTTCAATGCCTCCTGCTCCAGGGCGGGCAAGACAGCACTTGAAGAGCCTGCGGGCAGCAGCAGCGCCCCTTCGGGGCTGACGAAAGACACCGCTGTGTAGCGCGCGCGCTCCTGAAGAATGCGCAGCCGGTCGTGCACCGGCGTTTCTGCCTCGGAAGATGGAGTGTCGCGCCAGCGTGCCACGGCCTGGGCAAACAGGCCATCGTCGGTCAAGGCGCTGGCGTCGGCCAAGCGCCTCTCGCGCCAGTCGGATACCGCGCTGGCCTGCAGGCGACTGATGGTCTGCAGTTCGCGTTCAGCCTGATGGCGATACAGCGCTGTGCGGTCCTGGTACACCATGGTCACTGCCCACAGCAGCCCCAGACTGGCCAGTACTGCGATGCCGATCGCCAGTCGCGCAAGCAGGGCGCGGTAGGGAGAGTGAAGCAATGCGTGACGGACAGACATGGCGTGGAGAGGCTTCTAACAGTGTGCGCAATACAGTGATGGCACACTATGTCAGATTTTGTAAATGCATCGAGCGCTCCCGGCAAGCGTCGAATGGGGAGTGCATGATTTAAAGGACCATTTGTGCTTCGCCGAACCCTGCAACTACTGCTTGCCGCGATCCTGGCCCTGGCCGCACTGTGTGCGCCTGCGCGCGCTGAACCGGGCGGCTCCCAAGTGGTATTCAGTATTTCTCTTGAGCCTGACGGCCTTGACCCTACCGTGGCGGCGGCAGCATCCATTGGTGAGGTAGTGCACTACAACGTGCTGGAAGGGCTGGTGAAGATCGAGGAGAGCGGCTCCACTTCGCCTTTGCTCGCAAGCGGCTGGCGCCTGGAAAACGAGGGCAAGACCTACCGTTTCGCGCTGCGCAAGGGCGTGCGTTTTCATGACGGTGCGCCGTTTGACGCGTCGACGGTGCGCTTTTCCTTCGAGCGCGCCATGGCACCTGCGTCGACCAACAAGGCAAAGAAGGCCTTGTTTGACAATATCGCCGCCATAGAAACGCCCGACGCCTACACCGTGGTGCTGCGACTGCACCATGCCGACGCCAATACCTTGTTCCGTCTGGGCGAGAGCACTGCCGTGGTACTCCACCCCGCCACGGCGGAGCAGGCCGCCAGCCACCCCGTGGGCACGGGCCCCTACCGCTTCGAGCGCTGGGACCGAGGCAGCAGCATCTCCCTCGTGAAATATGCAGACTACCGAAACGCGAGCCAAGTGTTCATGGATACGGTGAAGTTTCGCTTCATCAATCAGCCCGCTGCCCAGGCGACGGCCATGGCGGCACGTGAAGTCGACGTGTTTTTCAACATCGCCACGCAGACCGTCGAGCGCTTTCAGGCCGACAGGGCTTACCAGGTGCTGATCGGGGCCTCCAGCGGCAAAGGCATGCTGGCGCTGAACAACCGTCGCAAGCCGCTGGACGACGTGCGCGTGCGCCGTGCCATCACCCATGCCATCGACCGGGAGCGCTTCATCCAGCAGGTGCTCGACGGCCGGGGCAAAGCCATTGGCAGCCATTTTTCGCCAACCGATGCGGGCTATGTGCACCTGGCCGGCCTCTACCCCTACGACCCCAAGCGCGCCAGAGCCTTGATGCGCGAAGCCGGGGTCAAGTTGCCGCTCTCGCTGACTCTGACGCTGCCGCCCACGCCCTATGCACGCGATGGTGCGCCGTTGATCGTGGCGGCGTTGGAAGCGATTGGCATCCACGTGACCACGGAGCCTGTGGACTGGGCACACTGGCTGTCGGGCGCCTTCAAAGGGGATTTCGACCTCACGCTGATCAACCACGTCGAACCGCTTGACTACCCCATCTACACCGACCCCAACTACTATTTCGGCTACGACAGTGCTGAGTTTCGCCAATTGGTAGAGCGCCACGCGGCCAGCAGCAGCGCCCGTGAGCACCAGGTGCTGTTTGCGCAGCTGCAGCGCAAGCTTGCCAATGATGCGGTCAATGCCTGGATTTTTGCCCCCCAACTCAGCACCGTCGCGCGCAAGGGTCTCAAAGGGCTGTGGATGAATTACCCAATTTTTGCGCACGACGTGGCGGCGCTGCGATGGGAGTGAACACGTTCTGAGGGGCTTGCCCAGGGCCGACGGCGGTGCGGCACAAATGGGGCTACGTATGACGCCATGCTGAACACGCCTGCCATTGCTGAGCCCTGTGCACCCGCGTTGACGGGCAGCGGCGTGCCGCGCCTGGCCGCTGCCAACGCGCTGTTGACGCCCGCCGTGGATGGCGTCAACGAGTGGGAGCCAACGGTGGTTCTCATGGGACTCGACGGCGGCTATATCTGCCACACCGGCGCAGACCGTCTGGTTTGGCAACCCGAGTTGGCTTGGGAAGCCGGCTTCTTTTGCACGCCCCGCCCAGCTCCGAGCCGTTCTACAAAAACACCTGCTGCAGCTTCGTGAGCGACACAGACGCGGTCCACGTGGTCAGCATGCACCACTACGACGCTACCCGAAAGACGATGCTGCCGGCGGCCTGCGCGGGGGGGTGTCTCGGTCGAGGCAAGCGACCTCGAAGGCCACCATGCGCTGGCCTGGGCGCGGGCCATCTGGGCAGATTCACTCGGTTGAGCAGGGCCTGTTGTAGTCAAAGTTGCTATAATATATATAGCTAAAAAATCAATAAATATAAGCGACAGAGCCTATTTTGATTGATTTTTTCTGGTGCATCAAGGCAAAATGGGCAATGCCCGCTCGCGCAGTGCCGGGCCGGGTTGTGCCTCGGGCTGGTGGTCGAGCAACCGGTCCATCAGGCCGGCGCCGGCCCACATGCCGATCAGGGTCAGCCAGGCGGTGAGGGCGAAAATGGCGCCGCCTGACATGCCCGCCCCCACGGCGCAACCACCGGCCATGATGGCGCCAAAACCCATGGCCACCGCGCCGACGATGTAGCGCGCCATGCTGTAGCCGTCCTTGAATCCCTCGATCTTGAGGTCGCGCCCGACGATGGCTCCGATGAGCGAGCCGAGGAAGACGCCGGGCAGCATGCCGAAATCGAAACCCACCGCCGCGCCTGGTGCGCTGAGCACCCGCATCAGCCATTCGGCCGAGGGGCCACTGAAAGTCAGCCCCTGAATGGGTACGACATTGAACGAGGTATGCGCGACCAGTGCGCTGAACCACCAGGCGGCAGCGACCGCCAGGCCCGTGCCCACGCCGCCCACCCACATCCAGAAGCGATTGGCCGTGCGCAGCGCGAAGAACACTGCGGCGGCCATCCACACCAGGCCCGCCAGCAGGCCTCCCCAGTGGTTCAGGCCCAGTTGCGCCAGCAGGTCGCGCGAGGGCCCGCCGTCGACCATCCACAGGTTGCTCAGCCACATGCGCGGAGCCACCAGCACGCCGCCGAGCGAGGCCTGCGCCGCCGCGGCAAACACCAGGCCCGAGAGCAATGCGCGCAGATTGCCATTGGCTGAAAGCACCAGCAGGCGGCTGGCGCAGCCGCGCGTCATCACCATGCCGCAGCCAAACAGCAAACCTCCGATGAGTGCGCCCGAGAGGCTGCCCCGGTTGGAGAGCTGGCGTGCGGTACTGACATCGAGCTGGTGGAGCAGGATCAGCGCCTGCACGACCACCACTGCGGTAGAAAACGCGAGGAGCCAGACGGCGAGCTTGTCACCAAATCGCCGGTGCCAGAACTCGATCACCGCCGCACGCAAGCAAAAGCGCGAACGCTGCGCCGAAAACCCGAACAGCACGCCCACGGCAGCGCCGCCCAGCGCCAGCACGGTGGGTTCGCCCCAGGTTTCGAGCGCGGTTGCCAGGTCCACTGCAATCCCCAATAATGCCTAAATAAGCTACAACTTATATGAATCATAGGAACCTCATGGCCTGCTGTCTTGATGAACGTCAAATGGGCTTGCGGCCCGCGCGGTCGTGCAGGGGTGCGCTGGCGCTCGCTCTGGTGAGCATGGCCTTGGCTTTGCCCGGCGCAGCCTTCGCCCATGACGAGCCCGCCGCCACCGCCGCTTCCGCGCCCGCAACAGAGCAAGCACAGCCGATGCAGGCGGTGCAGGTCTCGCCCTCGGTGTGGTACGTGCAGGGGCTCTCGGCGCTGGGCTCCAGCGCCAACCGCAACTTCATCTCCAATGCCGGTTTCGTTGTCACCCAAACGGGGGTGGTGGTGATTGACGCACTGGGTTCACCAGCCCTGGCCGAACAACTGCTGGGCGAGATCCGCAAGCACACGCCGCTGCCGGTGACGCATGTGATCCTCACGCACTACCACGCCGACCATGTGTATGGCCTGCAGACTTTTCAGCGTGCCGGTGCCAACATCATGGCCCACCAGGCAGGCCGCGAATACCTCAACTCTGAAACCGCGCGACTGCGCCTGCAGGCCTCGCGCACCGACCTCGCCCCCTGGATCGACGCCAGCACCCATTTGGTGGAGGCAGACGAATGGATAGACGGGCCCAGGGATATCGACATTGGCGGCACGCGCTTGCTGCTGCGTCCCGTGGGACCGGCGCATACCCCCGAAGACCTGGCGATCTACCTGCCCCAGGAAAAAATCCTGTTCGCGGGCGATCTGGTATTTCGCCAGCGCATTCCTTTTGTTGGCCAGGCCAACAGCGGGCAGTGGATCAAATCGCTCGACGTGCTGCTCGGGTTCGACACGGTGGCAGTTGTGCCAGGCCACGGCGCGGTGTCGCGCGAGCCGCGCAAGGACATGGAACTCACGCGCAACTATCTGGCCTATCTGCGTCAGACCATGGGCAAGGCGGCGCGCGACATGACACCCTTTGACGACGCTTACCTGGCCACCGACTGGAGCGCCTACGAGAACCTCCCGCTGTTTGGCCCAGCCAATCGCATGAACGCCTACAACACCTATTTGCTCATGGAGCACGAGGACCCGCAATGAGTGCCGTTTGCTGCGGCGTGCAGCGCCGCCGCGTGCTCGGCGCGCTGGCTGCGGGTCTGGCGCTCGGCCTGGCGCCTTCTGCACAAGCGGCGGCGCTGCTCCTTCCGCCATCGCGGTCGCTTGCTAACGAGCTTGCCCAGGCGCAGGCGGTGCGCGAGCCTCTGGTGGTGATGGTGAGTCTGGCGGGTTGCCCCTTCTGCAAGGTGGTGCGCGAGCACTACCTCGGCCCCATGCACCAGCGTGAGGGACTGCCCGTGGTGCAGGTGGACATGCGCAGCAGCGCCGCCACCACCGACTTTGCCGGGCGGCCTGCCACGCACGACCAACTGGTGCGGGCCTGGGGCATAGGCATCGCCCCCACGGTGCTGTTCTTCGGACGCGGTGCGACGGAGGTGGCCGAGCGGCTGGCAGGCGGCTACCTGCCCGATTTTTACGGCGCCTACCTGGACGAGCGCCTGCTTGCAGCGCGTCGGCGCGGCTGACACTCCCGATACGCATCGCCTACTGCCGAGGAAACGCCATGAAACCCCCTTTTTTTCGCGCTGTGATCGCCATTGGCCTTGCGCTTGCGTCGGTGGCCGCCCAGGCTCAGGGGGCGGCCATTTTTGACAATGCCGACCATGCGCTTGGCGTGCGCCTGATGGAGGAGCACCGCTGCGCCGCCTGTCATGCCCGCAAGGCCGGGGGCGACGGCTCGGCCATTTACCGGCCCGACGAGCGCATACGCACCGCCGGGGCGCTGCGCGGCGTGGTTGAGCAGTGCAACACCGAACTGGGGTTTGGTCTTTTCCCCGAAGAAGTTACCGCCATCGCTGCCGTGCTCAACAAGCGCCACTACCAGTTCCGCTGAAGCGACCGGGCCCTGCGGTCCACACACTGCAGACCGCTAAGGGCAGCGCCCGCATCCGCGCGGCCAGAGGGTGCATCCGACGCGCCTGGCGTGCCTTGCTGATATCCAGCCGACGGCGCAACTTGGTATTTACCCCGTTATTGCGCCGGGTCATAAGCTTATATATTCGAATTCACGAATATTGAGATGGGTCAAAGCATGGTCGCTCAAAGGTCTGCACAAGTGTGCAGGGCCGTGCCGCAGCGACAGACATCTAGGGAGAAAGTGTGAGCCAAGAGCAAATCCGCGGTCGACTTCGCAAGGCGCCGGAGCATTTTTTGAGCCATGAGGGCATGCGCAGCTCTGGGGCTGCAGGCAGCAGCGGTCGGCGCGACTTCATGCGTGGTGCTTTCGCCACGGCGCTTGCTGGCGCCGCTGCTCCTGCGGCGCTGGCCAAGGGCAATGCCGATGGCGACCCGGCCATCCTGCAGTTGCCCGCGCATTCGCGCGGCCTGGGGCAGCCGGTGGCCTCCAACGACGGCTACGGCCGCCCCTCGCGCTACGAAGCCAACGTGCAGCGTCGCCAGAGCCCGGGCCTTACGCAGACCCCACAGGCCTCAGTGTCGTTTGCGCCTCTGCAATCGCTGTTTGGCATCGTGACGCCTAGCGGCCTGCACTTCGAGCGCCACCACCAGGGCTGGTGGGATGTCGATCCTACGCAGCACCGCTTGATGGTCAACGGCATGGTCAAGACCCCAAGTGTGTTCACGCTCGACGAGATCATGCGGCTGCCGTCGGTGTCGCGCTTTCACTTCATTGAGTGCGGCGCCAACACGGCGGTGGACTGGGCCAATGTGGCAGTGCCCACGGTGCAGTACACGCACGGCATGCTTTCGTGCAGCGAGTTCACGGGCGTGCCGCTCATCACGCTTCTGGAGCTGGCCGGGGCCGATCTGAAGGGCGGCAAGTTCGTGCTGGCCGAGGGGGCAGACGGATCTTCCATGACGCGCACCATTCCCATGGGCCTGGTGACCTCGGGTGAGGTGCTGGTGGTTTATGGCCAGAACGGAGAAATGCTGAGGCCGGAAAACGGCTACCCGCTGCGGCTGATCGTGCCCGGCGTGCAAGGGGTCAGCTCCATCAAGTACCTGCGCCGCATCGAGCTCGGCGACCAGCCCTGGGCCGCCAAGGACGAGGCAATTCACTACGTGGACCTCATGCCCGATGGCAAACACCGCCAGTACTCGGGCCTGCAGGAATGCAAGAGCGTCATCACCACGCCGTCGGGCGGTCAGGTTCTGCTTGACAAAGGTTTCTACAGCATTTCGGGCCTGGCCTGGTCGGGGCGGGGCAAGGTCAAGGCGGTCGATGTGTCGGTAGACGGTGGGCGCAACTGGCGTGCGGCGCGCATGCAAACGCCGGTGATGTCCAAATGCCTCACGCGCTTCAGCCTCGATTGGGTGTGGGACGGAAAGCCGACCGTCGTCCAGAGCCGCGCCACCGACGAAACCGGCTTTGTGCAGCCCACCTACGCACAACTGCGCCGGGCACGCGGCACGCGTTCGATCTACCACAACAATGCCATTGCCTCCTGGCTCGTGCAGGAAAACGGGGAGGTCAAGAATGTTCAGCTTTCGTAAGGGTCGCATCGCGCTGGCAGGCGCGGCGCTCCTCGCCCTGGCGAGTGTCTGGGCAGCGCCCGCGCCGCAGGGCCGTAGCGCAGGGTTCGAGGGCATCGGTCGGCCTGCCACGCCAGCCGAGGTGAAGGCGTGGGACATCGACGTGCGCCCAGACTTCAAGGGCCTGCCGCCCGGTTCGGGCACAGTACTCAAGGGCCAGGACTTGTGGGAGGCGCGCTGCGCCTCCTGCCATGGTGTGTTTGGCGAATCCAACCAGACCTTCAGCCCGCTGATCGGTGGCACCACGGCTGACGACATCAAGACGGGGCGCGTCGCCAACCTCATGCGCACGGACTACCCGGCGCGCACCACCCTGATGAAGGTGGCCACCGTGTCCACTCTCTGGGATTACATCCACCGCGCCATGCCCTGGAACGAGCCCAAGTCGCTCTCGGCAGACGATGTGTACGCAGTGACCGCGTTCCTGCTCAACCTGGCCAATGTCGTGCCCGAAGATTTCACGCTGTCGGACAAAAACATCGCCGAGGTGCAAGCGCGCCTGCCCAACCGCAACGGCATGACCACCGACCATGCGCTGTGGCCCGGAGGCGAGTTCGGCAACGCCAGGCCGGACACCGCCAACAAGGCCTGCATGAGCAACTGCGCGGACGCGCCGCCCAAGCTCTCCACGCTGCCCGACTTTGCCCGCAACGCCCACGGCAACCTGGCGCAGCAAAACCGCCTCGTGGGCGCGCAGCACGGGGCCGACACCAGCCGCCCGGAAGGTGCGCAGCTGGGCGATACCGCAGTGCAGATTGCGGTCGCTGCTGCCGCGTCTTCCAAACAGAGCGCCGCGTCCCCGGCGATTGCGTTGCTGCAAAAGCATGCCTGTACCGCCTGCCACGCGGTGGACAGCAAACTCATCGGTCCGGCATTTGCCGAAATTGCGCAAAAGCATGCCGGCAAGGCGGACTATCTGGTGGGCAAGATCCGCCAGGGCGGCGTGGGCGTGTGGGGCTCGGTGCCCATGCCCGCGCAGACGCTCGAAGAAGCCGACGCGAAAGTCATTGCCGACTGGCTGGCTGCGGGAGCGGCGCACTGAGGCAAAAGGACAGAGTTTTCGGCCCTTTCGGGGTCAGCGCCGCCAGGTTGCCGGCAGCGCAGTTTCATCATTTCAAAGGAGGCTTCATGCAAACACGTCGTCAGACACTTACACACACCGCCGCTCTGGCAAGTCTGCTGCTAGGCGCCGGCCTGCTGCCGCTTCAGGCGCGGGCATTCAACAAAGCTGCATTCGACGCCAAGGGCCTGCAAGACGCCATGAAGGCGCTTGGCGGCGGCGCGCTGACCGAGAGCAAGGACGTCATGCTCACCGCGCCCGACATTGCCGAGAACGGCGCGGTCGTGCCGCTTGCCGTGAGCACCACGCTGGCGGGCGTGAAGCACCTGGTGCTGCTGGTCGAGAAAAACCCGAGCGCGCTCGTGGCCGTGTTCAACGTGACCGACTCGGTCGAAGCCAACTTCGCCACGCGCACCAAGATGGGCCAGACCTCCGACGTATACGCCGTGGCCATCACCAACGACGGCAAGGCCCTGTACGCCAAGAAAGAAGTCAAGGTCACGCTCGGCGGCTGCGGCGGCTGAGACGCCACCCGTTTTTACCCCCAAATTTTTAAGATTTCAGGAGCAATTCATGGCAGATCCGATGCGAATTCGCGCGCAGGCCGCTGGCGACAAAACCACTGTGCGCGTCCTCATGAGCCACGAGATGGAGTCTGGCCAGCGCAAGGATGCGTCTGGCAATCTGGTGCCCGCCTGGCACATCCAGGACGTCACCGCCTCCCTCAATGGCAAGCAGGTGTTTTCCGCCGAGTGGGGGCCTGCGGTGTCCAAGAACCCGTTCCTGCAGTTCGTCGTCAAGGGCGCCAAGGCGGGCGACAAGATCAGCATCACCTGGAAAGACAACAAGGGCGAGACCCGCACCGACGAAGCCACCGTCTCCTGAGCCCGTCGGCTCCCGTTTTCAGACATTCGCCAATCCAAGGAGACAACGCATGAAAAAATTCTATTGGCTTGCAGGCGCGGCCCTCGCCCTGGGCGCCGGGGCCACCGCGCACGCGCAGAAATCGGCCATCGAATCGATCGAGGAGTACCGCGAGATGCTCCAGGACGGCAACCCGGCCGATCTGTTCGAGGCCAAGGGCGAAGAAGTCTGGAAAATCAAACGCGGTCCAAAAAATGCCTCGCTTGAGGCCTGTGACCTGGGCAAGGGCCCAGGCGTGGTCAAGGGAGCGTTTGTGGAGTTGCCGCGCTACTTTGCCGACACCAACCGCATGCAGGACCTTGAATCGCGCCTGCTCACTTGCATGTCCACCTTGCAGGGGCTCGACGCCCAAGCCATCGCAGACACCCCATTCGGCAAGGGCGAACAGAAGAACATGACGGCGCTGGCAACCTGGATCGCCGCCGAGTCGAAAGGCATGAGGTTCAACCTGCCGCAGAGCCATGCGCAGGAAAAGCTTTTCTATCAGGTGGGCAAGCGCTTGTTCTTCCAGCGCGGTGGCGCGCACGATTTTGCGTGCGCTTCGTGCCATGGCTCGGACGACAAGCGCATTCGCCTGCAAGACCTGCCCAACTTGACCAAGAATCCGGGCGATGGCGTGGGTTTCGCTGCGTGGCCGGCGTACCGCGTCTCCAACGGACAGATGTGGGGCATGCAGCAGCGCCTGAACGACTGCTACCGCCAGCAGCGATTTGCGTACCCGAAATTCGGCAGCGACGCGCTCACGGCACTCGGTGTCTATCTGGGCGTGAACAGCCAAGGTTCCAAATCCATCGCGCCGGCGATCAAGCGCTGAGCGCCAGAAGGGGAAGCACATATGAAGACAAGCCACAAAATCAGCCTCGCAGCCTTGTTGGCTGCAGCCGCCGTTGCTGGTTGCGCCTCGGGCGGCATGCCGGGCGCAATGACGGGCGCCGACATCGACAAGCTGACTGCCGATATCGCGCGCGCGTCGTTCCGCGACGAGGGCATCGTCAAGGCCGACAAGGTGCTCGATGTAGACGCTACGCTGCGTGCCTGCAATGCAGCCGACGTGGCGGGCAAGCCGCTTGATGAAAAGACCGCCCGCGCCCTTGAAGCAGAGAACCTCAAGACCGTCAAATGGCCAAGCGACGGCAAGTACCTGGGCGATTGGCGATCCGGCGAACAACTCGCGCAAAGCGGCCGCGGCATGACGTTTACCGACACCGCCAAGACGGCCAACGGCGGCAATTGCTACAACTGCCATCAGATCGACAAGAAGGAAATCTCCTTCGGCACCATCGGCCCGAGCCTCTACCAGTACGGCAAGCTGCGCGGTGTCACCGACGCGAACAGCCCCGCAGCGCGCGAAACGGTGCAGTACACCTGGGGCAAGATCTGGAATTCCAAGGCCTACAACGCATGCTCCAACATGCCGCGTGCCGGCCATATGGGCATCCTCACCGAAGCGCAGGTGGCCGACATCGTGGCGCTGCTGCTCGACCCGAAATCGCCCGTCAACCAGTAACGCCATCGGAATACGGGCCCTGCAATGGGCCTGGCGTTCTGCCCACCCGGCGCTGCCGGGTTTTTCTTGTTTTTCTGGCCTCCGCCACTGCTTCAATGAACCTCACTACACGCGAATTCCTGCAAGTTCTGGGCGCTGGCGCGGTCGCCGGCATGGGGCTGGGCCGCTGGGCGCATGCCGATGCGGCGAGTGCAGCAGATGGGCTGTACGACCTGCCGCGCTTTGGCAATGTGTCGTTCCTGCACATGACCGACTGCCATGCGCAGCTCAACCCGGTGTACTTCCGTGAACCCAGCGTGAACCTGGGCATTGGCGACATGCATGGGCGGCTGCCGCATCTGGTGGGCGAAGACCTGCTCAAGGTGGCCGGCGTAAAGCCGGGCACGGCGCAGGCGCATGCGCTGACCTACCTTGATTTCGAGAACGCCGCACGGCGCTACGGCAAGGTGGGCGGCTTCGCGCACCTCTCGACCCTGGTGCAGCGCATGCGCGCAAGCCGCCCGGGCGCGCTGCTGCTCGACGGTGGTGACACCTGGCAGGGTTCGGCGACTGCACTGTGGACCAACGGACAAGACATGGTGGACGCCTGCAAGCTGCTCGGCGTGGACGTGATGACGGGCCACTGGGAGTTCACGCTCGGCATGGAGCGCGTGAAAGAAATCGTCGAGAAAGACTTTGCCGGCAAGGTCGAATTCGTCGCGCAGAACATCAAGACTGCAGACTTCGGCGACCCGGTGTTCAAGCCCTACGTACTTCGCACCATCAATGGGGTTTCGTGTGCCATTGTCGGCCAGGCGTTTCCGTACACGCCCATAGCCAACCCGCGCTACCTGGTCGCCGACTGGGAGTTCGGCATTCAGGACCAGAACATGCAGAAGGTGGTGGACGAGGCGCGAGGCAAGGGGGCCAAGGTTGTCGTTGTGCTCAGCCACAACGGCATGGACGTCGACCTGAAGATGGCCAGCCGGGTGCGCGGCATTGACGCCATTCTGGGCGGCCACACGCACGATGGCATGCCGATAGCGTCCATCGTCGCCAATGCGGGCGGCAAAACCATCGTGACCAACGCCGGTTCGAATGGCAAGTTCCTGGGCGTGATCGATTTCGACGTAAAGGACGGCAAGGTGGCCGACTTCCGCTACAAGCTCCTGCCGGTGTTCGCCAACATGCTGCCGGCCGACCCGGCAATGGGCGCACTCATCACCCGCATCCGCGCGCCCTACGAATCCAAGCTGGGCGAAACGCTGGCCATCACCGAAGGCACGCTGTACCGGCGCGGCAATTTCAACGGGTCAGGCGACCAGTTGCTGGTCGATGCCCTGATGGACGTGCAGGGGGCCGAAATCGCCTTCTCGCCCGGTTTCCGGTGGGGCACCTCTCTGCTGCCTGGCCAGCCGATCACGCGTGAGTGGTTGATGGACATGACGGCCACGACCTACTCCTACGCCACGGTCTCGGAAATGACCGGCACCATGATCAAGACCGTGCTCGAAGACGTGGCCGACAACCTGTTCAACCCCGACCCTTACTACCAGCAGGGCGGCGACATGGTGCGCGTGGGCGGGCTCGAATACGCCATTGCGCCCTCGGCCGGCATGGGTTCGCGCATCAGCGACATGCGCCTGGGCGGCAAACCCATTGACCCGGGTCGCGCCTACAAGGTGGCGGGCTGGGCGCCGGTGGCGCAAGAGGCACGCAACCAGGGCAACCGGCAGGTGTGGGAACTGGTCGAAGAGTGGCTGCGTGCGCGCGGCGGCAAGGTCGGTGCGCGCAGCGTCAATGCACCGCGGCTGGTGGGCGTGTCGTAAGCCCACGCCCACCGCTCAAGGCCAGATAGTGGCGCTGTGCGGCCAACGCTCTACAAGGCAACTGCTATATAATAAATAGCTAGAAACAATTACCAGTATTGCCATAAGGCCGTTTTATCCTTGAAAACTTCTCAGGGCTTGAGGTAGGCGTAGCCCTCGCGCGTCTGCACCTGGGTAATGCGCACCACGCCCGAGGGTGTGAAATCGGCGTCCAGGATGAACTTGTCTTTGCCGAGATTGCGGTTCTTCAGCGTGATCTCGCACACTTCAAAGCGCACGCCGCGCGCCTTGAGCGCGCTGACGAGTGCGGAGTAGTCGATATCGGGGTTTTTCTTGTCCTTCGCCCCCTCCATCAGAAAATCGATACCGTTGGCGTGCGCCACCACCAGGATGGTGGTGTTTGGCGCCACGTCCAGCTGGTTGCGCATGTTGCGCAGGGCCTTGGTGGCCTGCTCAGCGGCGTCGTCAATGTGGTAGACCACTTTGTCCTGGGCTGCGGCCGTGCCGAGCAAACACAGCGAGGCGACAAGGCCGATCAACACGGTGGCAAAGGTGCGCACGAGGCGAGCAATCATGGTGGGGTCTCCGAAGTTTTCAGAAATGCGAAAGCTCAAGCAGAATGACTCGCATCAGCTTACCCGCACTGTGCCAGTGGTACGCTTATCGGAAACCCGTTTTTCGCCCCGTTACATGCAGAGCGCCCCACCCCCCGCTCGCCTTGCCGAGCCCCACGAGCACGATTTCGAGCGTGCCGGTCTGTTGCTGCGCGTGCTGGCCGCCCCCTTGCGGCTGCAAATTGTCAGTGTGTTGTGCCAGGGCGAGAAAAATGTGGGCGAGCTCATCGCTGCGGCTCCCACCACGCAGCCCAACATGTCCCAGCACCTGAAGGTGCTTTACGAGGCGCAGATCATCGACAGGCGGCGCGAGGGCGTGCAGATGTACTACCGCATCCGCAACCAGCGCGTGGTCCAGTTTTGCGAAGCCTTCTGTGCGCTGGTGGACCAGCAGAGCGAAGCGGCGCAGCACCCCCGCGCATCCACCGTGGCGGGCGCTGACACGGCGCGGGCCAAATCCTGAGCGACTGGGCGCTCCGTCCCGCCGCCGCGCGCCTGCGCCTGAATGGCGCTACCCTCTCACCATCGGCTGCGTGACCGCAGCCCTCAGGCGCCCGCGCTGGACGCCCGACTGCGCGTTGCTGCAAGCGCTTGAACGTTTTTCTTACCCAGGCTTCTGAACTGCATGAACCTTTCCTTTGCACGCCTCGCCTTGCGCACCCTGCTGCGCGACCTGCGCGCAGGTGAACTGCGGCTCTTGATGGTGGCGGTCACGCTCGCCGTTGCCTCACTGACCGCCGTCGGGTTTTTTGCCGACCGCCTCCAAGGCGGCCTGCAGCGTGACGCGCTGCAACTGCTCGGGGGCGACTTCGTGGTGGCCAGCGACCACGCCACCCCCGACCCCATCGTGGAGCGTGCCCGTGCGCTGGGGCTCGCCGTGGTGCGCACGGCCAGCTTTCCGACCATGGCGCGCGCAGACGATGCGCAGGGCGGCGCGAGCCGGCTGGTGGCCTTCAAGAGCGTGACGCCCGGCTACCCGCTGCGCGGCAGCGTGAGCGTCGCCGCGGCAGTGAATGCGCCCGGCCAGCCCACGCGCGAGATTCCGGCGTCGGGCGAGGTCTGGGTCGATGCCTCGTTGCTTGACGCGCTGGGCCTGAAGCTGGGCGACCCGCTGCTGCTGGGCGATACCAGCCTGCGCATTTCCCGCATCATCACGCTGGAGCCCGACCGCGGTGCCGGCTTCATGAGCTTTTCGCCGCGCGTCATGGTGAACGACGCCGACGTCGCTGCCACCGGCCTGGTGCAGCCGGCAAGCCGCGTCACCTACCGGCTGGTGGTGGCAGGCGCAGCGGCGCCGGTGCGCCAGTTCCAGGCCTTTGTCGATACGCAGTTGCAGCAGCCGGGAGTGCGCGGCATGCGCGTGGAATCGCTCGATTCTGGCCGCACCGACATGAAGCAGACGCTGGAGCGCGCGCAGAACTTCCTCAGCCTCGTGGCGCTGCTCGCAGCCATGCTGTCGGCGGTGGCCGTGGCGCTGGCGGCGCGTGCCTTTGCCGCCAGCCACCTCGATGCGTCCGCCATGCTGCGCGTGCTCGGCCAGAGCCAGCGGCGCATTGCCGCGAGCTACACCACCGAATTCGCGCTGGTCGGCCTGCTTGCGAGTGTGCTGGGCGTGGCGCTGGGTTTTGCCGTGCATTACGTGTTTGTCTATTTGCTGTCTGGCCTGGTGACAGCCGGCCTGCCTGCTGCCAGCGTGTGGCCGGCGCTGCTTGGCGTAGGTGTGGGCATGACGCTGCTGCTGGCCTTTGGCCTGCCGCCGGTGTTGCAACTCGCCCAGGTGCCGCCGCTGCGCGTGATCCGGCGCGACGTGGGGGCGCTGCGGCCGGCGTCGCTGGCAGTGCTCGGGATTGGCGTGGCGGGTTTCGCCGCGCTGCTGCTGGTAGTCAGCCGCGACCTGCGACTGGGCCTGATTGCCATCGGCGGCTTTGCCGCTGCCGTACTGCTGTTTGCGCTGCTGAGCTGGCTCGCCGTGCGCCTGCTGCGCCGGACCGTGAACGAGGCCACGGCGCCGCGCTGGCTGGTGCTGGCCACGCGGCAGATTTCGGCCCGCCCGGCCTATGCAGTGGTGCAGGTCAGCAGCCTGGCTGTGGGGCTGCTGGCGCTGGTTCTGCTGGTGCTGCTGCGCACCGACCTGATTGCCAGCTGGCGCGAAGCCACACCGCCGGACGCGCCGAACCGCTTTGTCATCAACGTCCAGCCGGATCAGGCGCAGGACTTTCGCGCCATGCTCGATGGTGCAGGCGTTGCCCGCTACGACTGGTACCCCATGTTCCGCGGCCGGCTGGTGGCGATCAACGGCAAGGCGGTGGAGGAGAGCTCCTTCGCCGACGACCGCGCCAAGCGCCTGGTCGAGCGCGAGTTCAATCTGTCCAACAGCGCGGTGCAGCCCCCGCACAACCTGATCGTCGCGGGCGCCTGGAAGGCAGGCGAGAGCGGCGCCATCAGCGTGGAGGAGGGCCTCGCCAAGACTTTGGGCCTGGCGCTTGGCGACCGGCTGCGTTTTGACATGGGGGGCGTCCAGTCTGAAGCGCGCATTACCTCCCTGCGCAAGGTGGATTGGGGCTCGCTGCACGCGAACTTTTTCGTCATGTACCCGGTGGACGCGATGCCCGATGTGGCCATTACCTACCTCGCCGCCTACCGCGCGCCCGAGACGCCGGGGTTTGACAACGCGCTGGTGCGGCGCTTCCCCAATGTGACCACTGTGGACATGGGCGCTACGCTGGCGCAGATTCAGGGCGTGCTTGACCAGGTCATTCGCGCAGTGGAATTCCTGTTCGCCTTCACCCTGGCTGCGGGCGTGGTGGTGCTGTTTGCCGCCGTCACCGCCACGCGCGAAGAGCGCGCGCGCGAATTCGCCATCATGCGGGCGCTGGGGGCGGGCTCGGGCCTGCTGCGTCAGGTGCAGCGGGCTGAGCTGGCGGGCGTTGGCCTGCTTGCCGGCCTGCTGGCCAGCAGCGCGGCCGTGGCGGTGGGCTGGGCCCTGGCGCACTACGTCTTTGGCTTCACCTGGACGGCATCGCCGCTGGTGCCGCTCGCGGGCAGCCTGGCCGGCGCCGTGCTGGCGCTGCTGGCTGGCTGGTGGGGGCTGCGCGATGTGCTGGCGCGGCCAGTGGTGGAGACCCTGCGCAGCGCCTCGGAATAGCTATTGATTACATAGCTGCTAGCGCTTATGGGTAGTGCGCTAGAGGCATATTTCCCTTGTTTTTTTGGCTTGCCCGGCACTTGCCTCTAAGATGCGGCTTCCAGAAATATCCAAACGGGGGAGCGACATGACAACTACAGGCTGGGTCCTTCTTGCCATCGTGGCGGCACTCTTGTGGTGGGCCATTGCCGCCTACAACCGCCTGGTCGAGCTGCGCAATCGCATCGCCAATGCTTTCGGGCAAATCGACGTGCAGCTCAAGCGCCGCTATGACCTGATTCCGAACCTGGTGGAAGTGGCACGCGGCTATCTCCAGCACGAAGCCAGCACGCTGCAGGCCGTGATCGAGGCGCGTGGTCAGGCGCAGGGCGCAGCCGCCGTGGCGCGCGCAGCGCCCACCAACGCGGGCGCCGTGAGTGGCTTGTCCATGGCCGAGGGCGTGCTGGGTGCGAGCCTGGGCCGCTTGATGGCCGTGTCCGAGCGCTACCCCGAACTCAAGGCCGACGCCACCATGCAGCAGCTCAGCGAAGAGCTCGCCAGCACCGAAAATCGGGTCGGTTTTGCCCGCCAGGCCTTCAACGACCAGGTGCTGGACTTCAACAACGCCGCCCAGCAGTTCCCCACGCTCATCGTCGCCCGGCTGGCCGGGTTTGCGCCCGCTGCCATGCTGGCATCGACGCAAAGCGACGAGGAGCGCCGCGCGCCGCGCGTACAGTTTTAAGTACGTCAAGCACGTTTCCCGGCATGCGCTTTTGGGACCAGCAACACGACGCGCGCAGCGAAACGCGGCGCCTGCTGCTGGCGTTTGCGGTCGCCACCGCCCTGCTGGTGCTGGCCGTGCATGCCTCGCTGGTGCTGGCCTGGTGGCTGATGGCGCTGGTGCTGCCGGTGCGGCTGCCGTTTCCTGAGGGCTTTCTGGTGGCCAACGTGGGCGTCTCGCTGCTGTTGGTGCTGGGCGGCTGGTGGGTCGAGACATCGAACCTGCGCGCAGGCGGTATCAAACTGGCCAAGCGCATCGGTGCGCGCGAGCTGCGGCCCAGCCTCTCGCATGCCGAGCAGCGCCTGGCCAACGTGGTCGATGAGCTGTGCATTGCCGCGCAAATGCCGCGCCCAGAAATCATGGTGCTGCCGCGCGTGGACGCCATCAACGCCTTCGCCGCCGGGTGGGACGAGCAGGATGCCGTACTTGCCGTCACCCAGGGTGCGCTCGACCACCTCACCCGCGAAGAAATGCAGGGCATGGTGGCGCACGAACTCAGTCATTTGCACGAGGGCGACACGCGCCTGAAGATGCGGCTGGCCGGCATGGTTTTCGGGCTGGAATTGGTCTACAACTTTGGCGACGAGATGCGCGAGCGCGGGGGTCTGGCATGGTGGTTTGGCTCGGCCATCATGCTCGCCGGCCTGGCGGGCTGGCTCACCGGGAAGATCCTCAAGGCCGCCGTCTCACGCCAGCGCGAATACCTCGCCGACGCCCGCGCCGTGCAATGGACGCGCAGCCAGAACGGCCTGGGCGGCGTGCTGCGCAAGGTGATGGGCCAGCGCCAGGCGGCCGAGCGTTCTGGGCAGGAAGGGCCACGCCATAGCGGCCTGGCGCACCCGAGCGTCCAGCACATGCTGCTGGTCGACGTGGAAACCAGCGGGCGCTGGGGCGAAGGTCTGGCCGCGCGCCTCGCTGGCCGGCTCGATTCGCACCCTACGCTGGAAGATCGGGTGCGGCGCGTTTATGGCCGCAGCATGGCGCCGCTGCCGCTCACGCCGGTGGACGAGCCGCCCGAGCGGGCCGATCAAGCGACTGGGGCGGTGGCTCAGGCTGGAGGGCCTTCGCTGGCGTCGCTGGTGGATCCGTTCGCGCGGTTTTGACGGCCGTGAAGGCGATTTCTCGGAACCTTCCTGGCGGCTGCGTCAATGCATGGGTTCGCCGTGTTGCCGCGCCTTGATTCGCCGCAGCCAGCTGCGTGGGCGGGTTTGACTTTTCTCTTGCCTCAGCTTTGAATCCATCCATTTCGCCAGCAGGAGGTCGCGCCATGGCTGCCGTGTCCGCACCGTTCTTTCCGATCATCTATGTGCGTGGCTACGCCATGACCCCGGCCGAAATCGCCGAAGCCGTGTCGTCGCCCTACATGGGCTTCAACACCGGGGCCACCAAGCTGCGCCAGGCCTGGGATGGCCAAGTGCGCCGGCATGTGTTCGAGTCGCCCCTGGTGCGCCTGATGAAGGACTGCGGCTATCGCGATGTGTACGCCGACGGCAGCGAGATCGTTGGCCCGGTGCCTGCGCGCAGTGTCGTGATCTACCGCTATTACGACAGTGCCGACTGCGATCTGGGCGACGGCAAGGCCCTGTCCATCGTGGCAGCGGCACAGGGGCTGCGGGAACTCATTGTCCAGCTGCGCGCGCAGGTGTGCGGCGCAGACGCGCAGGCGCTGGCCCAGTTCAAGGTGCATCTGGTCGCGCATTCGATGGGCGGACTGGTGTGCCGCTGCTTTTTGCAGAACGACACCGTCAGCACTCCGGGCGACCGCGCGCTGGTGGACAAGGTGTTTACCTATGCCACGCCGCACAACGGCATCGAGATGGCGGCCTTGAACGTGCCTGCGGCACTGGGTCTGTGGGATATCAACAATTTCAACCGCAAGGTTATGACCGAGTACCTCGGCCTGCCTACGGGGAGCGAGCGGGTGGATTCACTCGATGGCAAGTTCGACCCGCAGCGATTTTTCTGCTTTGTTGGGACCAACTACCGCGACTACGCCGCCGCATTCGGTCTGTCTCGCGCGCTGGCTGGTGAGATGAGCGACGGCCTGGTGCAGATCGAGAACGCCGCAGTGCAGGGCGCGCCGCGTGCTTTTGCCTACCGCAGCCACAGCGGACCGTATGGTGTGGTCAACTCTGAGGAGGGCTACCAGAACCTGGTGCGTTTTCTGTTTGGCGACCTGCGCGTGGACGGCGTGCTCGAGGTCGATGCTCTGCCACTGCCGCCCTCGGTGCAGAGCGCCAAGGATGCGGGTCACGAAGTGCGCGCTTCCTACTACTTCGAAGCCACGGTGGCGCCGCGCGGGGCCAACCATTTCACGCTCAGCGAGCGCCGCTGCGACACGTTTAGCGCGGTGATGCGCAGTTTTGACGAGCTGCTGCGCCTTGGCAAGGCCGGGCGAGAGGCGCCACGCTCCCCCGTGCTGTTTTCGGTGTTCCTCGATACCGAGAAGGTGACGGCGGGAACGACGGTCGTGTTCAGTCTGGAGCTGGCCGTTTCCACTACGGGCTACACCATCGACCACAAGCTCTGGCTCGACCAGCATGTCGAGGGCGAGTACCTGTTTCGCGACACCCTCACGCTGCGGGCGACCCCCACCCAGGACGGCTGGAATGTGCGCTACCTGCGCACCGACGAGCGCTGGAGCGAAGGTGTGGGCACGCTGGCCGAGTGGGATGGTGCGTACTACTGGATTGCGCTGAGTTCGCAAAAAGGCTTCAAGGCGCGGCTGCGGTTGGAACTCCAGCGCAACCAATCGTAGTTGCGCGGTCAGGCGACCGGGCGCGGCGGGTGTACGGGCAGCGCCCCGCTGTCGCCATCTTTCTTGATCATTTTGAGCCGCACCCTCTCGATGGCGTGCGAGGGCTCCAGCCCCTTGGGGCAAACCTCCGAGCAGTTCATGATGGTGCGGCAGCGAAACAGCCGGTAGGCGTCGCTCAGGTCGTCCAGCCGTTCCTCGGTTGCCTGGTCGCGGCTATCAAAGATGAAGCGGTAGGCCTGGATCAGGCCCGCCGGCCCGACGAACTTGTCGGGGTTCCACCAGAACGAAGGGCATTGGCTGCTGCAACAGGCGCAAAGAATGCACTCGTAGGCGCCGTTGAGCTTTTCACGCTCGGCGGGCGACTGCAGGCGCTCGCGCTCTGGGGGCGGTTCGTCGTTGATGAGGTAAGGGCGAATCGAGTGGTACTGCTTGAAGAACTGCGTCATGTCCACGATCAGGTCGCGGACGATGGGAAAGCCCGGCAGGGGACGCAGCACGACAGGCTCCTTGAGGTCGCGCACGCGGGTGATGCAGGCCAGGCCGTTGCGGCCGTTGATGTTCATGGCGTCCGAGCCGCAGACACCTTCGCGGCACGATTTGCGCATGGACAGTGTGGGGTCTTGTTCCTTGATACGCAGCAGGACGTCCAGCAGCATGCGGTCGCTGTCCTGCAAGTCGATGTCGTAGTGCTGCAGCCAGGGGCCGTCGTCCCGATCGGGGTCGTAGCGTGAGATGGAAAATCGCATGGTGGCCTCTCCAAGCAAGGGTATGGACGCAGGGTGCTGCAGGGTTTCTAAGCAGGCATGCGCAGCAATATGAACCCCGCCCAGACCGCCAAGCCGCACAGCCCGGCAGCGAGCCCAATGAGCAGGTAGGGGCGAATACGGACGGGCTGCGCATAGTCAAGCAGCACGTCGCGCAAGCCGACCCACATGTGCGCCAGCAACGCCGCAAAAAATACGGCCAGCGCCAGGCGCATCCCCGGGCGGGCCAGCCACTGCAACCACTCAGCCTGGCTGTGCACGGGCACAAGCGCGAACGACGCCAGCACGAACACCAGAAACAGCAGCAGGTACACCGCGCTGGCGCGTTGCACCAACCAGGCCGGCAGACCGGTGGGTCCGCGCTTCACAACACCGCTCCCGCTGCGAGCACCGCGATGGCCAAGGCTGCGAGATTTACGCCCCAGGCACTGCGCCGTGCGTTGCCCAGCGCCGAGCCGACATCCATATCGGTAAGCATGTGGCGTATGCCGGCCAGCATGTGATGCGCCAAGGCCCAGGCCAGCGCCACCAGAAAAATCCTCACCAGGGGTTGACTCAGCAAGGCCGTGGCCTCGACAAAACCGGCTTCGCCGCCCAGTGAGCGCTGCAGCAAGTACAGCAGCGCCGGCACGCCTGTGGCCAGCAGAACACCGCTAAGCCGGTGGCCAATCGAGGTGAGCGCGCCCACCGGCAGGGTAATTCGCGCCAGGTTCAGAAACACGGGGCGCGAACGGGGGGTGCGTGCAGCTTTGGACATAACGGAGTTAGTGGTAACCGACGCCCATGACGTAATCAAACAGCTGGGCTTGTTCGTACTGTCCCTCGGCCACCAAGGCGCGGAGGGCGTCGCGTGTGTTCACCACGCCCACTGGGCTGCCCTCAGGATCGAGTACAGGCAGATGCACCAGGCCGTGCTTGTGCATCAAGTCCAGCACGTCTGACAACAGATCCGTGGGTTGGCAGGAGATGACATTCTTCGTCATCAGATCGCTGGCCAGCGTGTGGCAGGCGCTGCCTGCGCAATGGCCGATCTGCCGACCGATGTCGCTTTTGCCGATCACGCCAGACATCGCACCGCCCGGCTCGCACACCACGACCAAGCCAATATGCGTCTCGGACAAGTGTTGCGCCGCCTGCAAAAGCAGCGTATGCCGCGAGACGGTGGCCAGCCGCGAGCGCGTAACGGCACAGAGGCTGTTGACTCGCAAGGTGTTCATGGGCGGTTGCTCCTGATCGTACATTCTCCCGATCCCAGAGGTTCGGTCTAGTAGGAGAAGCGCCCATATCGCCCGACAAACGATTCACAGGCTGTGCTTAGCTAGCCAAAATGGCATGGCATGGCATGGCATGGCATGGCATGGCATGGCAGTTTTGCCGTTTTTTGGAAGTCAGCCTATGTCGCAACCTGCATCAAAAAATCTGGAGCGTGAACAACTCTTGCGCACAGCGCTGTCGCGTTGGGACAATGAAGGTGGACACTTGATCGGCACCGGCCCGGGCCAGCCAGAAAACCTCGGGGAGGGCGCGCCGCCGCTTACCAATGCGGAACTGATGCAACTGCAAATCCGCGTGATCGCACTTGAAAATCTGGTGGTTGCCTTGCTGGCCGATGCATCGTACGAGCAGCTTGCACGCGTGCACGATATTGCAGCGTCCATTTTTCCGCGGCCTGGCGTTGAACACCGATTGACGACGCATGCTTGCGCTCAGATGGGGCACTTGACGCAGCGAGCACTGCGCGTATAGATGCCCTCAATCCCGTGCGTTTCCGGGGGCGTAGAAGGGGCTTTCGATAAGGAATGAATAGCGCAACGCTTGATTGAAACGTGCTAACCAGAATTGCGCTCCGCCGGCGCCAGCAGCACCACCAGTGCGCCGGCGCCGCCCTCGGCCGGCCGCGCTTGCACATAGGCCAGTACCTCGGTTTTCTGCGCCAGCCAGCGCTGCACCCGACCTTTGAGCACCGGCGTGCGGCCTGGCGAGCCCAGGCCCTTGCCATGCACCACGCGCACGCAGCGCAGGCCCGCTTTGTGCGCGTGGCGGATGAACTCGCCCAGGGCTTCGCGTGCATCGTCGACGCGCAGGCCGTGCAGATCAAGCTGGCGCTGAATGCTCCAGTGGCCCGCGCGCAGGCGTGCGGTCACGTCGGTACCAATCCCCGGTCGGCGAAAGCTCAGTTGGTCGTCGGTGTCGAGCAGGGTGCTCACATCGAATTCGTCGCTCATGGCTTCGCGCAGTACGCGCGCCTCGTCCAGCCAGTGCTGCATCGGCAGGGGCTCGGGCAAGTCGGGCGCGTGGTGCGCGCGGTTGTGCCGGCGCAGCGCAGTCACCGCGCCCACGCTGCGCGAGAAGAGCTGCCGCTCTGCCTCGCGCCGGGCGGCGGCTTCGCGCGCTGCCTGCTCCTCTGCCGCGCGCAGCGCCTGCTGTTCGCGCAGGTGGCGCGCCAGGGGCCCAAGCGATGCCAGGCCAAAAAAACGCGCGCGCGCCCTGTTCACACCAGCCCTTTGGCAGCCATCGACAGCCACTGGCCGGACGCGACGATGACGTGGTCCAGCACCCGCACATCCACCAGCGCCAGGGCGCTTTTGAGGGTTTGCGTCAGCGCCTCGTCGGCGCGGCTGGGTTGCACGCTGCCGCTGGGGTGGTTGTGCGCCAGCACCACGGCGGCAGCCTGGTGGTGCAGGGCGCGCAGCACCACTTCGCGCGGGTAGACGCTGGTCTGCGTGAGCGTGCCGCGAAACAGCTCTTCGAGAGCAATCAGCCGGTGCTGGCTGTCGAGAAACAGCACGGCAAATACCTCATGGCCCTTGGCCGCCAGGTGCAGCTGAAGGAAGTGGCCCACCGCATCAGGCGAATCGAAGACCTCGCGCTCACGCAATTGCTGGGCCAGCGCCCTCCGGGCGAGTTCGAGCACCGCCACCAGTTCGGCGCGTTTGGCGGGCCCCAGGCCCTTGATGCGAGAGAGGTCTGCCGTGCCGGCGTGCAGCAGGCCGGCGATGCCGCCAAAACCGCCCAGCAGGCGGCCGGTGTCTGAGCAGGTGCGCGGGGCATCGAGCAGCTCCTGCGCCAGTTGCAGCACGCCCTTGCCGACGATGCCGGTGCGCAGCAGCAGCGCCAGCAGCTCGGCGTCGCTGAGCGCGGCCGGGCCGCGGGCGAGTAGCTTTTCGCGCGGGCGGGCGTCTGCAGGCAGGTCTTTGAGAGGCATGGAGGCACAGTTTCCCGAGGGGAAATTTCAAAATCTTAAAATGGCCTCAGTTTATAGAGGCACGCATGGCAACTGTTCAACAAGGCTCCTTTCTCACGCTGCATTACCGCCTGGCCGGACCGGCCGGTGATGTGATCAATACGTTCGAAGACAAACCCGCCACGCTCACGCTGGGCAACAGCGAACTCTCGCCCGCGCTGGAGGCGCGCCTCATCGGCATGCAAGAGGGCGCGCGCGCCACATTCGAGCTGGCCGCGGGCGAAGCTTTTGGCGAGCGCAACCCCGAGATGCAGCAGTGGGTGCCGGGCAAATTGCTCGACGCCCTGGCCGACCCCGACGAGCAGTACCACGTAGGTGAGGTGGTGGAGTTCCCCACCCCCGACGGCCACGGCACCTACGCTGGCGCTGTGGTGCGCGTGGGCAGCGAGGGCGATGCGCGCGCGCTGCTTGTGGATTTCAACCACCCGCTGGCGGGCCGCGCCGTGAGTTTTGAGGCCTACGTGATTGGCGTGTTGTGAAGCTGCCGCAAGAAGTCTTGCTGGCCGAGCCGCGCGGTTTCTGCGCGGGGGTGGACCGGGCAATTGAAATCGTCGAGCGGGCGCTGGCCAAGTTCGGCGCGCCGATCTACGTGCGCCATGAGATCGTGCACAACACCTATGTGGTCAACGACCTCAAGGCCAAGGGCGCCATCTTCATCGAAGAGTTGTCCGACGTGCCGCCCGGCGCCACCCTGATCTTCAGCGCCCATGGCGTCAGCAAAGCGGTGCAGGAGGAAGCCAAGGCGCGCGGTTTCCACATTTTTGACGCCACATGCCCGCTGGTCAGCAAGGTACACGTGGAAGTGGCCAAGCTCGCGCAAGAGGGCTACGAGTTCATCATGATCGGCCACAAGGGTCACCCCGAAGTCGAAGGCACGCTGGGTCAGCTCGACGGCGGCATCCACCTGGTGGAAGACGTGGCGGATGTGGCCCGCGTGCAGCCCGCACAGCAGGAAAAATTGGCGGTGGTCACGCAGACCACGTTGTCGGTGGACGACGCCGCCGAAATCATGGCCGCCGTGCGCGCGCGCTTCCCGCAGGTGCGCGAACCCAAGCAGCAGGACATCTGCTACGCCACGCAAAACCGCCAGGACGCCGTCAAGCTGATGAGCCGCCAAGTGGATTTGGTGATCGTGGTCGGCAGCCCGACGAGCTCCAACAGCAACCGCCTGCGCGAGCTGGCCGAGCGCCTGGGCACCACCGCTTACATGGTCGACAGTGCTGACGAATTGCAGCCCGCATGGTTCACCGGGATCGCTCGCGTGGGCCTGACGGCTGGGGCCTCGGCGCCCGAAGTGCTGGTGGCCGAAGTGATCGGGCGCATCAAGGCCTTGGGCGCTGTGTCGGTCCGCACACTCAGCGGCATTCAGGAGTCCATCAAGTTCCCGCTTCCCAAGGGCCTGCGCATGGACGGCGTGGTGCCCGAGGCTGGTGAAGAGGTCTAGATACTATTGTTTTGATAGCTTCTAACGCTTATGGGGTAAGCGCTAGAGCCTGTTTTTATCTAAAGTTTTGCCTTTTTAGGTCCACAGATCCAGCGGCGGGTCCGCCGCCACCGCGCGCAGGATGTCGGTGCGCGAGATAAAGCCCTCCAGCAACCCAAGCTCATTGGTCACCGGCAGCCCGGGCAGGCCGGTGTCCAGCAGCACCGATGCCACGCGGCGCAGGCCAGTGCCTGCCGCCGCCGTGGGTACGGGCGAGATCATCACCTCGTCCACCAGCCGGCGCGCGCGCGCAATCGCGGCCGGCACGCCGCCAGGTTGCGGAATCAGCTCCAGCGGCACCATGTCGGCGCGCAGCAGCAGACCGATGACGCGGCCCAGCGTATCAACCACTGGAGCTTGCCCCACGCCATGCTGGGCCAGCAGGCTCCAGGCTTCGCTGACCAGTGCGCCCTGCGCAACAGTGAGTGCGCCGCGGGTCATCACGTCACGCACCAGAGTCAGCGGCTGGCGCGCCACGCTTGGGCCCTGATCGGTTTGCGCATAGGCACTGACGGCGCCCTGCGCCCGCAGGCTGCCAAAGGCGCTGTCGTAGGCGGCGGGCGTCACGGTTTCCGCCTGCGCCGTCCCGCGCGGGCCGGTGGCACGCAGCGCCTGCGGGCGCCGCACCCGGCGCACGGACGCAATGCGCGAGAGCTGCTCGGGGCCGCCACGGTACATCTGCCCTGAAGGACCAAAAACAAAAAACATGGCGCTCTCCTGCACGCGGGATGCGTCGGCCTCCATGTTATCGGCATCTGCCGCCCCGACTTCAGGCGGGCGCCGCCTAAAATCTTGCCATGCTCGACATCCTCCTTCTCCGCAAAGACCTTCCCACCGCAATTGCCGGCCTGGAAACCCGCAAAAGTCCTCAGCCCTTTCTCGATGTGGCCGCCTTCCAGGCGCTCGAAGCCGAGCGCAAGACCCTGCAGACGCGCACCGAAGAGCTGCAGGCGCAGCGCAACCAGCTGTCCAAACAGATCGGCCAACTCAAGGCCAAAGGCGAAAGCGCCGATGCCGTGATGGCCCAGGTCGGGGCGCTCAAAGCCGAGCTGGAGCAGTCGGCCGCGCGCCTCGACCAGATCCAGCCCGAGATCCAAGCCCTGCTGCTGGCTGTGCCTAACCTTCCACATGCCAGCGTGCCGGTAGGCAGCGACGAGTCGGCCAACGTTGAAGTGCGCCGCTGGGGCACTCAGCCCAGCTTCGACTTTGCGCCCAAAGACCACGTCGATGTCGGCACCCCGCTGGGCCTGGACTTCGACATGGGCGTCAAGCTCTCGGGCTCGCGCTTCACGGTCATGAAAGGCCCGATCGCCCGCCTGCACCGCGCGCTCAGCCAATTCATGCTCGACCTGCAGACGCAGGAGCACGGTTACACCGAGTGCTACGTGCCCTATGCGGTGAACGCCGATTCGCTCAAGGGCACCGGCCAACTGCCCAAGTTCGAAGGGGACCTGTTCGCTGCGCAGAAGGGCGGGCAAGACGCCGAACCCGTGCCCGACAACGCGGCGCTCTACCTGATTCCCACCAGCGAAGTGCCGCTGACCAACTTCGTGCGCGACGTGGTGGTGGCTGAAGATCAGCTGCCCATCAAGCTCACCGCCCACACGCCGTGCTTCCGGTCCGAGGCCGGTAGCTACGGCCGCGACACGCGCGGCATGATCCGCCAGCACCAGTTTGACAAGGTGGAAATGGTGCAGATCGTGCACCCCGAGAAAAGCTACGACGTACTGGAAGAAATGACCGGCCACGCTGAAGCCGTGCTGCAAAAGCTCGGCCTGCCGTACCGCGTCATGAGCCTGTGCACCGGCGACATGGGCTTTGGCGCCGCCAAGACCTACGACCTCGAAGTCTGGCTGCCCGGCCAGAACAACTACCGCGAGATCAGTTCCATCAGCAACTGCGAAGCCTTCCAGGCGCGACGCTTGCAGGCGCGGTTCAAGAATGCGCAGGGCAAGAACGAGCTGGTGCACACCTTGAACGGTTCCGGCTTGGCCGTGGGGCGCACGCTGGTGGCGGTGCTGGAGAACTACCAGCGGGCCGATGGCTCGGTGCAGGTGCCTGAGGTGCTGCGGCCGTACATGGGCGGTATCGACGTTTTGCTGCCGTAAGCAGAAAAATCTCCTGCTAGAATCACAGGCTTCGAGCGGAGAGGTGGCAGAGTGGTCGAATGTACCTGACTCGAAATCAGGCGTAGTAGCAATACTACCGTGGGTTCGAATCCCACCCTCTCCGCCAGTAACAAGAAAAGCCCTGTAACTCAATGAGTTACAGGGCTTTTTGCTTTTTAGAGCGCCAGCGACGGATCAGCGCGGTGCCAGGCGGATGGCGCCATCCAGGCGGATCACCTCGCCGTTGAGCATGTCGTTCTCGATAATGTGCTGCACCAGCTTGGCGTAGTCCTCGGGCGTGCCCAGGCGGCTGGGGAAGGGGACGCCGGCGGCCAGGGCGTCCTGCACTTCCTGGGGCATGCCAAACAGCATGGGGGTGCCGAAGATGCCGGGGGCAATCGTCATGTTGCGGATGCCGCTGCGGGCCAGGTCGCGCGCGATGGGCAGGGTCATGCCAACAATGCCGCCCTTGGAGGCCGAGTAGGCGGCCTGGCCGATCTGGCCGTCGTAGGCGGCAACGCTGGCGGTCGAGATCAGCACGCCGCGCTCGCCCGTGTCTTCGGCTTCGTTCTTCGCCATGGCATCGGCTGCCAGGCGGATCATGTTGAAGCTGCCAATGAGGTTGACGGTAATGGTTTTGCTGAACAGGGCCAGTGAATGCGCGCCATTCTTGCCCACGGTTTTTTCCGCGGGTGCGATGCCGGCGCAGTTGACGAGGCCCATGAGCTTGCCCAGGGACACGGCCTTGGCCACGACGGCCTGACCATCGGTTTCGCTGCTGACGTCGCAGCGTACGAAGGCGCCGCCGATGTCTTTTGCTACGGCTTCGCCCTTGTCTGCTTGCATGTCGGCCACCACGACGGTGGCGCCTTGTGCTGCCAACCGCCGTGCCGTGCCTTCGCCCAAGCCCGAAGCGCCGCCAGTGACGATGAATACTTTGCCCTTGATCTGCATGCCCAATCTCCTCTATGTGACGTTGACGTAAACGTCAATTATGGGGGAAGTGGGTGGACGCAAAATGGCCGCCTCTACCGAGGTGGCCTTTGTGCAAGTGCCAGTGATTTACTTGAAGCCTACGCGGTCCAGCATTTGCTGTACTGCGCCCAAGTGGGCACCTACTGCGCTGATCGGAATGTTCTCGCTCTTGAAGGGTTTGCCGCCGGTCATCGCTTGGAGCGCTGGGTTTTCCGTGTGGATGCCCTTGGCGGCGGGCCACTCGTTGTTGCCGTTGGCAAAGTAGTTTTGTGCCTCGGGGGTGGCGAGGTATTCCAGGAAACGAACTGCGTTTTCCGGGTGCTTGGCATAACGTGCCACCGCGCCGCCGGCAATGTTCACGTGCGTGCCCCAGCTCTGCTGGTTGGGGAACACGGCGCCCACCTTGTTGGCCACGGTCACGTCTTCGGGTTTGGTTGAGCGCATCAAGCGCGCCAGGTAGTAGCTGTTGGTCACGGCGATCTCGCATTCGCCCGAAGCCACGGCCTTGATCTGGTCGGTGTCTCCGCCCTTGGGGTCGCGGGCCAGGTTGGCCACCATCCCCTTGAGCCAGGCTTCTGTCTTTTCCGGACCCAGGTGCTCATTGACTGCGCCAAACAGGCTCAGGTTGTAGGGGTGCGAGCCCGAGCGAATGCACAGCTTGCCCTTGTTCTTGGGGTCGGCCAGTTCTTCATAGGTATCAACGTCGTCCCGCTGCACCTTGACTTTGTTGTAGACAATGATGCGGGCGCGGGTTGATAAGCCAAACCACGAAATACCCCCGTCGGCCGTGGGCTGGCTGCGCAGGTTTTCTGGAATGGCGCTATGGAGCGCCTTTGACTGAATGGGCTTGAACAGGCCGTCCTTTTCGCCGCGGTACAGGCGTGCTGCGTCCACCAGCAGGATCACGTCGGCCGGGGAGGCTTCGCCTTCGGCCTTGAGGCGCGCGATGATGCCGGCGTCGTCAGCGTCCACCCGATTCACCTTGATCCCGGTGGCCTTGGTGAAGCCGGCGTACAGGGCTTCGTCGGTAGCGTAGTGGCGTGCGGAATAGAGGTTGAGCACGGCTTCTTCGGCGTGGGCAGAAACAGCCAGGCTGGCCAACACCATCAGGGGGGCGATCCAGCGGTTGAGCGCGGTAAAGGACATCATGATTTCTCGTGCAAGGAAGAATTTGGATGATAACGCAAACGCGACGCATTCCTATCCATAAAATGATGGATTCTGGCCTTCCGATGGATTGAAGCAGGTGGCAGAAAAGCGCCAGACGAAAAAAAGGCCCGACATGTCGGGCCTTTGGTGCAGATCGCAGCGGCGCGTGCGCCGCCCGATGCAAATTAACGCTTGCGGGGTGCAGCCGACTTGGCAGCGTCTGCAGCGGTGGCGGCGACGGCGTTGAAGTTGGCTTCGGCAGCGTCGGTTGCTTGCTTGACGGCCTTTTGAACCGATTCAAAAGCGTTGTTGGCGGCAGAGACAGCGCTCTTCATCACAGCAACGGCGGTTTCCGAACCAGCAGGTGCGTTCTTGGAAGCGGTCTCGACGAGGTCGGTGAAGTTCTTTTGGGCTTCGGCCGTCTTGGCTTGTACCGCGCTGCCGAATTCATTGCTGGTGCCCGAAGCGATGTCGTACAGGTGGCGGCTGTAGGAAGCAGCCTTTTCAGCCAAAGGCTGGAACAGGCTGGCTTGCAGGGCCACCAGTTCTTGTGCGTCTTTCACGCTCAGAACAGCGCGGGTGTGGGTGGCGGCTTCGGTCAAAGCAGCGCGCGAAGCGGTCAGGTTCAGCTCCACCAGCTTTTCCACGCCTTCGAAGGCCTTGTTGGTCAGACCAAACAGGGTTTCAATGTTGGCTTTGTGGGCGGCGAGCATTTGTTCAGGGGTCAGGGACATGTCAGTTCTCCAGTAGATGTAAAAGCCCGGCAAAAACGGGACTTGAAATATCTGCGCTGGTCATTCCGGATGGTATGTTGCAGTGCAGCATGAGCGCCATTTTAGGGTGATCCCGTACAAATGCAAGTATTTTTGCTGCATTGCAACATACTGAAACACCTGAGTGAGTTCCAGGAGGCGCAAAACCCTTGCCGCCTGCGCCAAAAAGGTGGCTGGCAGAATGTCGCCCCATGAGTTCCAACGCCTCTCCTTCCCGCGCGGCGCCTGAGCCGCGCAGTGCGTACCGGGTCTTTCGCAGCATCAGCACGCGCTGGATGGACAACGATGTGTACGGCCACGTCAACAATGTCGTCTATTACAGCTGGTTCGATACCGCGGTCAATGCGCATTTGATTGAAGCGGGAGCGCTCGACATCCACGCCGGAGACACGATCGGCCTGGTCATCGAGACCCAGTGCAACTATTTTGCGCCACTGGCGTTTCCGCAGCAGATTGATGCCGGGATCCGAGTGGCCCGCGTCGGAAGCTCAAGCGTGCGCTACGAGGTTGGCCTGTTTGCGCAGGGGGAGCCGCTGACGGCGGCGGCCGGTCATTTCATCCACGTCTATGTAGACCGGGAATCGCGCCGCCCTGCCGTGTTGCCCGCACTTTTGCGGGCTGTGCTGGAGCCGCTGACAGTTGCCTGAAAGGCGGTATTCAGCGTCGGCCGCCTACACTTGGCACAGGGGCAGCCCTGCGAGCGATCGCACGGGCAGAGGTTTTAAAAAAGACAAATGGAGACTGACCGATGAAATTTCTGCGCAGGTGCGCTTTGCTGGCGCTGCTCGTGCTTCCGACACTGGCCCGTGCGGCCGACATCGACGGCGCTGCCCTGGCTCTGTGGTGGGGCGTGCCCTTCGCCGGCCTTCTGCTTTCGATTGCGCTGATGCCGCTGCTAGTGCCCATTTTCTGGCACCACCACTTTGGCAAGGTCACTGCGGCCTGGGGCTTGGCGTTTCTTGTCCCGTTTGCACTTGCGTTTGGCGGCGGCGCGGCCGGGGTCAGCCTGGTGCATGCCCTGCTGGCCGAATACCTGCCGTTCGTGATCTTGCTGACGGCGCTGTTTACCGTGGCCGGCGGCATCTATATCCGGGGCAATTTGCACGGCAATCCCCTGCTCAATACCGCCATTTTGGCGATTGGTGCGGTCTTGGCGAGTTTCATGGGGACCACCGGCGCGTCCATGCTGCTCATTCGTCCCCTGATCCGCGCCAACGACAACCGCGCGCACAAGGCGCACGTGGTGGTGTTCTTCATCTTCATTGTCTCCAACGCCGGTGGCTCGCTCACGCCTCTGGGCGACCCGCCCCTGTTCCTCGGATTCTTGAAGGGCGTCGATTTCTTCTGGACCGTGAGCCACATCTTTCCGGAAACCTTGTTCCTGATAGGCGTGCTGCTGGCGCTGTTCTTTGCCATTGACAGCTGGTTTTTCCACAAGATCGGCGAAACCATGGCTGCCGATCCCACTCCCGACACGCGCGGCATCGGTTTTGACGGCAAGGTCAACTTTGCCTTGCTGGGCACCGTGGTGGCGTTGGTGCTGCTGAGCGGTTTCTGGAAATCGCCGGTGGTATTCCATATCGCTGGCACCGAAGTGGGCCTGCCAGGCATCGTGCGCGACGTCGGCTTGCTGGTGGTAACGGGCCTTTCACTCTGGCTGACCCCTGCGCGCGTGCACGACGCCAACCAATTCGGCTGGGCGCCCATGCAGGAGGTGGCCAAGCTGTTCGCCGGCATCTTCCTCACCATCATTCCCGTAATCGCCATGCTCAAGGCCGGAGTGGACGGACCGTTTGGTGCCATCGTCAGAGCGGTAACGGGTCCAGACGGTACGCCGCTGCCTGCCATGTATTTCTGGGCTGCGGGTGCGCTTTCGTCCTTCCTCGACAACGCCCCGACCTATCTGGTGTTCTTCAACACCGCTGGTGGCGATCCGGTCACGCTGATGACGACGCTGGCCCCGACGCTGGCAGCCATTTCGGCCGGTGCGGTGTTCATGGGTGCCAACACTTACATCGGCAACGCGCCCAACCTCATGGTCAAGGCGATTGCCGAGGACCGCGGCGTGAAGATGCCCAGCTTCTTTGGCTACATGCTGTGGTCCGGGGGCATCCTGGTGCCGCTGTTTGTCGTGATCACGTTCATATGGTTCTGATGGAGCGCCCCCGCATTCTTGTCGCCCGGGCCGTGTTTCCCGAGGTGCTGGAGCGCCTGCGTGCTGCGTTGGATGTCGAAGCCAACGAGGAGGACCAGGTCCTGGCGCCGGCCGAGTTGGCGCGCCGGCTGGCCGACAAGGATGGCGTGCTGACGACCGGCGGCGAGCGCATCGACGCCGCGCTGCTGGCGGCCTGCCCACACCTGCGGGTGGTGGCCAACATGGCGGTGGGCTTCAACAATTTCGATGTGGATGCGATGAACGCCGCTGGCGTGCAGGGCACGAACACGCCCGATGTGCTGACCGAAACCACCGCCGATTTCGGTTTTGCGCTGCTCATGGCCACGGCACGGCGCATGACCGAGGCCGAGCATTTCCTGCGCGCCGGGCGCTGGACGCAGTGGCGCTATGACCTGTTTGCTGGCGCCGAGGTGCATGGCAGCACCCTGGGCATCCTGGGGATGGGCCGCATCGGCCAGGGCATTGCCCGGCGCGGGGCGCACGGCTTTGGCATGCGGGTGATCTATCACAACCGCTCCCGCCTGGCGCCCGCGCTGGAGGTGCAGTGCGCCGCGCAGTACGTCAGCAAGGACGCTCTGCTGGCGCAGAGCGACCACCTGGTGCTGGTGCTGCCCTACAGCGCAGAGTCCCACCACGCCTTGGGCGCGGCCGAGCTTGCGCGCATGAAGCCGACGGCCACGCTGATCAACATTGCACGCGGCGGCATCGTGGACGACGTGGCTCTGGCCGCAGCCCTGCGCGAGCGCCGCATTGCCGCCGCCGGCCTGGACGTGTTTGAGGGCGAGCCGCGCGTGCATCCCGACTTGCTGGCGCTGCCCAACGTGGTGCTCACGCCGCACATCGCCAGCGCCACGCTCGCCACACGACGCGCCATGGCCAACAAGGCCGCCGACAACCTGCTGGCCTTTTTTGCCGGGCAAGCGCTGCCCAGTCCGGTGAACCTGCCGGCGCGGTCAAAAAATTGACATAAATTGGCCTCTAGCGCTTTATCCATAAGCGCTTAAAGCTATTAAAAGAGTAGTGCAATGAGTTCTGACACCTGGCTCGTCCTGGGCGCTCTGGCCTTGGGTTTGGTGGTCCTGCTTTTGCTGGTGCTGTTGCTGCGCCAGCCGCGCGTGCAATTGCCGCCCGAATGGCTGGCGCGCCTGCAGGCGCTGGAGCAGGCGGGTCTGGCCACGCAATTGGCGGTCGCCAAAAATGATGGTGCGCTCGACGCCATGGGCCAGCAGCTGCGCGCCTTTACCCAGACCACGCAGGTGGCGCAGGAGTCGCTGCGTCAGGCTGTAGACGAGCGCCTGGCGCAGGCAGTGGGAGAGTCGCGAGCAGCGCGCGGTGAATTGGCAAGCACGCTGGCGGCGTTTCGCACCGAACTGGTGGCGACCACCGGTGCACTGGCGGCCGAGAGCGTGAAATCGCGCGAGGCACTGGCGCACAGCAGTGCGCAGGCGCAGGAGCGCATCCAGGAGCGTTTCGAGGCGCTGACCCAGGCCACGCGCCAGTCGCTCGATTCGCTCAAGGCGGATATCCACACCCAGCTACTCGGCATGGCAAACACGCTGCGCGACCAGCTGAGTGACAACAGCCAGCAGCTGCGCACGCAGTTCTCGTTCCTGCAGGAATCGGTGCACCAGCAGCTCAGCGGACTGGTGCAGGGCAGCCAGCAAAGCGCCGAACAGCTGCGCACGGCGCTGAACGAGCGCCTGGCTGCCATTCAGACCGACAACGCGACAAAATTGGAGGAAATGCGCCGCACGGTGGACGAAAAGCTCCACGCCACGCTGGAGCAGCGCCTGGGCGAATCCTTCAAGCTGGTGAGTGATCGCTTGGAGCAGGTGCACAAGGGGCTGGGCGAGATGCAGACCCTGGCCGGCAGCGTGGGCGACTTGAAGCGCGTGATGACGAATGTGAAGTCGCGCGGCACCTGGGGCGAGATGCAATTGGGCGCCATCATCGACAACGTGCTCACTCCCGATCAGTTTGGCCGCAACGTCAAGACGGTGCCGGACAGCGATGAAATGGTGGAATACGCGATCCGCCTGCCCGGCAAGTCGCACGAAACACCCGTGTGGCTGCCCATCGATGCCAAGTACCCGGTGGAGCAGTACCAGCGCTTGCTCGACGCCCAGGAGGCAGCGGACAAGCCGGCCATCGCTTCGGCCGGCAACGCCTTCGAGGCGTCGATCCGCCTCGAAGCCAAGAAGATCTGCGCCAAATATGTCTCGCCCCCGCACACCACCGACTTTGCCGTGCTCTACCTGCCGTCCGAAGGCCTGTTTGCCGAGGTCATGCGCCGGCCCGGCCTGGTCGAGGCCGTGCAGAACGACTGCCGCGTCATGATTACCGGCCCGGCCAACCTGGCGGCCATGCTCAACAGCCTGCAGATGGGCTTCAAGACGCTGGCGATCGAGAAGCGCTCGTCCGAGGTCTGGGCGCTGCTGGGCACGGTGAAAACCGAGTTCAGCAAGTTCGGCGAAGTGGTCGAAGCCACCAAAAAATCCATCGACGCCGCCGCCAAGCGCTTCGAACAGGTAGACGTACGCACTCGCGCCATTCAGCGGCGGCTGCGCGATGTGCAGGATTTGCCGGCCCCCGAGGCACAGGGCGTTGCTGTGCAAGGGTCGGGCGCGCTTGCTCTGCCGGACACAGACGAGGATTTCTAGCCGCGAACTGCTGCGCTGGGCATCTCAAGGGCTTGCAGCAGTAGCAAATTGCCGCAAAAGGAGTAGATTGTTTCCACCCGTCACGGTACAGGGGGCCGGAAATGATCATTCCTTGGGGCTTGTTGCGCAGCCGGCGGCTGCTTTTTGCGGCCTTGCTGGGTTTGGCACTCTCTCCCCCGGCGCAGGCCGATGCGCTGCTGGACCATGCACAAAGCCTTGTCGAGCACGGCCACGCCGAGCAGGCGTTTGTGCTGCTGGGCCAGCAAGAGCTGGCGCGCGCCGGCGATCCAACCTTTGACGCAGCCATGGGCCGCGCCGCGCATGCTGCGGGTCAATATCCCCGAGCTGTGATGGCTTGGGAGCGTGTGGTCGCCTTGCAGCCAGACAACGCGATGGCCCAGTTGGAGTTGGGTCGCGCTCTGTTTGCCGTAGGTGACAAGCGCACGGCGTTGGCCGTCTCCAAGCTGGTGCGTGAGGAAGGTATTCCAGTCGATGCAGCCCTGGATATTGATCAGTTTTTAGTCTCCTACGACCGAGCTGACTACCGAGGTGCCTCCAGTACCAAGGGCTACGCCGAGTTCACCGTGGGCCACGATTCGAATGCGAATGCGGGGCCGGATGCAGGCGACATATTGGCGGTCCCCTTGGCCGGGATACCCGCGTGGGTATTGGCTCCCGGAGCCCAGGAGACCGCCGCAAGTTTTGTTTCGGCGCTGCTGGCGGTGCGTGGTCGCCATGTGCTGGATGCGGGCTGGTCCTTGGTGGGGGCGGCCTCTGCCAGCACGCGGCGCCACGCACAAGCTGCGCGTGCCTATGACAACGGCCAGCTCGATGCCAATGCCGGTGTGGCATGGCGCCGGGAGCGCAACGAAGTCATTCTCTCTGCGGTGTATGGGTCGCAGTTGCTTGATGGCGAGCGCCTGCGCAGCATGGGCGGTGTGCAAGGCGAATGGATCTACCGGATCGATGGCTTTCGCCAATGGGGAAGCTTTGTGCAATGGCTGGATGTGCGCTACCCCAACCAGTCCATCCGAAGCGTGCGCCGTTCGATTGCCGGTATTTCATATTCCCAGGTGTTTCGCAATGGTGCGCTGGCCTATGGCAGTCTTTATGGAGGGCGTGAATCTCCGCAAATGTCTGGGGTAGAGGATATTGGGCAGCATCTGATGGGCTGGCAGTTGGGTGGGCAGGTGCCGCTGACACACAGTCTGGCGCTCTTTGCCGCGCTCAGTGGCGAGAGGCGCAATTACGGCGCGAGTGACCCGTTCTTTGCAGTGAGACGGCGCGACCAGCAGGCGGGCGTGTCGCTGGGCGTGTCCTGGGTGCCGGCGCAGGACTGGCGCATTACCCCGCAATGGATGTTGGTGAAAAACGATTCCAGCATTCCGGTCACCCAGTACGAGCGGCGGGTCTTTTCCATCACGGTGCGGCGTGACTTCTGAAGCGAGCCGGTGTCCCAGCCAGACGGAGACATGTCATGAAACCTAAGCATTGCATTGCGCGCCTGTGCCTGGTGCTGGTCGTTGCAGCAGGGCTTCCGTTGTCGGCGCTGGCAGCTGCTGGCTTGGTGCAGTTTGCAACGGGAGACGTTCAGATGCGCCGGGGCATTGCACTGGCCGCATTGGCGAGTGGAGCGTCTCTGGAGACCGGTGATACCGTCTTGACCGGGACGACGGGCCGTGCCCAGCTTCGGTTTACCGACGGTGGTCTCGTGTCCTTGTACTCCGATTCCGAGTTCACCGTGGCGCGTTACGTAGACAGCGGGGACCCAGCGCAGGATAGCTTTGCCGTCAGCCTGCTGCGAGGTGGCATGCGCGCGATCACGGGGCTGATTGGCAAGCGCAACCCCGCCAACTACAAACTCACCACGCCGACGGCGGTGGTTGGCATTCGGGGTTCTGCTTATAGGGCCTTTTATAACCCTCAAGGGCAGCTAGAAGTGGGCGGTGAGCAAGACGAGATCGAAGTCTGCACCCAAGCTGGCTGTGTCGGGTTGAAGGTGGGTGAGTCGGTGCTCGTGCTGTCCAGCGACCGGCTTGCGGTCTATACCAATACGCAGGCCTTGCTTCCCCTGCCTACGCCTACGAGGCCGTTTGCCGTAGGCGAGCAAGTGCGCAGCGGTGGCAGCAATGCGTCGGTGTTCCGGGCGCCTGAGCCGGTCGTTCCGGAGACGCCCACTCCGCCTGACGCTGGGGGTACGACACCTGGTGGCACGACACCCGGAGGGACGCCTACTCCGGGAGGGACGACACCCGGAGGGACGCCTACTCCGGGCGGCACGACACCCGGTGGGACGACCACACCGGGCGGCACGAGACCTGGTGGGACGACCACACCGGGCGGCACGAGACCCGGAGGTACGGCGCCTGGAACTACGACACCGGGCGGTGGGACCAGGCCCCCTGTCGTCACCGTCCCGCCGGTGAGACTGCCTCCAATCATCTCAATTCCGACTCCGATTCGAGTGATTCGGTGAGCCGGTGGTGGTGTCGCTCGACCCTCAGAGCTGGTAAAAGGCCTTGATCTTGTTCCAGGCGTCCTGCGGATCGTCTGTGATGTGAAACAAGGCCAGGTCTTCCTCTGCGATGGTGCCGGCGTCCACCATCACCTGGAAGTTGAGCAGACTGTTCCAGAAATCGGCGCCGAACAGGACGATGGGCACGGGCTTGGCCTTGCCGGTCTGTACCAGGGTCAGCACTTCAAACAGTTCGTCCATGGTGCCGAAACCGCCGGGGAAGGCCACCAGCGCCTTGGCCCGCATCATGAAATGCATTTTGCGCAGCGCGAAGTAGTGGAATCGATAGCTGAGCGTGGGCGTGATGTAGGGGTTGCTGCCTTGCTCATGCGGCAGGGCGATGTTCAGACCTACCGTCAGCGCACCGGCTTCGCTGGCGCCGCGATTGGCCGCTTCCATGATGCCGGGGCCGCCACCAGTGCATACGTAGAGTCGGTTGGCCAGCTCCTGCAGGTTGCTGTGCTGGGCGACGATGCTGGCGAACTCGCGCGCCAGCTCGTAGTAGCGCGCGTTGCGCACGGCGCGCTCGGCCAGGGCAATGGCTTGCGCGTCGCCAGTGGCCTGCGCAGTGGCCAGCAGCGCGGCGGCTTCGTCGGCCGCGACAAAACGTGCGCTGCCGTAAACGACGATCGTGTTTTCAATGCCTTGCGCCGCCTGGCCGAGGTCGGGCTTGAGCATTTCGAGCTGAAAGCGGATCCCGCGCGTCTCGCGGCGCAGCATGAATTCGGTGTCGGTGAAGGCGAGACGGTCCGCGTGCGGCTGCATGGCCGCAGCGTCCAGGGGATCGGCCTGCAGTTCGGCCAGCGCGTCGGCAAGCCTGCGTTCGTGGAGGTGGGTGGTGGCGTCCATGGAATTTTCTTGAGGTCTTGCGTTCCCGAAAGGCAAAAGCGATGGAAAAATAGGCAAAAAATGCCCTCTGCGCATCACAGGAAAGCGCTGCCAGCTATGAAAGAGATAGTGATTTTGCACTTCTCTGCGTAGCCCCGTGGTGCCCGAAGGCTGACGGCAGCCGCGCCGCGCTGGGTACGCGGGTGGATATGCCGGAAAATGCCCTCATGTCAAACCATCCAAACCCCGATTGGGACCCGCTGTCGCTTGAGGCGCAGCGCGATCCGCAGGCCACAGCCGACGGTATGCGCGAGCATTGCCCGGTGGCTTGGAGCCAGGCGCTGCATTGGTCGCTGTTTCGCCAAGCCGATGTATTGCGTGCTGTCAAAGACCACACCACGTTCAGCAGTGTCGTGTCGCGCCATGTGGCGGTACCCAATGGCATGGATCCGCCGCAGCACGCAGCCTACCGGCGCGCCATCGAACCGTATTTTTCAAAAGAGCGTGTGGATGCTTTCGAGCCGCAGTGCCGGGCCATGGCGCGCAGTTTGATTGCCGCCCTGCCGCGTGGGCCGGCTATTGAGTGGATGGGTGCGCTGGCACTGCCGTTTGCCGTGTGGGCGCAGTGCGACTTTCTGGGTTGGCAGGACGAAGACCATGCGGGCCTGGCGCAGTGGATGCAGGCCAGCCACGCGGCGACGCTGGCGCAGGACCGCGCTGCGCACACCAAGCTGGCGGCGCATTTTCAGGCCCTTGTGACGGCGCAGCTGGAGCGGCGTCGCGGCCCCAGCGCCGCAGCAGCGCCTGGCGACATCACTTGCGCGCTGATGCAGGAGAAGGTCAATGGCGTACCCCTGACCGATGCAGAAATTGCCAGCATCCTGCGCAACTGGACGGTGGGCGAGATCGGCACGATGGCGGCGTCGGCCGGCATTCTGTGCGATTGGCTGGCTCACCATGCACCGGTGCAAACGCTGCTGCGCGAGCGCCCGTCTGCCATTCCTGCGGCGGTGGAAGAAATTCTGCGCCTGCGCGGGCCGCTGGCCACCAACCGGCGTGTTACCACTTGCCCAGTGGACATCGGCGGCCGGCATTTGCCGGCGGGTTCACGTGTGACGCTGCACTGGCCGGCGGCCAATCGCGATCCGCGCGCATTCGACGCCGCGCTGGAATACCGCCCCGAACGTAGCCAGGAAGCCAACCTGCTGTGGGGCGCGGGCATTCATGTCTGCCCCGGCGCCCCGCTGGCGCAGATGGAGCTGCGCGTCCTGCTGGAGGAAGTGTTGGCCAGCGGCGCAAGCATGGAGGCGGTGCCCGGCCAATCGCCCGAACCGGCCCTGTACCCGGCGAGCGGTTGGGCGCGGGTGCCGCTGCGATTGCTTGCGCTGCAGGCCGGCTGATCTAGCTGCGCAGGGCCAGCGCCACGGTCTGTAAACCCAGCCAGGTCAGCAGCAGTGAGCCGCACAGGTGCAGGGTGGTGCTTCCCAGCGCCAGAAGGATGCGCTGCTGTTGCAGCAGCCCGAGGGTTTCGATAGAGAAGGTGGAGAAGGTGGTGAGCGCACCCAGAAAGCCGGTGATGAATGCCAGCCGCCACACCGGGTCCATCTGCGGCACGAGCTGAAAGAAGCCCACCGCCAGCCCGATGAGGTAACCGCCGATCAGGTTGGCGGCGAGCGTGCCCCAGGGCAGCAGGCCGCCAGGGCTCAGCCATAGGCTCAGGCGCCAGCGGGCCAGGGCGCCTAAGCTGGCGCCAATGCAGATGAACAGGACGTTAAGCATGGCGCGCAATGGTAGCTCGCATGCGAATGGGCCTGCCAATTCGTGTCAGTGCGCCCGCATCTGCTGCGGCAGCCAGGTGACGATGCCGGGGAAGAGGTAGATCAGCGCCACGGCCACGCACATCAGGAAAAACATGGGCATGGCCACCTTGGCGATCCAGGTCAGTTCGCGCCCCGTCATTCCCTGGAGCACGAACAGGTTGAAGCCCACGGGCGGCGTGATCTGCGCCATCTCGACCACCAGCACGACAAAGATGCCGAACCAGATCGGGTCGATGCCGGCCGCCTGCACCGTGGGCATGAGCACGCCCATGGTCAGCACCACCATGGAGATGCCATCCAGAAAGCAGCCCAGCACGATGTAGAACAGCGCCAGCGCCACCACCAGCTGTGCCTGGTTCAGACCCAGCGAGCCTATCCATTCGGCCAGATGGCGCGGCAGGCCGATGTAGCCCATGGAGAGCGTGAGAAAGGCCGCGCCCGCCAGGATGAGCGCGATCATGCAGTACAGGCGCGTGGCGCCCATCAGCGCGTCCTTGAAGGTTTGCCAGTCCATCGAGCCCTGCACGGCCGAGAGAATCAGCGACCCCGCCACGCCCACAGCCGCCGCCTCGGTCGCGGTGGCAATGCCGGTATAAATGCTACCCAGCACGGCCGCAATCAGGAGCACCACCGGGATCAGGCTGCGCGAGGCGGAGATTTTTTCCAAGAACGTGAATTGCTCGATACTTTTGGGTACCAGCTCGGGGTGGCGCAGCGCCCACAGTGCGATGTAGCCTGAGAACAGCACGGCCAGCAGAATGCCCGGCAAGACGCCTGCAATGAAGAGCTGCGAGATCGAGACATCGGCCGCCACGCCGTAAACGATCATGATGATGGACGGCGGGATGAGCAGGCCCAGCGTGCTCGCGCCCGCCAGCGTGCCCACCACCATGTTCTCGGGGTAGCCGCGCCGGGTGAGTTCGGGCAGCGTCATCTTGCCAATGGTGGCGCAGGTGGCGGCGCTGGAACCCGAGACGGCGGCGAAGATGGTGCAGCCGATGACGTTGGTGTGCAGCAAGCGGCCGGGCAGCGACTGCACCCAGGGCGCAAGGCCCTTGAACATGTCTTGCGAGAGCCGGGTGCGAAACAAGATTTCGCCCATCCAGATGAACAGCGGCAGGGCCGTGAGCGTCCAGCTTGACGAGGAGCCCCAGATGGTGACCGCCATGGCGTCGCCTGCCGGGCGCGACGAGAACAATTGCATGCCGATCCAGGCTACGCCCGAGAGCGTGAGCCCGATCCACACGCCGCTGCCCAGGATGAGAAACAGCGTGGCAACCAGCAGCGCGGTGATGGTGAGATCGCTCATGAATAGGCCCCGGCTTTATTCGTTGCGCAGCGCTTCGCTGCTTTGGACCTGCTCGCGCCGGTCCAGTATTTCAAGCACCAGCTCATCGACAAACGCAATCGCCAGCACCACCGTGCCCAGCGCCATGGCAATCTGTGGAAGCCACAAAGGCGTGGCGTCGTTGCCGGTGGAGATGTCGTTGAAGACATGCGACTGCCAGGCCAGTTTGCAGCTGTAGAAAGCAAACAGCAGCGCCAGCAGCGAGGCGGCGCCCAGCGCCCACAACTCCATGCGTTTTTTCCAGCGCCCGCGCAGCAGGTTGAGGATGAGCGTGACGCGAATGTGCTCCCCGCGCTTGAGCGTGTGCGCCAACGCCAGAAAACCTGCGCCAGCCATCAGGTAGCCGGCATAGGCGTCGATACCGGGTGCCTGGAAGTTGAGTTGCCGGCTCGCAATCGAGAGCAGCACCGCCAGGAGCAGCAGCACCATGCACAGCGCCGCCAGCACTGCAGCGCCGCTGTAGATTCCCTCAAGCAGGCGTCGCATGTGCAGGCTCTACTTGCTGCGGTAGGCGTCTACCAGGGTCTTGCCTTCGGGGCCGGCCTTTTCCAGCCATTCCTTGAGCATGGTGTCGCCGACTTTGGCCATGTCGGCCTTGAGCTGGGGCGAGGGAGGAAGCACCTGCATGCCGTTGGCCTTGAGCTTGGCCAGGGTGTCTTCGTTGACCTTTTCGGCCGCTGCCCAGCCGCGATCTTCGGCGTCCTTGCCGGCTTTGAGCAGCGCTTCCTGGTTCCCCTTGTTCAAGCCGTCAAACGCCTTTTTATTGACGATCACTGCGTTCTTGGGCAGCCAGGCCTGCAGGTCGTAGTAGTACTTGAGGTGCTCGTAGAGCTTGCTGTCTACGCCCGTGGCGCCGGACGTCATGGTCGATTCGACCACGCCGGTGGCCAGGGCCTGCGAGAACTCGGCCGCCTGCACGGTGACGGGCTGCGCGCCCACCAGCTCGGCAATGCGCGCCGTGGCCGGGCTGTAGGCGCGCCACTTGATGCCCTTGAGGTCTGCGGCCGATTCAATCGGCTTTTTGGTGTACAGGCCTTGGGGCGGCCAGGCTACGGAGTACAGCAGCATCATTCCCTGTTCGCCCAGCTTTTTCTCCAGCATGGGTTTCTGAGCGGCGTAGAGCTTTTTGGCATCGGCAAAGCTGGTGGCCAGGAAAGGCTGGCCGTCGGCGCCGTAGATTTGCCATTCATTCTGGAAATTGGCAAAAATGATCTCGCCCATCTGCGCCTGCGCGCCTTGTACGGCGCGCTTGATTTCGGGTGCCTTGAACAGCGAGGCATTGGCGTGCAGCGTGATCTTGAAAGCTCCGCCCGTCGCCTTGTCCACATCGGCCGCTAGCTGGGCCATGTTTTCCGAATGGAAATTGGTGGCGGGGTAGGCCGATGCGAGATCCCAGCGGGTTTGTGCAAATGCCGGGCCGCTGGCCAGACTGCCTGCCAGCGCAAAGCCGAGCGCTGCGGTGGTAAAGATTCGACGCTTCATGGGACGTACTCCACGGCAAGGGGTTGTGGGAAAAGAGCGTTTGAATGTAGTGCGCGCATTGCCCCAAGCCTCTAGGTGTTTGTACTAAACGTCGATAAATTGCCGACAAATTATCTTTATGACTCCCTACAATTCAGCGCTCAGTGGCGCCTTGCACGTCCCGTGCCAGCGCCCAGCCGGAGTTTTGGCATGAAACCTGTGAAGCGCTCCAGACCCGAGTCGGGCCCCATCGTTTCCTCGGCGCATCTGGTGTCGGCGCACAGCGCCGAGATGAGCGAATTCGAATTCGGCCTGATCGTCGCCGGCAACGCGTTCCATCGCTGGGTGGTCCACTGCATGTCGGCGGCCGGGCTCAAGGAACTGACGCCGCTCGATGTGCTGGTGCTGCACCACGTCACTCACCGCGCGCGCGACAAGCGCCTGGCCGACATCTGCTTCATCATGAATGTCGAGGACACCCACCTCGTCAACTATTCGCTCAAAAAACTGCAGGCGCTGGGCGTGGTGCAGTCGACCAAAAGCGGCAAGGAAGTGACCTACGCCGCCACCGACCAAGGCCGCGCCTACGTGCAGCGCTACCGAGAAATCCGCGAAAGCTGCCTGATCGACGCGCTCAACGCGGACGAGTCGCTCAATCGCGACATTGGCGAGCTCGCGCGCCTGCTGCGCGTGCTCTCGGGTATGTATGACCAGGCCGCACGTGCGGCGGCATCGCTGTAGAGAAATTTCACGAAAAATAGGCCTCCAGCGCAATGCAGGAAAGCACTATAAGCTATCAATAAGAGAGCAAAACCCATGACCGAGCCCACCCACTCCCCCCGCTGGCAGTTCTGGATTGACCGCGGCGGCACCTTCACCGACATCGTTGGCCGGCGGCCCGATGGCAGCCTGGTGACGCACAAGCTGCTGTCAGAGAACCCCGAGCAGTACCCGGATGCGGCCGTGGCGGGCATTCGCCATCTGCTGGGGCTCGCGAGCGGCCAATCGGTGACGCCCGAGCAGGTGGAGTGCGTGAAGATGGGCACCACGGTGGCCACCAACGCGCTGCTCGAACGCAAGGGCGAGCCCACGCTGCTCATCACCACACGGGGCTTTCGCGATGCGCTGCGCATTGCCTACCAGAACCGCCCGCGCTTGTTCGAGCGTCACATCGTGCTGCCCGAGTTGCTGTACACGCGCGTCGTCGAGGCCAGCGAGCGCATCGGCGCGCAGGGCGAAGTCGTGACGCCGCTCGACGAAGCGCATCTGCGCGAACACCTTTGGGCTGCGCGCGACGCCGGCCTGCAAAGCGCGGCCATCGTCTTCATGCATGGCTACCGATTCGCGCAGCACGAGCAGGCTGCGGCGCGCATTGCGCGCGAGCTGGGCTTCACGCAGGTCAGCAGCTCGCACGAGGTCAGCCCGATGATGAAGTTCGTTGGCCGGGGCGACACCACGGTAGTGGACGCCTACCTCTCGCCCATCCTGCGCCGCTACGTGGCCCAGGTGGCGCGCGAGATGCCGGGCGTGCCGCTGTATTTCATGCAATCCTCGGGCGGCCTCGCCGATGCCGGGGCGTTTCAAGGCAAGGACGCGATTTTGTCCGGCCCGGCAGGTGGCATTGTGGGCATGGCGCGTACGGCGGAAGTGGCCGGACACACACGCGTCATTGGCTTTGACATGGGCGGCACTTCCACCGATGTGAGCCACTACGCCGGCAGCTTCGAGCGCGAATTCGAAACCCAGGTGGCCGGCGTGCGCATGCGCGCGCCCATGATGAGCATTCACACCGTGGCGGCGGGCGGCGGCTCCATTCTGGGCTTTGACGGCGCGCGGTTTCGCGTCGGCCCCGAGAGCGCAGGCGCCAGCCCAGGCCCGGCCAGCTACCGGCGCGGCGGGCCGCTCGCGGTCACCGACGCCAATGTGATGGTGGGCAAGATCCAGCCGGCGCATTTCCCCAAGGTCTTTGGCCCGGCGGCCGACGAGGCGCTCGACGCCGACGTGGTGGCTCGCCAGTTTGGCGCCCTGGCCACTGAGACCGGCCGCGGTGCGGAGGATGTCGCGCACGGTTTCATCCAGATCGCGGTGCAGCAGATGGCCAACGCCATCAAAAAGATTTCGGTGGCGCGCGGCTACGACGTCACCCGCTACACCCTGCAGTGCTTTGGCGGCGCGGGTGGCCAGCATGCCTGCCTGGTGGCTGATGCGCTGGGCATGGAGCAGGTGCTGGTGCATCCGCTGGCTGGTGTGCTGTCGGCCTACGGCATGGGCCTGGCGGACCAGAACGTGATCCGCGAGCAGGCGATTGAGCGACTGCTCGATCCCCAGTCCCTGGCGGAGGTGGAGGCCAGCCTGGTGCAACTGGGCCACGTCGCAGCCGAAGAGCTGGCCGCGCAGCGCCATGCCGCCGACGCGGATGCGGCTGCGCAGCAGGAGGCCGAGCCGCTGCGCATCCACCAGCGCGTGCATCTGCGCTACGAAGGCAGCGACGCCGCCTTGGTGGTGCCGTATTTGCCGCAGGCTTCTGACGACATTGCCATCCGCCAGGCGTTGCTGGTGGCGGCGTTCGAGGCCGCCTACCGCCAGCGCTACGCCTTTGTCATGCAAGGCAAGCGTCTGGTGGTTGAGGCTGTTTCCGTCGAGGCGGTGCTGCCCGGCGAGGCGCCGGCCGAACCCGATTTGCCGGTGCATCCCGAGCGCGAGGTGCCGCGCCGCGCCAACACCCGCATGTACACCGCAGGCACTGATGGACTGCCCGCCTGGCAGGATGCCGCGCTGGTGGTGCGGGGTGACCTGCGTGCGGGCGACCGGCTGGCCGGCCCGGCCATCATTGCCGAGCAAAACGCCACCACCATCGTCGAGCCCGGCTGGGAAGCGCGGCTGACCGCGCGCGACCATTTGCTGCTCACGCGCCGCGTGCCGCGCGCCCAGCGCCACGCCGTTGGCACGCAGGTGGACCCGGTGCTGCTGGAGGTGTTCAACAACCTGTTCATGAACATCGCCGAGCAGATGGGCCTGCAACTGCAGAACACGGCCTACTCGGTCAACATCAAGGAGCGGCTCGATTTCTCCTGCGCGCTGTTTGATGCCGAGGGCCAGCTGATTGCCAACGCCCCGCACATGCCGGTGCATTTGGGCAGCATGGGCGAGAGCATCAAGACGGTGATCCGCAAGAACGCAGGCGCCATGCAGCCGGGCGACGTGTTTGTGCTCAACGACCCCTACCACGGCGGCACGCACTTGCCCGACATCACCGTCATCACGCCGGTCTACCTGGACCAGAGCGGCCAGCCCAATTTCTATGTCGGCAGCCGCGGCCACCATGCCGATGTGGGCGGCACCACGCCGGGCTCGATGCCGCCGTTTTCGACGCGCATCGAGGAAGAGGGCGTGCAGATCGACAACTTCAAACTCGTCGATGCGGGCGTGCTGCGCGAGGCGGAGATCCTGGCGCTGCTCGCCTCGGGTGACTACCCGTCACGCAACCCGCAGCAGAATCTTGCCGACCTGAAAGCCCAAATTGCCGCCAACGAAAAAGGCGTGCAGGAGCTGCGCCGCATGGCCGGGCAGTTCGGATTGAGCGTGGTGCAGGCCTACATGGGCCATGTGCAGGACAACGCCGAGGAATCGGTGCGCCGCGCGATCACGCGCCTGGCGACACGTATGCAAAACGGAGCCTTCACGCTCGAGCTCGACAACGGCGCGCAGATCACCGTGTCGGTTCGGCTCGACGCCGCCGCGCGCAGCGCGGTGGTCGATTTCACCGGCACCTCGCCGCAGCAGACCAACAATTTCAACGCGCCCACGGCGGTGTGCATGGCAGCGGTGCTGTTTGTGTTCCGCTGCCTGGTGGACGACGACATTCCGCTCAATGCCGGTTGCCTCAAACCCATCGAGGTGCTGATCCCGCCTGGCTGCATGCTCAACCCGAATCCACCGGCCTCGGTGGTGGCGGGCAATGTGGAGACTTCCACCTGCATCACCAATGCGCTGTTTGGCGCGCTGGGCGTGATGGCGTCCAGCCAGCCCACCATGAACAACTTCACCTTTGGCAGTGAGCGGCACCAGTACTACGAAACCATTGCGGGCGGCAGCGGCGCGGGTGGGGTGTTTGACGACGCCGGTGGCTTGATCGGCGGCTTCCCGGGAACCAGCGTGGTGCAGGCGCAGATGACCAATTCGCGCCTCACGGATCCTGAAGTGCTGGAGTTTCGCTTTCCGGTGCGGTTGGAGAGCTTTGCCATCCAGCGCGGTTCGGGCGGCGCCGGACGCTGGCGCGGTGGTGACGGCGGGGTGCGGCGGGTGCGCTTTTTGGAGCCCATGACGGCGAGCATCCTCTCCAATGGCCGCATTCACCCGGCCTTTGGCATGGCGGGTGGCAGCGCGGGCGCACCGGGCCGCAACCGGGTTCTGCGTGCGGACGGCAGCGTGGAGCTGCTGGGCCACATCGGTCAGGCGCAGATGCAGGCGGGCGACGTGTTTGAAGTCACCACGCCCGGCGGCGGCGGCTTTGGAGAGCCAGAAAAATAAAGGAAAAATGGCCTCTAGCGCTTATCCAGTAAGCGTTAGTAGCTATCTATTCAGGAGTTTCTGCGCTGCGCTACAGGCTCGCCAGATCCAGCGGCCTTCCTACCTTCGCCGCTGCCGCTCAGCGCCGGCGGAACGTCCCGGCCCGCCAAGCGGGCCCGAAACAGCTCGGTGCGCATGAGGAAGATGTTGGTCACCGGTACCGTGATCGCCAGGAACACCGCGATCAACAGGCCGTGCGCCGCCACGGCGTGGCTTTGCAGCGAGAAATACAGCACGGTGCCAACCATCACGCACCAGCAGCCCAGCGTGGCAATGACGGCGGGCGCATGCACGCGCTCGAAAAACGTACGCAAGCGCATCAGGTTGAAGGAACCAATCAGCGCAATCAGCGCGCCGGCCAGCACCAGCAGCGACACGGCCACATCGGCCCACAGCGGCAACGCAATCATTCGATCACCTCGCCGCGCAGGAGGAATTTCGCCATGGCCATGGAACTGACAAAACCCAGCAGCGCAATCAGGAGTGCTGCTTCGAAATAGTTGCCGCTGCCCTGGTGGATGCCCAGCACCAGCATCAGCAGCATGCCGTTGAGGGCCAGGCAGTCGAGCGCCAGTACGCGGTCTTGCGCAGTGGGGCCGCGCAGCACGGGAACCAGCGAGCAGCCCATGGCCAGAACCAGAATCACGAGCGCAGCGGGAAGCGCGTAGGAAAGCACCGGGTTCATTCGAATATCTCCATGAGCGGGCGCTCATACCGCGCCTTGATGTGGGCAACGAAGGCCGGGCGGTCGCCCAGTTCCAGTACATGCAGCATCAGCATGCTGTGGTCGCTGGAGAGTTCGGCCCACGAGGTTCCGGGGGTGATGCAGACAATCATCGCCAGAACCGCCAGCGCGTTCGGGTCGCGCAGCTCCAGCGGAATGTGCACGAAGCCGGCAGGGTGGCGGCGCAGCTGCGGAAACAGAAACAAGCGCAGCGTGCCCCAGTTGGACTCAACGGTGTCGGCCGCCACACGCAGGCCCAGCCGAAGAACGGTGATGGGGTGGCGCACGCGCACCGGCAGCGGACGCAGGCCCCGGGTGAGCAGCGGAATCGCCACGCCAAGCGCCAGGCCGATCAGTGCGTCGCCCAAGCCCAGGCTGCGATTGAGCACCATCCACAGCACGAACAGTGCGAACGACAGCAGCGGCGCCGGCAGCAGGCGCTTCATGGCGTGCCCTCTGCGGCTTCGTCGGAGGTAGAGCCTGCAGCCACGCTGGGCACCGGTTCCGCACCCAGGATCGCCTGCACATAGCCGCTCGGCGCGTGCAGCGCATCGGCCGTGGCCTGTGTGTAGCGCAGGGCCGGCCCGGCGGCGACGCTCAGCAGCACGCAGGCCAGCAGCAGCGCGGCGATCGGGACGCCTTCGGCCAGGCCGACGCGCAAAGGCCCGCGCCCCTGCGCGGTCCAGAAATACGCGATGCCGGCACGCACCAGCGCGCTGAGTGCAAAGAAGCCACTGGTGATCAGCACCGCAAGAAACGTCCATCCGGTGAGCCCGAGCTGCGCACCGGCCGATGCGGCAAGCCCCAGTGGGTTGAACAGTGCGTTCAGCATGGCGAATTTGCCCACGAATCCGGGCAGCGGCGGCAACCCCGAGAGCATGAGTGTGCACATCAAAAAAGCAAGCCCCACGAAGGCTGTGGCGGCCGGAATGGGTCGGCCCACCAAGGCTTGCTCTTCTTCGTCCAGGTTGAATCCCCGCGTGGGCTCCAGCCGCGCGTTGAGAAACGGGGCTGCTTCGCTTTTGGGTTCGTAAGGGTCGGCGCCTTCGAGCGGGCTGCGCCAGCGGTCGAGCACGTCGCCGAGCAAAAACAGGGCGCTGATGGCCAGTGTGGAGGCGGGCAGGTAGTACAACATGGCCGCTGTGAGCAGGTTCTGCCCGAAGCCGGCGGCGGCCAGCACCGTGCCCGACGACAGCAGGGCCGCGTAGCCCGCAAGGTGCCCCAGGCGCTGCGAACCCATCATGCCGATGGCGCCAAAGCCCATGGTGAGCATGCCGGCGCCGATCAGCCACAGGCTACCGAACTGTGCCGATGCCCCGGCCTCGCCGCCAAACAGCAGCGTCCACAGGCGCAAGATGGAATAGACGCCCAGTTTGGTCATTAGCGCAAACAGTGCTGCCACGGGTGCGGTGGCCGCGCTGTAGGCGGGTACCAGCCAGAAGTTGAGTGGCCAGATGGCCGCCTTGATGAGAAAGGCCGTCGCCAGGATGCCCGCCGCGGCGTGCAACAGGCCTCGGTCGGAGTCGCGCAGCGTCGGAATGTGTTGCGACAGATCGGCCATGCTCAGCGTGCCGGTGATGCCATAGAGCATGGACACGCCAATCAGAAACAGTGCCGACGCCGCCAGGTTGATGGCAATGTAGTGCATGCCCGAGAGCACCCGCGCGCGCCCCGAGCCGTGCAGCAGCAGGCCGTAAGAAGCCGCCAGCGTTACCTCGAAGAAAACGAACAGATTGAACAGGTCCGCCGTCAGGAAGGCGCCCGCCAGCCCCATCAGCTGGAGCTGGAACAGCACGTGGAAATGCACGCCCACGCGGTGCCAGCGTGCACAGGCAAACAGCGCTGCAGCCAGCCCTACCAGGCTGGTCAGCACCAGCATCAGCGCTGAGAGCCGATCGAGCGCCAGCACGATGCCAAACGGAGCCTGCCAGTTCCCTGGCAAATACACCCCCACGGCCTGGGGTGCGCCTTCGTTCGCCGCGCGCAGCAGCAGCAGGCAAGAGACGCCCAGCAGCGCCGCGCAGGAGCCCACATTGAGGGCCATTTTGAGGCGGTGGCGTTCTTCGCCCAGCAGCAGCATGAGCGCCGCCACCAGGAGTGGCAGCAGCACCGGCGCCAGCATCAGGTGCTGCATGGGGGCGGCATCGGCGAGGCCGGTCATGGCCGCGCTCCGTCGTCGTCGGGCTCCATGCCTTCGGGCGGCTCAATGCCATCGACGTGGTCGGTGCCCGAGAGGCCACGCGAGGCCAGCAGCACCACCAGGAACAGCGCCGTCATGGCAAAACCGATGACGATGGCGGTGAGTACGAGTGCCTGCGGCATGGGGTCGGCGTAGTGGGCCAGTTCTTGCGGCACGCCGGCGCGCAGCACGGGCTCCTTGCCGGTCGCCAGGCCCAGGCGCCCCATGCTGAAGATGAACAGATTGACCGCGTAGGAAATCAGGGAGAGCCCCATGATCACCTGGAACGTGCGCGGGCGCAGCAGCAGCCAGACGCCCGAGCCGGTGAGTACGCCAATCGATAGTGCCAGGGTGAGCTCCATCAAGCGCCCCCTGTCTGGGCCGCCGCAGCTTCTTCCAGCCGGCGGGCGTGCGCCCGGTGGCCGCGAATGGATTGGTGGGCGATGGAAGTGAGGATGAGCAGCGTGGCTCCCACCACCAGTGCGAACACGCCGGTATCAAAGAACATGGCACTCGCCACATGCACTTCGCCGAGCAGCGGCAGGGTGAGGTGGGCGGTGTGCGTGGTCATGAACGGATAGCCCCAGACCAGCGAACCCAGGCCGGTGGCCAGGGACGTGAGCAGGCCCGCTGCCATCCAGCGGCGCGGGTACAGCGTGAAGTGGGCCTCGACCCACTGCGTTCCCGAGATGGTGTACTGCAGCACGATGGCGGCCGAGAACACCAAGCCCGAGACAAAACCGCCGCCCGGCGCGTTGTGTCCGCGCAGGAACAGGTAGACCGCTACCAGCGTGGCAAACGGCAGCAGCAGGCGCACCAGAACGGCGGGCACGCGCAAGTAGCCCACGGCGGTGTCCGTTGCCAGGCGTGGGTTGATCAGGTCGGTGTCCAGGTCGGCTGGCAAGGCACGCTGCTGCGGTGGCAGGTCGAGCATCTCGATGGCAGGGCGAAAGCGCCGGAGCAGCGCGTAGACAGTGAGCGCCACCACGCCCACCACCACGATTTCGCCAAAGGTGTCGAAAGCGCGGAAATCCACCAGCATCACGTTGACCACGTTGACGCCGCCCCCGCCCGTGAGCGCGTGCTCCAGGAAAAACGTCGAGGTGCTGCGGGGAAACGGGCGGCTCAGCATGGCAAAGGACAGCAAGGCCATGCCGCTGCCCGCTGCCATCGCAAGCGCGAAATCGCGCGCGCGGCGCCGTGCCGCCCGGCGGCGCACGGACGCTGCCAGCGTGTGGCGCAGCTCCTCGTGCCGTTTGGGCAGCCAGCGCAGTCCCAGCAGAATGAGCAGCGTGGTGACGGTTTCTACCGCCAGCTGCGTCAGTGCGAGATCGGGCGCGGAAAACCAGAGGAAAGTGATGCAGGTGATCAGCCCCGTGGCGCCCAGCAGTGTCAGGGCCGCAAGGCGGTGGTACTTGGCCTGCCAGGCCGTGGCCAGTGCGCAGCCCATGCCCAAGGCCCAGAGCAGGGCAAACGCAGGCTCGAACGGCAGCGCGGCGCGGTTGCCAATGGTCAGGCCGCGCGTCCACAGCGGCAGCGCGGCCGCCATCAGCGCGAATGCCACCAGCCACAGCATTTGCCATTGCAGCTTGTGCGTGCCCAGCAGTGTGCGCCCGCGTCGGCCCACCTGCGTCAGCACCGCAAGCACCCATTCGAACATTTCCTTGCCATCGAGCCGGGCCAGCCCAGGCGTGTGGGCGGGTGCATTGTTGCTGCGTCGGCGCAGCAACAGCAAGTAGAGCAGCGTCCCACCCACCAGGGCCACCAGGCTCATCATGAAAGGCGTGTTGAAGCCGTGCCAGACCGCCAGGCTGAATTCGGGCATCTCGCCGCCCACCACCGGACGTGCAGCGGCATCAAGAAAACCGCCCACGGTCCATTGGGGCAGCACACCGACGAGCAAGCAGATCAGCACCAGTAGTTCAACGGGAACGCGCATCCAGTGGGGCGGCTCATGGGGTTGGCGCGGCAGATCGTCCGCAGGCGGCCCGCCAAAGGTTTCCACGCAAAAGCGCAGTGCGTAGGCCACGCTGAACAGGCCCGCCAGCGTGGCGGCCCAGGGCAGGAGACTTTCCACCAGCGGGTTCGCCTGCACGAACACCGTTTCGGCAAAGAACATTTCTTTGGATAGAAAGCCGTTGAGCAGGGGCACCCCCGCCATCGCCGCCGCTGCCACGGTGGCCAGGGTGGCGGTCACCGGCATGCTGTGGCGCAGGCCAGAAAGCCTTCGCATATCGCGGGTGCCGGTCTCGTGGTCGATGATGCCTGCGGCCATGAACAAAGAGGCCTTGAAAGTCGCATGGTTCATGATGTGAAAAACCGCCGCCACCGCGGCCAGGGGGCTGTTGAGCCCCAGCAGCAACGTGATCAGACCCAGGTGCGAGAGTGTCGAATACGCCAGCACGCCTTTGAGGTCGTGCTGGAACATGGCCACGTAAGCGCCCAGCAGCAGCGTACACAGACCGGCGCCGCCCACGATCCAGAACCACGGCTCAGTCCCCGAGAGCACCGGCCACAGCCGCGCCAGCAGGAACACGCCGGCCTTCACCATCGTGGCCGAATGCAGATAGGCGGATACGGGCGTGGGCGCCGCCATGGCGTGCGGCAACCAGAAGTGGAAGGGAAACTGTGCGCTCTTGGTCAGCGCCCCCAGCACAATAAGGCACAGCGCCACCAGGTACAGTGGATGGGCGCGCACCAAGGGGCCGGCGGCCAGAACGTTGTCGAGTTCGTAGCTGCCCACGATGTGGCCCAGCACGATCATGCCGACGAACAGACACAGGCCGCCCGCGCCCGTCACAGTGAGCGCCATGCGCGCGCCGCGCCGGGCGTCCTTGCGGTGGTACCAGTAGCCGATCAATAAGAACGAAAACAGGCTGGTCAGCTCCCAGAACAGCGCGAGCTGAATCAGGTTGCCCGACAGCACGACGCCCGTCATGGAGCCCATAAAGGCCAGAAAGAAGGCAAAGAATCGCGGCACTGGATCCTGCGGTGACATGTAGTAGCGCGCGTACAGCACCACCAGCGCGCCAATGCCCAGCACCAGCATGCAGAAGATCCAGGCAAAGCCGTCCATGCGCAGCACCAGCTTGAGGCCGAGTGCCGGAACCCAGGCGATTTCCTGGCGCAGCACTTCGCCCGCAGCGATCTGCGGGAACAGCAAGGCCGTCTGAATCGTGCACAGCAGGGCAATCAGCCCCGCCAGGGTCGATTCGGTGTTGCGCGCATTGGATGGTAGAAACGCCGCGAGCAGACTCCCGGCGAAGGGCAGGGCAACGAGGGTAATGAGCGGCAGCTGCGGCCAATCCATGGGTTGGAAATATCTCTCTACTGCGCCGGGACTGGCGCCCCAGCGCTTTCCTTTGCGTAGGGCTCACCATTGACGGTGAAGCCTTGCGCTGAGAACCTGGCCGCGCTGGTTTTGCCAATGCCGCGCACCCGCGCCACCAGGTCGGCCCAATCCTTGAAGGGCTGGCGCGCGCGCTCGTCCAGAATGCGTCGCGTGGTGGCTGGGCCGATGCCGCGAATGCCGTCCAACTCGGCTTCGGTGGCGGTATTGATGTCAATTTGCGCGAGCGCAGCGCCCGAGCAGAGCAGTGCGGCGCTCAGCAACAGAGATCGAAGGCCCATGGCTTAGAGCTCCTCCACCCGTTGGGCAGGGTAGCTGTCCCAGGCTTGGCAGCCCGGACAGTGCCAAAAGTGCTGGCGCGCTTCGAACCCGCAAGCCGCGCAGCGGTAGCGCATGAGCGGGCGGGCAGCGGTGTCGAGCGCCGCCTGAATTTGCGGATGAAACTCTTCGTGTTCCAACCGTTCGCCGGCCAGCCACTTGGCCGCGGCAACCAGCGAGGGTTCGTGCTCAAGATGGCGCAGGTACCACATGCGGCTTTTGCCCTGATCTGCGGGCGCGGCGCCCGCGTGCTCCGAGAGCGCCACGATGGCGTCGAGGACGTCCAGCGATGGGGCCTGCGCGTAATGTGCGTGCAGCAGGGCAAGCACCTCGGTCTCGCGTCCGCTCTCGCGGGCGATCTCGGTCAGCAGCGCAGCGGCGAGCGGCAGTGCGGACGGGGCCTGCTCGCCCAGGGCGCGCAGCAGCGCAAGCGCGCGGGCGGTGTCGCCCGCCTGCTGCGCAAGGCGCGCGAGTTCGATGTGGGGGCGCGCCGCCTGGGGCGCTGCACCGAGTGCCTGCTCCAGCCGGACGATGGCGGCGCTGCTGTTGCCCGCGGTACGTTCGCTTTGTGCCTGCTCGCACAGATAGTGCGCCTGGCGGGTACTGAAATCACCCTGGCCGGCGGCGTGCATCTTGCGCGCTACCTCGGCGGCCTGGGGCCAGTCGCGCGAACGCTCAAAGATGGCCAGCCGCGCCAGTCGGGCCTGGCCTTCAAACGCCGTGCCCTCCAGGCGCGCCAGCGCGTCCTCGGCGCGGTCCAGCAGGCCGGCCTTGAGGTAGTCCAGCGCCAGCGCGTGCTGGGCGCGGTCGCGGTCGGCGCCGCTCAGGTCGCCGCGCGAGAGCAGGTGCTCGTGCACGCGCACTGCCCGGTCGTATTCCCCCCGGCGCCGGAACAAATTGCCCAGCGCGAAATGCAGCTCGGACGTGTCGGGGTCGTTCTGTACCGCCTCGATGAAGGCGTCGATGGCTTGGTCCTGCTGCTCGTTGAGCAGGAAGTTCAGGCCCTTGAAGTAGGCTTTGGGGGCATCGCGGTTTTGTGCGCGCAGCTGGCGCAGGTCCAGGCGCGATGCGCCCCAGCCGAGCATGAAGACCAGCGGCAGCCCCAACAGAATCCAGACAAGGTCAAATTCCATGCGGCGGGAGAGACTCTGGGGGTGCACTGGGCACGGGCGCTGTGGCGGACGGCATCTGGGCGGCGTGCACGCGCCGTGCGGCACTGCGGTGCTTCCACCAGCGTGGCACCGTGCCGAGCACTCCGGCGACCAAGCCAAAGGCAAAGGCTGTCAGCACGATAAGAACCTGCGGTGCGCGCCACTGCGTGCCAAAGAACAAGTGCACGGTGGCGTCTTGCTGGTTGTTCAGCGCAAAGGCGAAAAGCGTAAAGAAAATGGCTGCCTTGAGCAGCCACAGGAAGTATTTCATGGCGTCCCCGGTGGTGGGACGATTCTACGAAGCGATGGCTGCAAAGCGCGGGCTTTGGCGAGGATTGCCGAATTTTAGATATTCTCGGCCTCTAACGCTTATCCTGCAATTGTTTGTCGCTATAAATTAAATAGCATCAACCACCTGTTGCCGGGTGAATGAGCTCTTCGGTACGCTGATCTACTGCTTCGCGCAGCGCCTTGCCGGGCTTGAAATGCGGCACGCGCTTGGCCGGAATGGCCACGGCTTCGCCGCTGCGCGGGTTGCGGCCCAGGCGCGGGGGGCGGTGGCTGACCGAAAAGCTGCCAAAACCCCGCACTTCGATGCGGTGGCCGCGCACCAGAGCGTCGCCCACGGCATCGAGCAAAGTCTTGACGGCGATCTCTGCGTCGCGGTGCGTCAGCTGGGGAAAACGCTCGGCCAGGGCTTCAACGAGGTCGGATCGGGTCATACGTTCAATGCACAAAAAAATGCCGGGTGGGCGCATTGTGCACTCACCCGGCCGCCATCTTGGCCGGCACCCAAGGGGCCGGCGGTGACCGCTTGGTTTACTTCTCCGAATTGTCCAGCTTGGCGCGCAGCAAGGCGCCCAGGCTGGTCGTGCCGGCGCTCTCGCGGCTCGACTGCTGGCTCAGGTTGGCCATGGCACCTTGCTCATCGATCATGTCTTTTTGCTTGATCGACAGCTGGATGTTGCGGGTCTTGCGATCCACGTTGACCACCACGGCGGTCACTTCGTCGCCTTCCTTGAGCACGTTGCGGGCATCTTCCACGCGGTCGCGGGAGATTTCCGAAGCGCGCAGGTAGCCGACGATGTCTTCGCCCAGGTCGATTTCAGCGCCACGGGCGTCCACGGTCTTGACCTTGCCGGTCACGGTCTGGCCCTTGTCGTTCACGGTCACGAAGGTGGTGAACGGGTCGCCGTCGAGCTGCTTGATGCCCAGGCTGATGCGCTCGCGCTCCACGTCCACGGCCAGCACGATGGCTTCGACTTCCTGGCCCTTCTTGTAGTTGCGCACGGCAGCTTCGCCGGGCTCATTCCACGAGAGGTCGGACAGGTGCACCAGACCGTCGATACCGGCAGCCAGGCCCACGAACACGCCAAAGTCGGTGATCGATTTGATGGGGCCCTTGACGCGGTCGCCGCGCTTGGTGTCTTGCGCGAATTCTTGCCAGGGGTTGGCCTTGCACTGCTTCATGCCCAGGCTGATGCGGCGCTTGTCTTCGTCGATCTCGAGGACCATGACTTCGACTTCGTCGCCCAGCGTGACCAACTTGGAAGGAGCGATGTTCTTGTTCGTCCAGTCCATTTCAGAGACGTGCACCAGGCCTTCGATGCCGGGTTCGAGTTCCACAAACGCGCCGTAGTCGGCGATGTTGGTGATCTTGCCGAACAGGCGCGTGCTTTGTGGGTAGCGGCGCGAAACGCCCATCCATGGGTCGTCGCCCATTTGCTTGAGGCCCAGCGAGACACGGTTCTTTTCGGTGTCGAACTTGAGGATCTTGGCGGTGATTTCCTGGCCGGCCGTGACCACTTCCGAAGGATGGCGAACGCGGCGCCATGCCATGTCGGTGATATGCAGCAGACCGTCGATACCGCCCAGGTCCACGAACGCACCGTATTCGGTGATGTTCTTGACCACGCCGTTGACGATGGCGCCTTCCTTCAGGGTGGACATGAGCTTTTCGCGCTCTTCGCCCATCGAGGCTTCGACCACCGCGCGGCGGCTCAGCACCACGTTGTTGCGTTTGCGGTCGAGCTTGATGACCTTGAATTCCATGGTCTTGTTTTCGTACGGCGTCAGGTCCTTGACCGGGCGCGTATCGATCAGCGAACCGGGCAGGAACGCGCGGATGCCGTTGACCAGCACCGTCAGGCCGCCCTTGACCTTGCCGCTGGTGGTGCCGGTGACGAATTCGCCGGATTCCAGGGCCTTTTCCAGGCTCATCCAGGACGCGAGGCGCTTGGCCGTGTCGCGCGAGAGGATGGTGTCGCCGTAACCGTTTTCGATCGAGCCGATGGCCACGGAGACGAAATCGCCCACCTGGACTTCGACTTCGCCCTTGTCGTTCTTGAATTCGTCGAGCGGCACATAGGCTTCAGATTTCAGGCCGGCGTTGACCACGACGAAGCTGTGCTCGACGCGCACCACCTCTGCGGTGATGACTTCACCGGGGCGCATCTCGGTGCGTTGCAAGGATTCTTCGAAAAGGTCGGCAAAAGATTCAGACATGTATTTCCTTGCCACGTGCAGGTTTTACGGCAGCACCATTGCTGCGGTTTCAAAGGCTGCCCGTGGTGGTTGGGGTACGGCGTGTGCCGCGGGTTAGAGTTGAAACAACCACAGGGCCAGTGCGCTGCGGCGCGGGCTGGAGGCCATGTGGGCCAGTGTGGAGCCTTGCGGCCCCGGTTCTTCAGCCCGATGCGGACTGCGCAAAGGGCTGGCGCTGTTGCCACCAGGCCAAAACCTGATCCACGGCCTGTTCGATCGTGAGTTCGGAGTTGTCCAGCACCAAAGCGTCCTGCGCAGGCTTCAAGGGGGCAACGCTGCGGGCCATGTCCCGCGCGTCGCGCGCCTCCAAGTCTGCACGAAGGTCGGCTATTTTAGCGTCCAAACCGCGCGCAAGCAACTGCTGATGGCGCCTCTCAGCCCGCTGGGCCGCACTGGCGGTCAAATAAACCTTGAGCAGCGCGCTTGGGAAGATCACGGTGCCCATGTCGCGGCCGTCGGCCACCAAGCCGGGGAGGGAGCGAAAAGCGAGCTGCACGTCAATGACGGCAGCGCGCACCTCGGGCAGGGCCGAAACGCGGGACGCGTCCATGCCGGCCTGCTCGGTGCGGATGGCGTCACTCACGTCCACGCCCGCGAGCAGCACTTGCGCGCCGTCAAAGCGCAGCGCCATGCTGCGCGCCAGGTTGGCGATGGTGACGGCATTGGCAGGGGCAATGTCCAGGCCGGCATCCCGCGCCGCCAGACCCGCCACGCGGTAGATAGCGCCTGAGTCGAGCAGGCGGTAGCCCAGGCGCTGCGCCACTTGCGCCGCAAGCGTCCCTTTGCCGGAGGCGGTGGGACCGTCGATACAGATCACCGGCACCTGGGCGGCGGCTTGCACCACGGAAAACAGGGTTTCGAAATAGTCGGGAAAGGTCTTGGCCACACAGCGCGGGTCTTCGATGCGCACTGGCAGCGCGGCGGGATTGAAGGCCGCCAGCGAAAAGCACATGGCGACGCGGTGGTCGTCATAGGTGTGGATGCTGGCAGCGCGCCATGCCTGTGCCGCTGCGGGCGGGATGATGCGCAGAAAGTCTGGCCCTTCTTCCACCCCAGCGCCCAGCTTGCGCAGCTCGGCAGCCATGGCGGCAATGCGGTCGGTTTCCTTGACGCGCCAGCTGGCGATGTTGCGCAGCACCGTGGGACCGTCGGCGTACAGCGCCATCACAGCCAGCGTCATGGCGGCGTCCGGGATGTGGTTGCAGTCCAGATCAATGGCCTTGAGCGGCCAGGCGCCGCGCTCGACCTGCAGCCAGTTCGGGCCGCCGCTGATCTCGGCGCCCATGGCGCGCGCAGCGTCCACGAAACGGATGTCTCCCTGGATGGAATCGAGCCCCACACCCTGAATTTTGATGCCTTTTTTGCCTACAGCGCTTGGTGCTATTGAACCTAGTGCTATGAAATAACTAGCAGATGAGGCATCTGCCTCGACGTGGATGCTGCCCGGCGACTGGTAGCGGCTGCCGGCTGGAATGCGAAAGCGCTGCCAGTTCTCGTTCTCTACAGCAATGCCAAAGCGATCGAGCAGCGCCAGCGTGATGGCGATGTAGGGCCGCGAGATGAGCTCGCCCACCACTTCCACCGCCACCTCCTGCGTGTCCGCCACCAGGGGCAGGGCCATCAGCAACGCAGTGAGGAATTGGCTGGAGACGTCGCCGCGCACCCGAATGGGCTGGTCCAGCTCCAGGGTCGGCACACCCTCGGCATGATTGATGCGCAGCGGCGGGTAGCCTTCGCTGCCCAGGTAGTCGATGCGGCAGCCCAGTTGGCGCAGCGCGTCCACCAGATCGCCAATCGGACGCTCGCGCATACGCGCCACGCCATCGAGTGTGTATTCGCCGCCCAGCAGCGCAAGCGCTGCCGTCAGCGGCCGCATGGCGGTGCCCGCGTTGCCCAGGAACAGCGTTTGTGCCGCCATCGGCCGGGTGTCCCCCAGGCCGGCAATGTGCGTGGCCTGTCCGTCGTCCTCCACCCCGCAGCCCAGCGCGCGCAAGGCGTCCAGCATGACGCGCGTATCGTCGGAATCGAGCAGATCGTGGATCGTGGTGGTGCCACGGCTGAGCGCCGCCAGCAGCAGCACGCGGTTGGAGATGCTCTTGGAGCCGGGCAGTTGGACGCTACCGCCTGCCGTGGCGAGTGCCGGAATGTCGAGAAATGCGGTGCTGTACATCGGTAAATTCGTCCAGTGCGATTCGATTTCTAAATCAAACGATTACTTTGTCGGCTTCGCTTGCCGTACGGTTGTACTGTCTGCGCTTCGCCTTCGCGTACTCGATTGATTGAGAAACCGAATGGGCAGGGCGCAGAGCGGGTCTCTACGACCAAAGGCCTATGCAACCGGCGCGCCCCAGGCCAGCAGACGCCGCGCAAGGGCCGCCCCGCCGCGCTGGCCTCGTTCCCCTTGGGGGAGGCGGCGCAGCCCGCTCAGGGGGTTTCACTTTTTCGCTCAGGGGGCTACTTCTTCCTCTGAGCACCCATGCGCCAGTGCGCACGCGTCTCGCTGGCGAGCGTCAGCATGTCTTCCAGCGCCTGCACGTCGTCGGTGCGGATGGCGTTCTCCAATTGCGAGAGCGCCTGCTGGAACAGTTTCGACTGCGCCAGCAGTTCGTCGCGGTTGGCCAGCAGCACGTCGCGCCACATCTTGGGGTCGCTCGCAGCAATGCGTGTGAAATCGCGAAAACCTGGGCCCGCCAGTGAGAGAAAGGTGTCCGCCTGGGTCTGGCTGGTAATGCTGTTGACCAACGAGAACGCCAGCAAATGCGGCAAGTGGCTGACGGCGGCAAAGGCCTCATCGTGCGATTCGGGCGACATGCTTGTCACCCGGCAGCCCAGGGCGGTCCAGACCTGTTCCGCGCGCTGCAGCTGCACGGTGAGGGTGCGCTCGGTGGGGGTGAGAATCACCTGGCGGCCGCTGTAGAGTTCGGCGTCGGCGTGCTCTACCCCCGAAACTTCGCGCCCGGTGATCGGATGCGCCGGAACGAAGGACCCCACCTGGTCGCGCAGGGCCCGGCGCGCGGCCTGCACTACGTCGGATTTGGTGGAGCCGACGTCCATGATCAACATCTGGGGCGTCACCAGATGGCGGATGGATTTGAGCGTGGCTTCGGTGGCTGAAACGGGCACCGCAACGAGCACGATGTCAGCGCCCGCGACGGCCAGCAGCGCCGACGGCGCCTCAACGTCGATGACGCCCAACTGGCGCGCGCGGTCGGTGGTGGAGGGCGATTTGCTGTATCCCACCACGCGTTTGACCAGGCCCGCCTTCTTGAGCGCCAAGGCAAACGAACCGCCCATGAGGCCGCAGCCGATCAGGCCGAGTTGTTCAAACATGGTCATGCCCCTGAAGGTGTGGCGCAAAAATGCTGCAGTTTGTCATGGCGTCACCGGGTAGGTGCCCAGCACCTTGTAGAACGCGCTCAGGCTGCGCAGTTCCGCCAGTGCAGCTGCGACATGCGGCTGGCTCGGATGCCCGTCGATGTCAATGTAGAAGTAGTACTCCCACTGGCCGGTGCGCGCCGGGCGCGACTCAAAGCGCGTCATGGAGACACCGTGCTTCTTGAGCGGCACCAGCAGGTCGTGCACTGCGCCGGGCTCGTTGGGCACCGAGACAATCAGGCTGGTGCAGTCGTGTGCCGAAGGCGGCGGCGTTTCCAGCGTGTGCGGCAGGCAGATGACGGCAAAGCGCGTGCGGTTGTAGGCCTCGTCCTGGATGGCGTGCGCCACGATGTGCAGGCCGAACTGCGTGGCCGCGCGCTCGCTGGCCAGAGCCGCCCACGCCGGGTTGGTGGCCGCCAGGCGCGCGCCTTCGGCATTGCTCGATACCGGCCGGCGTTCCACATGGGGCAGATGCTTGGACAACCAGGCTTGGCACTGTGCCAGCGCCTGTGGGTGTGCCAGCACCGCTTCAATACCCTCTGCCGAGGGAATGGTGCGCAGCAGGTTGTGACGCACCAGCAGGCTTACTTCGCCCACCACATGCGTAGGGGTGTGCAGGAACAGATCGAGCGAGCGCGTGACCACACCCTCGACGGAATTCTCGACGCCAACGACGCCAAACTGCGCGCTGCCCGAGGCTGTGGCATGGAAGACTTCGTCGAAATTGGCGCAATAAACGATGTCTGCGGCACCGCCGAAGTACTCGATGGCGGCCTGCTCGCAGAATGTTCCGGCGGGACCGAGCACCGCCACGCGCTGAGGGGATTCCAGCGCCAGGCAGGCCGACATCACTTCGCGCCAGATGGCAGAGACATGCGCACTGCGCAACGGACCGGGGTTGGCGCGGACGATTTTTTCGATCACCTGCGCCACGCGGTCCGGGCGAAAGAAGGGCGTGCCCTCGCGTTTTTTCACCTCGCCCACGCGCTCGGCCACCAGGGCGCGCTGGTTGAGCAAGGTGAGCAGCTGCTGGTCGATGTTGTCGATCTGAACGCGCAGACTGGCCAGATCGGGCGAGGCGACTGGCTGGTTCGCGGGCGACGGTGGTGAGGCGCTCATCCGCGGACTTTCTCGAAATCTTGGAGGTAATCCACCAGCGCCTGCACACCCGCCAACGGCATGGCGTTGTAGATGCTGGCGCGCATGCCGCCTACCGACTTGTGGCCTTTGAGTTGCAGCAGACCGCGCTCGCGCGCGCCGGCCAGAAAGGCGTCGTTCAGCGCTTCGTCGCGCAAATAGAAAGGCACGTTCATGCGTGAGCGGCAAGGCGGCGAGACCTTGTTGTAGTAAAGCTGCGAGCCGTCGATGGTGCCGTACAGCAGTTCGGCCTTGGCGATGTTGCGCCGCTCCATCGCGGCAATGCCGCGCGATTCGCCCTCGGTCTGGCGCGCCAGCCAGTCAAAGGTGAGCCCGGCCATGTAAATGCCCCAGGTGGGCGGCGTGTTGTACATGGATTGGTTGTCGGCCACCAGGCGATAGTCGAAGGCGCTGGGGCAGGCGGGCAGGGCCTGGCCGATCAGGTCTTCACGCACCACCACGATGGTGAGGCCCGCAGGACCAATGTTTTTTTGCGCTCCGCCAAAAGCCAAGCCAACGCGCGACCAGTCCACCGGCCGCGAGGCCACATGGGACGAAAAATCCACCACCAGCGGCGCGTCGCAACCCAGGGCGCGCAGGTCAGGCAATTCGTGAAACTCCACGCCGTTGATGGTTTCGTTGCTGCAGATGTGCAGGTAGCTCGCGCCCACGCTGGGTGTCCAGCTGGCCGGCTCGGGCAAGGTGGTGAAGCCGCTGGCCTCGCCTGAGGCGGCGATGTTCACGTCCGAAGCGTACTTGCGGGCTTCCTTTTGCGACTTCTGGCTCCAGCTGCCGGTGACGACGAAGTCCACGCCCGCCGCACGCGAGAGGTTCAGCGGAACGATGGCGTTTTCGGCCAGGCCGCCGCCTTGCATGAAAAGAATCTTGAACTCGGGCGGAATGGCCAGCAGCCCACGAAAGCGCGCCTCGGCGGCTTCGTAGATGGAGATAAATTCCTTGCCGCGGTGGCTCATCTCCATGACGCCCATGCCGCTGCCATGCCAGTCGAGCATTTCGGCAGCCGCCTGGCGCAGCACTTCTTCTGGAATTGCCGCCGGGCCGGCTGAAAAATTGTAGGGGCGTTGCATGGAAAAATTAACAGTTAAATAAGGCTCTAGCGCTTACTGCATAAGCGTATCAAGCTATAAAAAGTATAGTTTTATCAAGTCGAACAGGCCGTGCAATCCCGCCCTCATTCCGGCTGCGGGTCTGCATCGGGCAGCTCGTCAGGGGCTGCGTTCGGCGTCTCTGCACCTGCGCTGTCCATGCCCTGCGCGTCGTTTTCCACGATGCGCTGCAGGCCGATCAATTGGGCGCCATCGTCCAGTGCAATCAAGGTCACGCCTTGCGTTGCACGGCCCAGTTCACGGATTTCCGAGACGCGGGTGCGCACCAGCACGCCCTTGTCGGTAATGAGCATGATCTCGTCGTCTGCGTGCACCAGGGTTGCAGCCACCACCTTGCCGTTGCGTTCGCTTTGCGAGATGGCAATCATTCCCTTGGTGCCGCGGCCGTGGCGCGTGTATTCGGCGATGCTGGTGCGCTTGCCGAAGCCGTTTTCGGTGGCGGTCAACACGCTGGTCCGTGTTGACTCCGAGCCTTCACGCTCTGCGCTCTCGTCCTCGGCCACCAGCATGGCAATCACGCTCTGGCCTTCTTCGAGCATCATGCCGCGCACACCACGCGCCTGGCGTCCCAATGGGCGCACGTCGTTCTCGTCGAAACGAACGGCTTTGCCGCCGTCGGAAAACAGCATGACATCGTGCTCGCCGTCGGTGAGCGCCGCGCCCACCAGAAAGTCGCCCTCGTCGAGGTTGACGGCAATGATGCCGCCCTTGCGCGGATGGGAGAAATCGTCGAGCGCGGTCTTTTTGACTGTGCCCATACTGGTTGCCATGAACACATAGCGGTCAGCGGGGAAGGTGCGCATGGCACCGGTCAGCGGCAGCACCACGTTGATCTTCTCGCCCTCTTGCAGCGGGAACATGTTGACGATGGGGCGGCCACGCGAACCGCGCGAGCCCGCCGGCACTTCCCAGACCTTGAGCCAGTACAGTCGACCACGGTTGGAAAAGCACAGGATGTAGTCGTGCGTGTTGGCAATGAAGAGCTGGTCGATCCAGTCGTCTTCCTTGGTTGCGGTGGCCTGCTTGCCGCGTCCGCCACGCTTTTGCGCGCGGTACTCACCCAGCGGCTGGCTCTTGATGTAGCCCGTATGGCTCAGCGTGACCACCATGTCAGTGGGCGTGATCAGGTCTTCGGTGGACAGGTCTTGCGCGCTGTATTCCACCAGGCTGCGCCGAGCGCCGAGCTTGGTTTGGCCGAACTCCTGCTTGATGGCAGTCAGTTCGTCGCCAATGATGGTGGAGACGCGTTCGGGCGTGGCCAGGATGTCGAGCAGGTCTTCGATGACCGACATCACGTCCTTGTATTCGGCGACGATCTTGTCCTGCTCCAGGCCGGTAAGGCGCTGCAGGCGCATCTGCAAAATTTCCTGCGCCTGGGTGTCCGACAGGCGGTACAGGCCATCCTGGCCCATGCCGAACTCGCGCTCCAGCCCTTCGGGTCGGTAGTCGTCGGCATTGATGACGCCGCCGTCGGTGCGCGTGCGGGTGAGCATTTCGCGCACCAGCTTGCTGTCCCAGGAGCGCGCCATCAGCTCCGTTTTGGCGACTGGCGGCGTGGGTGCGCTGCGAATGATGGCAATGAAGTCGTCGATATTGGCCAGCGCAACCGCCAGGCCTTCAAGCACATGGCCGCGGTCGCGCGCCTTGCGCAGCTCGAACACGGTGCGGCGGGTGACCACCTCGCGCCGGTGCTGCAGGAAGACGCTGACCAGGTCTTTCAAATTGCACAAGCGTGGCTGGCCGTCGATCAGCGCCACCATGTTCATGCCGAACGTGTCCTGCAACTGCGTCTGCTTGTACAGGTTGTTCAGTACCACTTCGGGCACTTCGCCGCGCTTGAGCTCAATGACGAGGCGCATGCCCGACTTGTCGGATTCGTCCTGAATGTGGCTGATGCCCTCGATCTTCTTCTCGTGCACCAGTTCGGCCATGCGCTCCTGCAGCGTCTTCTTGTTGACCTGGTAGGGCAGCTCATCAACGATGATGGCCTGTCGCTGGCCGCGGTCGATGTCCTCAAAATGGCACTTGGCGCGCATGATCACGCGGCCCCGCCCGGTGCGGTAGCCGTCCTTGACGCCGTTGATGCCGTAGATGATGCCGGCCGTGGGGAAGTCAGGTGCCGGGATGATCTCCATCAGCTCATCGATGGAGGCATCCGGATGGTGCAGCAGGTGCAGGCAGGCGTCCACCACTTCGTTCAGGTTGTGGGGCGGGATATTGGTGGCCATGCCCACGGCGATACCCGACGATCCATTGACCAGCAAATTGGGCAGCTTGCTGGGCAGCACGATGGGCTCTTTCAAGCTGCCGTCGTAGTTCGGACCAAAATCCACCGTCTCTTTGTCGATGTCGGCCAGCATTTCGTGGGCGATCTTGTCCAAGCGGATTTCCGTATACCGCATGGCCGCCGCGTTGTCGCCATCGACCGATCCGAAATTGCCCTGGCCATCAATCAGAGGGTGACGCAAGCTGAACGGCTGGGCCATTCGCACGATCGTGTCGTAAATGGCTGAGTCCCCGTGTGGGTGGTATTTACCCATTGTCTCGCCAACGGCTTGCGCACTTTTGCGGTACTTGCTGTTGTAGTTGTTGCCCATCTCATGCATGGCATACAACACGCGCCGGTGCACGGGCTTCAGGCCGTCCCGAGCGTCCGGCAAGGCCCGTCCCACGATCACGCTCATGGCGTAATCCAAATAGCTGCGCCGCATTTCCTCTTCGAGGCTGATCGGGAGCGTTTCTTTGGCGAACTGGGTCATAGGATGGGTACAAAGCGGCGGGGACTGGGCATTTTAGGCGCAAGGCTTTGTAGCTGCAGAGCAACATTTGGGGGTTCAAGCGCTTTTGTCCTACGATCTGACAGTCGGCTTGGGGCTCTCGCCACTGTTACGTATGGCACAATCTGGTCAACGTTTTTGGTGATGGTCACCGAATGACGTCCTTGATTCGCAGCGCTGCTGCGGCCTTTGCCCCCAAGAGGAGAACCATGAATAAACTGAACAAAGTGGCGATGTTGTTGGCCTCTGCAGCGCTTGCTACCGCCGCTGGCGCGCAGACTGTTGATAACTGGAAGAACGGTTCCAACGAACTGGTCTGGAAGAATGGCACCAACGAACTGTGCTGGCGCGATGCCAACTGGACCCCTGCTACGGCAGCTCCTGGTTGCGACGGTGCTCTGGCCGCTCCCGTAGCCGCTGCTCCCGCCCCGGCCGCTGCGCCTGCAGCAGCTCCTGCTCCTGCGCCCGCTCCGGCTCCCGCAGTGGCCGCGTCTAGCAAGGTGACCTACGCCGCCGACGCGTTCTTCGACTTTGACAAGTCGGTTCTCAAGCCCGCTGGCAAGGCCAAGCTCGACGACCTGGTCTCCAAGGTCCAAGGCATCAACCTTGAAGTGATCATTGCTGTCGGCCACACCGACTCCATTGGTTCCGATGCTTACAACCAAAAGTTGTCCATCCGCCGCGCTGAAGCCGTCAAGGCCTATTTGGTGGCCAAGGGCATCGAAAAGAACCGCGTCTACACCGAAGGCAAGGGCGAGAAGCAGCCTGTGGCCGACAACAAGACCAAAGAAGGTCGCGCCAAGAACCGCCGCGTGGAAATCGAAGTGGTGGGTACCCGCTCTTCCAAGTAATCTCTGATTGCTTGCAAAAAAGCCCCGGCAACGGGGCTTTTTTCATGGTCTCTTTGCCTCCATGTTTTTTCCATCGATGACTGAAATGACGAATACCGCCAACGTTGATCCTGCCGAGCTGGCCAAGTTTTCCGAGCTCGCCCATCGATGGTGGGACAAGGAAAGTGAATTTCGCCCGCTGCATGAAATCAACCCCTTGCGCCTGGCGTGGATCGATTCCATCGCCCCATTGGCGGGCAAGCAGGTGCTTGATGTGGGATGCGGTGGCGGCATTCTTGCCGATGCCATGGCGCGCAAAGGCGCCCAGGTGCTGGGCATTGACCTGGCTACCAAATCGCTCAAAGTGGCCCAGTTGCATGCCCTTGAAGCCGAAACCCCTCAAGTGAGCTACCGCGAGATCAGTGCCGAGGCCCTGGCGCTGGAGCAACTGGCAGGCTTTGATACCGTCACCTGCATGGAAATGCTGGAACATGTCCCGGACCCGGACTCCATCGTCCGGGCCTGCGCCCAATTGGTGCGTCCCGGTGGCTGGGTGTTTTTCTCCACCATCAATCGCAATGCCAAGGCGTTTGCATTTGCGATTTTGGGGGCCGAATATCTGCTGAGGCTATTGCCCCGTGGCACCCATGACTACGCGCGACTCATCCGCCCCAGCGAACTGGCGCAGAGCTGCCGCAGCGCGGGGCTGGAAATTGCCCATACCAAGGGTCTCGAGCACAACCCGCTGACTGGACGCTATTGGCTCAGCCAGAACACCAGTGTCAACTATCTGGTTGCAGCGCAGCGATTGCCCTCAAATGTTTGAAGGAAGCCGCGCCGTCCTGTTCGATCTGGACGGGACGCTTGTGGATAGTGCGACCGACCTCGGCCGTGCCGCCGACAAAATGCGGACCGACCGTGGCTTGGAGCCGCGTCCGTTGGCCCAATACCGCGCCATGGCGGGCGCGGGGGCGCGCGGCATGCTGGGAATTGCGTTTGGCATTGCGCCTGGCGATCCAGATTTCGACCTCCTGCGCGAAGAGTTCTTTTCCAATTACACCGCGTGCATGTTCGACCACACTGCCGCCTTTGACGAGGTGACGGACCTTATTGCAGCCCTTGATGCCCGCGGTCTTCGCTGGGGCGTTGTCACGAACAAGGCAGCGCGCTTCACAGAACCGTTGCTGCGGGCTCTGCCCGTTTTCGCGAGCTGTGCCGTTGCCGTCAGCGGCGACACCACACCGCACGCCAAGCCACATCCTGAGCCCCTGTTCGAGGCGGCGCGGCGCCTGGGAATCGCTCCAGGCCAGTGCATTTATGTCGGTGATGACGAGCGCGACATCGTGGCAGGGCGAGCGGCAGGCATGGTCACCGTCGCCGCCAATTACGGCTATCTGGGTTCTGAGGCATCCGTCAAGGCCTGGCGCGCGGATGCAGAAATTAATTCGCCGTTGCAGCTCTTGCAATTCCTGCCCGGTGGCTTAATATAGATCGCTTGGGGCTGCCCTGGTTTCGACGTGGGTTCGGAATCGGCGTGGTGCATGTCGAGCTTGATTGGCGCTCGTAAATCTGCATTCAAAAAACTAACTGCAAACGACGAACGTTTCGCACTCGCTGCTTAATTGCCAGTGAGCCTTGCAACAGTTGGCCGATGGGCTGGGCAAGGGGGTATCGAGCAATCGACGCCTCCCGGCTGCAAGGATAATTACATGGGCTGGTCCTGATCCGGGTACCTTGGATTGGGGCGAGACAATAGGGTACTGGCGGCCGGTATAGCGTGCGACTGCGCGATGCCGGTGGCGAGACTTAAATCAGACCGCTAAACATGTAGATCTGCCCGGTAAAGGCTTGCGGACGCGGGTTCAATTCCCGCCAGCTCCACCATTACGACGTCCAAGGGCGTTCACCAACATCCGGTGAACGCCCTTTTTCTTTTGTAAATCAATGAGTTACGGTGCGAGGATGTCCGGAGCGATCTCCTGGCAGCCAGGCTGAGGCGGGGGAACAGACGGGGGAACAAAACCTGAAAAAGGTAGACTGGCGGCATTTGTTCCCCCGTTTCCGAGGGGAAATCCTAGTGAAACTTACGGAGGTGTTCCCCCATGCTGACCGACGCACAGTGCCGCAACGCCGTCTGTTCCCCCACATCGAAGCGGGAACGTTTGTCGGACTCGGGAGGCCTGTACTTGGAGGTCGCTTCCGGGGGATCGAGGCGCTGGTTCTGGAAGTATCGACATGACGGCAAGGAAGGGCGTATGGCTCTGGGCAGCTATCCCTCGGTCAGCCTGACGGCAGCTCGCAAGGCTCGTGATACCGCCAAGCTGCAGAAATCGACAGGAATAAATCCTGTGCATGCCAGAAAGGTGGAAAGGCTGAAAGCTTCTGCCAGTGCCGGGGATACATTCAAAGCTGTCGCTCTGGAGTGGTACGACAAACAGAAGCCTCTATGGAGTGATTCTCACGCTGAGCGCTCGCTTCGCCAGTTCGAACGTGATCTCTTTCCTTGGCTAGGGGGTCGTCGCCTAGCTGAGATTGAGCCGGTGGAACTTCTGGCAACCCTGCGCAAGGTGGAAGAGCGCGGGGCTGTAGAGACGGCCGATCGTGGATTGATGTTGGCTCGCCAGGTCTGGCGCTATGGCGTCGCGACAGGTAGGGTAGGGCGGGATATCACGGGAGACCTCAAAGGCGCGTTGTCTCCGTATCGCGGCAAGCACTTTGCCGCTATCACCGAACCAGTCAAGCTGGCCGAGCTGTTGCGGGCCATCCAAGCTTACAAGGGCGGGCCTATTGTGCGGGCAGCATTGCAATTGGCGCCCTTGCTGTTTCAGCGACCCGGCGAATTGCGCGGTGCGGCTTGGGCCGAAGTGGACCTCGATGCTGCCCTCTGGACGATTCCAGCTGCCCGGATGAAGCGGGGCAAAGACGGGAAGGAGAACGGGGATCCACATCTGGTGCCCCTTTCAACCCAGGCAGTGAAAATCCTTCGAGAACTGCATCCGTTGACAGGTCACGGCGCATTGGTGTTTCCTGGCGAGCGCAGCCACAGCAGGCCTATTTCAGAGAACTCAGTGCGCACCGCGCTCATCACCATGGGCTATACGCCGGAGATCCAAACGTGGCATGGCTTTCGCGCCACGGCGCGAACAATGCTGGCGGAGCGATTGGATGTCGACCCGCTGGTGATTGAGGCTCAACTGGCTCACGCCGTGAAGGACGCTAATGGACGCGCTTACAACAGGACCCAGTATCTGGCACATCGAACGAAGATGATGCAGCGGTGGGCAGACTATCTGGACAGGCTGAGGGAAGGCAAGTAAGCGTGCAGGACGTCATCAAAATCTCTTGGTGATGCAATTTCCTGATCTCCTGTTCGGCTGGGCTTGGTAGGTGTCACAACACTATCAGCATTGCAGCGGTTGCGGCCAGTTTTTGCTTTCAGTCCGACTCACGCTCACTGCCATGAAGCGGCTGTTTAGGCACTGGGACTTACGCCGGTCCAAGTGGCGGCTGTAGGAGGTACAGCGGACGTAGGGCATGCGAAATTTTTTAGGCTGGCCCTGAACGGTAGACCACGTGATAGTTGCGTTTAGCGGCCTGGCGCAGCCGCTTCCAATAATTACCGGCCTTGCCCAGCCGAGGAAAAATCCCGTGAAAAGACCATCCAAGCCTTCGTCTGCCAAAGCGTTATCCGAGAACGGCAAGCCCCTCCACGGCACGGCCGCACAGCTGCGCCTTACCAGCCTCGCCGGCGGTTGGGACAAACATCAGAGGGAACTCATGACAAGTGCAGCCACGGAGGCTGTGAACCAGCTTTGGCTCAAAGTTGTGACCAACTACACGCTTGTCCCTTACCACGAGACCCCAGCGCAGGAGCAGGGAGCCCATTCTGGAACAGCACAATCGCGCACCTGCGTAGTCCCCGGCTCTGCTGACTTCACGTCTTTAGGTTCCTCCTATGACCGCCACTGAAACCCAAACGCCCGAATCGCCTCAGAGGGACGCTGATCAGAGCCATCCCAATTCGGTGCCAGCCTTCATCTTAGAAATGGCCGGGGATCATGTGGGAATGAATGTCTTTTCTGAAGCCTTCGTGTGGAATTCAAAGTTCAGCATGGATCGCTTCGGAGTCGTCCTAGGTGGAGGGACGAAGGGACGTCAAACTTTGCTTGAAGCAGTGGTGCTCGGTCCCTTGACCTCGGAGCGGCGCTCGGCGATCTTTCCGACAGCATTTCACCCAGGCAGCGATCAGGACCTGGAGCGCTACCAATGTACCTACCAAGCCATCGCCGACGCTGTGGCACGTACCTGCAAGCTCCCAGACGGGTCCATCGACGAAAAGTTCGTAAAGCAGACCGCCAATAGCCTGTCCGAACTCACTGGCGCCTCTTTGAAGGACTATCGAGCCGCTGATCCAATCAGATTCGCCCGAACTGTCTGGCTCTTCTCATACCTCAAAAAGATGCGCGGTCCTGGCATCGTCGGAATGCTCAAGCCACCCGGAGCCGGATCGAAGCCCTCGCTGGAAATCACCAATCCCTATCCTTTGGGTACACAGAATGAGAAGCGCGCACAGTTTGCTGACTTGGCAATCTATCTCTCTTTGCAGCTTCCGGCTGAGATGTACGAACGAACCGAAAACTGCGTGCCATTCTTGATGCCTGCCCTTGAACGATTCATCGACGCTATCAGACGAGAGGTCTACTCGCGAACTGAAGGCCAGCAGGCACTCAACGAAACCGTGGTGAAAGACCGTCTGCGAGCCGCGAAGCATTACTACAAAAAGCACCTGGACGAATTGCAGAAACGGGCAGATCAGAGCGTCAAGCCATTCGACGAGGCGCTATATGTCCATGCGAAGACCCTTGAGTTGAGGCACTACGCTGCGTTCAGAACCACCTTGAAGGGAATGTCCGTCCAGCGACCAACGCTTCCGCAACTCTGGGTGAGCGGAATTAAAGAGGCTTCCCCACAATACATCGACGCTATTGACGCTGAATACTCAGTAGAGAGCTACAGGATAATTGCTCAGGAGCTTTTCAAGCGTTCCGTAGATAAAACCGACATCCTCAATGCAACCAAACTGGCACGACACGTTCTGAGGCACCATTTGCCTTTGTCGAGGCAAGACATCCACGCACTGAAAAAGCCGATTGACTTCGCAACCATGTTCGCCGCAGTCATTTACTCGCTGAAGCTGAGCGAGGATCCGGCCGCGCACAACTACAACCCCCATCTCTATGGTCAGGGACGGGTACCAACCAGCCTTATATCGGTGATCAAAGGCAATCCCAACGATCGCCACGAAGAATTTGAGCACATGATCATTGACGCTGTCGATTGGTACAGGTCAGCCCTACTTGGCCAACTTGATATTCATCGGGAAGAGCTGGAGATGCGCGACATGATCGACCAAGGCTTGGCAAAACTATGCGCAACGAACGACTTGGTCGTGCTGGAGAAGGCCCTGAGCCTAATGAACCAAGTGCCGTCTGTCCACGCATGGCAGCATTAACTCTTCCACCGCTAAGTGCCGGTGGAAGAGCACCGGTCACCCACCTGCGGATGCGGCCGGCAGCTTTGAGCCGACGAGATCAGCACCATGGATATCTGTTACGGGTCGACATGGGAATATCCCAGCAGGCAGGAGCGGTCGTTCATGCCGGCACGCTGCGGTCAGCGCAATGGTGCGGCCGGTTTTTAGGGTGAAGCGGTCGTTCAGGACAGTCATGGTTCAACGGCTGGTGTTGGCAGTTGCTGCCGTTCATGCCCTTGACTATGAGTGACTCGGTTCAGCCTTTATGTAGAGCTCTACATAAAGGCTGTTATGCACAGGTCCCAGTTATGAACAGTTCGGCCCCGCATGGCCGCGACGCTCCCTCGAACGAGAGGAGTCGCCGCGTCCACGGGCTGTACATAGTCACAAGGTCTTGAGGAAGTCCAAGAGCGAGTCATCTGCCCGGAAGCGGCGTGCGACGACGCCAGGATCCTGCAACCGGGACAGCGCCTTCTCCTTCATCGCGAGGTCGGCCTCGATGTACTGATGGGTTGTCGTCGGACTCTCGTGGCCGAGCCACAGCGCGATCACGCGTGATGTCCACGCCGGACTGCAGCAGATGCATGGCCGTCGAGTGACGCAAAGTGTGCGGAGAGATCCGGCGACCGGCCAGGCTGGGCTGTGTGCGCGTGGCTGAGCGCTGCAGACCGTTGGCCAGATGCTGTAGAGGCCATGCGCAATCTGTCGCGCTTTTATGAGGACCGCGCCCGATGGAGCGAAGTCCAGCCCTACATGCAGTGCCTGTTCGAACTGGCGGACGAGCGCAATGACTCGTCACCGGGAGAACAGTACCGTCGCCGCTGAGTGAATGGTGGGGCAGACCAGCCCACCGTCCACTGCCTACTGCTGATTGAGTAGTGTCAGCGCCTTGCGCTTGCCCAGCTTGAGCACTTCGGCAATGCGCTCCAACTGCGCGGTCCGTGGATGAACATGGCCCGTCTCCCACTTGCAGACAGACAGCGATTAAGCGCCCAACAGTTGGGCCATCTGCTTCTGTGTGATGCCGAGTGCCGCGCGTTTGTCGACTAACACCTGAGCATCGAACTGAATCTGCTTTGACTTCTTGGGCGTGACGTCTTCTGTCACGGCCTTGGCTTTGGGCGCATCCGTTGCTCTGACCTGCACCTTGTGGTGCCCCGGCATTGATGGAGAGCAAGCCCTGCAGTTTTAGCCTTGGAGAGAGTGGGGTGTTCTGCGTAATATGAGGGGCGCATCGGCCAGTCAAAAGCAGGAGGCCGAAGTAGCGCTGTACCGGGCCCGCAAAGCCTTCTTTGAGCAGAAGTGCTGAGCCGGGTAGGGCGCTCGCGAATCGGAACTGCCATTCGTTTCACTGTTCTGAGCTTACCCAACTATGACCATTTACTTCGCCCGGTCGGCAACCTCTGAACAAACGCGCTTGCAGCCAATCTGTGGTCCCGATTGGTACGCCGATCCTCCTGGCAACAAGGCCTTCCGCCGTCACCACACGGGACGCTTGTTATGCCGCATCGGGAGCCTGCTTCCCCAGTGGCTCGATGGCCCTGAGTTGGTTCTGGCTACCCGAGATATCGAGCGCTTGTGCTGGCGTGAACTCGGATATGGGAAGGCCCCGCTGTTTCCAGGCGATGTCCCTCCATTCCTACTTCATGATGAAAACGGCCGTCCCACCGGAGAGCCTCTCCAGGATCCCATGCCCCCTACGGAGTTGGCGGCACGCCTGGCTGCGCTGGAGCCTTCCGCGCCACCCGGCCCCTCGGTCTTGGAGTCCAATTTTCAGACGTTGGCGCGTCTCTTGAACCTCACGCCCGCTGAACGCGAATGGCTACTCTGGGCCTACTGCTTCACCCGGTTTACCCCGCCCACCATTGCCTTGCGCTCCGAAGACCACGCCTAGTCGGTCCTTGCTGAAGTCTTGGCCGTATCTCCCGACGAAATCCGGGGCCACATGTCCCCCTCACAGGCTCCATATCCTGGGAATTTTGGAGGCGCCCCAGTTGCCCGCAAACAGAGGACTTGAACTCAGCGATTGGCTGAGGTGCAGGCCCCATTTCATGGACGCAGTGGAAGCCGGTCACCCCAGTGAGGCGGCGTTTTGGAGTGCGCTGGCGCCGCCCGCAACGAGCTGACGACCCGGTTGTTTCGGGTTCGGTGGGGCGCTGTCTAAGCAACCGCCCCCAGCCATTGCACCCATACTGCATGCGACACATTACGTCGCAGCCACCCGGATGATGGATCTCATCGATAAGGAGAGACCAACATCATGGCAAAACGTAGAGCGGCAATCTCATACAACCCAGGCAGCATTGAACCCATCATTCGCCTCTGGCTGCTTCGCGTTCTGGTTCAGCTGGGGGGGTACCGCCAGTTTGTGCACCCGCACGGGTTCAACAACGATACCCTCGCCGAAGTGATCGGGCTCGGTCACTGGATCGATTCCGAAACACGCGATTTCGACCAAAAGACCGTCCAGTCCGAACTGCGCCATTTGCACCAGAAGGCGGAGAGGTTGTGGTACGGGGAGCGCCAATCAACTTTCCTGAGCCAAAACATCGATCAGCTGTCCAACCTCGTGGGTTTGAGCACCATCGACTGCAAGGTGTTGGAGTTCACGGTGTCCATTCACAACGAGCGTCTCCTCGATGACGCGTCTGAGTGGCTGGGCGATCTGTCTTCCGTCAGGATCATTCATGCCTTGTCCATCATTCTTGATCTGCACGAGCCAGACATTCGCGCCTCGCTGAGTGCCACAGGCATTCTTGCTAGGTCTGGGTTGGTCATGATGGACCGAAGGGGGCGTGGCGCATTGCGCTACAAACTGGATCTGCTCTCTGAAGGGTTTGCTGACCTGATGGCTGCCTCCAAAGCCGACCCTATCAGCCTGCTGCGCGGCACCGTGTCTTCGGCAGGCCCTGCTCAACTGAGCTTGGCCGACTACAGCCACATCCAGTCCTCCTTGGAGATTCTGTGTCCCTATCTGCGCAATGCCATGGCCACTCGTCGGCGTGGCGTGAACATCTTCCTGCACGGTGCTCCAGGAACGGGCAAGAGCCAGCTGGCGCGAGCCTTGGCCAAGGAGATGGGGTATGAGCTGTTCGAAGTCGCCAGCGAAGACACAGGTGGCGACCCGATCAACGGAGAGCATCGTCTGCGGGCCTTTCGTGCAGCCCAGAGCTTCTTCTCTCAGCAGCAGGCACTGATCGCTTTTGACGAGGTCGAGGATGTTTTCAACGATGGAAACAGCTTCTTCGGCAGCAAGAGCACCGCCCAGCTACGCAAGGCTTGGATCAACCGGATGCTGGAGGAGAACCCGGTACCCACGCTGTGGATGTCCAACTCCATGCGAGGTCTCGATCCCGCCTTCATTCGCCGCTTTGACATGGTGTTTGAGTTGCCCATCCCGCCCAAGACGCAGCGTGAGAGGATTCTGCAAAGCAGCTGCGGTGAGCTGCTTGATGCCAACCGGATTTCCCGCATCGCAGAGGCTGAAGCCCTTGCTCCTGCGGTGGTCGCAAAGGCGAGTTCAGTCATTCGCTTGATCCGGGACGACCTTGGCCCTCAAAAGACGGCAGCTGCATTGGAACGCTTGATCTCCAGCACCATGGAAGCCCAAGGGCACGGACCGCTGCTCTCGCACGATACAAACAGACTGCCGGAGGTTTACGAACCAGGCTTTATCCATGCCGATGTGGATCTGGCTGCCGTAGCCGCAGGCCTTGTCGCTGCACGCTCGGGCAGGCTCTGTCTGTACGGGCCGCCTGGCACCGGCAAGACCGCCTACGGTCGCTGGCTTGCTCAACAGCTCGGCGTTCCACTGCTCGTCAAACGCGCTTCCGATCTGAAATCCAAGTGGCTGGGTGAGAGCGAAAAGAACATCGCCAAAGCTTTCCGCGAAGCGCAAAACGATGGCTCGGTCCTCTTGATTGATGAGGTGGACAGCTTTCTGCAGGACCGACGGGGTGCCCAGCACAACTGGGAAGTGAGCGAGGTCAACGAAATGCTGACCCAGATGGAATCGTTCTCTGGCGTGTTTGTGGCCTCGACCAATCTGATGGAAGGGCTGGACCAGGCGGCCCTGCGCCGGTTTGACCTCAAAGTGAAGTTCGACTTTCTGCGCGTCGACCAAGCGTGGGGGCTGCTGTCGCGCCACTGCGAAGGACTCGGACTGCAGCAACCTCTGTCAGAAGAACAAGCCAGGATTTCACGACTGCTTTCGCTCACGCCGGGCGATTTTGCCGCCGTGGTGCGCCAGCACCGATTCCGGCCCATCACATCTACTGCCACTCTCATTGCGGCCCTCGAAGCCGAATGCGCTGTTAAACATGGCACGAATCGCGCCATCGGGTTTTTGTGAGCACAAACCCATGGGACAATTTCTTTCAAACAAGAGGGAGTCGGCCTTGCGTGTGCTTTCCAAATCGAAGCTGCTGGCGTTTCGGCAGTGCCCCAAGCGGCTGTGGCTGGAGGTACATCGCCCGGAACTGCGAGAAGACTCCTCGGCCACCCAGGCCAGCTTCACGGCGGGCCACCAGGTTGGCGACATTGCCAGGCAGGTCTATGACCCCAAGGGCAAAGGCGCGCTGATCGATTTCAAAGTGGGGGGCTTTGAGGCAGCCTTTGCGCGGACGCAAGCGCTCTTGCAAGCGAACCAGCCGATCTTCGAGGCTGGATTCCGTGCCGAAGGGGCACTGGCCTTTGCCGACGTGATGCTGCCGGTCAAGCGAGGCGGCAAACGGGCTTGGCGCATGGTCGAGGTGAAGTCATCCACCTCCGTCAAGGACTACCACCGGGACGATGCAGCCGTGCAAGCCTTTCTGGCTCGCTCCTCTGGTGTACCACTGGCAGGGATTGCTCTGGCCCATATCGACAGTTCATGGGTCTATCCAGGCGGTGATGACTACAGCGGGCTGCTGGTCGAGAACGATCTGACCGATGAAGCGTTTTCACGCGGGACAGAGGTTCGCAGTTGGATCGAAGAGTCCCACGGAATCGTTGCCAGGAAGAAGGAACCCCGTATTTCAACGGGCGAACAGTGCAGCGCCCCCTATGAATGCGGTTTCTTCTTTTATTGCCAGGGCCAGGAGCCTCAAGCAGAGCAGCCTCTGCATTGGCTGCCCGGTGCCCAGAGCAAGGGGTTGAAAGCACATATCGAGGCCCACGGGGTGTGCGAACTGCGCGATGTACCTGATGCATTGCTCAACGAAAAACAGAGGCGCGTGAAGACCGTCACGCTCACGGGAGAGACGTACTTTGACAAGAAGAGTGCGTTGCGAGACTTGGCCCAGCACAAGCTGCCCGCGTTTTTCATGGACTTTGAAACCATCCAGTTCGCTGTACCCATCTGGAAAGGCACGCGCCCCTACCAGCAGATTCCGTTTCAGTTCAGCATGCATCGTCTCGCGCGCACCGGGAAGCTCGAACAGCAGGCCTTTCTTGATCTCTCGGGCGGTGACCCCTCAAAAGCCTTTGCCGAGGCGTTGATCAGTGCGTGCGGTGAACGTGGTCCCATCTTTGTCTACAACGCTGGGTTTGAGACGGCCCGGATCCGGGATCTGGGGCAGCGTTTTCCACGGCTGTCTGAAGCCCTCCTGGCGCTGAATGAGCGGGTCGTGGATCTGTTGCCGGTGGCGCGTGATCACTACTACCACCCAAGCCAGCAAGGGAGCTGGAGCATCAAGGCGGTACTCCCAGCGCTGTGCCCGGACTTGAACTACGGTGACCTTGATGGCGTCCAGGATGGTGGCATGGCCATGGAAGTTTTTCTGGAGGCGATTTCGCCGCAAACCTCGGCGGAACGCAAGGCTGAGATTGAGCAACAACTTCTGGCGTATTGCGCTCTGGACACCTACGCCATGGTCCGCCTTTGGGCTGCGTTCTCCAACTCGTCTTTGAAGATCTGAAATGGCGAAACGATCCGACACCCTCGAAACGGTCAAGCTCGCTGTCGAACTGCTGCGCCGCATTCCGCGTGGCCGCAAGGTCACTGCCAGCGAGCTGCACGAGCAGCTCCAGCACGCAGGGATTGAACGCGAACTGCGTACCATCCAGCGGCAGCTGGAAATGCTCAGCGAGCACTTCGAAATCGAGCGCGACGACAGCAGCAAGCCCTATGGCTATCGATGGCTGGAGCAGGCCAAGGCACTGGCTGTCCCTAACCTCACGCCGCAGGAATCCCTGTTACTCCAATTGGCAGAGGAGCATCTCAAGAACTTGCTGCCGCCCCGGCTCATGAAGTCCATGGATGCGTTCTTCAGTCAAGCGAGACGCAATCTGAGCCCGGATAGCAGCGCGCTTCTGGAACGCGAGTGGCCCGGGAAGGTACGAGTGGTGGCGACCAGCCAGCCGTTGCTACCGCCCAAGATTGTTCCAGGTGTGTTTGAGGCAGTGAGCGAAGCGCTGTACAGCAATCACTGGCTGCACATCGAGTACAAGAACGCTGGAGGCAAGCGCACCAGCGCAGACGTGATGCCGCTGGGCCTGGTGCAACAGGGATCGCGGCTGTATCTCGTTTGCCGTTACCAGGGCTTTGACAACGAACGCAACCTGGCACTGCATCGCATCGCTGCGGCCGAAGTTTCCACGCTCACCTTCGAGCGGCCCAAGACGTTTGACCTCAAGCGCTATGACGATGACGGGCGTTTTGGTTTTGGTGAGGGAGAGAAGGTACGCCTGGTCTTCCGCATTGAACGCAGTGCGGGGTTGCACCTCATGGAGTCACCATTGTCCAGCGACCAACAAGTGGTTGAACTTGAGGACGGCGAGTTGGAAATCACGGCCACGGTGGTCGACAGCGCGATGCTGGAGTGGTGGTTGCGTGGGTTTGGGGACGCCGTTTCCCGTGTGCGCCGCAGGAGAAAAAACTCAGCAAAGTCCACATTTACGCCATGAAATTTACCGATTTCGTTATCACCGAAACCGCTGGCAACTCCGTTGACCCGCTGGGCTACCTGAAACCCGGTGGTGAAATCTCCTCCGGACTCTTCCGCCCTTTCACAGTTCTGACGAACCATCCCGCTTACCAAGGTTTTTTGGCGTTTGCGTTCAGCTTCCTGGAGCGGAATTCGCTGAAGCCTGGCCAAAAGAACTTCCTTCGGCGGGTGCGCGACCTTGAGATTCTCTGGGGTGTGTTGAGCGTTCGTGGTGGCGACTCGGTCATCAATGTGACCAAGTACGAGCCTCTCACCGGCCAGGATTCCTTGTGCTTGGACGATGCGAAAAAACGACCGGCTTTGTATGCGCGCCTCAACTACGGTGCACTGGGCCACTACGGGGGCCCCAGCACGACGTGGCGAATTCTCCAGCCCAATGGCGCCGGGTTGTCCGCCAGCGGCGCAGCACTTGCCGAAGCCTGGCGGCACCGGAACGAATTTGATTTCGAAAACCTTGCGAACCGATGGATGTCGGGCGCCGATTTGTTTGCCGATGCTGCACTCGACGAGTGGGCGCGGGTTTATCGCCTGGATGCCGAACCCGAGCCTGCAGAGCGAAAAACCTGGCAAGCCCTTATTCATGATCTTTGTCGCCGTGAACCCCTAGTTGCTCCGCTATGGGACGAGCCGGTTCCCGAAGACGTCCTTGCCCTCGGCCGCCAGGTGGACACCTACGCTGGCTTCTTCCAGGGCTTGCTGGCGCATTACAAGGCTCACCCGGAGCTTTGCCGTCGAATCGAGCTTTGCAACTGTTTCGAACGGCTATCGGGTCTCGTCCAGTTTGTTTTCGAATGGGAGTACGTCAGGCGCCTGGACTACGTCCAGAAGATCGGTCTGTCCGCCAATAGCCTGCCAACCCAGGTCACGAACGACGTTCGTGAGGCCGCGCGCGCGTTCCGCGCCGTGCAGGGGTCACGTGAGTTTTGGGCGCTGCCGGGCACGCTAGAGAACATAGCGGATTTTCCGACGATGGTGGCGACGGTCCTTGCCCACCACTCGGCGCACCAGCGCGGCAAGGGAACGTCCCCCTTCATCACGGGAGATGCGATCGCTGTCCAGGATCGCGTCGATGGTCAGAAATTCATGCAATTTTTCAAATCGGTCGCCGATGTGCCCGAAACGCTGCTGCCGGCTACCCAATGGCGCTACCGCCGCAATTGGCATTTTGAGCGGGCCCAGCTGTGGCAGCAGTACGCAGGAATCCAGTGATGGCTAAAAAGCTTCCAATGCCGTCCGGCGACTTCCTTAATTTCTCCGAAATCTTCTCGGCAGCTGTGGCGCTCGCGGAGGACGATCCGATTGAACACCTCATGGTTCTCACCTTTGAGTTCGATGAGCAGCAGCTCCTGAATCTGGTGCAACACCGCGCCCTGGAAGAGCAAAAGGACCTGGCCCGTTCCGGATTAAAGCTGCTGTCGACCATCAGGCCCGTGGTCTTCTACGACGCACGCAAGACAAAACCATTCGGTCGCCTGCCACAATTCTTGGAATTGCACCCCTGCAAGACCCCAGGGTTTTCCTGTCACCACAGCAAGGCTTACTGCATCGTCACTCGTAAGGCGATCCGATTGGTCGTTGGAAGCTTCAACCTGACCTACACCGGGCTCTTTCGCAATCGCGAGGTCCTACAGGAATGGACCTGGCAGTCCGCCAAGTCGGCGGATACGCACATACTGGTCGAATGGCTCGCGTTTCTTCGGGAGCACTACTTGACCGAGGCGCAAGCGTCCTCGCATTCGGCGCTGGCCGCTGCGCTGGCAACCTTAGATGCGCGAACCAGCGGCTGGAGACTTCCACCGCCGGCCCCTGACAGGCCCGGTCATCTACTGACTTCCGGCTACGGAGAGCGCTCCGGCCTCGACGCGCTGGTTGACCAGTGGGATGCCTGGTTCCCGGAGCAAGCACCGACGAGCCTCTTTGCCGTCTCCCCCTTTTTCGACGAAAACCCAGCCCCTCATTGCATCGCCGAGCAGATCAGTAGTCGCTTCCCGACGCTCTCCCGCCTGGAAATCGTCACCGATGCAGCCAATCAGGCGAACCTCTCCAGGGCCCACTTCGGCAGGCATTTCGCACCGGACCAATCGGCCCTTCGCCTGATTCCGGAAACGATTCTCGCTGATGAACGCGCACGGATCGAACGGCAGGGCAGCAACTCCACCAAGGATCTGGCACTCAATCGCGTGCTGCACGCGAAGATCCTGCTGCTAGCGACGGAGGATGGCGCCGGCGTCGCCTACCTGGGCAGCGCGAATTTTTCGCGCAAGGCTTGGCTCGGTGACAACCGCGAACTGGGCTTCATAGAGCGGATCGACAACGCCCACGCGTTGCGCGAGGTTGTTTTGCGCGGCTTGTCGGTCGCACCCAGCAACCATTTCGAAGAACTGCCTGCGCTACCGCCTGAGTCCCCACCCAAGCTGGATCCTGAGGAGATCGTCGAGGATTCGCTGTTCCCGGGCTTCATCGATTTCTTCGTACTCGCCCCGTCACCGGGTTCCGACTGCTTCCGGTTTAGGGTGCACGGTACCCAGTTGGAGCGGATCGCGGAATACGATATCCACTGGGCGGACATGCGCCTCACATTTGCTGATGGTGTATCACAGGACATCCCCATCGGCCAGTTCCGTAACACGCTGCTCGGCGGCCGCACGCTCGAGTTTCGGCATCGGAAAAAGGCCGATCGAAGGTTCTGGTTCCCGTTCCAGTACGCTGGTGAAATCATCTCCGACCGACAAGCCTTGATGCACGCGTCCAGTTGGGACTGGCTGGCCTTCCACCTTAGTCCCAACGGTGCCGATGAAGGAGAGGACCCGGAATCCACGCAATGGCTGGACGGCCGCAACAGTGCGGCCCTACCGGTCGCGATGCTCGACGTTGATCGCGAGGCGAACTGTGTAATCGCCATGCAGCACTACCTCTCCTTGTTTTCCAGTGTTGAGGGATGCTTCGAACGACGCCTGGTCGAATCACTCAAGGTCGACGACCCGTCAGCCCGCCAGCGTGCCATTCGTAGCCAGGTCGTCGAACCCCTTTCGGGTCTGGCGACCTTGTTGCAGCGCGAACCCGTGCAGCAGCCGGCAGATCGCTTGTTCAAGCTGGGTGAGCTGGGCCTCTTCGTTGAGTCGTTGGCACGACAGACCTCGGCAACCGAACGCAGTGAATTCACCAAACTGGTAGCAGGGATCAGATCAGCGCTTGACGCGGCCAAGGGAGCCGATGCCCTTGCTGCCGATTACCACGCGTTTGTCGTGGGTCAATTACGGTTCGCACCATGAAACAACTTCTCAACGAACAGGCACCCGACCCGCGCGTCCAAGAAGACTGGAATCGGCAGCGCTACACCGCCACGGTCATCCGCGAGCGCCACAAGAAAGGAATCGCTTGCGTGCTGCTAGCCGATGAGGTCGGCATGGGCAAGACCTATACCGCGCTGGCTGCAATCGCCACTCACTTGTTCGAAACACGTCGCAACAACCTCAAGGCGCTACTGGTCGTTCCCAACGATCTGCTGAGCGCGAAGTGGGAACAGGAAATCCGCACCTTCAATCGCGACTACCTTCAGCACAAGGGGCGAAAACAGCTGCGCCCACTCGTCGTAGGTGGCTACTGGGACCTGGTGCAGAACCTGCACGACTACGATAACGTGGACGTCCCACGAATCTCCGAAACGATGCTGAAGAGTTTCGCGTACCTCGTGCTGAAGTGGTTTGACGCGCGCCGCAAGCGCGGCAAGCATCGTCAACGATGGGCCATCTGCGATGGGCTCGACGACCTCCATCCGGACGTTCTGGCGCTCAGTTCGCATCTGTCGCAGCTGGCGCTGAACAACTATCTGGACGAACAGAAGTCACTTGAACCAGAACGCTTCGACCAGATGGCCGGGGATCTTGCCACAGACCAGTCGTATGACTTCCTGAAGGAACTGCTTCGCGACTTCGGCGCGCAGCAGGATGCCATGGAGCCCAACGTCTATGTGGTTGCCATGTCGAAGTTGCGCCGGGCCAAGTCGAACAACCCGCAATCAAAGCTCTTTGCGTCGTACATCGTGTCGCGTGCGCTCAAGCGCCGACGCGAGCAGACGCGACAGGACGTGATTCGATCGGTCGAAAAATCCAACCTCGTCTGCCAGTTGCCGGATGCGCCAACGAGCAAGAAGAAACAATTGGAAGGCCTTGGGGACTGGATCGGTAAGCTCTACTCTACCAACCTGTGGGGGTTCGAGGAAGTGGTCGACGCAATCATCGCCAAGGCCGGATCCGAGCAAATCATCGCGGACCTGTTGGGCGAGCATCCCGGGCGATGCATCAAGGATCTTTCTGATCGCATCGTCGAAACCAAGCTTCGGAAGGCGAATATCGTCCTGAGCGTCATCGACGAAATCCATAACTGGAAGAACGGCAGCAACGGCGCGCAGGACTTCGCGCAGGTGTTCCGCCAGGCAATCCCCAACAAGCTGATGATGTCGGCAACGCCGTTCCAGCTACACCAGGATGAGTTGGGAAGGATCTTCGAATTCGTTGCCGCAGAGCACGACCAGTCGCTTGAGATCGTTCGCCAACTGATTGCGGCGGACGGACCCGCATCACGCTGTCTCACTGCCAGCGCCCGCTTCCAGGGCGCCTGGGGTCGGCTCGTCCGTGAGGACGTCAGCATGCTCCAGTCCTTCGTCGACGTCCATCCGAGTCCTGATGGTGCGAGCCGCGTCGCCGCCCTTTCCGCCTTTGCTGCGGACAATCCCTGCTCCGAGGAATTTGCTGCCTTTGTTTCTGCATTGGTCGACTACCACCGGTCGATTCAGGATTTGCGGCAAGGCCTGTCCAAAGTCGTCATCCGGCATACGAAGTCGCGCGACAAGCGCCATGTCCACGCCGGAAGCGACTATGTGCGAAGCGGTTCCCCAAACTACGCGCAACCGCGCAGCGCGCTCTACACGGCAGCCGGCCTAGGTGATACCTCGGCCGCCCTGCTGAGTTACTTGGGCATGCGGGTGGAACAGCGCGTCCGACAGGATTCGTTGCAAAATGGTAAAGAGGCAAATGCGCACCTCTTGAGCGGGTTTGCATCGAGCTTTAGCGCGTTTCGGGAGAGCAATAAAGACCTGACTTCGGGTGCCAACGTTTCCAGCGCAACCAAACGCTACCTCAAGTTCTTCGAGTCAGCGTTGCGCCGGACGACACACCCAAAAGTCTCGGCGACCGTTGATCGCGCGCTGGCCAATTTCCGGGCCGGCAGCAAAACGTTGATTTTCTGCGAACGCTTGGCGACGCAAGACGAAATCGTCCAAATCTTGCGCAACCGAATTGCCGCGGAGGACTTTCAGTCGATCAGCATCGATGACACCAAACGCATGCGCCGCGACATCCTCAGGGACCACCTCGCAGTGGAGCTGTACTGGAGCCGCTCGTGGCAAGCCGCCCATAGAAGCTCTGAGAAACACATTGCCAATCAGGAAGAGATTTCAGCGGCCTTGGAACGACTTGAAGAGCAGCTCGGCCGTTTTAACAGCCGTCAGCGCGACAAGATCCTCGATTTGTTGTTGCTTGCTGCCCACTCGCCGCACAGCCCGTGTACGGACATGTTCCGGGGCATCCTGGAATCCGAAGTAGCCCTCCGCGTTTATCTGCGGCTTGAGTCCAATCCGGAACTGCAGTCTTTCGATGACGACCCGGAGGATGAACCCCATGCCAATCCCTTGGCGGACACACTAGGAGAAATCACCAACGGCCCGACAATCTGGCACCCGATCGCTGACTCGGGCCCCTTGCATGCCCGCCTTTGGAAACTACTTGAAGACGAGTGCAATCAGTTTCAGAACAGTGCGGGATCGGCAGATCTGTCTGCGTTCGCGCACCTCTTGCTGGATGTCGGTCAGGGATTACGCAAGATACTGCTGCGACTCGACGCCCTGGCTAGCATCGGTAGCAGACGAGCTGAGCGACTTGGGGTGGCAGCCGTTGAGCTCATCGCTCACTCAACCGCTCATCCCCTGCGTTCACCCTGGCACCGGCTTGAGAGCTTCCTTGGTGTGCTTTGCAACGCCCAGGGCAGCATTCGCCGGCCGCAACAGCACAGCTCGCGTCGCCAAAGCTTGTGGAAGGGCGTCTACCTGCGAGATGAGGAAATCGTGACCGAACTCCACGGCGATGTGAAACCGGAGACCCGGATTAGCCGATGCGCGGCGTTCAATTCGCCACTATTGCCCGACATCATGGTGTGCACCGCGATTGGTTCAGAAGGTATCGACCTCCACCTCAATTGTGACGAGATCATCCATCACGACCTCCCTTGGAATCCGGCGCGCTTTGAGCAGCGAACCGGCCGCCTCGATCGCGTCGGTTCTCTGGGTGAACGCATGTATCAGGTTGATCCGCAACAGCACCGCCTTGACATTGGCGTGCCATTTCTAGCGTTCGACTACGACGAGTTTCGCTTCAAGACCCTACACTCACGCGCACAAAAGTTCGAGGTCCTTTTGGGACAACCTGAATTTGCGGCCGACGTTGATGAGCGGCTTGACGATCCGGACAATACAGACCCAACTCGCAAGGACGAGGACGAAGCAACGAATATCTCAGCTGCTCCCATGGCTTCCCTCCCCACGGAATTGGTTGACCTGATCCGCATTGATCTTTCCGCTGAATTGATCGCCATACCAGGAGTCCCGTAGTCGGGGCGCCTCAAGGTTGCCGATCAGGTCTTGGCCACGCTCAATGCGCTGCTGCAAGCCCAGGGGCTCTAGTTGAAGGCGGGCACTGTGGTGGGGGCCACGCTGATTGCAGCACCCAGTTCAACCAAGAACCAAAGTGGCGAGCGCTACCCCGAGATGCACCAGCGTGAGAACTGCAACCAGGAATGGCTTTGAATCGCCCAGCCGTCTGCCGTACAACTATTGTGAATGTCTGAGACAGCCTGAAGGCGACGGCTGAGATCAATGGTCGCTCAATCAAATGCAATTTCCAACCCAGAAATCAGACCGAACATATTGTTCAGGGGGAAGCGCTTGAAATCGGCTACCGTGTGGGGCCAAACAATCCTGCATAGCAATCTGGATGAGTAACAGCCCCACCACAGAGACCCGCGTTGCGGTGCTGGTCGACTGCGACAACGTCTCGCCTGAAATCCTTGAACATGCGCTGCGCATGGTTGCCCAGTTTGGTCGTGTCGTACTGCGTCGCGGCTATGGCAACCAGGCCACGCTGGCCAATAAATGGCAGGATGCCTTGGTGCGCCTGGCATTTACGCCTTGCCTGCAATACCAGTATGCGGCCGGAAAGAACACCGCTGACATCGCCCTGGCGCTGGACGCCTTGGAAGCGCTTTTCGATGAAAGGGCAGACACCTTCTGCCTGGTCACCAGCGATTCCGATTTTGCCTACCTGTGCCGCAAGCTCCGAGAGCGTGGAGCAACGGTGTGCATCGTCGGTGAGCCCAAGACGCCCGATGCGTTGCGCAACGCCAGCGACCAGTTCTTTGAATGGATACGTCCCGCGCCGCCGGTCGAGCAAGCCCTCGACACTGCTCAAAAGCCCGCGGCGAAGCCGGAGCCTTCCCACGCCGATCAAGCCAGGCAGGAACCAACAAAGCCTGTGGTCAAGCGCAGGCCACGCTTCCTTGTGGAAGCCGTGGCGCTTCTTGCCAGCGACACCTCGGAGGGCAAGGTGGGCCTTGGCGCCCTCGGCCAATACCTCAAGCGCACCGATCCGGCCTTCTCTCCACAGACTTACGGGCACTCCGGGTTGTTGAACATGGTGAAGACGTATGACCGGCTGGCGCCGCAGCAGGAGCCGGGAGGGCATTGGTCGGTGAGCCTGCAGCCCAAGACGGAGAGTGCCCCGGAGATGGAAGCACCGCGCGTGTAGGGCTCTGGCTTGGGTCAGCGCTGGTGCGTTCTTTCGTGTCGTACCCGAGGAGGTGTTGGTGAAGCGTTCAGAACTTTATGGGCTGGTCTGGAAAACGCCGCTCCGGCATCTGGGACCTCAATTGGGCTTGTCGGACGTCGGCTTGTCCAAACTCTGCCGCAGGTACAACATTCCTGTGCCGCCTGTCGGCTTCTGGACCCGCCATGCGGCTGGAAAGCCCAGTCTCCCCACACCATTGCCGCCGGCTGAAATGGATTCTGTGATCCGTTTGCCGGATAAGGACACAACGGCGGATCGCTCGGAGGACGCGACGAGACTCCAGCAGGTCCGGCAAACCTTCTCACGCGCGAAAGACGGCATCGCCGTGTCGCCCATCGAAATACCGACGTCGCTCGACAATTGCCATCCGCTGGTTGCCAGGACGGCCCGCTTCTTCCAGTCCATTGAGCGTGAGGAGCAGAAGCGGGCGCGGGACAGGGAACGTGCTGCGGGTCTGGGGCGGCCTTTCTTCGGCGGCATCGCAGGACACCACATGTCGATGGGACGGTACATCACTGACGAAGGCTGCCTGCGCATCACCGCCATGACGGCCAACGTTGACTGGATTCTTCGTTTCCACGAGGCGCTGCTTCGCGGACTCATCGCGGGAGGCTGCCAGATCGTTGCCAGCGGCAAGGGTTCCCGAAACACGGTCGAGATCCGCAGGGCAGGAGGCTCGATTTGCCTGAACTTCGCCGAGCAGGCGGAAAAAATCATCAAGCCCCCGCGCAAGGGAGTCTTCTATGAGCCTACGGAGTACTGGGCCCTCGATGCCTACAAGCTGAAGCTGGAGAGAGACTGGAGCACCATTGCCCGCCAGTGGTCGGGGACCCGGGAGCAGATGGAGAAACGTCTCCCGGAGATCACCCAGGCTCTGATCGCATTTCCTGAGGCAGAGGCGGTTCGCTCGAAGCTGGTTGCCGAGGAAGCCGCGATGCGGGCGAAGGCCCAGCAGGAAGCCGATATCGCACGCCGTATCGCGGCCGCCGCCGAAGAGGCCCGCGCCGAGCGCCGGGAAGCCCGTGCATCCCAGCTACCGCGCGCCCTTGCCGTTGGCGAGGCGCTTGGAGACTATCACCGTGTCCTGGACATGCTGTCCCGCCTGGAGGTGATCGCAGGTGACAGGTCAGAGGACGAGGCCCTGCCTACATGGATCGCACTTGTGCGAGGCAGTCTCAAGGATCCCGTGCATGGGCTTGCCGACGCGTTGCGGGCCGAAGGCGCGGCGCCGGATCGGCCGCTGTGGTGGCCTGAGTGAGGTTATCTGGAGTTTGTCTTGTGCACCTCGCCGGAACGGATCGGAGTTCAGTGCTCTCCTGTGCGAGATGACCTGAGGTCCGGGCATCCGCCTGCTCCGGCGTCTGGTTGGAAGCCCTGGTTGGGTTGCTCTTTGGTGATGGGGACGGGCCTCTGCAAAGTCTGTTCCTATCGAGCCTGATGATTGACCGGCTGTTCTTGGCTGCTCTGGCCTTTTGCAGATGTGGGGGAGGAGCGGTTCAAGGCACTCGGCGCTGCTCAGTCCTTACGGTAGCTCTCCCAGCACGCGCACCTCTTTGAGCGAGTGCTGCGTCTCGGCTTGGGGATTGCCAAACCGCCTGCGCACTTCGCGTTCCAGCTCGTGTGCCATGCCGCGAGCTTCCTTTTCCCCGCGTAGCGCCCGCAGCCGCCAATCACGGGCCTGGGCCATCAGTTCTTCGTCTTGCAATTCTTGTATTTCCATGGCAGGTGTCATTGTGCCTAGGCGAAGAGCAAGTGGCTCTCATCGGGTCTTGGCCCCATGCCGTGGGAGTCGGACGCGTGGTCTGTGCGTCTTCGGCCAAGAGGCATGGCCGACCGCGCTGTCGTGCTTGCGCATCGAGCCACCCTCGGCGTCTCGCCCCCTCCGGGCTTCCATCGTTCCCTCGCTGTGCTCGGCTGACGCCTCTGGACCGGCTCGCTGACCCGGGCCTGCGCGCTGCGCTTGCCTCCAGGGGATCGGCTTGCAGCCCATCCCCGCCGCGCTGGGCTTGGCGCCCCTGGGATACCGCCGAACCGGCCGTGCCGGATCGGCCTTCGCGCCTGCGGCGCTGCGCGCTTCGCTTGCGTGGGGTCGGCGGTGAGATCGGGCCGTTGCCTGTCCAGCCATCTTTTCTGAATCCATCACCTTGCTCGCGACTGTAGCCCGCGGCCGGGTGCCGTCAAGGCGCGCAGGGCCGTGTCCTCGGCTGCGCCTGCGGGCCGCACCAACCCTGCGCTTGACTCCTTGACGGCACCCGGCCGCGCGCTCCTGACCGTCGCGGGCGACGAACTCAGGAAAGACGGTGGCAACGAGGCCAACCGGGTTCTTCGTGCCGACCCCACCGGAAGCCCGGAGAGGGCTCTGAATCTAGGAATCCGGTGAGGCTTTTTCAACAGCCAACTTCGTCAGGAGAAATCACCATGCAACTCGCATCCCGTTTCGCGCCGCAATCGCCGGTGCTTCGCTCCGAGCATCCCTTGTCGGATGACCAGATCAGGGCCGTGGCCCCGTCCATCTTCGCGCAGGCCCCGCACGGCAGCCGGTCCGAGCGCTACAGCTACATCCCCACGGCCACCGTGCTGCAGGAATTGCGAGGGGAGGGCTTTCAGCCTTTCATGGTCTGCCAGACCCGCGTGCGCCAGGAGGGGCGGCGCGACTTCACCAAACACATGATCGGCTGCGCCATGCCGACCAGATCAACGGCGCGGAAGCCAACGAAATCATCCTGCTGAACTCACATGACGGCAGCAGCAGCTACCAGATGTTGACGGGCATGTTCCGCTTCGTCTGTCAGAACGGGCTGGTGTGCGGCGACACCGTGGCCGATGTGCGCGTGCCCCACAAGGGCGATGTGGCGGGGCAGGTCATCGAGGGCGCCTATGAAGTCCTGAATGGCTTCGGTCTGGCGCAGCAGTCCCGCGAATCCATGCAGGCAATCGCCCTGGACGCAGGGGAGTCGGAGGTATTCGCCCGCGCTGCGCTGACCCTCAAGTACGACGACCCGGCCAAGCCTGCACCCATCACGGAAACACAAATCCTGTTGTCCCGCCGCACGGACGACGACCGGCGCGACCTGTGGAGCGTGTTCAACCGTGCCCAAGAAAACCTCATCAAGGGCGGTCTGCGCGCCCTCGCTGCCAACGGACGCCGCCAGAGCACGCGGCCCGTGCAAGGCATCGACCAGAACCTGCGCCTGAACCGCGCCCTGTGGCTGCTGGCCGATGGCATGCGCCAGCTCAAGGGTTGAGTGTCGGCCGGAGGGGCGCAGCCCCTCCTGTCATTACTTGTTTTCTCGCTTCCCTTTTTTCCTTTTCCCTTTCTTTGACCGATAGGAGCTTCGTCATGAACACCGCTACCTTTCAAGAAACCCACGCCATCGCCACGGGCAGCACCGCCACCACTATGGCGGCTTCGCAGGAATTGCTGCTGATTCCGTTGTCCAAGCTGCGACCCTCTAGCCGCAACGTGCGCAAGAGTGGCGGCACATCGATTCCCGAACTGGCATCAAGCATCGTCCGTGTGGGCCTGCTGCAAAACCTCACCGTGGTGGCCGCACCCGATGGTGAGCATCACGAGGTGGTCGCCGGGCGGCGGCGCCTCGCTGCGCTCAAGCTGCTGGTCAAGCGCCGGAAGCTGACGAAGGACCATGAGGTCTATTGCCTGCTGGTGCGGGATGATGCGGCCCGTACCGTGAGCCTGACCGAGAACGTCCAGCGCGAAGCCATGTCCCCCATCGAGGAGCTGTTCGCGTGGAAAGACCTCGTGGCCGAGGGCCGGCCCGTGGAGGACATTGCTGCTGACTTCGGTGTGACGTCCATGATGGTGCAGCGGCGCCTGAAACTTGCCAACGTCTCGCCCCGCTTGCTGGCAGACTTCGGCACGCAGGCCGTGACGCTGGAGCAGTTGATGGCGCTGGCCATCACCGACGACCACGCGGCGCAGGAAACCGCGTTCTACGAATCACCGCAATGGCAGCGCAGCCCGGACGCGCTGCGTGACCACCTGACCAGTGAAGAAGTCGACGCGAGCCGCGATGCGGTGGCGCGCTTCGTTGGTCTGGAGGCCTACGAGCAGGCGGGCGGTGGCGTCCGGCGCGACCTGTTCGCGGATGATCACAACGGCATCTTCCTGACCGATGGTGCACTACTGGACTCCCTGGCGCGGGACAAGCTCGCCCCTGTGGCTGAGCAGGTGCGCGCCGAAGGCTGGGCCTGGGTGGATGCAGCTCCGCGTGCCACCGCATCCGACCTGTACCAGTTCCAGCGGGCGCGCAGCACACGCCGGGAACCCACGAAGACCGAGGCAAAGCGCATTGCCAAGCTCGAAGACCGGCAGGCGAAGCTGCAGGAGCAACTGGACGACGAGAACGAGGACATGACCGACGAGCAGGCGCAGGCGCTGCAAGACGCCATGGACGCACTCGGCAATGAGCTGGAGGCCGTGGAACGCCAACTGGTCGAATACTCGGCTGCCGTGGTAGCGCTGGCCGGTGCCATCGTGTCGGTCGATTCCATGGGCGGGGTCGTGGTGCACCGTGGCCTGCTGCGGGAGGAACAGGCCAAGGCCCTGCGGGATCAGGCGCGGCGGGAGGAGGGCGGGGCGGGCGGCAACCCGGATACCGACATCGATGAGCCCGCCAAGTCAGGAATCTCGGAGAAGCTGGCCAAGCGCCTCAGTGCGCACCGCACGGCGGCTCTGCAAGCCGAGGTGGCGCGGCATCCGCATATCGCTCTGGCGGCCCTGGTGCACCGCCTTGCACTGCGGGTGATCGTGGAGAGCTACGGGGCGGGAGACTGGGCAGTCAACATTTCTGCGACACCCCAGGATGGGCTTGGACTGCATGCGCCCGATATGGCCGATGCCCCCGCTGCCGTGGGCATGCGCAAGGTGCGGGAGGCCTGGGCCTATCGCCTGTCCAGCGCCCCAGATGCGCTGTTCGCCGAACTGCTGGCCTTCCCGCAGCAGGAACTGTTGTCTCTGCTGGCGGTGTGCGTGGCCTGCACAGTCAGCGCCTTGGCGTCGCAGGAAGGAGAAATCCCCGCCACTGCGCTGGCGCAGGCCGTGAACCTTGACATGCACGACTGGTGGACACCGACTGCCGCAGGCTACTTCGAGCATGTCTCGAAAGCCAAGGCGCTGGAAGCGGTGCAGGTGTTTGCGCCCGATCAGGTGAACCGGCTGGGCAAACTCAAGAGGGCCGAGATTGCGAGCGAGGCCGAGCGGCTGGCATCGGGGACGGGGTGGCTGCCGGTGATGTTCCGGGCGCAGGAACTGGCAGTCGAAGTCGAAGCGGAGGTGGGGCGCGACGTCGAGGGTGATGCCGTTGTCAGTGCCGATACCAGCGGCAGCGCCGATTCGGAGGTCCATGAGGACGCACACGCTGGGGCGTGAGTATGAAGCCCCGGCCGTTGGGCCGGGGCTTTTTGCATAGGCTCGACGCGCGCGGCAGGTCTGCCGCGCGCGTTTGAACTTCCTGGGCGCCAAGTTCGCTGCGCCCAAAGCGGCGCGGTACGCCAGAACTCGCCGCAGTGGGTGGGAAGAGTCTGCGGGACGCGGGAGCATCGGCACAGCACCGATCACCCGCAATCCTGCGCTGATCTGGCTTATGACAACTCACCCAGACAACCCATGAACCACCAAGGCGTCAGCGAGATATTCTTTGAAGAGTCCTACACTGTGCCGGCGAACCAGACGGCGAAATCGCTTTTTGCCCGGCTGCCTCACGGTAGCGGCTATGCCGAGCGGCTGATTGAATGTTTGGCCACAGGGTACCTGGTGGCAGTTGTCGAGTCCATTTGCATCCGGGAGATGCAGCAGTACGTCGATGAAGCTGAAGTGGTGGTGGGCCGAACGATCCGCATCGACCACCGAGGCCCGATTCCGCCGGGGTCTTCTCTACGGCTGCGCGGATGGCTTGAACGGATGGGGGAGCGGAGTGCGACGTTCCGTGTGCAGGCCTGCGACACGGACGAAGTCGTGTGCGAGGCCGCTGTCACGCTGGTGGCGGTGCAGCGGACGGTCATCGAGACGCGCATTGCGGCCAAGCTCGAGGCGCTGCAGCGTGGGCATCGGCCAGTGGGAATGGCGCGATAGCCCTGGATGTGGACGTGCGTCCGTACTACCGGGACGACTTCGTGACTCTCTCCCGCAGCCTTGCGCAGGACATGCTGCCGTACCTGTCGCAACGTGAATTGTCTGGCGCTTGAGCGTCGGTGACGTTGGCGTGAGTTGCTTCGGGCGCTGTGCCGCAACTGCCGCGCGACGGTGAGGCGGACCGGTGCCGGGGACCATGAGCCCTTTCGGTACAGGATCACACCCACAGCAGCCTTGTATTTGTCGTGAATCCTGGCTCGGGCACGGCGCCGCCGTACTTCGTTTGCGCCGCCTCGGGCTTGTTCGCCGCAACCGTTCGGTCCGACAAATTTCCCCTCTGCTGCGCAGATTCCTCGCGCGGCAAATTTCTCGGGCCTCCCGGTCCTTCGCTGCGCTGCGGCCCCTGTGCTTCGGAGTGGGGTGCGGCGCGCCCGACCCTCGCCCATCGGATCACGCCAAGGCCGCGATGGGCGCGACCTGGACAATCTCGAAAGGACTTCATCATGGCCAACATCGGCACCTTCACCGCACAGAACGGCAACTACACCGGCACGGTTCGCACCCTGACGCTCAACGTCAAGGTTCGGCTCGTGTCCAGCGACAAGGCAAGCGCGAACGCTCCGGACTACCGCGTCGTCGCTGGCAACGGGCTGGAGATCGGCGCAGCGTGGAAGAAGCTCAGCAAGGCGGAGCGCCCCTATCTGTCCGTGACCCTGGATGATCCGTCGTTCCCAGCCACCCTCTATGCCCGCCTGGTCGAAGGCGAGGACGGCGCGCACAACCTGATCTGGTCGCGTAGCAAGGGTGATTGATGTCACCCTTGGCGCCCCGCTTTAGCGGGGCGCTTTTTGTCTCATTGCTTCGGTGGTGATGGAAGATTACGAGTTGTTCCGTCCGGCGGTAGTACGGAGGCACGAGAAAGCGTCCATCCGTGTTTGCGGGTGGGCGTATTTTCTGATTTGTGGATTTGCTGTTTTATGGGTTTGCGTAAACCCGTCGTGATGGCTCTACGGCACTGCGGTTTCCCGTCAATGTGTCTTTGCGGTTTCACGGAGCTGTGCGTCTCCGGCTATGCCGGACTGCGCTGGCGTGCTCTGCACCGAGCCGCTGGTGGGGTCTCGTCCCTGTGGGCTTTCATCGCTGACGCCTTCGCCCCTGCGGTGCTGCGCGCTGTGCTTGCCTCCTGGGGATCGGCCTGCGGCCCATCCCCGCCGCGCTGCACTTGGCGCCCCCTTCGATACCACCGAACCGGCGAGGCCGGATCGGCATTGGGGCAGCACCTTCGATGGGGATCTTGCCTAGTGTGAGGTGAGGGGCTGGCTTGCTGTTCCCTTCACCGTATCACGCCGTGCTCGTCGTCAAGGTCTGCGCGTGCGGTGCACGCTGGCGTCCTGGCGGCCGTCTGCGAACCCTGACGGCTGCGCTGCGCCGTGCTGCTTCCGGTCTCGGGCAATCCCGCCCTGATTCCTTCCAAGGAGAAGACCATGACGAAGCTCATCACGGACGAACAACGCGCGCAACTGCTGGCCAACGGCCGGCAGTCCCTCGAACAGGACAACTTCGATCCCGCGCCGGTGGTCAAGCTGTTCACCCCGGACGCCGCTGCGACCTGGCTGCTGTCAGAGATGGATCTGGACGATCACGATCATGTGTTTGGGCTGTGCGACCTGGGTCTGGGTTACCCCGAGTTGGGCTGGGTCAGTCTGGCAGAACTTGCGACTGTGCGCGGCCGGCTGGGACTCCCGGTGGAACGGGACCTGCACTTCACTGCGCAGAAGCGGCTGAGTGCCTACGCGCGTGAGGCGCGCCTTGCGGGGCGGATTGTGGCGTAGCAGTCACGGGCGCCGCTTCGGTGGTGCCCTTCACTGTGACATTGGCGGTCGCTTTGGTGCTTTGTACGGGGCCGGAGCGTTTGCAATGGCCGCTTGCTAAATGCCCGCAGTGGCAAGAAGCGTGGATGGGCGAACCTCAAGCGCCTCGGCGATCTTGCTCAAGTTGATCACTGCCACGTTGTGCTCACCTCTCTCGATCCCGCCCATATAGGACCTATCAATACCCGCGAGATCGGCCAGAGCTTCCTGAGAAATATTTCGCGTGGCACGCGTACGTCGGATCGCATCGCCTAGCGCGATGAGGATCGGGTCTTTTGCGAAAGACGGAGACGGTTTGGCCACAGCCGCCACTGTCTTTGGTGACGGGAAATAAAACCACGGGATAAGATACCCATACTGGAGAGATTTCGAAGTCCATCACTGAATACCGCTGGATTCACTTGCCATCCGAGAACGGCCACACAACCCTTAAAGCGGGGTGCCAGTTGAATTTTTCGGGCTCTGTATTAGGATGTAACGCGCCCATACGACCACAATGACATTTATTACAAACGAGCAGCAAAGCTTGATGCAGGCCAATGACGCTGCGCGTGCGCGTGGTGAGGCATTGGATCCTCTGCCGGTCGTCAAGCTCTACACGTTGGATGCTGGGGCCGTGTGGCTGCTGACGGAGCTGGATGCCGATGGAGATCGAGCGTTCGGGCTGTGCGATGCTGGCACTGGGAGTCCGGAGCTTGGGCATGTCAGCCTCTCTGCCCTTGAAGGTGTGCGGGGGCCGCGCGGCATGCGCATCGTGGCCGATCCGCATTTCAAGCCGCGCCAGACGCTCTCGGGCTACCTGGCCGAGGCGCAGCGCGACGGCTCGATCAACGACTGACTGACACAATCGTTTCAGCATCGCTCGGCACGCGAGGTGGCCTCGCCGTAAAGGCGACTCTGTAACTCTCCTTGTGTGGCAGGTTCCTCCTTCCACAGGAGGATTCCGTGACCCAACCCAACCCCGAAGACCTTCCCCGCGCGCCGTGGGGTGTGTCAGCCGCCTATCTCTACGTGCTGGACCTTGACGATCCAGCCCTCGCTTGGGAGTACCTTCGTCGCCACCCCAGCTACCGCGCGGATTGGACTCGTCGCAAGCGCGTGGTGTCTTTTGCCCGCTGGGGGTTGCGATGTCGCCGAAGACCCCGAGCAGGATGGACGGCTTGTTCACCCGTTATGGCTGTCGTCCTCTGACGGACTGTTGCACGTGCGCGCAGTGCATGCATACGGTGCTGCGACCCGCCGGTTCGATTTGTGGCGCATCCCTGGCCGTAAGCGCCTGGTGATGGACGGCCACGACCTGGCACTCATCGCAGATATCAGCGCACTGCGCATGCGCTTGTCGCTCTCAGGCACGCTGGAGGATGGCGGTGCCTACGTAGGCACCGTGCCGCTGACTCCGGGGCTTCGCGGTCAGCTCGACGGGTACCGCGAACAGGCACAGGCCCTGGAAGGCCATGCGCCTCAGTTCGCGCCGGTTCGGGCGGCCACCCGTGCCGCTTTGCTGCACCTGCGCGCCTTGCAGGCGCTCGATGCTTCGCAAGCGGGTACGTCACATCGCGACATCGCCCAGGCCCTGTTCGGCCTTGAAGCTGTCGTCCTGCGCTGGCACGAGGACGGCGAGTTACGCGCGCAGGTGCGTCATCTGCTGCGGCGTGCCGAATCTTTCATGAATGGCGGGTACCTGTCTCTGGCGGGTGTGCTGAATCCCGCTGCAAAGCCCCCCGGAGACGAACTGGTGCGCTGAATCTCTCCCTGCCTGGATCGGGCACGATTTCCGAGACTGCCTCCATCGGGCCGCGAATGGTTTGCGGCCCATCGACAGCGATGGAGTCCGTCATGGCCGTTGGCAGTTCTTCCCCGTCCCGCACAACCGCAGCGGCTGCGCCGCAGCCCGCTACCGCGGCTGTCCCTGCAGCTCCTGCAAACCCTGAGTTCCTGACCACCGAAGAAGCAGGGGCCTTCCTGAGGCTCTCACCGCGCACTTTGGAGAAGCAGCGCGTTCTGGGTGGAGGCCCGCGCTTCCGCAAGTTCGGCGCACGGGTGGTCTATGCGGCCACCGACCTGCGTGCCTGGGCCGATGGCCGTGCCTATGGCATGACTTCGGATCCCGGCTACGTGCAGCGCGACTCCGTTCGTTGATTGGCTCGGACGAGGGAGCACTGTCGATGTCGAAGCGCCCGAATGAACGCGAGCAGTTGTCGCTGTTCCGCGCGTTGCCGGGCGGTGACATGGCGCTGCGCGACGCGCAGGACCTGATGGCCTATCCGTTCTTCTCGCTCGCCAAGTCGCCGCGCATTGTGCCGATCCGATTTGAAGCAGGCGGCATTTCTCTCACGGTGGAGGGAGTGCCCGAGCACGGCATCGCCACCATCTGGGACGCCGACGTGCTGATCTGGGCCGCGAGCCAGATCATCCAGGCCAAGAAGGAAGGCATTGCGCCTTCGCGGCTGATGGTGGCCACGCCCTACGAGATCCTGCGCTTTGCACAGCGGGGTACCGGCCGCAGCGACTACCTGGCACTGCGCGCTGCACTGGACCGATTGCAGTCGACCACTGTCGCCACGACGCTGCGCCAGCGAGAGCGCCCGAACGGCGGCAAGCGGGTGCACCGCTTCTCCTGGATCAACGAGTGGAAAGAGTACGTCCAGCCGGGGGGGCGTTCCGAAGGCATTGAACTCATTTTGGCCGACTGGTTCTTTACCGGCGTGATGGACGAGGGGCTGGTGCTCACGCTCGATCCGTCGTACTTCCGGCTTTCCGGGGGGATTGAGCGCTGGCTGTACCGGCTTGTGCGCAAGCACGGCGGGCGACAGCAGGCGGGATGGCGCTTCGACATGCGCCACCTGCACCTGAAGTCTGGGAGCTTACAGCGGCCCTCCGATTTTGCAATCCAGGTGCGCCACCTGGCACGGCGCCAAGCGCTGCCGGGCTATTGGCTGTCTGTTGAACGCAGTGGCGGCATCGAGTGGCTGGCCTTCCTGCCCGACCCGGACAACCGACCCCGGAGCGACTTGTCCACAGATTTTGTTGAAGAAACTGTGGATAGCTTGGGGACGGACTCGGTGGATCGCCCGCTCGACCCTCGGGGGATCACCCGCAGAAGTATCGGTGGATCGCCCGCACCGATCGCCCGCAAAACCGCGCTCAGCAACGGTTTTGGCACTCCCTAAACATCTAAAGGGATACATAAATGGAAGTCACGCGCGTGCGAGCAAAAGCTGCTCAAAATTTGGGCAATGGTTCTGCGATGGCAAATCAAGCAGGTCCAGAACCCCAAAGCCTTCCACCAGAAAAGCAAGGCAACCGCCCTGGCAAAGTGATAGCCCTGCTCAACCAGAAGGGCGGGGCAGGCAAAACCACGCTTGCCACGCACCTGGCGGGCGAGCTGGCCCTGCAAGGCAGCCGCGTCATGCTGCTCGATGCCGACCCACAGGGGTCAGCCCTTGATTGGGCGCAACGGCGGCTCCAGAGCGGGCAGGAGCGGCTCTACGGTGTGTTCGGGTTGGCCAGGGACTCATTGCACCAGGAAGCGCCGCAAATCGCCCTGCAGGCGGATTTTGTGGTCATCGACGGGCCGCCCCGTGTCGCGGCGCTTGCGCGCTCCGCGCTGCTGGCTGCCGACCTGGTGCTGATCCCGGTGCAGCCGAGCGCCTACGACGTGTGGGCCAGCCATGAAATGGTGCAGCTCATCACGGAGGCCCGGGTGTTTCGGCCACAGCTGCGCGCGGCTTTTGTGATCAACCGGCGCGTGGTTGGCACGGTGATCGGGCGCGAAGCGCGTGCGGCTCTCGCCGATCAGCCGTTTGCCGCACTGGAGACGGAAGTCTCCCAGCGCATCGTGTTCGCCGACAGCGTGGCCGCAGGGCGGTTGGCCTGCGAAGTGGCGCCGCATTGCGCGGCTGCGCGCGAGATTGAGGCACTCGTGCAGGCCGTACGGGAGCTGTTGCGATGACGAAGCCCAAGTCTTCTGCGAACTCGTGCCGAGCCCCCATCGGCCATCGGCCCGGCACGGATCCGGCATCGACCTGGGTGCGGCAGGCGGATGCGTCCCAGATGCCGACGAAGGCATCCATCTACACCGCGCGGCTCACCATTGACGTAACGCCGGCGCTGCGCGGGCGTATCAAGGTTGTGGCGTTCCGCAACGGAGTGACAGCAGCAGACATGCTGCGCGAGTTACTGGAACGGGAGTACCCGGAGGATGTGACATGACGGCGCCCGCGTCCTATCTGGCGTCAGCCATCCGGCAGACTCCGCTGCAGGCGATGGTGCCGCAGCGCCCCACTAGCATGCGGGTGTCGCTTGCTTTTGTTGAGGACCGGGTCAACGTCTGGCTGCGGTTTGGCCAGCCGACGGTGGAGATTGTGCTGGACCGCTGGCGGCACGTTGCGATGTTTGCACCGGGTAGCGTCTGCTGTCGCGTGAAGTGGATCGGCAATGTCTCTGGCACGGCGCTCTGGCAGATCCTGGTGATGCAGGCGCCGACACCCTTTGAGGACGCACAGCGCGTGGCGGGTGTGTTGCCGGGCGCGCGTTTGTTGTTGCGTGCTGATGGCGAGGTGCAGGTCAAGGCGGTGCTTGCGACTATTGATGCCGTCGAGGCGATGGGTATCGATCCCTGCACCGTGGACGCCAGTTACTGGCAGATGGTGGGCCATCGGCTTGGTGCAGGCCTGCCGCTGCCGGTGTACACCGCAGCGCGGCATGCGCTGCACCTGGCGCGTGGAGGTGAGGAATGACGCAGCCCGCTGTACCGCTTCCCGTGCTGCTGGCCGGCATGGCGACCGCCGTGGCCCTCCTGGTCGGGCCGGTGTTGGTGCCGAGGGAGCCCCGGTTCGTCTACAACCCGAGCGCCAGCGTGGCGCCCGGCTGGTACCGCATTGAGCACCTGGAGCGCGCGGACTCCCTGCATGTGGGCAGCACCGTGCTGGTTCGGCTTCCTGCCGATGTGGCCGCGCTGGCGGCACAGCGCGGCTACCTGCCCATCGGGCTGCCGATCCTCAAGCGTGTCGGCGCATTGGCGCCGCAATCGGTGTGCGTGCGCGAGCAGATGGTGCGCATCGACGGCGCAGTGGTGGCCAGCGTGCGGCTGCAGGATGGCATGGTCCGTCCGCTGCAAGCCTGGGGACAGTGCCGGGCTCTTGTGGAGGGGGATGTGTTCCTGTTGAGCGATACCCATCCGGCGTCGTTCGACAGCCGGTACTTTGGGCCAGTCCAGGTGTCGGCAGTGCTTGGCATTGCGCACCCGTTGTGGATCTGGAGTGCGCCATGAACCATCCTTTCCGGCGCCAAGGGGTGGCAATGGATGCGGCACTCGCATCGCAGTCGGCGGTGCCTTGTGGAGGCCGGGAGCCCGCAGCATTTGCGCCGCTGCACGGGCTGCCTTGGTGGTGTCGTGGCGGGTGCGCAAGACCGGCGGCGGGTGGGAGTCGGGAGCCAATACGGGATACGCAGGCGGAGGGCAAGATAAAAGGATCGGCACGCATGTGCCCGCCAAGCCAGTCTGCACGTGGGTTGGGCACGGCACCATGCTGGGTGCATCTGGTGCCGTGCCGGGGCCGGATCCTGCCAGCAGCCGGTGCTCGGCGCGTGCCGTTCCCGATCCCTTGCGCCCAGGCGCGCTGGAGTGGGCTCCATGGCCGCGCGTAAGGTCGGACCGGAGGAGGGGCGGTTCAGGGTCCGGCCGGGCGCGCCGAAGTCGCGTCCTGGACCACGGTCGCCGCGTCTGATCAGCCAGGTGCTGAAGGAGGTTTCCAGGGCCGGGGCCAAGGTTTCGGGGAGCAAGGGCTTGCGCCCGCCATCCTCGTTTGGCCGAGGGCGGGTGGCAGCAAGCATCGCGGGCCAGGGACTGGGCGGGAACGCACGGCGCGTGGTCATCAAGTCCCGGTTTGTGGTGCTCAAGAAAGTGGGCGCTCGATCGGTTTCCACCCACCTGCGGTACATCGAACGCGACGGCACGACTCGTGATGGGCAGAAGGGGCAGGCTTACGGGCCGGACACGGATACCGCAGACGTGCAGACCTTCGAGGAGCGGGGCAAAGGGGATCGCCACCAGTTCCGCTTCATTGTGTCGGTGGAGGATGCCGGGGAGCTTGAAGAGCTGCGCGATTACACCCGCACACTGATGGCGCGCATGGCTGTTGATCTGGAGACCCGCTTGGACTGGGTGGCCGTGGACCACTGGGATACCGACAACCCGCACACCCACGTTGTGCTGCGCGGCCGCTCGGGCGAGGGGAGGGGAGCAGACCTGGTTATCGCGCCCGACTACATGGCCCACGGCATGCGCAAGCGTGCCTGTGAGCTGGTCACGGAATGGCTGGGGCCGCGTACCGATCTGGAGATGCGGCAGAGCCAGCAGCGCGAAGTGGAGCAACAGCGATGGACAGGGCTGGATCGGCAACTACAGCGCCAGGCCGTAGTGAATGTCGTGGATCTGACCGAGACCTCTGACAGCATCCGGACGGGCAAGGGCACGCAGCGTCTCAACCTACTGCGTGCCCGACTGCAGCGCCTCGAAGCAATGGCACTGGCTGAGCGCCTCGGTGCCCACCGGTGGCGCCTGGTGCCACGGATGGAGCAGACGCTCACGGCAATGGGGGCGCGCGGCGATATCCTGCGTACCATGCACCGGGCAATGAAGGGGGAACAGAGGGAGCTGGTGACCGATGCGCAGGTGGATGTGCCGGTGGTGGGGCGCATCGCGGACAAGGGGTTGGATGGTGAACTGCACGATCGGCCATACCTCGTGGTCGATGGCATCGATGGCCGGGCGCACTACCTAAGGCTGCAGGCAAACACTGACTTGGCGGAGCTGCTGGTTGGTGGCATCGTCGAGAGCAAGCCTCAGGCGCTGGAGCGTGCGGTGGACCGAACGGTCTTGGATCTAGTCCAGGAGGGGGTTTACACCACGGCAAGTCATCGCGCGCAGCTTTTGCAGGCTGGGAATGAGAATCCGCAAGCAACGGTCGAAGTCCACGTGCGCCGGCTGGAGGCGCTGCGCCGCAAGGGGATCGTCGAACGCGTGGCCGATGGTGTCTGGGTGGTGCCACCAGACTTGCTGCAGAGGGTCCGCCAACATAGTGCACAAAAGGATGCACGGCATACCGTCGAGCTGTGCTCGCACCTGCCCCTGGAGCAGCAGATCAAGGCGATGGGATCCACCTGGCTGGACCGGGAGTTGGTGATGAGTGGCGCGCCCCAACCAGCCGTGCAAGGGTTTGGGGCGCAGGTGCGGGAGGCAATGTCACGGCGCGTGGATTTCTTGGTGGGCGAGGGGCTGGCCGAGCGCCGGGGACAGCGCGTCATCCTAGCGCGTAACCTGCTGGCGACCTTGCGGGATCGTGAGCTGGCCGTGGTGGGGCGGCAACTGCAGCAGGAGACCGGGAAGACGTGGCGGCCGGTGCGGGATGGTCAGACCGCCAGCGGTGTCTATTGCCAGTCGATTCAACTAGCCAGCGGACGGTTTGCGGTGCTGGACGACGGGGTGTGGTTCAGTCTCGTGCCTTGGCGGCCGGTGATTGCGCCGAATCTTGGAAAACAAATCTACTCACTGGATCGGCTACGCTCGGGTAGACAAATTGTTGCCATTGGCCTTTGAAACCGCCCATGCGGAACTGGGCAAGAGCCGCTGCAACAGCCCGTGAATAGCTGACCCGAGGAACCCACTCTCTAGCCCGAATATTTCACGCAAACGAGTAGGCGGTCCTGCCCGAAGGCGCGTTGTCATTGGTATCTAACGCTAATCACGACATGGGACCCCTAAGGAAGGTCTTACATGGACGTCTCCAGGAAAGCAAGACTCGGCGGCATGAAGGTCTGAAGGGTTTGCAGTCTTACATACGCTGTTTGTGCAGGGTTGTCGTCCTGCTGGCCCTGATGGCATTCGCGGGTGAGGTTCCTGTCTGCAAATCGGGCTTGATGCCCTGATTCCCTATCGGAATGCCCCCACCCCGCGTTTTGACCTGTTGACCCATCACTTCGCTTCTTGCGTGCTCTCCTTCAAAACGATTCGTTGGTGTTTCCGTTATTCAAAATCAGTCTGACAGCGTCAAGCGGTGGCGAGTTCTGTAGGGTTCCATTTGACCTGGTCAAAGGCTTTGCCTTTGGCCAGGACGGCCCATGCCGTTCGGGCCAGTTTGTTGGCCAGCGCGGCAACCACCACACTGTAGGGTCGACGCTGCAACAATTTCTCTATCCAGCCGCTTGGGCTGCTTCTTGCGATAACCGCACGGGCACCGTGCATCAGCATGGTCCGCACATAAGGGTCACCACGCTTGGAGATACCCAACTGCCGGGTCTTTCCACCCGTGCCTGTTTGTCGGGGCGTTAGCCCCAGCCAAGCGGCAAACTGTCTGCCTGATTCAAAGCTGGTGAGATCAGTGGCGGTGGCCACCAAGGCAGTCGCCGTTAGGGCCTGTTAACACAAACTACGAAGGCCATCGGCAACGAGTACAAAGCTGAGAAAGCCAAGGAACATCGAATCGAGCTTCTCGAACCGAGAGAAGATCCGACGGTAGCCCTTCAAACGCCGAAACAGTCTTTCGACCTCGTTGCGGCGCTTGTACATCGCTCGGTCGTATTCCCAGGGTTCGAGCCGACTCCTCATCGGAGGAACGACTGGGATAAATCCCAGATCAAGAGCCAGTTGGCGCGTTTCGTTGCCTTCGTAGGCGCGATCCATGAGCAAGTGAATCGGGCGGTTCGCAGGCCCCAGGCTTTGCAACAGACGTCTGCCCTCGGGCGCATCGTGGGCCTGTCCAGGTGACAGGCAGAACGTCACGGCCGTTCGAGCATCCGCGGCAACCATATGAATCTTGGTGTTCCATCCGCCTCGGGACTTGCCGATGGCCTGTGGGCCGTTTTTTTAGAGCGCCGGTGCCATCGGGGTGCACCTTGATGCTCGTGGAGTCCAGCGACACCGCCTCGATCTTCACGCGCACCAGTTGCTCGCGCTGCAGCTCCTCGAACATCTTGTCCAGCACGCCCGCCTTGGTCCAGCGACGCATGCGCGTGTAGATCGTGTGCCAATTGCCGAAACGCTTTGGCAGCCCGCGCCACTTGCAGCCGTGCTCGGCAACATACAACATGGCGTTGACCACTTGTAGGTTGCTCAGGCTGACGTTGCCGCGCTGCACCGGCAGGCAGTGTTCGATGCGTTTGAATTGCTCGTGTGTGATCTCCATGCCTGCAGTTTCACATCTGATCACTCTGGCCGCAATTAGTGTTAACACGCCCTAGTCGCTTATCCAGTTGATCGATGTCGTCTTGCATGCTGTCGATTCGTTTGAGTTGCTCCTGCACACTGACTACCACTACGCCGGGCAGCCTGTCATGTTCTTGGGCTTTGGCCAGTTCACCCTGAATACGTTGCAGCAAGATCCGGTGTCCCTCGGGCAGCACGATGCCGAATTCGTAAAGCAGACCACGCAGGGCGTTGGTTTGCATGATGCGCATCTTCATGAGCTGAGCACGCATACGATGCAGAATCAGGCAGGCTTGGTGCTCCTCACTTTTGACTGGCACAGCCTTGATGTGAAATTGCTGCGCAGCTACCCAGATGGCCTGCGCATCACGGGCATCGGTCTTGTCGCGCAGCACAAAGGCTCGAACATGTTTGGCGGGTAGCAGCTTCACCTCATACCCCAAAGCCTGCAGCGTTCTGGCCCAATGATGGGCACCACCACATGCCTCCATGGCTACCAGCGACTTGTGCTGATTGGCAAAAAATGCCGTCTGAAGTTCAGATGCTTGCAGTCTGCAGCGATGATCTGCAGCACTTCGGCGGCGACGTCGAACAGCACCCCATAGAGTTCGGCCTTGTTCTGGTACGCCAGATCAGCAATGGGCGCGGGCAGCGTGAAGACAGAGCTGGCCCCGGAAATCTGAATAACCCGATAAGTGTGGAAACTGCTCCTGCTGGCGAGGACCTCGCCTGTGAAGATTGGAGCAAAGATGAGCAGAAGACCCCGCTGCACGCACTCAGCTGCATTCAAGGCCAAGGTGGCGCTGTCCGCCGTTCAAGGCGACAAGACGCTGGCCGAATTGGCGCAGCAGCAGGACGTGCACCCCGACCAGATCACCGACTGGAAGAACCAGTTGCTCACGCGAGCGGCAGATGTGTTCGGAGGCGAGCCATCGACGCCCGAGCCCGCGATCGACCTGAAGGCGCTGCACGCGAAGATTGGCCAGTTGGCGCTGGAGAATGATTTTTTGGAAGGCGCGCTCATCAAGGCCGGCATGCTGAGCGCAAAGCGATGATTGATCGACGCCACGATCTGCCGATCCAGCGCCAGGCCGAACTGGTGAACATCAGCCGAGGTTCGGCGTACTACACGGCCAAGCCCGTGAGCGATGGTGACCTGAGGCTGATGCGTCGTGTCGACGAACTTCACCTGGAGATTCCCTTCGCCGGAGCCCGCATGCTGCGCGACCTGCTGCGCGGTGAAGGCGTCGTTGTAGGCCGCAAGCACATGACCACGCTGATGCGGCGCATGGGAATCACAGCGCTTAACAGAAAGCCCAACACCAGCAAGAAGACGCCCGGGCGCACGATCTACCCGTACCTGCTGCGCACGCTGCCTGTCACGCGGGCCAACCAAGTATGGGCGATGGACATCAGCTACATCCCGATGGCCCGAGGTTTCGTGTACTTGGCGGCGGTGATCGACTGGCACAGTCGGCGCGTGCTGGCTTGGCGGGTGTCGATCTCGATGGACACGGCGTTCTGCACCGAGGCCGTCGAGGAGGCGATCGCGAAGTATGGCAAGCCTGAGATCTTCAACACCGATCAGGGCAGCCAGTTCACGAGCAGCGCGTTCACCGGTTTGCTGCTCGAACACGGCATCCGCATCTCGATGGACGGCAAGGGCTGCTGGCGCGACAACGTGTTCATCGAGCGGGTGTGGCGCTGGATCAAGTACGAGGAGGTTTGCCTGCATGCCTACGACACGGTGAGCGCAGCCCGCGAAGGCATCGGGCGATACATCAACTTCTACAACACCCGCCGGCCGCACTCGAGCCATAAAGCTCGAACACCAGACGTGGTGTACTTCGCATCGCTGCATCAGCCTTCGGCCGAGGCAGCCTGACCCCGCAGGATCCACTTAAAAAGATTCGGAATCTGTTCAAATGAATGGGGCCAGCTCTGACCACGTGGTAATACTCCACTGGTAGCAGATCAGCCTGGCGGGCATCAAGCCAGCGCTTGGCGGCAGCGCTTTGGCACTTGGGGCAGTGGCGGTTGCGGCAGGAGTTGTAGGAGACCGGCTCAGCGCCGCAGCCTTCGCAGCGCAAGACGTGTCCCCCCAGTGCTGCTGTGCGGCACTGCTCGATGGCCGACATGACCTTGAGCTGAGCCAGGCTCAAGTGGCCGCGCTGGCGCTCACGCCAGGCAGCACCGTGCTTGTGGAAGATGTCGGCGACCTCCAGGGTGGGCCGCTGCACGAGCGCGGCCTCAAGCAGGCGGCATGGGCTCCAGCGGACCGATCACCTCACGCAGCAGGTCGGTGGCTACGTGGGCGTAGATCGATGTGGTCTCCAGCTTCTTGTGCCCCAGCAGTACCTGGATCACGCGGATATTGACCTTGCGCTCGAGCAGATGCGTGGCAAAGCTGTGGCGCAGGGTGTGTGTGTGTTGACGCGCTTGTGGATCCCTGCGGCCTCGGCCGCAGCATGAACGGCGCGGTTGAGCTGGCGAATCGAGAGCGGGTCCATGGCCGCCATGCCCGGGAACAGCCAACCGCCGGGCAGCATCTTGCCCTGGGCATGAGCGAGGTGCCACCAGGTGCGCAGGCGCTGCAGCAAAACTGGGCTGAGCATGGCGTAGCGGTCCTTGGCGCCCTTGCCCTGCTCCACGCGCAAGGTCATGCGCTGGCTGTCGACATCAGTGACCTTCAGGCTGACGACCTCGCTGGCGCGCAGGCCTGCACCATAGGCCACCGATAGGGCCACTTGGTGTTTGATGTTGCGTGCCGCAGCGAGAAGGCGCGAGACTTCCTCGCAGCTCAGGACCACAGGCAAGGTGCGAGGCAGCTTCACGGGCTGCATCTTGGCCATCAGCTCAATGCGCCCCATCGTGATGTCGAAGAAGAACTTCAGTCCGGTGAGCGTGGCGTTGAGCGTGACAGGGGACGAGCCCGTGTCCACCAGATGGAGCTGGAAATTGCGCAGATCCTCCACCGTGGCCGTGTCGGGCGAGCGCTTGAGGTAAGCGGCGAGCTTGCGCACGCCGCGGATGTAGGCTTCTTGCGTGCGAGGCTCCAGCTTGCGCATGCGCATGTCCTCGAGCATGCGTTGGCGCAGCGGCGAGAGGGGTTGGGTCGAAGGGATCATGATCGCGCTCCTGTCGAAGAACGAGGCCGATTGCCTCACTCGCCAACATAGACAGGGGCGCGATGTTTACCCAGCGTCAGGGCCTTCGCGGCGGGCTACCGCGCGAGCGGTTTAGTCCTCTGCTGCTCACCAGTCGCTGGATGTCGCGCATCTTATGACCGCAATGATTGGTACTCTTTCAGCATCGCCTGGCGGCCCCCATTCAAGCATCTGCCATTCAAGGCCAAGGGGACGCCATGCCGATGAAATCAACAACCATCCCAGAAAGGGCCTGGGGTACGAACCCCGCTGGCGGTGTACCGTGAATTGCTGATCAACAGCCCGCAACACTCCACTCTCGTTCATTGAAATCCTGAGTGTTGCACTTGAGTTTTGAATCCGCCCCATTATTCAACGACACCCCAACTCACAAAACTAGGACGATCTCATCCTATCGGCTTCGCCCGGAAGGCGGATTGGACCCTTCCCGACCCCAAGAAGAAGTGCGTCGATCAAAGTCTCCGCCGCAGGCTGAATGGCACGTCCCTTTGCCTTGGTAATGGTGACGGCCAGACCCAAAGATGCTGACCGAACGCGCGCTGTCTTCATCCCGTCCATGTTAAACACACTGAGTATTGAACTCGGCATAAAGGCAAATCCGAACTCCGCCTTGACCATCGCAAACACCGAAGCCATGTTATGCGTCTCGAATGCCGGTTGAAAGTCTAGGCCTTTGGCCGCATAGGCTGCACTCAGCATTTCTCGGGTCGCGGTGCCAGTTGGCAAAGTGAGCAAGGGGTACTTTGCTGCCTTTAAAAGAGTGATGGTACGTTCTTTCACAAGCGGATGATCTTGGTGAGCGACAAGAAGGTATTCATCGAACGTGAGTAGCTGACAGGCAAAACGGTCATCATAATCAGCGGACGGCGTCACCGCAAAGTCAACCTCACCGAGTTGCACACGGTCGAGCACTCGACCAAAAAAATCATCACGCAGGACAACTTCTATACCCGGCCACCGCCTACAAAACCGCTGAAGAATCTGAGGCAACAGCGAGCTTGCAATAGCGGGGGTGGCCCCGATCACCACACGTCCACGCTTCAATCTCGATTCGTCCTTGAACTCCTGGACAAGTGATCGTAATTCCGCAAGGCTTTGCTCGATACGGACTATCAATCGTTCGCCATGTCCGGTGACGCTCACCTGCCGAGTCGTGCGATTGAATAGCTTCACCCCTAGAACGTCTTCAGCGTGACGTATGCGCGCTGACACCGAGGGCTGAGAGATACCTAAGTCCGACGCAGCCGCAACAAACGATCTATGTCGCGCCACCGCAAGCACTGCTTCGATGTCACGGGGTCCAATATTTATCATAAAAATCTATCAATTCATAGAATAAAAAGCCTTATCAATCGCACGTCTCCGCCCTAAAGTGACATCAGCACTGTAAGAAATCCAGTGCAAACCATCAACACATTGCACACGGTTAGCAAGCTCAAGTGAAGTGCATACGAAGGAGACAATTCATGACATCGGCCGAATCGTCCACACCCGCGACGATCTCCCAATTGCTCGCGACCTTTGCGTTGACCACGGAGACCGGGGCCATCCCCAAGGCGGTCCGTGACAAAGCTCGGATACATTTTCTGGACGCTCTTGGTATTGCAATTGCATCGTCCAAGTTCGATTTTGGGGCATCCGTGTTGGCGGCAGCTCGGGAATTCGGCAGCAGCAACCAAGCGCACGCGATCGGTTCTGGCGTTGCATTGCCTGCTGCTTCGGCTGCCTTGGTCAACGGTACGCTGGCACATGGGTTAGATTACGACGATACGCATATAGGCGCCATTTATCATGCTAGCGCACCAGCGCTGGCAGCGGCGCTGGCAGCTGGGGAGGCCACCAACTCTAATGGCGCTGATGTACTTTCAGCCTACATCATCGCTCTCGAACTTGGATGCCGTATTGCGGGCGCCGCGCCAGGTGAGTTTCACGCGCGCGGACAACATCCAACGATTCTGTGCGGCGTCTTCGCGGCTGCCGCAGCATCGGCGCGGCTACACAGTGCATCAACCGAAGCACTTACAAATGCCTTCGGTTTGGCGGGCAGCCAAGCGGGTGGCATTCTCGAAATTGGGCAGAGTTGGCTCAAACGGCTGCACCCTGGATGGGCAGCCCATTCTGGACTGGCGGCCGATGCGCTGGGCCGCGCCGGTTTCAAAGGACCAAGCTCGGTCTTCGAAGGGCAGCACGGCTTCTACGCAGCGCACCTTGGGCATGTGCCGCAAGGCGAGCACCTTCCTTCCTTGGGTCTCGGGCAAAACTGGCACACCTTGGGTATTGCTCTCAAGCCCTACCCGTGCTGTCACTTCCTTCACGGTGCCGTGGACTCGGCTCTGACGCTGCGCGACCAGATTCAGCTCACTGATATTGCAAGAGTCGACTGCCTGTTAAGCCCTGCACTCAGGAACCTTGTGGGCGCACCGCAAGAAGAAAAAATCCGCCCACGTACCACTTACCAGGCGTTGTTCAGCGTGCAGTGGGCCGTGGCGATAGCGCTCATCAAAGGGCGTGTTGATCTCGCAGCGTTTTATGACGAACCACTAGACGATCCGGAACTGCTTGCCTTGGCGGCTAAAACCTATTGCTTAGACGACCCGCTGAGCGACTATCCCAAGCACTTTCCAGGAGAAGTCCGTGTGACGCTGAAGAATGGCCAAGTATTCACGCATCGCGAAGCCACCAGCCTTGGCACGCCCGAGCGGCCACTAGCGCTCGCTGCCGTCGAAAAGAAGTTTCTTGCAAATGCCTCACGTGCACTAGGCACAGAGCGCGCTCGAGACGTTTGCGACACCGTGTGGCAAATTGACGAAATGCCGCATATAGGTGACCTGCTCGCACTGTGCAAAACCTGATAAATCCTATGAGCACTACCCAAACCATCCCGCATGGTCTTCTATACGAAGACTTCGACATTGGTCGACGCTTCGAGCACCACTGGGCTCGCACTTTCAACGAAAGCGATGCCACCAGCCGCAGCGCCATGACGATGCAATACAACCCGATCTATTTCAGCGAGCCACATGCTCAGGCGGCAGGTTATGCAGGCATTCTGGTGCATCCGATGTTTGTCTTTGCGACCGCCATCGGCCTGTCGGTCGAAGACCTATCCGAAGCCGGCGGCCCCTTCCTGGGAGTTGAGGACATCCACTTTCATAAGGCCGTATATCCGGGCGACACCATCACTGCGGAGTCGGTGGTCGTCAGCAGGCGCGAGACTGAATCGCGACCTGGCTGGGGTGTCGTCGAGTGGCGGACACAGGCAGTCAACCAGCGCGGCGATCTCGTAATTGAGTTTCGTCGCCGCAATCTCAGTAAGTTGCGCGAAGGCGCGCGGAAAGGTCAGCCATCATGAGCATAAGTGTGCACGGTATCTCGCCAGAGTTGCTCGAACTGCAGGAGGCAACGCGCGACTTTGCTGAACGCGAAATCACCCCCGTCGCTCACCAGTTGCACCTTAGGGGCGAGGAAATCCCCGACGCCATGCTCGCCCAGATGCGCGAGATGGGATTTTTTGGCGTCAAGGCATCTTTGGACAGCGGTGGCCTGGGTTTGGGCGCCATGGGAATCGCGCTGGTGACCGAAGAGCTCAGCCGCGCCTGGTTCAGTGCCGGTGCGCTCCCTGCGCGCAACTGGGGGTTAATCCAGTTGCTCGAAAAATTCGGCACTGATGCGCAGAAGGCTAAATTTTTGCCCGGCCTGATTTCAGGAAAATTGCAAGCTGCTCACTCGGGCACTGAGCCCGAGGCCGGCTCGGATGCCGCCAACATCAAGACCATTGCCACGCTTGAAGGCGACATCTACAAGGTGATCGGTAACAAGCAGTGGTGCACCCACGCCAATCGGGCTGACATCATTTCGCTGTTTTGTCGCACGAACAAGGAATCCACTAAGCATGGCGGAATCAGCCTATTGCTGGTCGAAAAACCTCGCGGTGAGCAATTCGTCCCCCCAACCTTGACGGGCAGCCGAATTGACACCATTGGCTACCACGGAATGCACAGCTACTCGCTGTTCTTTGATGGCTACGAGGTGCCCCATGAGAACCTGCTCGGTGGCGTAGAAGGACAGGCCTTCAAACAATTGATGGACATCTACGAAATGGCCCGGATGCAGTTTGCGTTCCGCTGCATCGGACTGGCGCGCGCTGCTTACGAAGCCGCGCTGGAACACAGCCGCAACCGGGTGCAGTTCGGCCAGCCGATCAGCCAGTTCCAGGCTATTCGCCACAAGCTCGCCGATATGGCTACCCAAATCGAGGCAGCGCGCCAACTGGGCTACATGGTCGCTCGCAAGATGGATGATGGGCAACGAGTCGATCTCGAAGCCGGCATGGTCAAGCTCTTTGCCAGTGAAATGGTGCAAAAGGTGTGCCATGAAGCAGTTCAAATTCACGGCGGCATGGGGTTTGCGATCGACACGCCTGTCAATCGCTTTTGGAGAGACTCCGGCTTAGCCACGATTGGCGAAGGCACAAGCGAAATCCAGCGCGAAGTCATCGCACGCCGCTTGCTGGGGGAGCGTTGACATGTCACACGGGACTTATTTTGAAGATTTCGCAGTCGGCTCGGTCTACGAGCATTTGCGCGGACGCACCGTGACGAACCAGGACAACTATGGTCTCACGCATCTTTCAATGAATACCGCACATGCTCACTTTGACCTGGAATACAGCAAACAGGCTCTTGACGGCCGTTTCAGCGAACGCCTTGTCGCAGGACCTTGCACTCTGGCGCTCGTAGTTGGCCTCACCAGCCAGGACATGAGCGAGAACGCCTTCATGGACATTGGCATGACAGAACTTCGCCTCCCAAACCCAGTCTTTGCGGGCGACACGCTTCGAGCAAGGAGTCAGGTCCTGGCGCTCGAGGATGACCGTGACGACAGCGGCGTGATGCGTTATCGCTTTGTGGCCACCAATCAGCATGGCAAGACCGTCGCACAAGGCGAACGCACTGTCCGCCTCAAAAAGCGGACGGCGTGGGCAAGCCGTGATGCGCAGATCATGCCCCGCCTTAAAGTAGAAAGTTGAATCATGGATGAGAAGAGAATTGCTGGACTCAGCGGAATCACTGTGGTCGACTTGACGCAAGGCGTATCTGGGCCATTTGCTACGCGGCTGCTGAGCCAGATGGGTGCGCGCATTATCAAGATCGAGCGTCCCGGTTCCGGTGACCTGATCCGTTTCTGGGACGACATCGTCCACGGCATGTGCTCTGGCCATGCTTGGGTCAATCCTGGCAAGGAAAGCGTGGCACTCGACCTCAAAGGCGAGTCAGGGCAGGAGGTACTGCACAAGTTGATTGAGCGCGCAGATGTACTGATCGAGAACTTTGTGCCAGGTACCACCGACGCCTGGGGCCTAAGCTACGACAAGGTCAAGGCCATCAAGCCGGACATCATTTTTTGCCATATTTCAGGTTTCGGTCAACAAGGGCCTTATCGAGATCGATCAGCCCTCGACTTGATTATTCAGGGTGAAGCTGGGTTGATCATGACCAACGGCACGCCTGAAGAGCCGGCCAAGATTTCGGTGTCCCTGTGCGACATTGCTGGCTCCATGTACGCGACCATCGGTATTTTGGAGGCCCTGTTTCACCGCCAGCGCACCGGTCGCGGCCAAGAGTTCGAAGTCTCGCTGCTTGACTCCGTGCTCACTTGGACCGGTTATTTTCCGTACATGGTGTGGTACGGGAAGGGTGCCCCGAAACGCGTGGGGCTGCATCACCACACCATGGCTCCGTATGGTCCGTACCCCTGTGGCGACGGGACGATGGTAATCGTCGCTGCCGGGGGCGGACATATTGAGATGTGGCGTAAATTCTGTCAGGCGATCGAGTGCCCAGACATTTTCGAAGACCCGCTATTCGAAACCAACGCCCTTCGACTCGCGAACCGCCAGTCACTTGACCAGCGCATCTGCGAAGCGACGCAGCGCCATTCTCGCAGCCACTGGCTCGATCGCTTTCACGCGTTAGGTATTCCGGCAGGTGCGATGAACGATTTAGCGGATGCGCTGGTCCACCCCGCAATCACCGAGCGGGGGCTGATCAAGGAAGTCGACAGCGCAGTCGGCAAGGTAAAGGTGTTTGACTTCCCGCCTCGCTCATCGGAAACGGTTTCTGTCAACAAACTCGGCCCGCCACTGCTGGGTGAGCACACGAGGCAGGTACTTTCCGAAATTGGCTATGAATCGGAGCAAATTGCGGCGATGCATGCCGCCGGGACAATCGGCTGCGCGCCGAACCCCACAGGAGTTGATCATGGCTGATGCGACTGCACAGGGCGCTACGGATGCGCTGGCGCGGTTTGCGGCCACTGCGTCGCTGGCCGACGTACCAAACGCAGTGCAACAACGTCTGAAAGAGTGCCTGCTCGACTTCATTGGCAATGCCGCGTTTGCTGCGATGTTTGCACAGAGCAGCCCGGCGTTTCGCGCCGGTGCCGAGGCATTGGGTTTTGGCACTGGAGACGCCACGGTGGTTGGAGAGGTGGGCGGATATGCGACGATGCAAGCCGCGCTGCTCAATGGTGCTTACGCCCACACACTCGACTTTGACGACACCAATGCATGGGGTAGCTTGCACCCTGGAGCCCCGGTCATCTCGGCCGCATTGGTTGAAGCAGAGCGCGCAAACGTTTCGGGTTCCGAGTGCTTAGTGGCATTGACGGTGGGTTACGAAGTGGCCTGCCGTGTCGGTGCGGCGCTTGGGCAGACGGCATACGACCGAGGCTTTCACATTACTGGTGTAGCCGGCCTCTTCGGCGCCGTGGCTGCGGTGAGCCGACTGCGCAAGCTGGGCCACGAGGAGATTGCCAGCGCTTTTGGTATAGCACTCAGCAAAGCGGCCGCATCCATGCAGTACCTTGAAAACGGCTCATGGAACAAGCGCCTTCATCCAGGTTTTGCAGCCCACGACGCCTTGCTTTCACTCGCCTTCGCACAAGCTGGTGTCCAAGGCGCAGCGGCCCCCCTCGAGGGGCGCTACGGTTTGCTGACGGGGTACACCAACAAAGCTGCGCCCGCCGCGCTGACCCATCGATTGGGCGAATGGTGGCCCAGCGGTGACACAGCAATTAAACCCTACCCGTCCTGCCGCTTCACGCATGGCGCCATCGACGCCGCACTGGATTTGCGAAGCCGGTCGACATCGGAAACGCGCGCGCGCATAACACGGGCTTTGCGCACTGGCACGAAATTGAAGGTTCGGCTTTCTCCCAAGGCGATGCAAATTGTCGGTGAGGCCGCGCCTAACAAGCGTCAGCCTAAAAACATCGTTGATGCACAGTTCAGCGTTTATTTCCAGATAGCCCTAGCCTGGCTGGAAGGCGCCTGTCACTGGCAGGGCTACGAAATGATCGGTACACCAGAGATAGATTCTCTCTGCACAGCCATCGAGGTTGTGGCCGACCCCGGTGTGGCAATGGCTGGTGCACAGATCGATTTGCCACACCCCTTTCATCTCAGCGTGCGTATTGACGATCCGCTTGGCGAAGATTCACGCCCCTTCACGGGCGACGCATTGCGCCACAAATTCAATGCGCTTGCGTCGCCGGTATTCGGCAAAACTCAAGCAACGGTAATTGCTGAACGGGTAGCCGTTATCGAAACCGAGCCCAACATGGCATCTTTCATTCGCTTGCTACGCCGGAGCGCACAAGCATGAACCACTTTGATTTTATCCGCAGGAGCCAGTTGATCACGCCTGCGCGCAGCGAAAAGATGATTACAAAGGCGCTCGAGGTGAACTGCGACTCTTTGATCATCGACCTCGAAGACGCCATTGCGCCCGGGTTTAAGAAAGAAGCACGGCAGGTGCTCTGCCGTTCTCTTGCCAACGTGCACTCCGACGGCAAGCGCGAACTGTGCGTGCGCATCAATAGCCTGGACAGTCCATGGTGCCTGGACGATCTGCTTGCACTCGACGGCCTGTCGATCGACAGCGTCGTGGTGCCCAAAGTACATACACCCGAAGACCTATTCGCTTATGACCGGCTACTCAACCAGCTGGAATTGCGAGGCGGTCGTAAAGGCATCACGCTTCAGGCTTTGATAGAGAGTGCCAGCGGCCTGGAACACGCCTGCGCCATAGGCAGGGCATCTAGACGCTGCCGAGCGTTGATCTTTGGTGTGGGGGATTTCATGGCGGACACCGGCATGGCCCTCACATCTGCGGCAATGCTTGGGGTTCGCGCACGCGTAGTGACTGCGGCTGCCGCGTCCGGTTTGCAGGCCATCGACCACGTGCACCCTGTTGTGGCTGACCTGGACGGGCTTCGTCGGGTAGCCAGCGAAAGCAAGGCAATGGGGTTTGCCGGGCGCTGGGCCATCCACCCTCATCAGGTTAACCCCATTAATACCGCCTTCAGCCCCAGTGCAGCCGAAGTGGCACACGCCCAGCGCACGATTGAATCCTTCGAGGCAGCTCAAAAAATTGGCGAAGGTGCTATCGCAATGAACGGTGAGTTGGTCGATGAGGCCGTGCTGAAAATTGCCCGCCGCAATATTGCATTGGCTGAACGCAGCTTGCCCCAGAGTTCCCCTTACGCCCCTTGAAAAGCCACAACTAGGAGACAAATATGACACGACTGCCCCGCCTTCTCACCTGTGCTGCCCTCGCCCTATATTCGTGGAGTGCTCACAGCACGGAAATGATTGTTACCACCGAGGTGCCCGCTACCCACTGGAAGACTGAGTTCATTAACGAGTTTGCTGAAAAGGTTGAAAAACGAACGAACGGCAGCATGAAGGTGAAAATTTTCACTTCCGGACAACTCTACACCGATCGGGATGCAATCTCGAATTTGGGCACCGGTGCCGTGCATATGGTCTGGCCCATTAGCACGCACCTTGATTCTTTGGATCCGCGAGCCGGCCTGCTCTCGTTGCCATTTGCCATCAGCGATGAGCAGATGTTAAAGCCCGGGTTCTCCAAAGGTCTGTCGGGGTTGGTTGCAGAAACTCTGGAAAAGCGTAACGTGCGCGTGCTTGCACTGCTTCGCGCAACAGACGCGATCTTGGTGTTTAAAGATAGGCCGGTTCGCTCCATTCAAGACATCAAAGGTCTCAAGCTACGTCTTTCCGGAGGGAAAGCGCTTCGCGACAGTCTGAGTACTCTGGGCATATCCCCTATATCGATTCCAGCGTCCGAGATGGCTTCTGCGCTCTCACAGGGAGTCATCGACGGCATCATGACCTCCCCCTCCGGTTGGCGAACTATTCTGGGTGAAAGTGCCAAGCAAGGCATTTTGATTCCCGGTCTGGTGCTCGCAACCTACGCAGTCTGCGTTGACGGAAAGTGGCTTGATAACCTGCCAGCCGTCGAACGTAAGGCGATCGAGGACTCGATAGACGAAATTGCGGCCAAGCAATGGAAAGTCGCGATGCTGGACGATGAGAAAGAAATTCAGTACATGGTGGCAGCGGGTGCGACATTCTGGCGCGCACCGGCCTCTGAAGTAGCCAAATGGCGTGCGGCAGTGAAACCATCTGTGGACGCGTTCCGTAGTAAGTACCCCGAATTTACTGCTGGTTTTGACCAGCTAGTGAGGCAGCATGGGAATTGATCGGCAACCCATCGCGGGCAGTGGTCAATTCATTGGCCGCCTTTTTGTCTGCACACTTGAGCGCATGGTGTGGCCAATAGCCACCAGTCTGCTTCTTCTGGCTCTTGTGATCATGATAGCAGAAGCGCTCGGACGCAGTATTCTCAGCCACAGCTTTATTTGGTCGGAAGAAAGCGTGCGTTTTTTGCTGGTCTGGATGGTCTTTCTCGGATTTGGCCTCGTCGGCGTACGACAACGTCACCTAAACAGCGACCTTGTCGTTCGCCACATGCCGCCGCTTTGGCGCCGCAGCGCAAACATATTTTCGAATACGGCTGGGCTGCTTTTTTGCACTCTATTGCTTATCGGCTCAATTATGCAATTCAGGCAATTATGGGCATCTGGAATGACGACCGAATCAATATTCGACGTTCCAATGTGGGCCATTTTCGTGGTCGTTCCGGTCGGCGCACTGCTTTTTGGGCTGTTCTATCTGCTGAAGCTCGTTGGAGCCCTCCCTGATTCGCATACTAACGAAATCGACTACTCCATTCCGCACTGAAAATATCGGTATGCTCATCCTGTCCCTTTGCCTCCTTCTCCTACTAATGGCCGCTGGAGCCCATATCGCAGTCGCGCTCGGTCTCTCGGCCTCGTTTCTGCTCCTGTTCGTACAACAGGTTCCCGTAGCCACGCTGGGTCAGATAGCTCTCAAATCTGTGGACAGCTATGCGCTTGCAGCCATCCCGTTTTTTATGCTAGCGGGGGAACTTCTGACTCGCGGAAAAATTGCTCAGATTATCGTTGATGTCATAGGGGCGCTGGCCAGATCTGTGCGCGGCGGTATGGCTCTGACGGCTATGCTCTCTTGCGTTTTCTTCGCAGCCGTAAGCGGATCTTCAGTGGCGTCTGCAGCCGCGATCGGCTCTGCAACAGTGAAATCGCTGACCGATGAGCGCTATCCTATCCACTTCGCGGCTGGAATCGTAGCGGTGGGCGGCACCCTGGGCTTGATGATTCCGCCCTCGCTGTCCTTCATTCTGATCGGTTCCATGGTCGGCTTGCCGATCGATAAGCTATTCATCGCAGGGATTGTTCCGGGCCTGTTTGAGGCAGGTATCTTATGTCTAGCGACCGTATGGATATCGCGCCGAAATCATTACGGAGACAAAGCGTCCGCACCGGACTGGGCGCGCTTTGGCAAGCGACTAGGTCCGGCATCAGGTGCGCTTCTGCTGCCTGTGCTGATCATGGGCACGATTTATGGGGGCATCTTCACCCCGACCGAGGTTTCCGCGGTTGCCGTTGCGTACGCGGTTTTCTTGGGCACAATGGTTTACCGTACCACGGGATGGAAAGACTTTTGGATAGCATCAAAAGAGGCTACCTTAGCTTCCGCGATGCTATATGCCATCGTGCTTGGGGGATCGTTGCTCGGCTTCGCTGTGACTCGCTTTGGCTTCTCTGCCTATCTAGTAGAAATCTTTCAGGCGGCTAGCGTTCCACACTGGTTGTTCATGCTGATTGTGGCAGCGACCCTGCTGGTTCTGGGAATGTTTCTGGATGGTGTGTCGTTGATAGTATTGACGGCGCCTATTCTGTTCCAGCTGACCAATGCTTACGGTGTGAATCCGATTCATTTCGCTGTCATTCTCACTGCTACTGTGGAGATTGCTACTATCACGCCCCCAGTAGGGTTGAATATTTTCGTCATGAGCGGCATTGCGAAAATTTCTCCGGAAAAGGTAGTAAGAGGCATCTGGCCTTTTTATCTCGCGCGCCTCTTCTCCTTGGTAGTGATCGTTTTCGTTCCCGGCATGAGTCTATGGCTGCAGTAAATCAGTCCCATGGAGAATTCGAAGCTATTTTTATTCCTGAGTCAATAAGATAGCACGATTTTGCACTCAGCTAAATTTTCCGTTGTATCTTCGGGCAGTGGTGATTCGTCAGTTCAGGACGGTCATAGATCTGAGCTATTCCCTAAAATCATGACATTTATAACGACAAAGTCTGGGAAGTATTGGATGCGTCTGGCTTTCGCGCGGTCCCTTTGATACACGCGGACACGGCGATTCGGATTGCGCTGCGGACGGTGCCTACAGTCATGACTTGGTGGATTCAAGCCTGAAGTGCGTTCAGCGCTGGAAAATCAACCTGCCATTCCGGTGAAAGCCACCATGGGATGCGGTACCAACTTGGTGGAAAGATAATCTAACTCTCAAAGAGAGACCGGGCGGCGGTGGTAAATCATCTGGCCGAGGCGGCTGCAAAAGAAGTCGTCTGTCACGGTATCGCCCCTTCAGAAACACCGTCAAAACTCTCAGGTTCTGAATGGCTATTTTTCTTTTCTGAGAGTTCATGGATTGGAGTGTGCAGACGCTAGCTCAAAAAATCCGCACGACTCGTCGTCAACCCCAAAGCCACATTGGACTTCAACACAATTCAGCTCGTTTTCTTTGATGTCGGCTGCAGCGCACCACCTAAATGCGGGGGAAACAATCCGTAGCAAGCCCGTCCTGCCTCGATTGGTTCCTTCTGATCCATCCCACTAGTGTTAAGCACCTCATGAAGATTCACGAATACCAAGCCAAGGAAATCTTGCGCCAGTTTGGTGTGCCCGTCCCCCGCGGCATTCCTGCATTTACCGTTCAAGAAGCCGTCGAGGCTGCGCAAAAGCTGGGTGGCCCCGTGTGGGTCGTGAAAGCGCAAATTCACGCGGGCGGCCGCGGCAAGGGCGGCGGCGTGAAAGTGGCCAAGAGCATCGACGACGTCAAGCGCCTGGCCGGCGACATCCTGGGCATGCAGCTCAAGACGCACCAGACGGGACCCGAAGGGCAGAAAGTGCGCCGCCTGTACATCGAAGACGGCGCCGACATCCAGAAAGAGTATTACGTCTCGCTCGTGACCGACCGCGCCACGCAAAGCATTGCCTTCATCGCGTCGAGCGAAGGCGGCATGGACATCGAAGAAGTGGCGCACTCCACGCCCGAGAAAATCATCACCGAGTTCATCGACCCGCTCAAGGGCCTGGGCGACGAGCAGGCGCGCAAGATTGCACGCGGCATTGGCCTGCCCGACGCTTCGATGGATCAGGCGGTGGACGTATTCCAGAAGCTCTACAAGTGCTACATGGACACCGACGCGTCGCTGGTCGAAATCAACCCGCTCAACCGCGACAGCCAGAACAAGCTGATGGCGCTGGACGCCAAGTTCAATTTCGACGCCAACGCCCTGTTCCGCCACCCGGAAGTCGTGGCATTGCGCGACTTGGATGAAGAGGACCCGGCTGAGGTCGAGGCCTCCAAGTTCGACTTGGCCTACATCAGCCTGGACGGCAATATCGGCTGCCTGGTGAATGGTGCGGGCCTGGCCATGGCCACCATGGACACCATCAAGCTGTTTGGCGGCGAGCCGGCCAACTTCCTTGACGTGGGCGGCGGGGCCACGGCAGAGAAGGTGACCGAAGCCTTCAAGATCATGCTGGCCAACAAGAACGTCAAAGGCATTCTGGTCAACATCTTCGGCGGAATCATGAAGTGCGACACCATCGCGACAGGGGTCATCACGGCCTGCAAGGCCGTGAACCTGCAAGTGCCCCTGGTCGTGCGCATGAAGGGCACGAACGAAGAGCTGGGCAAGAAGCTGCTGGCCGAGTCCGGCCTGCCCATCATTGCGGCCGACACCATGGCCGAAGCCGCGACGAAGATCGTCGCTGCCGTCAAGTAATGACCCGACCAGAACGCTAGGACACGCACATGTCGATCTACATCAACAAAGACACCAAGGTCATCACCCAGGGCATCACGGGCAAGACGGGCCAGTTCCACACCGAAAAATGCCAGGAATACGCCAACGGCAAGAATTGCTTCGTCGCCGGCGTGAATCCGAAAAAGGCCGGTGAGTCGATATTCAATATTCCGATTTACGCCTCCGTCAAGGAAGCCGCCTCGCAGACCGGCGCCACCGTGTCGGTGATTTACGTGCCGCCAGCTGGCGCCGCTGCCGCCATCTGGGAGGCCGTGGAAGCCGACCTGGACATGGCCATCTGCATCACCGAAGGCATTCCCGTGCGCGACATGCTCGAAGTGCGCAACAAGATGCTTGCCAAGGAAGCTGCCGGCGGCAAGAAGACGCTGCTGCTGGGCCCCAACTGCCCCGGCATCATCACGCCCGACGAAATCAAGATTGGCATCATGCCCGGCCACATCCACCGCAAGGGCCGCATCGGCGTGGTTAGCCGCTCGGGCACGCTGACCTATGAAGCCGTGGCCATGCTGACCGAAGTCGGCCTGGGTCAGTCCACCGCCGTGGGGATTGGCGGGGACCCCATCAATGGCTTGAAGCACATCGACGTGATGAAGGCTTTCAACGACGATCCGGATACCGACGCCGTCATCATGATTGGCGAAATTGGCGGCCCGGACGAAGCCGAAGCCGCGCGCTGGTGCAAGGCCAACATGAAAAAACCCATCGTTGGTTTCATCGCCGGGGTAACCGCCCCTGCAGGCAAGCGCATGGGCCACGCTGGCGCATTGATCTCGGGCGGCGCCGATACGGCCGACGCCAAGCTGGCCATCATGGAAGAGTGTGGTTTCATCGTCACACGCAATCCGTCAGAACTGGGCAGCTTGCTTAACGCGCAGCATTGATTGCTCCTCATAAATGGCCGTCGCAGATTCACAGCGTTCGCTGATTGAGCGTACCTCCCGAATACCAACTAATTAATCAGCGGCCTTCAATGTGGGCGGCCATCAGTGCGTTGATCTTCATAAGTTAGAGCCACGATGAATACCCAATCCCTTTTGGCCCAGGTCGGCCCCCGCGAATCCATGAAATACGACGTGGTGATCGTCGGCGGCGGGCCGGCCGGCCTGTCGACCGCGATTCGGCTCAAGCAGCTTGCTGCGCAGCACAAAAAAGAAATTTCGGTGGTGGTGCTTGAGAAGGGCTCCGAGCCGGGCGCGCACATTCTGTCTGGCGCCATCATGGACCCCAAGGCCCTGACCGAGCTGATTCCAAACTGGAAGGAACTTGGCGCCCCGCTCAACCAGCCCGTGACCGACGATGCCATGGTGTTCCTGGGCGAAAAATCGTCGTTTCGCACGCCGAACTTCGTTCTGCCGCAGTGCTTTCAGAATCACGGCAACTACATCGTCAGCCTGGGTAACGTCACGCGTTGGCTGGCAGAACAAGCAGAAGCGCTGGGCGTAGAAATCTTCCCCGGCTTTGCCGCGGCCGAGGTGCTCTACAACGACAACGGCAGCGTCAAGGGCGTAGCCACCGGCAACATGGGCGTGGGCAAAGACCACGAGCTCACGGGCGAGTTCCAGCTCGGCATGGAGCTTCTCGGCAAATACACCGTGTTCGCCGAAGGCGCACGCGGCAGTCTGGGCCGCCAGCTGGTCGCGCGCTTCAAGCCCGATGCAGACTGCGACCCGCAGGCCTATGGCCTCGGTGTGAAAGAAGTCTGGGAAATCGACCCGGCCCGCCACCAGCCAGGCTTCGTGCTGCACACCGCCGGCTGGCCCATGGACGCCGACACCTATGGCGGCGCTTTCCTGTACCACGCAGAGAACAACACCGTATCGCTCGGCTTCATCACGGGGCTCGACTACAGCAACCCCTATCTCAGTCCGTTCGAAGAATTCCAACGCTGGAAGACGCACCCGAACATCCGCTGGTACCTGGAAGGCGACGAAGCCAAGGGCATCAAGCCGGCCAAGCGCATTGGCTACGGCGCGCGCGCCATCACGGCGGGCGGCCTGCTGAGCCTGCCCAAGACCATTTTCCCCGGCGGCGCGCTGGTGGGCTGCGAGGCCGGCTACCTGAACGTCAGCCGCATCAAGGGCAGCCACGCCGCCATCAAGACCGGCATGCTGGCTGCCGAAGCGGCGTTTGACGCCATTGCGGCCGGCCGCCAGCACGACGAGCTGACCGCCTACCCCAAGGCATTTGAAGAAAGCTGGCTGTACACCGAGCTGAACAAGGCGCGCAACTTCAAGGCCTGGTTCAAGAAAGGGCTGACCACTGCCACGCTGATGAACGGCATCGAACAGTTCGTTCTCAAGGGCAATATTCCCTGGACGCTGCACCGGGACAAACCCGACCACGCCAGCCTCAAGCCCGCCGCCGAATGCAAGCCCATCGTGTACCCCAAGCCCGACGGCAAGCTCACCTTCGACCGGCTCTCCAGCGTGTTCATCAGCAACACCAACCACGCCGAGAACCAGCCGCCGCACCTCACGCTCAAGGACGCAAGCGTGCCGGTGGCCATCAACCTGGCGAAATACGCCGGCCCCGAGCAGCGCTACTGCCCTGCAGGCGTGTACGAGTTCGTGCCAGACGAGGCCAAGGGCGGCAATGCACAGCGCCTGCAGATCAACGCGCAAAACTGCGTGCACTGCAAAACCTGCGACATCAAGGACCCGACGCAGAATATCGTGTGGGTCACGCCCGAGGGGGGCGGGGGGCCGAACTACGCCTCGATGTAATCGCCATCAACTCAATTTGGCGGGTCACCAAGACAATGATCAAATTCCAAAACGTCCGAATTCTTTTTTATCGACAATGGTTTAGGAGTGCATCTGCTTATGATTTTCTCGAATGTGCTGGGCTCCCCTAAGCCAGCGGTCAAAGTGAAAAAATCAGAAAATTGTGTAGAAAGGAAACGAGCAAAATGAGTCGAATGATGCTGCGCGCGAAACTTCATCGCGCCACGGTGACTGAGGCAGATTTGCACTACGAAGGCTCCTGCGGAATCGACGAGGATCTGCTGGATGCTGCCGATATGCGGGAGTTCGAAAAAATCGAGCTGTATAACGTCAACAACGGTGAGCGGTTCTCGACCTATATCATCAAGGCAGGGCGTGGGTCTGGTGCCATATCGCTCAACGGAGCGGCCGCTCGGAGGGCGCAGGTAGGCGATTTGCTGATCATTTGCACCTATGCTCCCATGAGTGGTGCGGAAGTGGAACAGTGGAAGCCCCGTGTCGTCTTGCTTGGTGAGGGAAATCAGGTCAAGCAAATCAAAGCGCTTTGAGTTGTAGGTGCGGGCACTGCGTTCCGAGAATGCTTGAACTGCGCCATCTGCGCTATTTCGTTGCGGTCGCGGAGGAGCTTAGCTTCACGCGTGCGGCGGAGCGTGTGCATATCGATCAGACGCCGTTGTCTCGTGCCGTGCGGGGCCTGGAGGAAGAGTTGGGCGTACAACTCTTTGCGAGAATGCCGCGCCGACTGCGGTTGACGCCGGCAGGGGAGCGGCTGTTGGATGAAGCGCGAAAAATCTTTATTCGGGTCGAACGAACCAAACGCGTTGTTCGAAGAACCCATGCGCTGTACCAGGCGCCGCTGCGCATCGGTGTGGCCGATGGGATTGCACAGCCCATGCTGGCTGACTGCCTTGCGCGATGGAAATCTATTGCATCGGAGATCCCGCTTGAGTTGAACGAGATGCGAGCGCGGGAGCTAGCGTTGGCTTTGGGGCGCGAGGAGATTGATGTCGGCTTCTCGTTCGGCGTGCCGCCCAATGTAGCCATCGCGCAGGAGCCCGCTTGGCGCTACCGTCTCATGGCGGTTTTACCGTATGCCCATGAGTTGGCCTCGACGGGGGTGATGTCGATGCCGCTACTGCTCTCGTTTCCGTTACTGGCCTGCAGCGAAGAACGCATGCCCGGATTGTTCGGGCAGGTGCAGGCAATCGTGAAGCGTTACTCGGAGCAGGTGACCATCATGGGAGCTGCAGACACAGCCTCTGGCTATGTCACCCGCATTGCATCTGGGGCTGGTGTAGGGCTTGGTGACGAAGGACATACCCAAACCTTGTCGCGCGATGACCTTGTTGTTCGGCCTCTCAAGGAGGACGAATACATCACCACATATGTGCTTCACAAATGCCAGCGCTTCGGACTGTCCGAGCCGGTGCAACGTTTCCTTACCCACGTCAGCACTTTGTCTTGATTGTTACGTAGCAGGGATCTACTGCATCCACGCCCTGCGCCATCGGCCTTGGACATCCGGCCATCCGCAGGACATGCTCCCCGCTCGGCGAGACCCGGAGCGTGCTCCTGGCTCACTGAATCCAGCCAGCCAAGGGCGTTGTCCTCAAACGCGCCCGCCAGCCTGCGCTGCGCTGCGCCCAGATGGGTGGGTCGCGCGGCACATCGCTTCCAGACTCTCGCCATGCGTGCCACGGGGCGTGCATGCGCATGGCGCAGGTTGGCGCCGAAGGAACAAGCGGGCATGGCATCTCGATCAGAGGGGGGTAAGGAGCGAGCATCCTCCGCCCACACCGGCATCCTGTTTGGCCAGATCACGGCCGTCATGGGCGTCACTGTGTGCGGCGTGTGGGTGGCTACGCAATGGACTGCGCATGCGCTGGGCTACCAGACGCGCCTGGGTGCTGCCTGGTTCGATCTTTCAGGGCTTCCGGTCTACGAGCCCTGGAAGCTGTTTGAGTGGTGGTACTGGTACGACGCCTATGCGCCCGAGGTCTTCTCGCGCGGCGGCACCATTGCGGCCTCCAGCGGCCTGCTTGCCACCGGGGTAGCCATCGGCATGGCGGTGTGGCGCTCGCGTCTGGCGCGGCGCGTCACCACCTATGGCTCCGCCCGCTGGGCTGACCGCGAGGACATCGACAAGGCCGGGCTGACCGGTCCGGCTGGAGTGTTTCTGGGCCGGGCATCTGGCCGCGACGGCGCCTACCTGCGCCACGAGGGGTCGGAGCACGTGATGGCCTTCGCCCCCACGCGCTCGGGCAAGGGCGTGGGCCTGGTGGTGCCCACGCTGCTGTCCTGGCCCGGCTCCGCCGTGGTCCACGACATCAAGGGAGAGAACTGGCATCTCACAGCGGGCTGGCGCTCGCGCTTCTCGCACTGCCTGCTGTTCAACCCTACCGACGCACGTTCGGCGGCCTACAACCCCTTGCTGGAAGTGCGGCGCGGCGTGCACGAGGTGCGCGACGTGCAGAACATCGCCGACATTCTGGTGGACCCCGAAGGGGCGCTGGAGCGGCGCAACCATTGGGAGAAGACCAGCCACGCGCTGCTGGTGGGCGCCATCCTCCACGTGCTCTATGCCGGCGAAGACAAGACCCTGCGCGGTGTCGCTAACTTCCTCTCCGATCCTGCTTGTGTTTTTGAGGTGACGCTGCACCGCATGATGACCACGCTGCACCTGGCGGCAGGGAAGGGTGGCGCACCGCACCCGGTGGTGGCCTCCGCTGCACGGGAGGTGCTCAATAAGAGCGAGAACGAACGCTCGGGCGTGCTGTCCACCGCCATGAGCTTCCTGGGCCTGTACCGCGACCCCACGGTGGCCGAGGTTACCTCGCGCTGCGACTGGCGCATCGCCGACCTGATTGCATCGAGCCATCCGGTGTCGCTGTACTTGGTGGTGCCGCCCTCGGACATCAGCCGCACCAAGCCGCTGATTCGGCTGGTCCTCAACCAGATCGGGCGGCGCCTGACCGAATCGCTCGATGGTTCCGACGGCATCGAGCGCCGGCACAAGCTGTTGCTGATGCTCGACGAGTTCCCGGCACTGGGCCGGCTGGATTTCTTCGAATCGGCATTGGCCTTCATGGCGGGCTATGGCCTGCGGGCCTTCCTGATCGCGCAGTCGCTCAACCAGATCGACAAGGCCTACGGTCCGAACCACGCGATCCTGGACAACTGCCATGTGCGCATCGCGTTCGCCACCAACGACGAGCGCACGGCCAAGCGCATCTCCGACGCGCTGGGCACGGCCACCGAACTGCGCGCCCAGCGCAACTACGCCGGCCACCGGCTGGCACCCTGGCTGGGCCACCTGATGGTCTCGCGGCAGGAGACGGCCCGCCCGTTGCTCACGCCCGGCGAGGTGATGCAGCTGCCGCCTGACGATGCCGTGGTCATGGTCTCGGGTCACGCGCCGATCCGGGCGCGCAAGCTGCGCTACTACCAGGATCGGAACTTCCTGGTACGGGTGCTGCCTGCGCCGGTGCTGGCGGGCAGCGGTTATGCCGATCGCCCGGTAGGACTGCCGGATGACTGGGGTACGTTGCCGATGCTAACGGCTGCTTTGGCTGCAATGGCCGGTGGTGCGGGCGATGCAGGTGGTACTGCCGATGAGGGGGGACACCAGCTCAAGCCCGAGCTGGAGGCGGGGTTCGTGCCTTTGCGTGACGACGGGGCGCAGGACCTGATCCTGCTGGAGGACGAGCGCGATGACGACGGCGCGCCCTTGTTGCCGCGCGACCTGGACCGCCAGCTGGTGCGCAATGCGCGCCTGGCGGCCCTGGACCCTGACGACGGGATTGTCTTGTGACGCGCGCCCGTCTGAACATCTTCGTCGAGCCCGAGCACGCTCGGCGCCTGGAGGACCTGTCGGCCCACCGGGGTGTCTCCAAGTCCTCGGTGATCGCGGCGGCGCTTGCGTCCTTCCTGTCGCCGGATGCGACGGACCAGCGCGAGGCCGCCACGGCCAAGCGCCTGGACCGGCTCTCGCGCCAGTTTGAGCGCCTGGAGCGTGACCAAGCCATCCTGATCGAGACCGTGGCGCTGTACTTGCGCCACTACCTGACCGTGGCCCTGCCGGTGCCCGAGCAGCAACAGGAGGCGATGCGCGCCCAGGGGCGTGCCCGCTATGCGCAGTTCGTCGAGCAACTGGCCCGCCATATGCAGCGCGGGCGCAGCCTGGTGCGCGAGATCCACGAGGAGATCGGTCCCGTGGACGGGGATCTTCAGGCGCCATCGGCTTCGGTTCCCGCTCCAGAGCCGGGTGGGGAGGGCGGCGCATGACTGGCTCCAGCCTCCTGCCGGCCGAACCGGCGCAGCGCCGCATCCGCATGCTGCGCACGGCCATGGGTCCGGAGATCGCTGCCGCGCTGGAAGACCCGGAGGTGGCCGAGGTGCTGCTGAACCCTGACGGGTCGCTTTGGGTGGACCGGCTGGGCACGGGGCGGCAGCCCACCGGCGCCGCGCTGCTGCCGGCGGTGGCCGAGCGGATCATCCGACTGGTCGCGGCCCATGTGCGCGCGGAAGTGCATGCAGGCCTGCCCATACTCTCTGCCGAGTTGCCCGAGACGGGTGAGCGCTTCCTGGGCGTTCTGCCACCCGTGGTGCGAGCACCGTCGTTCGCGATCCGCAAGCGGGCGCTGCGCATCATGACGCTCGCACAGTATGTGGACGACGGCATCCTGACTGAGGAACAGGCGGCCTTTCTTCGTTCCGCCGTGCGCGAGCGCCTGAACATCGTGGTGGCAGGCGGCACGAGCACTGGCAAGACCACGCTGGCCAATGCGCTGCTCGACGAGATCGCCGACACCGGCGATCGGGTGCTGATCCTCGAAGACACGGTCGAGCTGCAGTGCCGCAGCGACGACCACGTAGGCATGCGCTCCGAGCCGGGCGTCACCACCATGGCCGACCTGGTGCGCGCCACTCTGCGCCTGCGGCCTGACCGCATCGTGGTTGGAGAGGTGCGCGGCGCCGAGGCGCTGGACCTGCTCAAGGCCTGGGGTACGGGACACCCGGGCGGCATCGCCACGGTGCACGCGGGCTCAGCGGCGAGCGCACTCACGCGGCTTGAGCAACTGGTGCAGGAGGTCAGCCTGACCGTGCCGCGCGCCCTGATCGCCGAGGCGGTGAATGTGATCGTCTTTATCGCCGGGCGCGGCCATGCGCGCCGGGTGCGCGAGATCGTGCGCGTCATTGGCCATGACCGCGATGGCTACCAGCTCGATGGCTCGCTCGGGCCGCCGTCTCCGCCTATTCAGCAGGTCGTTGCATCGCCTTCTTCAACTTCATCCACCACGGGAGACTCTTCATGACGCATCCACGTCTTTCTGTACATCTGTGCCTGCGGGCAGCGGCCCTGGCCGCCCTGCTGCTGGCCCTCGTGGTTCCGGCGCAGGCCGCCGGTTCCAGCATGCCCTGGGAGGCGCCGCTGCAGTCCATCCTGGAGTCCATCCAGGGGCCGGTGGCGCGCATCATCGCGGTGATCATCATCATCGCCACCGGGCTCACGCTGGCCTTTGGCGACACCTCAGGCGGTTTCCGGCGGCTGATCCAGATCGTGTTCGGGCTGTCGATCGCGTTCGCGGCGTCGAGCTTCTTCCTGTCCTTCTTCTCGTTCTCGGGCGGGGCGGTGCTGGCATGAACCTGCCCCACAGCCTGCCACCGGGGTTCGAGGTGCCGCTGCACCGGTCGCTGACCGAGCCCATCCTGTTGGGCGGCGCGCCGCGCACCGTGGCGATTGCCAATGGCACGCTGGCCGCCGCCGTCGGCCTTGGCCTGCAACTGTGGGTGCCGGGCCTGGTGCTGTGGATCGCAGGGCAGACGCTGGCGGTCTGGGGCGCGCGCATGGACCCGCAGTTCTTGCCGGTGTTCGCGCGCCACATCAAGCAGCGGCCGCTGCTTGACGTGTAGGGCGGGGGGGCTGGCGATGCTGAACCTCGCTGAATACCGCAGGCGTCCCGCGCTGCTGGCCGACTGGCTGCCCTGGGCCGGCCTCGTTGCGCCCGGGGTCGTGCTCAACAAGGATGGCTCTTTCCAGCGCACGGCGCGCTTCCGGGGGCCGGACCTGGACAGTGCGACGCCAGGAGAACTCATCGCGACCTCGGCGCGGCTGAACAACGCGCTCAAGCGCCTGGGTTCGGGCTGGGCGCTGTTCGTCGAAGCCGAGCGGCGCGAGGCGGCGGGCTATCCGCAGTCGCGGTTTCCGGAGCCGCTGTCCTGGCTGGTGGACGAGGAGCGGCGCGCCGCCTTCGAGGAGGCGGGGAGCCATTTCGAGAGCGGGTACCACCTGACGCTGCTGTATCTGCCGCCCGAGGAAGCGCGCTCGCGCGCGGGCAACCTGCTCTACGAGCACCGCAAGGCCGAGGGCGTGGACTGGCGCGAACAGCTGGGGGCCTTCGTGGCCGAGACGGACCGCTTCCTGGACCTGCTCGATGGCGTGGTGCCGGAGCTGGGCTGGCTCGCTGATGGCCAGGCGCTGACCTACCTGCATGGCACGGTGTCCACGCGCTCCCAGGCATTGGCCGTGCCTGAGGTGCCCATGCACTTCGATGCGCTGCTGGCCGACGAGCCGCTGGTGGGTGGTCTCGCGCCCATGCTGGGGAACCGGCACCTGCGCGTGCTCACGGTGCGGGGTTTTCCGACCTCGACCTGGCCGGGGATCCTGGACGATCTCAATCGACTGGGCTTTGGCTACCGCTGGTGCACGCGCTTTCTCTGCCTGGACAAGGCCGAGGCGGAGAAGGAACTGGCACGCCTGCGCCGCCAGTGGTTTGCCAAGCGCAAGAACATCGTGGCGCTGCTGCGCGAGACCATGTTCCAGCAGGAGAGCCCGCTGGTGGATTCGGATGCCGCCAACAAGGCGCAGGACGCCGATGCAGCGTTGCAGGCACTGGGTGGCGATCAGGTGGCGTTCGGTTATGTCACGGCCACGGTCGTGGTGTTCGATGCGGATGCCACGGCCGCCGACGAGAAGCTGCGGGCCGTGGAGCGGACCATCCAGGGGCGGGGCTTCGTGACCATCCCCGAGACCCTGAACGCGGTCGAGGCCTGGCTGTCCTCCATCCCGGGCCATGTGTACGCCAACGTGCGCCAGCCCATTGTCTCGACGCTGAACCTCGCGCACCTGATGCCGGTGTCGGCCGTGTGGGCGGGGCAGGAGCGCAATGCGCACCTGGATGGCCCGCCGCTGATCGTGACGCGCACCGATGGCGCGACGCCGTTCCGGCTGGTCACGCACATCGGCGACGTGGGCCACACGCTGGTGGTCGGCCCCACGGGCATGGGCAAGTCGGTGCTGCTGGCAACCCTGGCGCTGCAGTTCCGGCGCTACCCGGGCGGGCGCGTCCTGGTCTTTGACATGGGGCGCTCGATGCGGGCCACGGTGCTGGGGCTGGGTGGCGAGCACTACGACCTCGGGCCCGACGGACGGATCGCATTCCAGCCGCTGGCGCGCATCGACCAGGATGGCCACCGCGCCTGGGCTGCGGAGTGGGTCGAGGGGCGCCTCGCGCATGAGGATGTGGCTGTGGGACCGGCCGAGCGCGACGCCGTGTGGTCGGCCCTGGCCAGCCTCGCCAGCGCGCCGGTGGAGCAACGCACCCTCACGGGCCTGTCAGTGCTGCTGCAGTCGAACGCCTTGCGCCAGGCACTGCAGCCCTATGTGCTGGGCGGTGCGCATGGGCAACTGCTGGATGCGGACGTGGACCGGCTCGGCTCCTCGCCTGTGCAGTGCTTCGAGATGGAGGAGCTGATGCCCAGCCGCGCGGCCACGCTGGCCGTGCTGTCCTACCTGTTCGCGCGCTTCGAGGAGCGCTTCGATGGTGCGCCCACGCTGCTGATCCTCGACGAGGCCTGGCTGTTCCTGGACGACCCGGTGTTCGCGGCGCGCATCCGCCAGTGGCTCAAGACGCTGCGCAAGAAGAACGTGTCGGTGGTCTTCGCCACGCAGTCGCTCGCCGACATCCGTGATTCCAGCATCGCGCCGGCCATCGGGGAGAGTTGCGCGAGCCGCATCTTTCTGCCCAACCCGCAGGCATTCGAGCCGCAGATCCGCGCGGTCTACGAGGGCTTCGGGCTCAACGGCCGGCAGATCGAGATCGTGGCCCAGGCAACGCCCAAACGCGACTACTACTACCAGTCTCGGCTGGGCAACCGGGTGTTCGACCTGGGGCTGGGGCCCGTGGCAATGGCCTTCGTTGGGGCGTCTTCGCCCGAGGATCAGCGCGAGATGGACCGAATCCAGGAGTCCCTCGTCGCCGCAGGCACATCGTCCGGCTTCGCGGCCGCCTGGCTGCGCCACCGGGGCCTGGACTGGGCCGCCGACCTCATTCCCACGTTTTCACCGTTTCCAACCACCTGAAGGAGTCCAGCCATGCTTTTGAAGTCCCTGTTCGTTCGCCGCAAGGCGGCGCTGGCGCTTGCTGCCGCGCTGGCCCTCGGCACCGCCATGCCCGCCCAGGCCTTCCTGGGCGGCGGGCGCATCGTGTTCGATCCCTCGAACTATTCGCAGAACGTGCTCACGGCCGCGCGCACGCTGGAGCAGATCAACAACCAGATCAAGCAGCTGCAGAACCAGGCACGCAACCTGGCGAGCCTGGATCACAGCGCGCTGGGGGAACTGCGTGCGGCGCTGGCGGCGACGAACGAGCTCATCCGCCAGGCCCAGGGGCTGGCTTTTGACGTGGCGCACATGGAGTCCGAGTTCCGCCGGCTCTACTCGAAGGAGTACGCAGCCACCGTGTCGGGCCGGCAGATGGCGCTCGATGCGCGCGAGCGCTGGCAGCAGTCGCTCGAAGCGCTGCGCACTGCCACCCTGGTGCAATCGCAGGCGGTGCGCAACTTCGCGAGCGACGAACGCACGCTCACGGAGCTGGTGAACCGCAGTCAGTCGGCCGTGGGTGCGCTGCAGGCGATGCAGGCCACGAACCAGCTGCTCGCGCTGCAGTCGCGCCAAGCGATGCAGGCGCAGCAGCTGCAGATCACCCAGGACCGGGCCGTAGCGCTGGAACAGGCCCGCCAGGTGGCGGTGCAGGAGCGGGCGCGTGAGGTGCGCCGGCGTTTCCAGGGCGAGGGCACGCCCTACACCCCGGTGGCCGTGGGTTTCTACGGCCAATGAGGGGAAGGCCATGAACAAGCTGTTCCTTCTGGGCGCCGTTGTGTTGGCGCTCGCGGCCTGCGGCAAGCCGGCTCCGATTGAATCCGTGGAGTCCCTGGTCGCCGATCCCGCGCGGCTCAAGGAACTGCGTGCGCGGTGCAAGGCCGACCATGCCAAGGTGGGCGACGCCCAGTGCAATGCCGTGGCCGAGGCCACGCGGCGGCGTTTCATGGGGGGCGGGACGCCATACACGCCGGCCCAGGCTCCCGCGCCCGAGGCATTGGCCGCGCAGGACAAGGCGCCATGAACGACGTCGCGGTCATCGACCGCTTCCTGGACGTGTTCTCGCGCTACATCGACTCGGGGTTCGGGCTGCTGGGCGGCGAGGTGCGTTTCCTGACAGCCACGCTGGTGGTAATTGACGTGACACTGGCGGGGCTGTACTGGGCCATGAGCCACGCGTCGGGACAGGGCGACGATGTGATCGCACGGCTGGTCAAGAAGGTGCTGTACGTGGGGGCGTTCGCCTACATCCTGGGCAACTTCAACCAGCTGGCTGAGATCGTGTTCCGGTCCTTCGCCGGGCTGGGGCTCACGGCCTCGGGCTCGGGGATGACGCAGGCGCAGCTGCTGCAGCCCGGGCGCCTGGCCAAGGTCGGCATCGATGCCGGGCGGCCCATCATGGCGCAGATCAGCGAGCTGGTGGGGTTTCCGGAGGTGTTTGCGAACCTCGACACCATCGCCGTGTTATTCCTGGCCTGGCTGGTGTTGATCGTGGCCTTCTTCGTGCTCGCGGTACAGCTGTTCGTCACGCTGCTGGAGTTCAAGCTGACCACGCTTGCGGGCTTCGTGCTGGTGCCGTTCGCGCTGTGGAACAAGACCAGCTTCCTGGCAGAGAAGGTGCTGGGCAACGTGGTGTCCTCGGGTATCAAGGTACTCGTGCTGGCTGTGATCGTGGGGATCGGTTTGGGGCTGTTCGCGGAGTTCACGACGGCGCCGGGAGCCGAGCCCTCCATCGACCATGCGCTGGTCATCATGCTCGCGGCGCTGGCGATGCTGGGCCTGGGGATCTTTGGGCCGGGGATCGCGACGGGGCTGGTGTCGGGCGGTCCGCAGCTGGGCGCCGGTGCGGTGGCGGGCACCGCGCTGGGAGCCGCAGGGCTGGCCGTCGCTGGTGGGGCGGCCGTGGCGGGTGCGGGTTCTGCGTTGGCGGCCGGTGCGCGCATGGCGCCAGGAGCGGCGAAGACAGCCATCGGTGGTGGTGCCTCGGTGGCGCGGACCGCCCAGGCAGCGGCGGGCAGCGTGAAGTCGGCCTACCAGGCAGGTGCTGCGGCTTCGGGGGCGGAGGGCGTCCGCGCAGCCGGTGCGGGCGTGGCCCATGCCGCGAAGGCTGGTGTCGGCGCCGTGGGCCAGCGGGTGGCGGCTGGTGTTCAGGCGATGAAGGACCGGGTTGCGGGGTTTGTCTCCGACGCTGCATCGTCCCCTGGGGAGACCGGTTTCGCAAGCGGTGCCGAGGATGCGGCGCCCCCGGCGCCTGTGACTGAGCCGGGCTGGGCCCGGCGCATGCGGCGGCGCCAGCAGGCCACGCAGGCGGCTACCACGGCGGTGCATGCCATCCGTGCCGGTGACCATGCGGGTGGCGGCGTTGCTCCCAGCCTGCGCGATGAATCCAATCCTTGAGGAGGGCTGCCATGCGATTTCAACGACCCCAGCGGCGGTATTCGGAAACCCCCGAACCCGTCACTCCCCACCAGGCAGCCGGACAAGCCTGGGACCAGCGCATCGGCTCGGCCCGGGTGCAGGCCCGGAACTGGCGGCTCATGGCCTTTGGTTCCCTGGCTCTGGCCCTTTTGATGGCGGGTGGCCTGATCTGGCGCTCGGCCCAGTCCATCGTGACGCCCTACGTCATCGAGGTGGACCAGGCCGGGCAGGTGCGCGCGGTGGGCGAGGCGGCCACGCCCTACCAGCCTAGCGACGCGCAGATTGCCTTCCACCTGGCGCGCTTCATCACGGACGTGCGCTCGCTGTCCATCGATCCCATCGTGGTGCGGCAGAACTGGCTGGAGGCCTACGACTACACCACGGACAAGGGCGCGGCGACGCTCAACGACTACGCGCGGGTCGCGGATCCGTTTTCTCGCATTGGGCAGCACTCGGTGACCGTGGCCATCAACAGCGTGGTGCGCGCCAGCGATGCCTCGTTCCAGGTGCGCTGGACCGAGCGGCGCTACGTCAACGGCGATGCGGCCGGGCTGGAGCGATGGACGGCCGTGCTGTCCATCGTGCTGCAGGCCCCGCGCAGCGAGGAGCGCCTGCGCAAGAACCCATTGGGCATCTACGTCAACGGCCTGTCCTGGAGCCGGGAACTCGATGCCAGCGAAGGAGTGAAGAAACCATGAATGCACGAATCCCTTACCGCGCCCTGCCGCTGGTCCTGCTGGCTGTCCTGGCCACGGGCTGCAGCACGCAGGGCAAGGCTCCCCCATCGATTGCGCTCGATGAGCCCATCCAGGCCCAGGCCTTGCCCGAGCCGCCCAAGCCCATCGAGGTCGTGACCGTGCCCGAGGTGCTGCCTATGCCTGCGCAGATGAAGCCCCTGCCCAGGGGCGGCGAGGCCCAATCCACCCCCGAGCCCAACGACGAAAAGGTCCGCGTGGCGCGCGCCAACGCCGAGGCCCGCGTGGCGCCCACGCGCGAGGGCTACGTCAACGCCATCCAGGTCTGGCCCTACACCGACGGGGCGCTGTACCAGGTCTACGCGGCGCCGGGCAGGGTGACGGCCATCGTGCTGCAGCCCGGCGAGGAACTGGTGACGGTCGCCGCCGGGGACACCGTGCGGTGGATCGTGGGCGACACGGCCAGTGGCGCGGGCGAGGCGCTGCGCGTGAAGGTGCTGGTCAAGCCCATCCGCTCGGGCCTCAAGACCAACCTGGTCATCACCACGAGCCGGCGCACTTACTTGGTCGAGCTGACCTCCACCGAGAAGGCCTGGATGGCCTCGGTGTCCTGGGAGTATCCGAAGGACAAGATGCTGGCCCTACAGCGCCAGGCGCAGGCGGCCCAGGCGGCTGCGCCCATAGAGAGCGGCCTGTCGCTGGAGAAGCTGCGTTTTCGCTACGCCATCGGTGGTGGCAATCCGGCCTGGAAGCCGCTGCGCGCCTTCGATGATGGCGAGAAGGTTTACATCCAGTTCCCGGCCGGCATCGCCCAGGGCGAGCTGCCGCCCTTGTTCGTGATCGGGGCACAAGGGGACGGACAGCTGGTGAACTACCGCTTCCGGCCGCCGTACTGCATCGTGGACCGGTTGTTCGGCGCGGCCGAGCTGCGCCTGGGTGGAGGCGGGGGCCGGGATAGCGACGTGGTTCGCATCGAGCGCACGGACGGCGTAGGTGGACGGCTTTGACCATGGACAGCCGCGACTCTTCCAACGCCGCCTCTCCGCCGCAACCCGCCAAGGTTGCTCCCGAATCGGTCGCATTGCGTGCCGCGCCGCGACCCGTGACGCGGTTGAACCGGCGCATGCTGGCAGTTCTCGTGGGCTCCGTAGCTGCGGCCGTAATGGGCGCCACCATCTGGTCGCTGCAGGGCAGTCACCGGCGTGGTGCGAATTCCTCGGAGCTTTACAACGTCGATCGGGTGTCCAAGTCCGAAGGGCTGGACCGGTTGCCGGCCGACTACGGCGGACTGCGATCGCCAGAAGTACCCCGACTGGGGCCGCCGTTGCCGGGGGACCTGGGACCGGCCATCGTGAAGGCGCACGGGCCGATGGAGCCGGACTATGCGCCACCAGGCCATGATCCGGCGGATGCGCTGCGCAAGGAGGCCGAGGCGGCAGCGGGTTCGCCGGTGTTCTTCCGTACGGGGGGAGTGCAGGCGGGGCAGGGCGCGGCGCAGTCCGTGGCGATGGGGGCGCCTGCGGCATCCGGGCTGACGGGATTCGATCCATTGGCGGCGGCGCAGCCTGCGGATCCCACGGCTGTTCAGAACCGGCAGGAGCAGAAGGAGGCTTTCCTGAAGGGCGGTTCCACAGAAACCCGTAATTCAGGAACCCTGCAGATGCCTGCCTCTCCCTACCAGCTGATGGCCGGTACGGTGATTCCGGCGGCGCTGGTGACGGGGATCCAGTCGGACCTGCCTGGAGACGTGATCGCCACCGTGACGGAGCCGGTCTACGACACGGCCACGGGTAGGTACCTGCTGATCCCGCAGGGCTCGCGCATCCTGGGCCGCTACAACAGCCAGGTGAGCTATGGGCAGAGCCGGTTGCAGATGGTGTGGAACCGCATCGTCCTGCCGGATACCTCGTCGCTCACCCTCGACAACCTCGTGGGCACCGATCCGGCGGGGCGCGCTGGACTGGAGGATGGGGTGGACTGGCACTGGGGGCGGGTGGTCGCGGGGGCGGCGCTGACGACCTTGCTGGGGGTGGGAGCCGAACTGGCAGCTCCCGAGAACGGGCAGAACGGCAACCGCGTGGTGATCGCGGGGCGCGATGGACTGCAGGATAGTGTGAACCAGGTGGGGCAGGAGATGACGCGGCGCAACCTGAACCTGCAGCCGACGCTGACAGCGCGACCGGGGCTGGCGGTGCGGGTGATCGTGAACCGGGATCTGGTGCTGCGGCCTTACCAACCGTTGTTCGTCGGCGGTGGCAGGGGAGGGGCGCGATGAGCACGCCGAGGAAATTGCGGCTGGGGCCGCTGCCCAGGACGGAAAGCGTCAAACTGACCTTTACCTGCACGGCCAGTCTCAAGGCCGAACTGGACCGGTATGCAACGCTGCATGCACAGACCTATGGGGAGGCGGTGGATGCTATGGCACTCGTTCCGCACATGCTGGAGGCGTTCATGGCGCGGGATCGAGGTTTTCGCAGAGCAGGTCCGTCCAGCGGGATGACTTCCGCGAAGCAGCAGCCCGATGGACAGGGGGAGGAGCGGCGCGAACTGGATGTGTAGAGCAATGCTCCATGTGCGACGTGCAGTGCCCCTTACGATGGACAACAAACCCCCGCTTTTGCTGTAGAGGCGCAGACGTGCAGCCCGCTCTGCGGGTGACTCGTTTCGCAGCTCGTTAAGCACTTCAGTCGCGTTTTGCCCGAACCTGTATCGGGCATCGGGTCCCGGGGCATTGCCTTGGCCGTAAGAGAGGCACCGTTGCCGCATGGCAGCCAAGGTTGCCGCTTTGACCTCGTGGGCCCGGGGTTCTCGCTTTTGGGGTGTTCGGGGTGCCCGCTCAAGGCAGATTGCCGACCTTTGCCAGCGGCTGCTTTCCAGCGGTTCAGTCTCGGGTCGGGAGCTTAGGGCGCTTCTTACCGCGCCGCCAACTACCTTGAGAGCTCGGGTGTAGTTCTAGGCTGTTGGCGCATCCGCATACCCCAGGACTTCCTGCACAGTTCGAATGCCGCAGTAGTCGGGGAAGTCGGGGCAATGCAGCCTTTGGCTTGGCTGATCGACATGAAGAGCTTCATGTAGTTGTCGCGTTTAGGGCGCTTTCTGGTGACTGGCTGTTGTTATAGCGCCTTAACTTCGCGGTCCGACCGTGGGTCTTTGTAGCCCGGCGCCAGCTGTGCGTTGCTTGCGCCGTACAGGACGAGAGGGTCACGCAGGCCCAGTGCGTACTCCATACCTCGCAGTTGATGGTCTAAAGAACAGTCCACGGACCAGCGACGCAGCATGTAGCCTACGTTGGCCGCACGGACACGAACCCGAAGCACACCATCTTCGGCGAAGGGATAGTCCATGAGGACAACCTCAGGCCGCGTGTGCTGGGGGTGCGGCACAAGCTCCAGCTCAATGATGCGGCTCCACTGCAGGTCGAACTCAGCAGTCTCCTCGCGTTGCACGACGCTGTCCTCTAGAACCATCGGTTCCTCCATCCGGGTCAGCACGAAGTCGCGGAACTGCAGATTCCTGCGGTCAAAGGCTCGCACGTGCCAGCGGAGACCGCTGTCTACAAGGGCCACAGGTACAAGCTCACGCTCGGTGCGGCCACTGTCTATGGACGTGTAGCGGAGTCTGACAGCCTTGCCTCGATGGATCGCGCGGGTGATTGGCGCCAACACCGACGTCTTCGGAAGGCTCAACGTAGACGGTACTTCACATCGCAGCATCGGGTGAACCTCGTCACCCAACAGCTCACCTAGGCCTTCGCCGTAGCCCTCGGTGAGGGCGGTCAACACGCGGTGTGCGCTGTGCTCGAACAGGGGTTCAAAAGCCTGGGTGGGTCGGTAGACCTTGTCGGAGTTGTCCAGCTCAAGGTTTTCCGGCGCCAGCTCTCGATATAGAGCGATATCGCGGGTGGCTCCAGCTGGGCCCGTCCCGAAGCGGTCTACAACGTCAGCCCGTCGCAGCTCTCCAAGGAAGTACAGCTTAAAGTCAATGTGGGACAGCCGCTCCCGCTGCGTCTTCGTCAGGCTCGCAAGTGCTTGCGAGCGCTTCTCTGCATATTTCATGAAACACATCATATCTGATAGCGTGACATGTAGCTGTAAAAAACAACATATAAAATAATCAAAATGATTAGCTATAATGATCATAATCGCTTCGCCGCATTGCGGCCCATTCAACTGGCCAACTCGACAAGTACATGCACCCCCTGATCGCCATCGGGTTGTTCGCAGGGCTCGCGTCTTGGCTTCTCTCTAAAGAAAAGGAGGCCAAGATGCCTGCAGTCCAACGTCAGTTCGAAGATTTCCATAGCGCCATCTGCTTCGACGAAGACGACGAGAAGGCGACTCTGCGCGAGAAGCGCGACACCATCGTCAAGGCGCTGAAAGCCAACCTTAGCGGCGACGTGCCCGCCTTCACCAAATTCGACCAAGGCAGCTACTCGATGCACACGGGCGTGGTGCCGCTGGATGGCAACTTCGACATCGACGTCGGCCTCATCTTCGACTGCGACCAGGACAAGTACCCGGACCCGGTGGTGCTGAAGAAGAAGGTGCGCGACGCCGTCAACACGAACTTCCGCACGGTGCTCATCCGCCGCCCCTGCGTCACCGTGAACTACCTCAGTGGTGGCAAGGTCGCGTATCACGTTGACCTAGCCGTCTACTCTCGTGACGCCAACGGCACGCTGTACTTGGCCAAGGGCAAGGAAAATTCCGCTGAAGAGCACCGCATCTGGGAGGTATCTGACCCCAAAGCTCTCACCAAGCTCGTCTGCGGCGCCTTCAGCGACTCTGATGAACTCGCCCAGTACCGCCGCTGCATCCGCTACTTGAAGCGCTGGCGCCAGTGGCAGTTCACGGGCTCGGGTGCGCCGCTGAGCATCGCGCTGACGGTGGCGGCCCTGAAGTGGTTCAAGCCGGATTTCAACAACTCCGGCAAGCCTGTCGACTTGCTGGCGATGCTGAATTGGGTGGAGGCGATGCTCGGGCAGTTCACCTATGAATGGAGCCAAGCCGACGGCATGCACGAGCGGCTGAAGGTGATGCTGCCGGTTGCGCCGTACACCGACTTGATGGCCAAGCGGACGGCAGCGCAGATGAAGGCCTTCAAGGAGAAGCTCGAGTCGCTGCGCGACGCGCTGAGCGATGCCTACGACGAGGAACTGCCTGAGGACGCCTGCAAGCTACTGAAAAAGCAGTTCGGCGACGACTTCGAGGTGCCCGAGAAGTCTGAGACGGCCAAGGCGGTCTCGGCTGCGGTCATCAGCACCGGGAATTCCGCTTGACCGAGGCCGCTGCAGTTCAGGTCGACACCGCGAAGGTCGACGCGGCCTTCGAGGCAGTGATTGCCGCGTTCGCGCTGCGCGGCGTCGCGGTCGCGCGCTTGGCGAGCCCGACCTCCAACGTCTTGGCGATCGAACTGAACGGTCCCCACCAGTGGAAGGTCTACGTCGACTGCGCAGAGGAACACCTGCAGCTGCCGACGGTGACCACAGACCCGCCGACCTCTCTGCTGGCCCACGTCAGCTACGGCGGATATGTCTGTATCGACGATGAGCAGGGGCTTTCGCTGGATCCCAAGCGTCCTGCTGACATCGTCGCGCACACGGCGATGAAGGCGTACGACTTGCTGGAGAACTCTGCGGCAGATGCTTCTTCTGGCTACGCAGAGTTCTTCAACGAGCTGGAAGGGTACTGGCTGGGCCTGCCGCGGTCGGTTCGCGGCCGGGCGTACTTCGAGATTGACGGCGCCGCTCGCCTGCTCAAGGGCTTCCCCCACCTCAGCCTTAAAAAGCCGACCTGGTACTTCCTGGAGCGCGACGCCAAGCTCCCATGGGAGGTGGAGAAGAACAAGCTCGAAGCTCACCGCACGCTCTACGTCCACCTGGACCAGATTGGACTGCCGCCGGTAAATCCGGGCGAGCTCACGGCCGCCTTCATCGCCGATGTCCTGCAGCGCATGTCGCCCGATCAATTGGCGCTCTGGGACAAGCTGGTCGGGGCGTCGAAGAACTCGCCGAAGCGCCTGGCTCTGCTGGTGTCGGTTCCCCGCCAGGCCGGCGGGCGCTCACTGGTAGGGGTGTCCTTTACCGCGAGCCGCGGCATCGTCGACCCGAAGGGGCCGGTGACGCCGCTGACCATGCGGCGGCGCACGCCGGCCTTCATGCGCGAACGCGGGGGCGCTTCGCTCGAGCTGCTCAACAAGCACATCGCGGTTCTCGGCGTTGGGGCTGTGGGTTCCGTGGTCGTGGACACGCTGGCTGCGGCTGGCGTCGGCAAGCTCACGGTGGTGGACCCCGATGAGTACGCGGCAGACAACGTGTTTCGACACGTCCTTGACCCGATGTACATCGACCTTGACAAGCCGACTGCACTGAAGATGGCGCTGGAGCTGCGCTATCCGGGCTTGAACGTCACTGCGGTGCCTACGGCCGCGCAGACGTGGCTCAAGACTGCTGACCTTAGCCAGTATGACGGCATCGTCCTGGCATTCGGATCTCCGTCCATCGAGCGGTCGTTTTCGCGGGCACTCAAGGGGCGCGAACTTGACTTTCCGGTGGTGTTCTCCTGGCTCGAAGCGCTCGACCTCGGCGGCCACTCGTTGCTGATGTGGACCAAGGGGGAGGGGTGCCTCAACTGCGCCTACCGCGACGACGAGGGACAGCCTTCCCTGGCGTCGCGTACGGCCTTCCTGGAGCCCAACCAGCCGGTCACTCGCAATCTCACTGGGTGTTCGGGTGCGTTTGTGCCGTACGGCGCGCTTCAGTCCCGGCGCACGGGTTTGATGGCAGCGGAACACATCCTGTCCGCCATGAGCGCAGTGGGCGCGGGCGCCGTGGCACGCCAGCCCTCCTACAAGTTCTGGGTGGGCGAAGGCAAGGCCGCCGCCGAGCAGGGCTTGCGCACAACTCCCTGGTTCCGGCTCGCGCGGACCACGTCCGCGGAGGTTGCAACCGAGCAGGTCTTTGGGCGCCCGTGCCCGTATTGCCGCGTGCGCAAGGAGCCGGCGCCGTGAAGCTCGTCTATCGCGTCACTCCCAAGCAGCGACTCATCATCGTTGAGCATGCGCTTAAGCAGATGCAGGCGTTCGCGCAGCATCGCTCAGGGGACCGTGAGGCTGGCGGCGTTCTTCTTGGTCGGCACTTGCTGGACTCGCGCGATGTTGTCGTCGACGAGGTGTCGACCCCGCAGAGCAGTGACCGCCGCAGCAGGTACGGCTTCTTCAGGTCCTCCAAGCACGAGCTGCTGGCGCGCCAGCGGTGGCTAGAGGAGAACAGCACATCCGCCTACCTGGGGCTATGGCACACGCATCCGGAGCCAGACCCCACGCCATCTGGCGTCGACCAGCGCGACTGGCAGAAGGCCGTTACCGGCGACACCTATGAGGGTGACCGCCTGTTTTTCCCCATCGTCGGCACCGACTGCATCCGGATCTGGACGCTAAGCCGTCGAGGCACATATCGCGAACTGAAGTTGGAGAACAAGAATGTCGAAATCTAAAGCAACGGCGAGCCCGTCCTCCGCGCTCGTGCCGGCAGCGGCGGTGACCAGGACGGTGGCGCGCGCCTACATCTCAGCGACGGTCCGTCGCGACCTCTGGATAGCAGCCGCCGGCCGCTGTGAATTCTGCGGATGCTGCAAGCCTGTAGACCGCGACTTTCTCACCAAGAAGGCTAAGAGCGTGGTCGGCGAGTACGCGCACATCATTGCCGACAGCCCTGCTGGTGCTCGAGGCGTTCCGGGGCTATCCGAGAAGCTTGCGGCAGACCCCAACAACCTCATGCTTGCCTGCTTTGACTGCCATGCGCGCATTGACCGGCACGGCCAGAGCAACGAGTTCACGGCTGAACAACTGCGCGCCATGAAGCGTGAACATGAGGTCCGCATCGAGCGCATGTATTCGGCGACAGGGGTGGAGGAAAGCATGCCCGTGGTGATGTCGTTCCCAATCGGCGCCCACGTGCCCGTCATCGACGTGCGTCAAATCCAGTACGCGATGTTGAAGAACAGCGATTTCAAGCGTTTTCCAACCGCTACCGCGGTCCATATTGACCAGAGCAACTTCTTCCTGCAGGACAACGACCCCGACTTCTGGGGTGGCGCACAGCGCGCGCTGACGCAGCAGTATGAGCAGCGCATCAGGCCTGAGCTTGTCGCCCGAGGAGGGGCCGCCCACTTGAGCATTGCTGGCTTCGCTCCGATTCCGATGCTTATGAAGCTGGGGGCGCTGGTGGGCGACAAGACGCCGGCGGCGATCATGGATCTGCCTGGAGAAAAGTGGCTTTGGGACACCCGTGATACGTGCCCTGAGCCCAGCTATACCTTCACCGTGCCGCCTACGATGCCTCGTGAGGTGTCGGTGGTCGTGAGCATCTCGGGCAGGGCTCAGCATCCCGTTGGCCGGGACGTCGTCGAGTTCCAAGCGGTCGCGCCCGACCGAAACATCATCCGCAAGGAAGCGCACGTGCAGCAGTTCCGCACAAGCTTCAACGTCTTCCTTCAGCAGCTCTTCGGCGCGGGCGCTCGGGTCCTGCACGTGCATCCGGCGACGCCGCTGTCAGCGAGCATCGAGATCGGTAGGACCCTGCTGCCCAAGGCCTTCGAAGAGGTTCATATCTGGGAGTGGCAGGCACCTGAGTGGAAGCCGGCGCTGAGGCTTAAGTAGTAACGTGCACGGGTTGCACGGCCAAGCTCCGCGTCAAGTCCGGGTGAGCACTAGCAAGGCGTTGAACACCCAGCGTGTCAGGAGTCGCCAGAGGTGCCTAGCCCCCAGACATAGCCTTGGCGTGAGACTTGCAGAGTGCAATGCTCAGCGAAATCGTTGAACGGCAGCTATCGGGCGTTGAGCTTGGAAACTCCAAAGACCGCAACCGCTGCAAAGGATCCCAAGCGGCAGATTCCGTGAAACAAGCGTCGTTGCCCCAAGCATTCTTGAATCGCCCCGGGATTGAACTGACCCCCAGAAGTTGGACAAACTTCAAGGGGTTTCATGAAGAAGTACAAAACGGAGTTCAAGCTGGAAGTGGTCCAAAGCTTCTTGGCTGGCGAAGGCGGCGCGAAGCTCTTGGCTCGGCG